>Ga0190344_1000003_pt1 | contig 179735 bp, 136 predicted proteins | sample 48721323_MG_FD_161662 | JGI IMG/M metagenome (GOLD analysis project Ga0190344, IMG submission 161662) | Hydrothermal vent microbial mat bacterial communities from Southern Trench, Guaymas Basin, Mexico - 4872-13-2-3_MG | ecosystem: Environmental > Aquatic > Marine > Hydrothermal vents >... | reverse complement strand
GTAACGGGTCCGTGGGCCTGTGTGCATCCGTTATCGTCGGTGACGGTGAGGGAATAATCGCCGGCTAGCAGACCGGAAATATCCTGGGTGGAAGCGGTAAACCCTCCGGGTCCTGTCCAGGCATAGGAGTAAGGCGGTGTTCCTCCGGAAACCGAGACCTGAATTTCCCCGTCGTTTCCGCCGAAGCAGGTGATATCGGCGGTAAGGTCGGTGGTTACGGAAATGGGGTTGGGCTGGGTGACGGTGACCGGCCCGAGGGATGTGCTGCATCCGTTGGCATCGGTCAGGGAGCGGGAGTAATTGCCGGCTACCAGACCGGAAATATCCTGTGTGGATGCGGTAAAGCCACCGGGCCCGGTCCAGGCATAAGAATAAGGAGTGGTTCCCCCGGTAACGGAAATGCTGATGGCCCCGTCGTTTCCACCAGAGCAGCTCACATGGGTTACGTCGTCGGTGGTGATGGAAAGGGGATCGGGCTGGGTGATGGTGACCGGTCCGTAGGATTCGATGCACCCGTTATCGTCGGTCACGGTAAGGGAATAATTGCCGGGCTGCAGGCCGGCGATATCCTGTGTGGATGCGGTGAATGCGCCGGGTCCGGTCCAGGCGTATGTATAAGGCGGAGTTCCGCCGGTTACATCCACATCGATGGCCCCGTCGGCGGCACCATTGCAGGATACATGGGTGATGGAGACCGGGGTGATGCTGATGGCGGGAGGCTCCTGTACGGTCACGGGACCCAGGCTGCCTCCGCAGCCTTTGGTGTCGGTTAGGGTGAGGGAATAGGATCCGGGAGCCAGGTTATGCAGGTCTTCACTAATTGAAGTATAGCCGTCGGGACCGGTCCAGTTATAAGTGTAGGGCGGATTTCCTCCCGTAACGGTGATATTGATGGAACCGTCGTCTGATTCGTGGCAGGTAAGGTCCTGCACATTGTCCAGGGTGATTTCGATGGGATCGGGCTGGCCGATCTGGATGTTGAAAACCGACTCGGTTTCATCTTCTCCTGAACCGTCAACCACAACCCAGAAAGAATTGGAGGCTGCCAGTCCGGTGATGGTATATATCGTGTCGGAAGTGGTGGCAAAATTGGGACCTTTCCAGGTGATGTCATATGGGGCCGTACCCCCGGTAAAAGACACGGTTACTTTTCCGTCGGACAATCCGTAACAGCTGACGCTGTCTACTGTAACGGACAAAATGGTAAGAGGGTCTGCCTGAACGGGTTTGAACAGGATGAGAAAGAAAATGAGCCAGGCACCGCTGAAGATCTTTTTTGTGTTCATGCCGGATTAGGTCCCTGTTTCAATTATTTGTTGTTGATACGAGGCTGTGCCCGTTTTCGTTACAACAAAATATTTACCAGTTATTTTAGAAATTTTAAAAAAACTTTAATAAAATTAAGAAAGATTTAAATATTAGAAAATAATTTTAAGAAAAATTCAAATAAGAATTAAATGTTATGACCAAGATCACCGGTATTTAATGATATTTATCATCAAATATATATTCTTTTCTGTGTTGTTCGGCGGGTTCATTCACTGGCAGGGAGGTACCGGCGGGTAATATATCTTACGGGATACCATGCTGCAAAAAAGCCGATCAGGAGAACGGTAAAGAAGACGAAAACAAAATCGGTCCAGAGCATATCCACCGGATATGTGTCAACCACAAAGGATCCGCTGCCTTTCAGGCGGATTAATCCGAAGGTTTGCTGGATCCAGCAGATGATCCCGCCAAGGATCAGTCCGACGGTGGCCCCCCCGGCGGAAATAAGCCATCCTTCGATAAAGAAAATTTTTCTGATCCGGCTCATTTCGGTTCCCAGGCTTTGCAGAATGGCAATATCCTTTTTCTTGTCGAGTATCAGCATGGTAAGGGAGCCGATGATATTGAAGGAGGCGACCAGCAGGATAAAGGCCAGGATCATAAAAATGGCCCATTTTTCCGAGCGCATGATCCGGTAAAGCAGTTCCTGCTGCTGGAACCGGTTCTGCACTTTGTATTTTTCTCCGGCCAGGGCGGCCAGTTCATTCTGTACCGCGGTTTCACTGAACGCAGGATTGAGCTTCAGTTCCAGGGAGGTGATCTCGTTTTCGTATTCCAGCAGGTTCCGTATAAATTCGATGGGAACAATGATGTACCTTGAGTCAAAATCCTGCTGGATGGCAAAGATTCCCGAGGGGAAAATATAATTCCTGTTGAATGCCTGCTCCGGGTTCAGGGATATGTTTCCCGTGCGCCGGGGCACGTATACCTGAATGGGTGTGATAAAATTCAGCCCTACCGACAGATAGATACCGATTCCCTGACCGATGACCGCACAGGGCATGTTCCGGTCCCACAGGATGAATTTCCCGTCGATGATCATAGAGTCGATGCCGCTCATTTTCAAGAATTCATCGCTTACTCCCTTCACAGTGGCGATGTACTGTTTTTCCCCGTATTTTAGCAGGGCATTTTCTTCCAGCACATCGGCGGCATACAGTACTCCCGGATGTTCCCTGATCTTTTCCAGGCGGGGATCGTCGGCCGGAAAAGTTTTTCCTTCCGTAAGCGTAATGCGGATATCCGGGTCGAAAGCATTGAACAGAGACCTGACCAGGTTGTCGAATCCATTGAATACCGACAGGACCACAATGAGGGCCATGGTACCCACCGTAACCCCCACCAGGGAGATTCCGGAAATGATATTGATCACATTCCGTGACTTTTTTGCAAACAGATATCGCCTGGCTATGAAAAAGGGCAGATTCAAGGGTTTGGGGATAAAATGATTAAAAAAACCGCTACCCAGAAAAAAAAATGAAAAAGGCCTCTGGCAGGGACTTTAACCCGCACTTTTCCGCATCGGTGTGATGAGAACGTTCTGTCAATTAAACCACAGAGGCCTTTTTCGGTTAAAACAAAAGAAATTTTTACAAAAGTAGCATTATTTCCAGGCACGCACGATGAGTCCCGTACCGTGGGAATGGTTAATATGTACATCTAAAGCATTCAGTATCAATATAAATGGATATGTTAATAAATAATAAAAAGGAAGTAGGAAAAGGAAGAAACGGTGGCAGCCGATCAGGGTAAGCGGGAATTTCATCCCCAGTTTCCATGAGATATTGCCCGGGGTTCCATAGGTGTATCCGGTTTCCACCCGGCCGAACCCGGCACGGGTCAGTTTCCCGGTAATTTCTGCCACGGAGTAACCATCACGGACATGTTCATCAATAAACGAATGCTCCCCTTCTTCATGGACATCCGAGCCTCCCCGGTCGGAAGGGGTGGAAACCAGGAGCATCCCTCCCGGGCGCAGGGAGCGGTAAAAATTGGAAAAAACGGTTACATCGTCGGCAATATGTTCCATCACATCCACGGAAAGGATCAGGTCGTATTTTTCAGGTTCCATAAATCCGGTAAGGTCGGCTTTCCTGAAAGTTACCCTGTGTTTGAGCGGGGTATGGCCAATAAAACGGCGGCAGTTGTTCACCTGTTCCCCGTTGATATCCACGGCTTCTACCCGGTACGTAGCTGATAACCTGGCCAGGAAATAGGTATACTGGCCGAACCCCGATCCTGCATCCAGAATTACTGCGCCGTTCCGGCGGTTTTTATGCCATGATTTCAGATATTTTTTAACATGCCAGGTACGCAGCAGGTGTAAGTTGAGCAACCGGTACAGCCATATTCTCATCCGGGGTTTCCGGCCGACGAGTTTTCCCAGGGTATTTTTCAGCGGTTCGTATTGCATGAAATGGATCAGGATTTCAGCAGCCGGTCGATATTGTCAATATAATCAAGGGAATCGTCCAGGTAAAAATACAGGGCCGGAATGATCCTTACCTGGTTCCTGATGCTATTTCCCAGCAAACCCCTGATGGCCGGAGTTTTTTCCCGGATCTTTTCCAGGACCACCTCTTTGTTTTTTCCCGGGAAGATACTGAGATATACCTTTGCCACCGAAAGATCGGGGCTGATTCTCACCACGGTGACAGTAATCATGTTCCCTTCGAACTCGGGGGCCATTTGCTGAAAAATGGGTCCGAGTTCCTTCTGCAATAGCCTGGATACTTTTTGTTGTCGGGTGGAAGTCATTTTCAGGTATTTAACGGAAACCAACAGCCTTTCAACGGGAGAATTCCTCTTTTCAGTGGTTCCTGCAAGGGCTTCAGGGCATAAAAGTACTATTTTTTCCCCAACATTTTATAGCTTTGCACTGGATTGACACAGAATCAACGACTGAAGCATGGATATTGTTGTGAGCGGAATCCGTTCCACCGGGAACCTGCACCTGGGCAACTATTTCGGGGCGATCAGAAATTTTGTCAGGATGCAGCACGAGCATCATTGTTATTTTTTCATTGCCGATTATCATTCTCTGACCACCCATCCCACCCCGTCGGATCTGCATGGAAGTGTGAAACAGGTGCTTTCGGAATACCTGGCCTGCGGTATTGATCCGGAGAAAGCCACGGTTTTCCTGCAAAGTGATGTGCCCGAGGTGCCGGAACTGTATTTGTTATTGAACATGAACGCCTATGTGGGTGAATTGGAGCGTACGGCTTCTTTCAAGGAAAAAGTCAGGAAACAGCCTGAGAATGTCAATGCGGGTCTGCTGACCTATCCGGTGTTGATGGCTGCCGATATCATCATTCACCGGGCCAACAAGGTGCCGGTGGGGAAAGATCAGGAGCAGCATCTGGAAATGACCCGCCGTTTTGCCCGCCGTTTCAACAACCTTTACAAAGTAGATTATTTTCCCCAGCCTGAACCCTATAATTTTGGAGAGGCCCTGATCAGGATACCCGGCCTGGACGGTTCGGGAAAGATGGGGAAATCGGAAGGGAACGGGATTTTTCTTTGCGATGAGCCCGAAGAGATCAGAAAGAAGGTGATGCGGGCGGTTACCGACAGCGGGCCGGAACGTCCGGGGCAGACGAAAAGCGAGCCTGTTCAGAATTTGTTTACCCTGATGCAGGTGGTTTCGGAAAAAGAAACGCTGGATTATTTTGAGGAACAATACAACCGGTGCACTATCCGGTACGGGGATATGAAAAAGCAGTTGGCTGAGGACATGATCCGGCTGACGGATCCCATCAGGGAAAGGATCAGGGAGATAAAAGCTGACGATGCCTATTTGCGGAAGGTGGTGATGACGGGGGCTGCCAGAGCCCGGGAAAGTGCTTCCAGAACCCTGCGCGACGTGCGGGAGATAATTGGCTTCAAACCGTTCTGAAAAAAAGCCGGGTAATGAAACCCGGCTGCCCTGAAAATCATTTCAAGTATATATTGGATTGTTGACGTTATCAAAGAATCGACAAAAATGGTGCCAAACTCAGGGCACCATTTTTTGTCGGGTTTTCTTGCTGTAAAAGGTTAATTCAGTTTCTTGTGTTGACCTTTTTCATGCGGGTGAAGGGCTTGTTCCTGTCGAACAGATACCGGTAAGTGACGTGGGTTTTGATAATGGAGCCTCCGATTTGTTCGGCCACCCGCATCATGCTGGGGTTGAAATCCCCTATCCAGTTCATTTCCAGATCGGTGTAGTGGAAATCGGGTTTTTTTGCCTCCTGTGCGAAAGCCATCACCAGGGCGCCTTCCACACCGCGGGCCTGGTGATTGGGAGCCACTCCGAAAATCACTCCGAAAGCCTTGGTATTGGTTTTCAGGATTTTCTGGTGAAGGAGAAATTTGATTTTCCCGATCAGGTTCATTTTTCCGTTCAGGCGCTTGATGATCTGGTTGATTTCGGGAAGCATGATAAAGAATGCGATGGGTTCGTCACGGTAATAACCAAACCACATCAGGCGTTCATCCAGAATGGCCTGCATGCTTTTCAGCAGCGACTGGGCATGTATTTTGCTAATGGGTTTCACGCCGGGGAAATTTGCCCAGGCCCTGTTATAGATGGCCCGAAAATCGTCTACCACCTTTTCCATATTCCTTCTGTCAATGTGTGTAAAGGAATAATCGGGATTCCGGGCCACCCGTTCGGCCTTTTCACGGATGGTCTTCTGCAGTCCTCTTTCCGTGGTCAGGGTGCGGTAATAGGTGTACTGGTTAAAGTAGTTTTTGAATCCGTATGCTTCAAACAGGCTGCGGTAATAGGGGAAGTTATATGGCATGCAGTAATTGGGTTCGGTAAAACCGTCTACAAGCAAACCCCACCAGCGGTCGCGTTCGCCGAAGTTCACGGGTCCGTCCATGGCTTCCATGCCCCGTTCTTCCAGCCACTGTTTACAGGCGTCAAACAAACGGAAAGCCGCTTCCCGGTCGTTAATGCATTCAAAAAATCCCATTCCCCCGGTAGGTTGTTCATTTTTTGCAGCCGTGGCTTTGTCGTAGAATGCAGCCACTCTGCCCACGATTTTTCCTTGGGGATCTGCAAGAAGCCAGCGGATGGCTGCCCCGGTCCTGAACATTTTGTTTTCTTTCGGATCGAACACCCTTTCCACATCTTCATCCAGAGGTCTGATCCAGTTTCTGTCGTTCCGGTAAAGCCTGACAGGCAGCATCAGAAACTCTTTCCTGGTTTTCCTGTCATTGACTTCCAGCAGTGTATAATGTGGCATACCAGTTGGATCGGTTGTATAATACTGCGGTTAAAAATAATTGAATCCGCATGTAATTCCAAAACAGGGGGGATGGCCGGTTATTCCCCGGTTTTCTGTCTGAGTTTTCTTATAAAGAAAACCGATCCTTCGTATTCGGTTTTTATGAGTTCTCCGTTTTCAAGCATATGATCGACCAGTTCCCAGTTGTTTCCGCTTTTTTTGAGGAGTTGGTCCACAGCTTCTCTTCTCAGGGGGTGGACTGCCGTGATGCTGAGAATATCGTCGTGTGCGTTTCCTGTAAAAGCAAAGGCATTTCCTTCATAACCGATAAGCAATTCCACTGGTTCCATATGTTGTTTGAATATATGAAATGCGGCATTCAGGAAGGTTTCGTCGGGTGGTTTGACCGATTTTACTGCCGGAGGACGGGTGGGGATGCTCAGGTAAACGTTGTGTGGATTCAGGGCAGCAATAAACCGGGCAATTTTTTCCATTTCTTCCGGTCTGTTGTTATACCCTTTGGCCAGCATGGTTTCGGTAGTGAATATCCCGTTGTATTTTTTTCTGAAATCCACTATTCCTTTCAGAATAACAGGCAATTCAAGTGATTTGTAGGGTCTGTCGATTTTTTTCCACACGGCTTCGGTTATCGCATCGATCTTGACGCTGATCCAGTCGGCCGGGAGCAGCTCGTTCTGTACGTCGGTGCGCCACAGAAGTGTACTGTTGGTGATTACGGCTACGGGATACTCCAGTGTTTTCAGACCGGTAATGATCTCTCCCAGGTTGATATCCAGGGTAGGTTCTCCGTCGGGTACCAGGCTGAGGTAGTCGATCTTCTCCCCCTTTTCTTCCGCCTGCCTGATTTTTTCACGGGTTTGTTCCAGGATATATTCCGGTTGATAAAAATGGTCCCGGTGGATATCCATCTTCATGGCTTTGCCCACCTGGCAGTATACGCAGGAGTAGGAACAATATTTCGGAGGGATGTTGTTGATGCCCAGGCTGCGGCCCAGGCGGCGGGATGGAATGGGACCGAATGCTATCATGAGAAGGGAAAATCTGGGGGCAAAGTTAATAAAATTCGAAGAACGTGCCGCACATCCGTTACCATCTCTATTATTCAAATACACAGCCGGGCAGCGATGATCAGGTTTCTGCCGGGAGCCACAATGCCTGAAGAATACGGGCGGTATCTGTGGTTCAGGAGGTTTTCGATACCCAGATCGATTTCAAGGTAATGCCTGAGGGTAAAAGATGTTTTGATATTCAGGGTGTACCAGCCGGGAGAATAGGGATTTCCGTCAGCGTCTTTTGCGTAGAGGTAAGCCTTGTCGATTTCCGACGGTGACATGGCCGTGTAGGGTTTGGTCAGGTTGAACCGGACATACATGTCTGTTTTAATGCGTTCTTTTTGATACAGGATATGCATGTTCCCGAAAGGCGGGGCTACATGCCTTACGGGTTCTCCTGCCGAGGTTTTTCCTGTCATCCAGGTGAAACCGCTTCTGAGCGACAGATGCGGTGTAACACCTGCAAGGACCGAAAGGGTGGCTCCGGCAATGGTGGCGCTTTCGGCATTGACCAGCGCATTGACCCGGGCCGGATCACCAAAATACAGAATGGTATCCTGTCCGTTGAAAAGGAAGTCTCGCCTAACCATCAATCCGTCGACCAGGCTGTAGAAACCGGTCAGATCGATCCGGGTGTTTTCTCCGAAATAACGAATGATCCCCAGATCGATATTATAGACATATTCGGGTTTCAGATCGGGATTGGGGACCACCACAACGCCGTCGCCTGATTCAAATACTTTTCCCACATCGTCCAGGTTGGGCGAACGAAAGCCGGTGGCTGCATTCAGGTTAAACTGCCAGCCGGGTTCGGGCCGGAAAACCAGACCGGTTGATCCGTTCAATGCTCCGCTGGCCAGCCTGATACGGGTAAACGGAAGGTGATAGAACGATGTGTCGTTGATGAAGGAATGCAGGCCGGTGCGGTTATACCTGAGGCCGGCCAGCAGGGTGAATCTTTCGGAGAAGTTCTTTTTGTAGCTGACGTAAGTGGCGAAAGTATGGTAATGGTTGTATCCGTCAGGGTAGCGTGTGGGGGCCGGAACGGTTTCTCCCGTAAGGATATTTCTGGTAGATGCCCGGGATGCTACCTGGTTGTAAACAGCTTCCAGACCGTAGAAAAAGGTGTTGCTTTGCCCGGCAGTCTTTTCCATATCGAGGTTAAGGTTATATACATCCACATGTTCTACCTGGCTGTTCAATCTGGTATCGTTCAGTTTCCGGTTGTTACGGCTTTCTTCCACTCCCTGGTGGGCCACTACCAGACGGGCCCGGTCGAAACAGGGTGTGGAACGGTCATATTCTGCCTGGAAGTGATTCATGATCCATTTCTGCGGACCATAGTACCATTCCGCAAACCTCAGTTTTCCGTCGCGGTACTGGATCAGTCTGTCGTACCGGGGGACGTCCGACAGCCTGGAATAATGGAATCCGTATACCAGATTCAGGTGATTGCCTGCCCGGTATCTGATCTTCTGGGTAATATTCAGCTGATCATAGCCTGAAAACTTCTGAATGTTCGGACTTTCATTTTTTATGATGCTGTCGGTCCCGTTTATCCGCACCACGTATTCTTTGCGGAGGTATTCTTCGTGGCCGATATTGCCCATACGCAGGTCGCTGAAACGGTGATAGGATATTCCGGTAAGGAATCCCCATTTTTCGAAACCCGCATTCAGGGAAAGATGTCCTGTTTTTTCCCTGTTGGCAGTAGAATAGCGCGTCATGGCCCTTACCGAGAACCGGGGGCCCTTTCCGGTAGACAGGTTCACGGTCCGGGTATGAAAACCCATTACCCCGCCCATGGCATCGCTACCGTATACAACCGATCCGGGCCCGAAGATCACCTCTGAAGTTTCAATAATATTTGGGTCAAGAGAAATCACATTCTGCAGGTTCCCGCTGCGGTAAATGGCATTGTTCATGCGCACCCCGTCTACAACCAGCAGGACCGAATTGGCGGCAAATCCTCTGATCATAGGACTGCCCCCTCCGAGCTGGCTTTTCTGAATGAATACTTCTCCGGTGGTCCCCAGCAAATCGGCGGTAGTTTGAGGATTCATGAGTCTTACCTCGGCTTCCTTCACAGAAGTAATTTTTCGGGGCATCTCCCTTCTGTCCTGCTCCCAGCGGTATACCGATATAACGAACTCATCCAGTGTTCTAACCCTTCGGTCGAGATATATCCTGTACCCGAGTGCAGCGAGCTCATTTTTCGTATAGGCAACGGGAGAAAAAGAAGTGTGCTGGAAATAAATGGTGTCTTTCTCGTGAAATGCTTCCAGTCTGGCTTTTCCCTCCGCATCGGTCAGGGCCGATATTGAAAAATTGTGGGTATACAGGTACACATTTTCAACGGGTTTCTCCGTTGCTCTGCTGAAAACATGCAGGGTCTGGGCATGCAGAATGGAGGGCAAGAAAAGTATCAGGCAGCCGGTGAAGAATCGCATGGTTATTTAATTACGACAAACATACAGAAAATGCAAAAATAAATGGTTTTTCCTGACGGTTGAAATAGTAGAGACTGTGTATTATGGATATTTTATAAAAGGTAAGGGACGGATCTTTGATCGCAATGCAAATAATTTCCTATTTTAGCGAGGGAATAAAAACCGGGTTCTTATGTGGAGAAAGTACCTCTGGATTCCTGTGGTTGCGATTGTTCTTGCCGTTATCCTGGTTTTGTGGTTCAGAATGCCTGTGTATTCCGTTCAGGGGGATGATTTATTGAGGGCTATGCCCGTAGATGCCGCTCTTCTGGTGAAAGGGGGAAGTATAGCTGATGTTTTCGGATCGGTGAGGAGGGACAATCCCATCTGGAACGAACTGACAACCCTGCCGGTTATGAAAAAGTTCGAGCGGCAACTGAACGACCTGGATTCACTGGCACGTTCTTATACCGGGCTGTTGCCTCTGTACCGGGAACAGGAATGCCTGATAGGGATTTTTCCCATTATTTCAGGGAAAGCTGAATTTTTACTGGTGACCGGTGTTCCGGGAAAAAACAGAAGAAGATCACTGCCGGATTTGCTGGGCGCGCTGGCCGACAGCATTCAGATAGAGTCCAGACCCTATGAAAACACCCGTATCTACCACGTAGCTTTTTCGGAAAGCAAAGCCCCTGCGGATTATCATTTTTCTTTAATGAACGGGTATTTTTTAATGAGTCGTTCGGCGGTGATGGTGGAAAAAGCCATCCGCCAGCTGGATCTTCCGGAAGGTATTGAGGAAACGGAAGGGTTTCGTGAGGTGTGGAAAACGGCCGGGGAAAATGTGGATGCCAATGTTTTTATTCATCTGAACCGTTTTATATCTCTGGCTTCGGCCCTGCTGAATCAGGATTATTTGAAAAAGACCGGTTCACTGGGTTCCATTGGGAACTGGGCCGAACTGGATGTCAACGTGAAGGAAGAAGCGTTGTTATTCAATGGTTTTTCCCATACCGATGATTCGTCGGCTCACTTACTGAACTTGTTCAGGGGACAATCGCCCCGCGAACGTGAAATTGAACAGGTACTGCCTGCCAATACCGTGTGGTTTGCCTCCCTGGCACTGGAGGATCTGGATCAGTATTATTTGCGTCTTGATAAATATCTGAAGCACAAAGGCGCATACCGTTCGATGGAAAACCGGCGGCAACAGGTACGGGTGAAAACCGGCATGGATATCCGGGCCCTTCTGTCGGGGATATTTAACGGGGAAGCAGCGCTGGTGGTTACCGACAGCCGGAACCTGGGTCCGCGGGGGAACCAGTTTGTGGCTATTTCGGCAAAAAGTGATCAGATGGCGCGAGGGCAGGTGGAAGCATTTGTTGAGTCGTATGGGAAAAAAATGGGTGTGCCGGCGGGTCAGTTCCGGCAACGGATACGGATTGACCCGGAAACCGAATTTGATGCCTGGGAACTACCTTTCAGCGATTTACCCTCCCTGATGCTGGGGGATCTTTTTTCAGGAGGAGAGTACCGGTTTGTGACGGTAATAAAAAATCACCTGGTCTTTGGTCAGTCAACGGAAGCCTTATCGAGATTCGTACATCAAAATATTTTGGGGCGAATCCTGAAAAATGACCTGATGTACGCCGATTTTACGGAATACCTCTCTTCCCGTTCGCATTTTCATTTTTTTGTCAACCTTCCCCGGGTAATCGAGACCCTTCCCGAATTTTTTGCACCGGGTGTATGTAGCACGCTGGAAGCCAACCGGGAGATTTTTCAGAAACTGCAGGGTTTTGCTTTTCAGTTTAGTGCCGGAGGAAGCATGGTTTATAACAACCTGTTCCTGAAATACAGTCCGGTTTACCGAGAAATCACCGGCACGGTATGGGAAAGTTTGCTCGATACCGCTGTGAGGATGAAGCCCCAGCTGGTATTGAATCATTATACCGCCAACCGCGAGGTCCTGGTGCAGGATGTGAGCTACAACCTGTACCTGCTGAATGAAGCCGGGCGTATTCTGTGGAAACTGCCCATGAGGGAGCCCATAATGGGGGAAGTGTTTCAGATTGATTATTACGGAAACGGGAAACTGCAGTATCTGTTCAACACCCGGCATCAGTTGCATCTGATTGACAGGAACGGGAATTACGTGGAACGTTACCCTGTTCATCTTCGCTCCCCCGCCACGGCTCCCATGGCCCTGTTTGATTATGAAAACAACGGGAACTACCGCATTTTTGTGGCTTCGGAAGACCGGAATATCTATGTGTATTCAAAGGAAGGTAATCTGGTGAGCGGCTGGGAAGCGGAAAAAACCGAACATGTTGTTCAGGTGCCTCCCCAGCATTTCAGGCTGGGGACACGCGATTATATTGTATTCCATGATACTTACCGTACCTACATTCTCGATCGACGGGGGAAGCCCAGGGTAGTTCCCGACGAGCAGTTTCCCCATTCGCCGTTAAATCATTTCAAGCTGGATGCAGGAGGGAACAGACCTGCAAGTCTTGTTACCACGGGAATAAACGGACGTGTGTACCGTCTTTATTTTGACGGGAAGGTGGAATCCCTGCAGCCTGACACCTTCAGTCAGGACCATTATTTTGAATATGCCGACCTGGACGGGAACGGTAGGAAAGAATATATTTTTCTTGACGGGAAACGGCTCAGAGTGTTCAATGCCGATCAGTCCATGCGTTTCCAGATGGACTTCGAAGCACCTGCATTTCCCGCAGCTCATATTTATGAGTTTTCCAGAAGGGACAGAAAGATCGGGGTGGTTGTTCCTTCCCTGAACCGCATTTATCTGATCAATCAGGACGGGAACCTTTACATGGGCTTCCCGTTGGCGGGTAGTTCACCCTTTACCATTGGGAAACTCCGGGAAAGCAGTTCCCGGTTTAATCTGATTGTGGGAGGCCGGGATAACTTTTTGTTGAATTATTCCGTACAATGATACATTGAAAAAATTAATCGGATCATGAAAACGCGTATAAGCCCATTCATTTTTGTTGTTACAGCAGGTATATTACTTGCCGGTCTGGATTCCTGTGTGAAAGATACGTGGGATATGGATACCCTTTCGAATCAGGGAGAACTGAATCCCAAAGTGGCCTTGAAAATGGCCAGAGGGCGCCTTGATCTCGGGAATGCCATTGAAGCCGATGATACTACGGTACGTTTCAACCCGGATCAGTCCATCTCCATCCTTTTTAAGGAAGACAGCGTAATCTCATTCGATGTGAATGAACTGATAGAGATCCCGTCATCCATTCCCGAGTCGGGGCCGGAAACCAAAACATTTACCGCAGGAGAACTTTCCATTGGTGATTTTTCTACAGTAAGAAATATCAGTCTGCAGGAAATAGCCGGCAACCTTCCGGAACCCTATCAATCTGAAATTATAGGGAATGATGGACAAAATACCGTTTTTCCTGCCATCAGCCCCCCCGTTGATGCAGGCTCCTATAGCACTCCTTCATTCGGCAACTATGCCATGGTGACTTTTTCCAGCGGCACCGTTTATGTAACCCTTACCAATGAGCTGCCTGTAGAACTCGACCCGGTGGAAGTACGTGTGGTGGATGCCAACAGTACCGAAATAGGGACCGTTATGTTCAACAACGTGGCAGCCAACGGGGGATCGCAGACCCGCCAGATAGATTTGGCCGGCCTTACCCTGATCAATAACGAATTTACCGCTCAGATCATTGGGTTCGGTACCCCCGGCAGTTCCGATCCTGTGTTAATTGATCTGACGGATCATATCCGGTTCGATATCCAGGCGGAAAATGCAGTTATATCATCCGGTACGGCCATTCTTTCCGACCAGGTTTTTGCCCTGGATGCAGGGAGTGTGGACCTGGGGCTGAGCGGAGGAGAGGAAGTGCAGGAGATCATTATCAAAACAGCCGAGATCAATTATGCTGTTACATCGAATATTCAGGAAGATATTCTGGTCAGGATTATTTTGCCTTCGGCCACGGTAAACGGGTCCGTACCGGAATATGAAATGATCATTCCCTACAACGGAGGCAATCCCACGCAGGGAACCCTTCTGCTGGATGATGTGAAGGTGGATATGACCACCGATCCTATCCAGCCCTATAATATCTTTCCTTTTGAATACGAGGTAGAGATCGTTTCTTCCAACAATATGGTTACTTTCGATCTTACCGACGACCTGGTTCTCGAATTCACTGTTGATAACATTACGTTTGCTTATATTGAGGGCTATCTCGGACATATGGTAGAAACCTTCGACCAGGATACCGTAAAAATAGAGGATGAGGTGATTGACCGAATTACCGGTACATTCCAGCTGGCCGATCCGAGGGTTCAGTTTTTCTATACCAATTCGTTCGGTATTCCCATTGAACTGGCGCTGGATGTGACCGGGTATTTTGACGGAGGGTCTTCGGTGGATCTGGGGGCTCAACCCGAAGTGATCAGCTTCCCGACCGACACCCTGGACCTTTTCATTACCGATACCCTGAGGTTCGACAATGCCAACACCAATCTGGAAGACCTTCTGGTATTTCCGCCTCCGTTTGAAGTGGTATTTTCAGGGTCTGCCACGGTTAATCCCGACGAAGATAATACCATCAGCAATTTCGTGACCGACAGAAGCCGCATTGATGTGGGTCTGGAAGCAGAGATCCCCCTGGATTTTTCAGCCAGCAATCTTTCTCTTGTCGATACGGTTGAAGTGGATATTGGTGAGGATTTTGACCCGAGCAATATTGCCTATAGTAAGATCTACCTGGGAGTTACCGAAAACTGGTTCCCTATGGACCTGAATTTTCAGATCACTCCCTATGATTCGGTGAGCCATACCACGGGTACGCCTCTGGATGTTGAGCTGCTGGCAGCTGCACCGGTTAATGCAGATGGGATTGTGGAAACTCCTTCGGAATATTCCACGGTGATTGACCTGGAAAGCGATTTCTTTGCTGATCTGTCCGAATCGACCCAGCTTATTATCCAGGTGACATTGACTACTTCGGGCGGAGGTGCAGCCCCCGTGAAGCTGATGACCTATTACAGCCTGGATTTCAACATAGGCCTGCTGACAGAATTCAGTTTTCCGTTTGAATTATAAATTTTTGTAAAGTACAATTTGAATCATTTCGGTATAAAGAAAAACAACAGATCCATGATCCACACAGTAAAAATAAAAAGATCTGCCACCTTGTTGCTCCTGGGATTTTTGTTGATGGCGCCTGTTACCGGTCAGCAAAACAACACCCTCTATTTTCTGAAAAACACCCCGGCCGCCAGGTATTTGAATCCGGCCAAGGTTTTCCGGTGCAATGGATTTCTCGGTATGCCCGGATTTTCTTCCACCTATGCCAGTATTTCCAATACGCTTTTCAATGTGGAAGACATAATTTTTCAAGGTACTGGTGAATATCGCGATTCGATGATCACCATATTTCACCCTTCCTATGATATGGGAGAGTTTATTGCCGGTTTGAACAAAAGAAGTCTGTTATCCTCCGAGGTGAATGTGAGCCTGCTGAGCATGGGTTTCCGGTCGAAAAACACCTATGTGTATCTGGATGTTACCGAAAGGGTGACTGCTAACGTGTCCCTGCCGCATGACCTGTTTGCTATTGCTCTGCAGGGGAACGGTGATTTCCTGGGAGAAACGGCCGATTTCAGTGACCTGGGTGTCAATGTAAATGCCTTCCATGAATTTGGCCTGGGGTTTGCCAGAGAAGTTACACCGAAGCTGAATATCGGGTTCAAGCCCAAAGTGTTGCTGGGCGCTTTCAATATTCATACGGGAAGCCCTCTTCACGATATAGGCCTGTATACCGATCCCACCACTTTCGACCTGCGCTTTCATTCCAATCTCTCCCTGAATGTTTCTGCCCCGATTGAGATTACGAAAAATCAGGAAGGGGAAATTGATGATATAACATTTCGGGATATTCCCGATTCGGAAATTGCAGGCACTATCCTGAATACGAAAAACCTGGGCCTGGGGCTGGATCTGGGCATGGAATACCGTGTGCTCGACAGGCTGGTAGTTTCGGCCAGTTTGATTGATCTGGGCTACATTCACTGGGGGGCCAACACATATAATTTCAAACAGGAAGGATCGTTTGAATTTACCGGTTTCGACCTGTCGGAGGGACTGGTAGCCAATGCGGAGTTTGATCTGGAAGAGGAAGCCGAGACCCTGCTGGATTCCATTGCCGGATTGTTTCAGGTAACCGATCATGCTCAGGCCTATACCACCTTTCTTTCACCCAAGCTCTATCTGGCGGGGGAATACCAGCTGGATGACATGCTTTCTTTCGGGGTGGTTTCGCGCAGCGAATTCATCGGAGAAAAAGTGAGGCAATCGGTTACCTTTTCTGCCAACGCCTTTCTGGCAAAATTTTTCAGCCTCAGCCTGAGCTATTCCATGATGAACCATACTTACGACAACCTGGGTGCAGGAGTGGTGATCAAGGGCGGTCCGTTTCATTTCTACCTGATTACCGATAGAATCCCTCTGAAATACAGCAAGATACAGGCTGCTACGGAAGATTTCAGAGACCTGGATGGCTTCCTGCTACCGAACAACTTCAATTCGGTAAATGTTCGTTTCGGACTGAACCTGGTATTCGGATGCAGGAAAAGATGGTTGAACGACCAGCCGATTATCCTTGATTGATACATTGCCCGCACCTCATCCGGAATGGATCTGTCAGGAAAGTGATTTCCGCCACAGTTTCGCTGCTTTCTGAATAAATCAGTAACTTTGCATGCACTGAAAAGTGAGTTATGCTTGTCGGTTTGCTTAAAACCATACTGATCCTGGTGGCGGTGTATTATATCGTTACTTTACTGAACCGGTATTTCCTGAAAAGATACCTGTACAATCTGCACAGGAAACAGGAAAGGGATATTAAGAAGAACGAGGGTAAGGTAACCGTCAATGACCACACCGACCATAAAAAACGGATCAGTCCGGATGAGGGGGAATATGTGGATTACGAAGAAATTGACGACTGACAGGCAAGGAACCTCCTTAAATCGTATTCCATGAAAAAACTCAGCCTCAAATCACTGATCCCGCATATTATAGCGGTAGTGGTGTTTATTGTGATCAGTTTTGCATACTTTTCCCCGCTGCTGGAAGGGAAGAGAATCCTGCAAAGCGATATTGTGCAGTTTATCGGTATGTCGAAGGAGGTGGTCGATTTCAGAGAAGAAACAGGCGAAGAAGCCCTGTGGACCAACCGGATGTTCGGGGGGATGCCGGCGTATTTGATTTCTGTGGTATATCCGGGGAATCTGTTCCGCTTTGTGGACCGGGTCATATCCCTGCAATTTCCGGTCCCCGCCAAGTTTCTGTTTCTCAGTTTGATCAGTTTTTATATTCTGCTCCTGGCTTTCAGGGTGGATCCCTGGCTGAGCATAGCCGGGGCCCTGGCGTTCGGCTTTTCCACCTATTTTTTCATTATAGGAGGTGTGGGACACAATTCAAAAGCCCATGCCATGGCCTATATGCCGGGTATTGTGGCAGGAATTATCCTCGCTTTCAGGGGGAAACACTGGTGGGGGGCTGCTGTTGCCGGTGTATTTCTGGCTCTGCAGCTTTATGCCGGGCATCTGCAAATAACCTATTACACGGCCATGGTTGTTCTGTTGATGGGAATTGCATATCTGGTGATGGCTGTCAGGGAGAAAACTTTTGTACGTTTTCTCAAAACTACCGGGGCATTGCTGTTTGCAGCCCTTCTGGCGGTAGGAGCCAATATTACTTCCGTGCTGGTTACGGCAGAGTACGGGAAGTATTCTACCAGGGGAGAATCGGAACTTACACTGGATGCTGACATTAAAACCCGGGGACTGGACAAGGATTATATTCTGAATGATTACAGCTACGGTATCAAGGAAAGCATGAATCTGCTGATCCCCAATTTTCTCGGGGGTAAATCGGTGGGAGAGTTGGATGAAAGTTCTTCCATTTACAAAGTGCTCAGAAGACAGAACCCGCAGGCGGCACGGCAATTCATCCGGAACATGCCTCTCTACTGGGGCGAACAGCGGTATACGGCCGGTCCCGTATACCTCGGGGCGGTGGTCGTTTTTCTGTTTGTTCTGGGAATGTTTCTGGTTAAAGGGCCCGTCCGCTGGTGGGTGGTTGCGGCGGCTCTGTTATCTCTGATGCTGGCCTGGGGGAAACATTTCCATTTTCTTTCCGACCTTTTCATCGATTATTTCCCCGGGTATAGTAAGTTCAGGACCGTTTCCATGATTCTGGTGATCATGGAACTGGTGGTCCCTCTGCTGGGTTTTCTGGCTGTAAAACAGATAGTGGAAGGGAAAACAGGAAAGGAAGATTTCTGGAAGGCCATGAAATGGTCGGCAGGCATTGTCGGGGGCATCACCCTGTTTTTTGCCCTGTTTCCGGGCTGGCTGCTGAATTTTCAGGGTCCTGTCGACCAGCAGCTCCAGTCGGCCGGATGGCCCAATGCCCTGATGGAAGCCCTGCGCGAAGACCGGAAACTACTGCTCAGGAAAGATGCCCTGCGTTCTTTTATTTTCGTGGTTTTTACATTTTCCCTGTTGCTGGGGTATCATTACAAAAAGATAAGTCCTGCTTTTTTCTATGTTGCCCTGGCCGGATTGGTTTTAATTGATCTGTGGCCGGTCAACAAAAGACACCTTAATAACGACTTCTTTACCAGTGCCAGGGAAGTGAGAGAGCCGTTCAGGCCTACACGCGCTGACCAGCAGATTCTGCAGGATACAACCCTGAATTTCCGGGTAATGAATTTAACGGTAAGTACTTTCAATGATGCCAGTACATCCTATTTTCACAATTCCATAGGTGGATACCACGGCGCGAAAATGAGGCGTTATCAGGAACTGATCGATCGCCACATCAGCCGCAATAATCCTCAGGTGCTGAATATGCTCAATACCCGTTATTATATTGTTCCCGATGAAAACAATCAACCTCAGGCCCGGTTAAATACCGGGGCCCTGGGGAATGTTTGGTTTGTGGATTCATTGCGCTGGGTAGAGAATGCTGATGAAGAGATCGAAGCCCTGTCTGATTTCGATCCCGCCACAGAAGCCATTGTTGACCGGCGTTTTTCTGAGATGCTTGAAGGCTATTCGCCCGGCAGAGACACCGCCTCGTTTATTCGTCTGGAATCATACCGGCCTAATAAACTGGAGTATGTGTACAGGAGCAGCAAAGAACAGGTAGCCGTATTTTCTGAGATTTATTATGAAAAGGGATGGATTTCAGCTGTTGACGGAGAACGCATACCCCATTTCAGAGTAAATTACGTGCTGAGGGGAATGTTACTGCCTGCCGGCGAACACCGGGTTACCTTTGAATTCAAACCCCGCAGTTATTTTGTGGGCGAAAAAATATCCCTGGCCAGTTCCGCGTTGCTGCTACTATTTTTCCTGGGAATGGCGGTAAAGGAGTTGCGTAAGTACACAACAGATAACCCAACCCAATCAACCTGACCCGTTTGTTTTTATATTCCTGATCTCTTCCAGCCATCTCTCGGCTTCATTCAGCAGGCTGATCAGGGAAGCACCCGGGCGTGTGATCATCCGTCGCGGACCTGTTATTTTTCTGGCTACATGAGGCAGGACCATAAATGCCAGGCTGAGAGAAACATACAGGTTTTCGAGTCCGCGCCGGGTAAGGATGCGGGTTACCACCGGATTCCGCAGTTCATTGCTGATGGCAGAAAAACCGAAATACACGATCAGAGCCCGCAGGCACATCCTGACCCCCTCGTGCAGGCCGTTTACTGACCAGCCGGGATCCTGCCGGTCGATATTCCCGAGAAAAAATGACGCTGAAATAATCACAACGAAAAACTGCACCCAGAACATCGGTTTCCTTATTTTTCTCACCGACCCGGGATAGAGCAGGGCAACAAGCAGGGTAAGGCACAGGGTTAACAGAGCGGCCACCCACAAACCAGCCCGGGAGGTCACGATCAGGCCGGCCGGAATCAGAAGCACATACGCGGCAAGGAGCCATACGGAATATTTCCGGCCGGCAGGGGTTTCATTGAGAAAATGCTGGTCGTGGGAGCCCTTCAGAGTGCCTGATGATATGGCGTTCATATTCAAACGGTTCCCGGTACGGCAACCTATCCATCCTCCGGCTATGCCTCCGGCCAGGTAAAACAGCGCAATGAATGCCAGGAGTATCCAGAGAGTATACCGGTCGGTCTCTATCTGCTTGATGGAGAAATAATACAGGTTTTCAGCAATGCGAACCAGATTCATTCCGTACAGGATCAGCAGGGTGATTATTTTATGGATCAGGGTACTGAACATGGCCAGAACGCCTCCTGTGATGTACGCCATAAGCCGGTTGCCCATAAAGCGTAATGCCAGGTCCATAATCACCGCCTCGGTCAGTATTCCGATCATCGGTCCCAGAATGATGGCACTGGGAGAGACCGATTTCATCAGGGCACATATCACTCCGGCACGCCAGAGCAATCCGTTTTCCGGCCAGATCCGGTAAAATGAAGCGGTAATCACCACGCCCAGAAATGTGAGAAGCGATCCGGCAAAAGGCAGGTGCATATTGTGAAGAAAACTTCCGATAATGATCTCGATGGCTGCCCAGAATCCTCCGGCCACAGCGGCTTTTATCCATATGTCCTGCCCGGTGGTTCTTCCCGGGCTCCGGTGCGGGTATTTTTTATCCAGGCCGGTACTTTTCATATATCTCAGGATGATTTATATTGATGAAAGTATCGGGTGTAAATGTATCGGGAAAATCCTGAACAGGTAAAGAAAAACATTCAGGATGGCCGATCAGGGGGCGTAGGCTGTATACCCCCTGCCGCATCATTTGTTCCATCAGCGGAAGCAGCTTTCTGTGATAACAGGCACAGGTGGGTTGGGGCATGCCGTTGCTGTTTACGGGAATAACCAGGCTGTACGATTTCCGGAAAGACAGGATCTGTTCCAGAATGGCGGCAGTAACCAGTGGCAGGTCAACCGAAAGTACCAGAAAATAATCGTCATTCCGGTGTTTCATAACCGACAGGATCCCCCCCAGGGGACCTATTCCCGGTACTATGTCGGGAATCAGCGCAAACCCGGGAATCCGGTGTTTCCTGTCGTTGCTGCTGATTACCACTTCATGGCAGACTGATCTCAACCGGTTAGCAGCATGTTCCAGCATACTGGTTTTTCCCCAGGGGAGCAACGCCTTGTCGGTTCCCATCCGGGAGCTTTTTCCCCCGGCCAGAACCATTCCGGTGACACATGGATGGATGGTCATTGATAAAAAAATCCCCGTAAAGATACGGGGAAAATTTACTCTGTAAAGCGAAACCTTATTAACTATGATTTTTCTTTTTTCTCAGGAAGAATTGTCTTTTTTGAAGAGACTGCAGTTTTTCCGGATGCAACAAATGGAGGCAATGATACCGCATGCCAGACCTACTGCCAGGGCAATGTAAAAATACCGGGGTGGCAGGTCTGCGATGCAGGTGATGCATCCGATCACGATAATGGCAAAAATACCTAGGATCCCAAGCAATACGCAATGAAACCCGACATTAAACAAAAAGTCCCTTATTTTTTTCATGACCAGGTATTTGTATATATAAACAAATATAAATAGAACTGGCCGCATGTGTCAAGCAAAGAGTGTGATTTGGTTAATATATACATGTGATATATATCACATTACTGTACTATTTTTTATCTTTGACAGGTAATGGTATTTTTCAGGTATGCTCCGCTTGAAATTATCTGCTGGAGCATTATCACCTGCCGGAAAATATATCTTATGGACCTCAGAAGTGAATCTTCCTGTGCCCGTTGCCCGTTTAAATCGAAAGCTGCGGCTGTTCTGTCGGAAGAAGAACTCTATATGCTTGGGAAGGCATGTGTGGAAGTCAGTGTAAACCGCGGCGACGCTTTTTTTCGACAGGGAACCCCATCGGGTCATGTGGTGTATCTCAAGGAAGGACTGGCCCGGATCCATAAGAAAGGTCCCAGGAACCGGGATCAGATTCTGAAGATTGCCTGTTCAGGGACGTACTTGGGAATACAGACCATTCTGGGGGATGTGGTTAACCAGTATTCGGCTTCCGCCCTCACCCGGGCCGTTGCCTGTTATATCAGGGTAAGGGAATTCAGGTGGCTGATACAGAAAAACGGGGACTTTGCCAATGAACTGATTGATTACATCTGCCGTGAAGAACTGAGTCATTTCAACCGGCTGGTAAGTCACTGGCAAAAGCAATTGACCGGCCGATTGGCCGAAACACTGCTCTATTTTGCCGAAGAAATTTTCCGGGCGCGGGAATATCCCATGCTGCTTACCCGTCAGGAACTGGCTTCCATGGTAGGCGGAACACGTGAGAGTGTATCCCGTGCGATGAAGGAATTTGTTGATTCCGGTATTATCGGGATGAACAAAAAGGAGATCCGAATCCTGAAACCCGAATTAATAAAAAAGCTGGCTAACAGCGGATAAACACTCTCCGGGGCAGGACGCTAAAAACTGCCGGCAGGAAGGATGCACGACCTGCTTCTTTCATCCAGGACTTTCCGGAAGGATATCAGTGATTCATTCATCACACCGGAATCTTCATCGTGGCATTCCAGGCAGGCACCAACCAGCAGCACAGACTGTTGTTCTTCCCTGCTGAAGGGACGGAACCATTCCCGGGTGGAAAAAGGAGGAATGGCGTTGCCCGGAAAAGCCGTCCAGGCATCTTCCGGCAAACCGTCATTCTGATGGGGGGCATATTTGGGAGTAAATATCCAGCGTCCCGTATTTCCTTCTACCCGGTACTCAAGGTTTCCTTCTCCGTATCCCAGGGCCACGGGATCAAGATGACAGGAGCGGCATGAACGGCCTTCTGAGGAGGTGGTATGTGCTTCCATGGGGGCAAAGAGCCGCCTGAACAGGACCGGCTCGTTTTTTCCTGTATAACTGCTCCGGTCGATGGTAAGAATCATTCCCGGTGTAGCGGGGATAATGGTTTTTTCATTATTTTCTTTTCCTTCTTTTACCCCAAGGGTTGGGGGTCCGGCCAGGTGCAGGCCCACCCATTCAGCCCAGGTTCCCCTTGTTTCGGTATTTCGCAGGTGATCGTAGCCGGGGCTTGATGGATCATAGCTGTTGTGGCAGCCCAGACACCGGGGGGTCCAGCCGGTATGGCAGGCGCTGCAATGAAGATTGCTGTGTGACGATCCTTCCACACAGATTCTGGCCGGGGGATTCAGGGGATGCCATGTACCTGACTTCTTGCCTTCCAGCATCCATTGCCCGTTCTTAAGGGTTGCGTTGAGTATGATTTCACCTGATTCCTTCCCCAGCATGTATTTTCGCCCGGGTTCATTCATATTCCTCAGCTCGATGATCTTCCGGGTTTCTCTGTCAACCTGATCCAGGGGAATGGCATCGGGAGGTTCCGTAAAATGACAATCGCGGCAAGTGATCTTTACCTGTTCTTCCTTGTGCAGGTATACATTCCCGTCGCCCATGATTTCATAGGATGTATGGCAGTCGATGCATTCCATTCCTGCCGTATGGTGGACGTCTTCCTGTATGTACCGGTACACCCGCTGGTCGTCCATCATCTGATAATTGCCCGTTTGAGGTATCTCTTCCGGTTTCAGGAGGGTTTCGTGCCAGCCCGAGTAACTGGTGGATATTCTACCCGACCGGCTGTGGCACCCGAAGCAATGATCAGATGTGATATTAACTGAAAGGGATGGGTGAACCTGTGGCAGTGTGGTATCGGCTGCCTGGCCTGATCGCCGCTGTTGAAGCTCGGCCAGGGCCTCCGGCGAATAGTTCAGGTGACAGGCATTGCATCCGCCTCCCCTCGAGAGCTGATTTATGGGCCCTGCCTGGGTTTTTTCATTGGAAAGGTGGCAGGCGGCACACAGATTCCTCAGATGGGCATCGGCAGGGCTGTGCCTGATATCCCGGATATCGGAATGCACAGAAGGCGAAGCAGATTCTCCGAACACAAACCGGTTGACACTTACCATTCCGCTGGCGGTGTTCATCAGCGACATTTCCACACGGGAAGGAATTTCCGGATGACACTCGGCTGTGCCGCAACTCAGGGTTGCATCGGTTATATTGCCGGGTATCAGAATCATGTTCCGGTGTGCCCTGTTTTTGTTGAGGCTGAAAGGATCGCCCCGGTGGCAGATAAAGCACCCTGTAGCACCGGGATCATGAGAAGGTGAAAACCCCGACATTCCTGCATGGCAGGCTATACAGGATTCCTGACGAGCTGAATTTTCAAGGGATGAAAGAAGGGCGCTGTCAATCCGGAAGGCGGGAATATCTGCCTGAAACGGGAAATACACGGCCGTACGGTATCCGGTTTCCCAGGGCCATATCCATTGCCAGTTTTTGCCCCGGAAGAAATATCCGGTGAGGGTAAATATTCCGTACAGGTAAAAAGACAACAACAGGAACCTGCGGGTGTTGATCTGCCGGGATCCTTTGAGGTAGGGGATGAAATACAGCACAACAAAAAGAATGAGGATTATGACCAGCGACCATGCCGGATTTTTCATTAGATGCAGTATTTCCTGCAGGCCGATGAGATACCAGGGCCCTTTGACCACGGGGTTCAGGTTATCGTGCAGGGGAGCCCGGAAAACCAGGGAAAAAATGACCAGAAGTATGGTCAGTCTTATGAACGAACGGGTATTGACCCATACCGTTCGGGCATGTTCGAACATAACGATCAGAAGGAAAATGGTAGCTGTGGCAATATGATGTATGTATATTAACTGGAATGAACCCTCTTTTCCCAGAAGAAATCTGGAAAGAAAATTTCCACCGGCGGGGATGGTCTTCATTAGCGAATCCATGATGCGGCGGGCCTGCAGGCTGTCGGCATCTCCCTTCAGGAGGAATCCCGTAAGCATCACCAGAACTGTCACGGCCAGGGAAACAACCAGCCGGAACCAAACCCCGCGCTTTTCCGGAATTTTTTCGGTACGGTAAAGATAATCCCAGGTGTGGATAACGGTGAAAATGAGAAAAAGCTGGCCGCTCCAGTAATGCAGGTTCCTGAAAAATACCGCATAGCCGTTTACCAGCATCATATTTCTTACCGATTCATAGGGAGAATCCACATCATAAGGGACTACCAGGAATACTCCCGACAGCAATGCCAGCAGAAATGAACCCAGTGCAAGAACACCAAAGCTGTCTTTCAGAAATGAGGAGGTATATATCAGAAATTTTCTCATGAATCACGAGGAAAGATGAACGATGTATTCATCTTTTTCACGGTGGTATGAAAAAGTGAGTTCCCTGAGGGGTTTTCCGGCAGGTCCTTTCAATATCTTCCCGTCTGTGGTGAATTCCGACCCATGGCAGGGACACACGAGCTTACGGTTGCTTTCTTCTGTAATCTGGCAACCAAGATGTGTACAGGAAGAAGAAAAGAAACGGATATGGCGGCCGTTTTTCTGCAGTATCACCGGTCCGTAAAAACTGACCCCTTCGGCAAGATGGCCGGTTATCCTGTATTGGGTTGCCTTTTCGGTACTCATGGTCCGAAGGGAGGTTTTGTACCCTGCATATCCCAGAAAGGCCAGTATGATCCATTTCATTTTCCGCAATACATTCCGACGGGATATCATATCGGTTGCTTTAGAATACTTGTTTCTCTTCAAAAATACATGAAACCTCTTTAAATTAGCGAATTAAACAACATCCCGGAGCTTAAATAAAACGATTCTATATTATCGAAATAAATTATTGAAAATCAATTAAATTATTTAATTATATTCTATAACATATTAAATTTATGCTACCGAAGGTGTGATATGCACCTACTTTTGTGTGAAGGCAAAAAGGATTTTTTTTTAATTTTACATATTCAATTATATCTATATCTAAAAAAATAGAATCAAAAGAATAGTCCATGAGCACCCGCAGGGATTTTATTAAAATTGCCGCCACAGGATTGGGGGGGTTGGCTTTGGGAGCGGGATCGGTTGCGTGGTTCCGGGGTACATCCCGATGGGCTGAAACAGCTGCAAAAGCTGCGGCCGGTTTTCAGGGCAGATTCCCTACCTACTGTGAAATTTGTTTCTGGAGCTGTGCCGGCTGGACTTATACGGATGAGGAAGGCAGAATTACCCGAATTACCGGGAATGCCGGCGATCCTCATTGCAATGGAAGGCTTTGTCCAAGGGGTACCGGTGGTGTGGGGGCTTATTATGATGAGGATCGTTTGCGTACTCCGTTGATCCGGAAAGAAATTAACGGGAAGCAGGAATTTGTACCTGCCGGATGGGACGAAGCCCTTGACCTTGTGGCTGAACGGCTGAAAGAAATTTCCCGGAAGCACGGTCCTGAAAGTATTGCCCTGTTCAATCATGGATCCCCGGGCGACCATTTCGGGCATCTTCTGAAAGCCATGGGGTCGAATAATATTGCGGCTCCCTCGTTTGCCCAGTGCCGGGGGCCCCGCGATACGGGATGGTATGTTACCTTTGGTACCGGTGTGGGATCACCCGAACCTACCGATATACGGGATACCCGTTGCCTGGTCCTGATCGGCTCCCATATCGGTGAGAACATGCATAACGGACAGGTACAGGAAATGGCGGATGCCATTGACCGGGGGGCTACTTTGATTACGGTCGATCCCAGGTTTTCCACCGCCGCTTCAAAATCCAGGTTTTGGCTTCCGATCAAGCCCTCCACCGATCTGGCTCTTCTGATGGCATGGATCCATGTATTGATCTATGAAGAACTGTACAACCGGGACTATGTGGAAAGGTATACCTACGGTTTTGATCTGCTGAAAGAGCATGTCAGGAACATGACTCCCGAATGGGCCTACGGCATTACCACCCTGCAGCCTGCCCTGATACGTGAAACAGCCCGCCAGATGGCCGATGCAGCTCCTTCGGTTATTGTTCATCCGGGAAGACATGTGACATGGTACGGGGATGATACCCAGAGGACACGGGCCATTGCCATTCTGAATGCCCTGCTGGGTTCCTGGGGATCGAGGGGAGGATTCTATTTTGCCGAATCGGTGCAGGTACCCGACTACCCGCATCCTGAATACCCCACGCCGGCCTGGTCGTGGCAGGATCTGCAACGTGAAAAATATCCCCTGGCTGGGCTGGCTGTTTCCAATGTCCTTGTGGAGGCTTCTCTGAAGGAAACGGAAGAAAGCAGAAGGATCAGGGCCTGGATAGTGGCCGGAACAAATCTTCCTTTGACTATTCCTTTGAAGAAAACCCTGCAGCAGGCTATGCAGGATGTGGAATTTATGGTGGTGGTGGATACCATGCCCATGGAGATTACCGGTTATGCCGATGTGGTGCTTCCGGAATGTACCTATCTGGAAAGATACGATACCCTTCGCTCGTCGGCCCACCGCGAACCGAACATTGCCCTTCGTATGCCGGCTGCCGAACCCATGTATGATTCCAAACCTTCCTGGTGGATGGCCAAACAACTGGGTGAACGCCTGGGTCTGGGAAGTTATTTTAATTACAAGGATTACACGGATGTACTGGAATGGCAGTTACAGCAACTGGGCACTTCCCTGGAAGAGATGAAAAAAACTGGGGTTAAGAAATTTCCGCGTACCTCGGGTCCGCTGTACTTTCAAAAAGGTGAGAACTATACTTTCAATACAAATACCGGGAAGATTGAGCTGTATGCCACTGAACTGGCAGCCACCGGGTACGATCCCATGCCGGTATATACTCCTCATGAGGAGCCCCCGCCCGGGTATTACCGTTTGATTTACGGAAGGGCCCCCATGCATACCTTCAGCCGTACGGCCAATAATCCGAATCTTACCGATCTGATGGACCAGAACGATGTGTGGGTGAATCCGCGGGTGGCCAGGCTCTGGGGATTAGAGAACGGACAGTATGTACACCTGAAAAATCCGGAAGGGATCGTCTCAAGTTTTCCAATCAGGGTGAGGATTACCGAGCGGATCAGATGGGATTCGGTATACATGGTCCACGGATTCGGTCACAGCTGGAAAAAACTGAGCCGCGCCTACGGAAAAGGGGCCAATGATACCGAGCTCATGTCGAAGGTGACCATTGACCCGGTGATGGGAGGAACCGGTATGCGGGGCAATTTTGTCACTTTTGTTACCGAAGAACCTGTTGCAAAGGAGGTTGAATCATGAGATACGCCATGGCCATCGACACAAAAAAGTGTGTCGGCTGCAGCGACTGCGTTGTAGCCTGCCAGACCGAAAACAATGTTCCCATAGGCTATTGCCGCGACTGGGTGACAGAAAGTGTAACCGGCACCTACCCGTTGGTTGAAATTGAGATCAGGTCTGAGCGATGCAACCATTGCGACAATGCCCCCTGCGTGCGGTGTTGCCCAACGGGTGCCAGCCATATTGTCGAAGGAGGGGTGGTCATGGTAACCCACAACAAATGCATTGGCTGCGGTGCCTGTATCCAGTCATGTCCCTATGATGCCCGTTATTCTCATCCTGAGGGATATGTTGACAAGTGTACTTTCTGTCATCACCGGCTGGTGGAGGGAGGTAGACCGGCCTGTGTGGAGGTATGCCCTACCAGATGCATGTATTTTGGTGATCTGGACCAACCCCAGTCGGAAGTATCGCAGATTCTGGCCCGGAGGAAATGGAAAGTGCTGGCACCTGAGGCGGGAACCCGCCCGCAGGTATATTTTTTGGTTTGATCTTTTACAACAAACGGTTTGTTATGAAAGAAGAGTTGTTTGTCAGCGGAAGAAACATACCCAACATTGATCCGCATCTGAACATCTGGCACTGGCAGATTCCGTTATACCTTTTTCTGGGTGGACTGGCAGCCGGACTTATATTTTATGCAGGGCTATATACCATTCTGAACAAAGAGAAAGAATTTCCCACGGCTGTGAAGCTGGCCAGCTTTATTGCCCCCCCTGCACTCGTAATCGGCCTGTTCATGCTTTTTCTCGACCTGAAACACAAGATGTATTTCTGGCAGCTGTATACTACCTTCCGGATCGAGTCGCCCATGTCGTGGGGTGCATGGACGTTAATGGCCATTACTCCCCTGTCATTTATCTGGAGTGCCAGTTACCTGAAAGAGGTGGTGCCGGGATGGGACTGGAAGAACAAATGGCTCGACCGCTTTGAAGCCTGGGTGATCGCTTACCGGAAACAACTGGCATGGGTACTGGTGGTACTGGCAATTATTCTTGGAATTTACACAGGGATTCTGCTGTCGGCATTCAATGCCCGGCCCCTGTGGAACACTTCTATCCTGGGTTTTTTGTTTCTGACATCGGGACTTTCCACGGGAGCGGCCACCATCATGTGGATGTCAAAAAACCATACCGAGAGGAAGGTCTTTGGGAGGATTGATTTTCTGCTCATTGTGATCGAACTCTTTTTCATTACGCATATGTTGATGGGCTTTCAGGCGAGCACAGAGGTACAGATACAGGCTGCATCCCTCTTTCTGGGAGGTGATTTTACGGTCTCGTTCTGGGTTTTTGTGATCGTTCTGGGTTTGGTTTTTCCCGGTGTACTGGAAGTGCTCGAGATTCGGGGATATCGTATACCCGTAGCTATTCCTGCCCTCTGCATTCTGATCGGAGGGCTGATTTTCAGGTTTATTATGGTAGAGGCCGGGCAGGTAACAAGATATTTGTATTAAAATGGAATATCCGATGAAGGCACCAAACAGGAATGACAGAAGCACCCGGTATCTGAATCCCTATCTGGGAGGGGTATTGCTGGGTTTGCTGCTGTTGATGACGTATTTTATTACAGGGCGCGGGCTGGGAGCCAGCGGGGCGGTAAAAAGTACCGTGGTGGCTACAGTGAATGAAATTACGCCAGAATATGCACATCGGTCGAATTACTACAGCCAGTTTATCAGCGATGATGAAAGTCCGCTGAACACATGGCTGGTGTTTGAGGTATTGGGAGTGCTGGCCGGGGCATTTCTTTCAGGGGCACTGGCCGGACGATTAAAGCTCAAGGTGGAACATTCCCCGGGGATTACTGCCGGAACACGCCTGGTAGCTGCCACTCTGGGAGGTTTTCTGTTTGGACTGGGTTCCCAGTTCGGACGCGGGTGCACCAGTGGGGCAGCCCTGAGCGGATCGGCCTCTCTCGCTCTTTCAGGTTTCCTGGCTATGATGGGAATTTTTGGAACGGGTTATGCCATTGCATGGATATTCAGAAAGTTATGGGTTTAAAAAGAAAAACAAGAGGATATGGGACCATTGATACCACAGGGAATTATTGATCCGGCATGGAATAATGTGTTTGCTTTGCTTATAGGCCTGGCCTTCGGATTTATTCTTGAGTCCAGCGGCTTTTCATCCAGCAGGAAACTGGCCGGGGTTTTTTATGGTTACGACTTTGTTGTACTGAAGGTCTTCATGACGGCGGTTATGGTATGTATGATCGGACTGCTTTATTTCGATTATATGGGATGGATGAAGCTTTCATCCATTTATATTCTGCCAACCTTTCTGTATTCGGTGATCATTGGCGGAGTGATCATGGGCTTTGGATTCATTCTGGGTGGATACTGCCCGGGAACAAGCTTCTGCGGCGCAGTTATAGGGAAAATAGATGCCATGTTTTTTACGGTGGGATTATACCTGGGTATTTTGTTTTTCTCGGTTCTGTATCCGGTGTTTGAAAAAATCTACCATGCCGCGAACCTGGGACCAGTACAGGTGCATGATCTGATCGGTATTCCGGCTGCCTGGTTTGCTTTTGCCTTTCTGGTGGTCGGGCTGATTGCATTTTTTGTAGTTTCGAAAATCGAAGCACGGGCAAAGAAGATTGAATATTAACACATGATGATGAAGGATAAAGCATACTGGATCCTGACAGCTGTCCTGCTGATGCTCGGAGGGGGACTGCTGATTTTTTCACCTGCCGGGAAACCCGATGAAGTGCCTCCTGCAGAGTTGTTCCGGGCAATGCATGACTCTTCCCGCTTCATGTGTACCGATGAAGTAACCCGAAGGATTATTGAAGAAGACCCTTCTTTATTACTGATAGATGTTAGAAACCCGGAAAGTTACCGGTCGTTCAGTCTTCCCGGAGCTATAAACATTCCTTTGACCGACCTTCTGTTGCCGGAATGGGGAGATTACCTGAGGGCCCCGGGAATGGAAAAGGTACTGTATTCCAATGACGATATCATGGCCGGACAGGCATGGATTCTTTGCACCAGACTGGGTATAACTGATCTGTATATTATGCGTGGAGGCCTTAACCTGTGGGCCGACCATATCCTTACTCCGGAAGCTCCTCCGGAAACTGCTTCCATGGAACTGACTGACCGGTACCGTTTCAGGCTGGGAGCCCGGTTGTATTTTACCGGCGGAACGGGGACTGGGGTTTCGGCTACGCAGGCCGAACCCATTCCGGTAGTCAGGCGGGAGAAAAAAACGACCATACAGGGAGGATGTTAAAATTTAAAGAAAGGAAAATGAAAAACACGGCAAAAATTATCCTTACCCTACTTTTTGTGTTAATCGTTCTGGTCTTCCTGTTTCCTGGAAGGGATCAACTCCGGTACTCCCTGAGTGCGGAAGAAATATTACAGGAAATAATGGAGGAGGATTATGAGATATCTCCCCGTGAGGCCGTTGAAGTTGTGGATAGTGAAAATAAAACAACGGTTTTTATTGACTTGCGTGACCCGGTGTTGTACCATAAAGGTCACCTTGACCAGGCTGTAAACATACCTTCCGGGAAACTGCTTGACAGGCATTTCATGAAGATGCTCCGGAATTTCCACGATGAAGGCCTGACGATAGTGCTATACGGACAGGATCATCGCGAAGCCGTCGGTCCGTTTTTGTTTCTCCGGCAAACGGGTTTTCACCGGTTAAAAGTTTTAAAGGGAGGATATGATTATTTTAACCGTACAGCTGCCTCAGGTAACGGGGTGGAAGAATTTCCTGAACTGGTTCCCGAAGAACCCCGTTATGATTTTGCCGCTCTGATCGAAGAAATGGGGGGAGGCCCAGGTGAGTTTCAGCAGGTTGTTGCACAGCCGGTGATCCCTGTAAGACGGGAGAAAACCACCACCATACAGGGAGGATGCTGATCATTTTGCCCTGATGCAACTTTTCAGGGTTTCCAGAAAACGGGTCTCTTTTTCAGGTTCCTGTGCAGGATTCCAGATTTTTACGGGGGATATGTACCAATGTTTGCAAACCTTTTCCAGCAGGACAGTTCTGACCACCAGTAAAAGGTATATTTCTTCGTATTTTTCCAGGTTTTTCAGAAATGGACCCCAAAGCCTGCCTTTCAGGTCAAAAGGACCAATTTCATCAATAACGATCAGGGAAGTTGTATCAGGTGAGGCAGAACCAAGCATCCTGTAGCCTTCCTGCAATGCACCGGGATTGAACCAGAACCGGCCGTGGTGAACCCACCCTTTTGTTGCCTGTTGCCGGCAGAAGGGCAAAGAACGATTCCGGCCGATAAATTCCAGGTCGTACCCCGTATGGTCGTTTCGTTCAAAGCGGGCAGGAGTGGTCCATCCCTTCAGCCGGTCGGGATAACCTGGCAGTTTGCTGATCACAGAACGTAGGGCAGTGGTTTTTCCCGAGTGGGTATCACCCGTAATGAAAAAGGCCGGATGTGGTTCCATGTTTTTTTATTTCACCTTATCCAGCGCCTGGGAAAGATCATTGATCAGGTCTTCTACGTCTTCGATCCCAACACTTAGCCGTACCAGTCCGTCGGTGATATCAGCCTCCAAGCGGGCTTCTGATGAGAGGGAGGCATGAGTCATGGAAGCCGGATGCTGTATCAGGGTTTCCACTCCTCCGAGGGATACCGCCAGGGTGGCAATATGTACCGAATTGATCATTTGCTCACCCGCATCAAATCCTCCTTTCAGTTCGAAGCTGATCATAGCCCCCGGTCCCCGCATTTGTTTTCTGGCCAGCTCATACTGTGGATGTGATTTGAGTCCGGGATACCTTACCCACTTGATCTTTGGATGTTGTTCCAGCCAGTGGGCAATGGTCATGGCATTTTCCTGGGCTTTTTCCACTCTGAGTGACAGGGTTTTGATCCCTCTGAGCACCAGGTACGCCTGGTGGGGATCCATATTGAACCCCAGATTCACCATAACGTGGCGCAGTGGTTGATACAGTGCTTCCGTTGCCGTGATAATAATCCCTCCCACTACATCCGCATGTCCGTTTACAAATTTGGTTACCGAATGAAAAACTACGTCGGCTCCGAGCTTCAGGGGATTTTGCAGAAAGGGGCTTGAGAAGGTATTGTCTACTACCACCAGGATATCATGTTCGTGGGCCAGTTTTGCACATGCCTCTATATCACTGAGCTTTATGGTAGGATTGGCGGGTGTTTCCAGATACAGCAGGCGGGTATTGGGTTTGATAGCTTTTTTGATCTGGTCTGTGTCAGAAGTATCAACATAGCTGTATTCCACCCCGAACCGGGAGAAATGTTTTTCCATGATACCCCTGGATGGTCCGTAAACGGATGAGGTGCTGATCATATGGGCTCCTGCCTGAAGCAGGCCCATATAAATAACGGATACCGCGCCCATTCCACTGCCGGTGGTAATAGCCCCGAACCCGTCTTCCAGCACCGCCATGTTTTCTTCCAGTGCCTGCAGGGTAGGATTCCCAATGCGAGTATAGATGTATCCTTTTTCTTTCCCGGCAAAACGATTGGCACCCTGCCGGGCATTTTCAAATGCAAAAGTGGATGTTTGATAAATGGGAACCGTAGCACTGCCAAAGTTATCGTGATAATGGCCTGCATGTACCATTTGCGTGTTGAACCCTTTTTTTCGGATGTTTTTCATAAAAATAAAGTTTATAAAACGATAAGGGCGGGGAATCCCGGCCCTGAACCATGCTTTATGCAGAGATAGAATTTAATTTTTCATTGTATTTTTTACGTGTCTGGCCAGACTGTTTGCAAATATGAAATCATTCAGCACCTGATTATCGGAATGAAGGATTTCCAGGTTTGTTCCTTCCCAGCATTTCATGCCGTTGGCTATAAAAACCACTTTGGATCCGATCTCCATGACGGAATTCATATCGTGGGTGTTTACAATGGTTGTCATATTGAATTCTTCTGTCAGTTCGCGGATCAGGTTGTCGATTACGATGGAGGTTTTCGGGTCCAGTCCCGAATTCGGTTCATCGCAGAACAGGTACTTGGGATTCAGAGCAATGGCTCGGGCAATGGCCACTCTTTTTTTCATGCCTCCGCTCAATTCAGCGGGGTAAAGATGGTTTGAGTTGACCATGTTTACTCGTTTCAGACAGAAATTAGCCCGTTCAATTTTTTCTTCTGTCGTCATACTGGTAAACATGTCCATGGGATAAATAATGTTTTCTTCCACGGTAAGGGAATCAAACAGGGCCCCACCCTGGAAGAGCATGCCTATTTCCTTTCTGATGGATTTTTTATCCCCGAAATTCAGTTTGTTGAAAATTACCTCGTCGTAAATAATATCTCCTTCATCCACATCCAGTAATCCCACAATGCATTTAAGTAAAACGGTTTTGCCTGATCCACTCTGCCCGATCACGAGGTTGGTTTTTCCCCGTTCGAAGGTGACCGATATATCTTTCAGTACCGGTTCGTTGTCGAAATATTTTGACACATGTACCACTTCAATCATGAGAGGATCAGCTGGGTTAAGATCACGTTAAACAAAAGGATGAAAACAGAACTGTGCACCACCGCACGGGTACTGGAAATTCCCACTTCCAGCGCGCCTCCGTAGGAATAATATCCGTGGTATGAGGAGATGCTGGTAATGAGAAAGGCAAAAACTACCATTTTAATCACGGAATACGTGATATAAAACGGGATGAAAGCATATTGTATTCCGTAAACAAAATCGGTTGGGGTGATTACGTGTGTAAAAAGAACAGCCAGCCATCCTCCGGCCACCCCTACAATCATGCTGAAAAGCGTGAGCAGGGGGAATATCAGTATGCAGGCAATGATTTTCGGAAGGATCAGGTAACTGGCAGAATTTACGCCCATGATCTCCAGCGCATCAATCTGCTCGGTAACCCTCATGGTCCCAAGTTCAGAAGCAATGTTTGAGCCAACTTTCCCCGCCAGGATAAGCGCAACCATGGTGGAAGAAAATTCCAAGATCATGGAATCGCGGCATCCCAGTCCGATAAGGTAACTTGGAAGGAACGGGTTTTCAGTATTATAGGCCGTTTGCAGGGTAATAACCGCTCCCATGAATACGGAAATAATGAACACAATACCCACCGAATTCAATCCCAGCGCTTCTATCTCACGTACTGTTTGCCGGTAGTACATGATTCCTTTTTCGGGTTTTGTAAATACTTTAAGCATCAGCTCAAAGTATTTTCCCACATGGAAGAAAAAGCCCATATTCTGGAGATTTCTGGAGATAAAATTAATAATAATTTGCGAAAACCGGACGGTTCTCGGTTCAACACCATGCCATGATCCTGTGATGCCTTCATTTATTTTTTTACCTTTGTAAACGCTAACCATTGGCTGCCTGCATTCAACGGCGGGCGGTATAAACCGATATGGGTAAAAAAGACTATTTCTGTGTAATCATGGCAGGGGGGATAGGAAGCCGTTTCTGGCCACTCAGCCGCAGTTCCAGGCCAAAGCAATTCCTTGACATTCTGGGTACCGGTAAAACGCTTTTAAGGCAAACTTATGAACGGTTCGAGAAAATCTGTCCGGCCGGGAACATTTTTGTCGTGACCCACTGCGATTATGAAGATCTGGTAATGGCTCAGCTTCCCGAGTTGAGACGCGAACAGATTTTGCTGGAGCCCATGCGCAAAAATACGGCTCCGTGCATTGCGTACGCCTGTTTCAGGATACATAAAATAAATCCGGATGCTAAAATTGTGGTGGCACCTTCCGATCACCTGATCATTAAAGAGAAGGAATTTGAAAAAACAGTTAATCAGGGATTTGAATTTGTCAGCCGGCACGATGCATTGCTTACCCTGGGAATTAAACCCAGCCGGATTGAAACAGGGTATGGATATATTCAGACGGCAAACGGAGAAAAATTCCCCGAATTCCCGAATTTGAAAAAGGTGAAAACCTTTACTGAAAAGCCGGATTATGAAATGGCCAAAGTGTTTTATGAAAGCGGTGATTTTTACTGGAATGCAGGTATCTTTTTCTGGTCTCTTCCGGCCATTATGCAGGCTTTTAACAAATACCTCCCCGATATGCACGGGTTGTTTGAGGAACGGGAAGGTGTTTTCGGAACCCGTGTGGAAAGGGAACATCTTGAAATTATTTACGGAAACTGCTCGAGCATTTCCATTGACTACGGTATTATGGAGAAGGCGGAAAATGTTTATGTGATCTGTTCCGATTTCGGGTGGTCTGACCTGGGAACCTGGGGATCTTTGTACGAACATCTTCCGCATGATCAGCAGGAGAATGCTGTTTCAGGCGAAAATGTGATGGTGTATGATGTACAGAAGTCCATCATTCAGGTGGAAGGTAAGAAACTGGTGGTGTTGCAGGGACTGGACAATTATATTGTAGTGGACACACAGAAAGCGCTGCTGATTTGCAGGAAACAGGATGAACAGCAGTTAAAGCAAATTGTGAATGATGTGAAAATAGAGAAAGGGGAAGAGTTTCTATAGCAAAGGCCTTGAAAAGAAAAACCCGGATATTGCCCCCGGGTTTTTTATTGTATATATTTTCAAATCAATATTCCCAGAGATCATGTTCAAAGTTGAATAACTCTTCCTTGATTCTTTCGGCTTCGAGCAAAGCAGACCGGCCTGTTTTGTACTGATTGATCATCCGGTTGTCGTACACGTTCGATTCAGCAATGATATAGCTGCTGAACCGGCGTTGCATGAACAGGTCGTCATAAGATATCCGGTGGGCGTCATTTTCCGGATTGAAAACTTCATGATTGGCCAGGGTGTTCCTGAAATCGGGGTAATAGGCCCAGAACACACGTACCTTATTGGTCATGTTCGTTTCGGGATCGGTATAAATCCGGATGGGGCAGATGCCCAGTATCCTGACCCGCATGATGGAATGTTTTTTATCGAAATACCACTCTTCCCACAGCATATACTGCAATATTTCGGAAGTATTGATATCCTTTATAATGGTCGTATCTTTGTACTCACCGGTTTCAGGATCCTGGATGGAGATGGTTTCTTCTCCTGCTCCGAATTTTTTTTTGATATCGTCCAGGGTGACTTTTTCCACCATATTGTACATATCGTCTCCGTTGTAAACATCGATCACCCCGCTTTTGATCTCACCCATTAGCACATCTATCAGGCTGTACCGGTCTCCCATTGGTAATTTGGGGAAATACAGCACCTGGTTCATTTTTTCCCTCAGATCAACGATTCTCCATATCTGTTTTGACCACATTACATCGGCTTCCCGCAAATAGGGATACGGAATGGGTCTTTTGTCATGGATTCCTTTATCATATAGCCTTTTCACATCATCCTGAGCGGTGGCGAGCTGACCGGCCACCATAATCAACAGGAAAATTAAGCCCAATACTTTTTTCATGATATAAATCCTTTAATTAGTTCACTTTTAAAACAACGGGAGGCAGCGGCCTTGTATTGCCATCGGGACCTACCGCCTTGATATCCTGGAAAACAACCTGATCTCCCCGGCGCAGTCTGTCAAGCAGTTGCCTCTGTGCTTCGGTGATCCGGTTGCTGTTTGATTCTTCTTCGACGGTATACCCGCGGTCGTTTATGGATATCTTGAATCCGGTAATACGGAAAGACAGCTCGAAGTCAAAATCTTTCATAACAGCAAAAATCCCGGCCTGTGCCATCAGTTCGGCCTTGCTGATGTCTCCTCGTTCGCGTCCGGCCACCTGGGCAACGGGGTCGGGAACATTTTTGACCCGGAAAGGTTTGGGAGGCATGCGGCGCTGCACGCCGTCCACGTCAGCTATCACGTTGACTATCACATCGGGCTTACCTGCCCGGCCTGGCCTGATAATATAGGAACTTCCGCTTATTTTCCGTATGGTTCCTCTGGAAAGGCTTACCCTGATTTTATCTTCAGCAACCCCCGGAACGGAAATGTCCACCGGGTTATCCAATCCGGAGTATAACACGTTCATTTTTGTTGGAGAAACCACCAGGCTGGCTTCAGACACCTGGTAAGAGGACCTGAACGGGTAATCCACCATGGATCCGTCGGGTGCCTGCAGTCTGATCAGGCCTCCCCAGCGGCGTGAACCAAGGCTTTCGGGCTTGATCGAATAGACACCCCGCCCGTTTTTGTCGATGGGTAATTCAGTATAATCTCCAACCATCTGGTAAGTGACCACTCCGTCGGCAGTTACGGTGGAATCGTAATTTCCCACCATGATCCGGGGTTTCTGGGTGGTATCGGTGGCAGCAATAAACACTTCGGCCCGGTATTCATTTCCCCGGAGAATATAATTTGAATTGGGGATCACAGTGGGCACCAGTTTATTAAATTTGAAGGAACCGGCTTCAATCTGGTTGTAGAGATAGTTCAGCGTTTCCGCTTCGGCGTTCCGGATATCTACCTGTATTTTTGAAAGGATGGTAATCACTGCCACCAGAGGTAGGGTATGGAAATTATGTATTTCCCAGCTTACCCGGCTACCGTCCTTTTCAGTATAATCATCCGTGTTCAGGCTGTTGGCAATAGATTCTCTGATATTGACGGCCTCCACGGCCACAATATCGTTCATAATAAACTCCCTGAAATCAACTATCATTGCTTTCAGGTCATAGGCTTTTCCGTTTTGATCGGCACCGATCATAACTTCTGAAGGAACGTTGTTTTCATCAATTTTCTTGATCTCACGGGTATGGATCTGCCCTCCGGCTATTGCTTCACTGTCTTTGCCTTCGGCTTTGGTTATAATCTCTAACTTCAGGTCCTGAATGTAATTGATCAGTTCATCAGCACGCTGTTTTACTTCATCTGCCCTGCGTTTCCATGGTCCGGCTTTAACGGGATTCGAAACCGCTTTTTCTGCAAAATCCTGATAAATCAGTTCATTCTTGGCAACGAAGTTGGCGGTGGTTTTGGTCAACCCTTCGTCAACAAGTTTAAATGCTTCGACGGCTTCCTTTGATACATTCAGTGCCAGCAGGGCAGTAAGCACCAAATACATCATGCCGATCATTTTTTGTCTCGGGGTTTCTTTTCCGTGGGCCATAGTGCAGTAAATCGATAATTAACAATAGATTAGATTAGGCTGACCCTTTCAGGGATTTGATCTAACATTCATAGCAGCCAGCATATTTCCGTAAACGGTATTCAATGCAGCCAGATTCTGATTCAGCCTGGATACCTCTTCTCTGTATTTCTTTGTATCCTGGGCTGATTCCTTCAGATCTTCAAGCATTTCATTCATTCCTGCATACATTTTCTCCGTGGCTTTGATTTGATCGTTTGTTCCCTGTAGCTGAAGTTCGTAAACGGCGTTCAGCGCAGACAGGTTCTTGTTGAGCGCCTCCAGCTGTTCGTTATATGACTTGCTGCCTTCCGAAATACTGAGAATAGAACTCGACAGACTTTCGTAGTTATTTCCCGACTGGGCAATAATTGTGGCCGTATTCTTGTAAGAGTCGGTCAGTTCTTCCACCGATTCCGTCAGCTTTTCTGTGGATTCCTGGTAGGCGCCGGAAAGTTTTTCCACCGATTCGGAAGCGCTTTTTACTTTTCCGACAAATTCGTTGGTTACCACCGATGCATCGGCAATGTTACCCAGTTTGGAGGCGGTCTGGCTGAGGTTCTCCATTCCCTGCCCCAGTTTTCTGAACAGATCTGGGGTTATTTCTGCTTTTTCGAGCAGGGCATCGAATTTCTCAAGCGCGGAGGACCCGTCCCCCCCTCTGCGGGCAGAAGCGGGCCTTAATTCTTCAGCCTCGTCTTCAGAAATACCGGCAAGTTCGGGATATACCAGAGTCCAGTCCACTTCTTCATGCAGGGGTTCGAAAGCAGAGAAGAAGAAGATGGTAGCCTCGGTAAGCAGTCCGATAGTCAGGAATAACCCGGCTGCCGGCCAGTGCTGAATTTTGAACAATGCGCCCACAATAACAATGGAAGCACCAAACCCGTATAGCTTAGCCATGAAATTTTTCCAGCCGCTGCTTTGAACTATTTCTGAAAGGTTCATAGTGGATATTGCTTTAGTTAGAGATGTTTCATCAATTATGTCGGATTATTCATATCCCATATACGTCCTGACATTCCGGAATCCGATAAAGGATTTGGCCGAGTCCTGATATTCATAGGTACGGGTGCTTACCTGAAGGAAATATCCAATGTCTTTCCAGGATCCCCCCCTGATTACTTTTCTTTTCATCACCACAGGATCGTCGGGAAGCGCATTGTATTTATAGGTAGGGTTCATATCGTGGGTAATGATATAGGCCGATTCGTCATAGGCACTCGAGGTCCATTCGGCCACATTACCTGCCATGTCGTACAGTCCGAATTCATTGGGGCTGTATGATCCCACCTTGGTAGTGATCATGGCGCCGTCATCAATGTAATTGCCGCGCATGGGTTTGAAGTTGGCCAGAAAGCACCCTTCGTCGTTACGGGTGTAAATTCCTCCCCAGGGATACATCGAAAGATCCAGCCCGCCGCGAGCGGCATATTCCCATTCGGTTTCCGTAGGTAACCGGTATTCCTGTACATAGGAATTCCCTACAGAGGCAAGATAATCATTCAGGAATTTGGTTCTCCAGATACTGAATGCATTGGCCTGTTTCCAGGTTACCCCTACCACGGGATAATCATCGTATGAAGGGTGCCAGAAATACATGTTGGTCCAGGGTTCATTGTAGGAATAGGTAAAGTCGGCAATCCAGCAAAGGGTGTCAGGATAAACCGGTACCTGGTCACGGATCACGAATGCCGAACGGTCCTGGATGGGGACCACCTCTCCCTGCTGGTTATAAACTTCTCCCTCATACTGGCCGGTTTCGAAATTATAGCGGTTTGAACGCTTGGCAGCCTGCTGCAGATCAATCCAGAAATATTCATAGATCAGTTTGCGGGTATCGATTTCCTTACGGCGGAAAAAACGCTCGTTTTCAGGGTAATACATTTCTTCCATGATATCCCGCACTTCTTCTTCCCGGGGATCGATTTTGGTTTCCCAGTCAATGACGGGAGGATCGTATTCATCTCCGTTTTCATCTACCTTGTAAAAACCTTCCAATCCGGCTTCTGCAAGCTTGGTGCGAAGAATGCTGTCACGCACATAAAATACGAACTGACGGTATTCGTTGTTGGTAATCTCCGTTTCATCCATCCAGAAGGCATCAACCGTTACCGTACGTGTCATGGTATTCATGGCATTGGCAATGTCCTGATCAGCAGGGCCCATATTGAAAGCCCCCTGAGGAACAAACACCATCCCGTATGGATCGGGCTCGAACCATTTCTTTCGGCCTGAAACACCCACCAATTCCCCGTTGGATTTATAACTCCCGCAACTACTGAGAAGTACCGCCAAAATCGTACTAAAAAAAAGCAATATTTTCATGGCGTAATCTTATTTATATGCTAAATAACAATAATTTTTTAAAAAATTTACAAAAATCTCACACTTTTATAACGCTCGGGCGTTCGCTCAACCCTGATACTGAAACAATACGAGAGCATCAGTTCATGACTTCCCCCGCTGTAATTCTGCAGCGAGGTGGTGGCATAGTCATACGAATATCCCACCCTGATTCCGTTGAATAATTCCATACCTATCATGGCTACAACAGCTTCTCCCGGTCTGAATGAAACGCCTCCCCAGAGTTTTTTATTGTACAGAAGCATTACATTCAAATGAGTATGGGTAATTTTTCCGTCTGTTTGAACCAGTGCCGAGGGAGTGATTTCAAAAAGAGGATTGGGCAGAAGGAAACTGTAACCCGCTGTAAGATAATAATGCCGGGCAAGATACGATTCTCCGCTGGTGGTGGTATACCTGATGGAAGGTTCATTCAGGTGTGTGCTGGATATTCCGGCAAAAAGACGGTCGTGCTGGTACCAGATTCCAACCCCTATATCAAAAATAACCTGACTTTCCTTGCCTGTGGGAATAAGCTCGTCTTCTTCCGGTGTGGAAAATCCTTCTCCCATAGGAATATTCCATTCGGGATCCAGTATGCGGTTCTGTATACCCAGGCTCAGACCCATGCTTAATCTTCCTGGCCCGATATCCAGTTTGTAAGCATAAGCTCCCTGAATACCAAGATTTTTATCGAAACCGATGACATCCCGCAAAATGCTCAGGCCGGCCCCGTGGCTGGTACCGAATAAACGGAAAGGGGTATGGACATTCATCACAGTAACCTCCGGCCTGTTACTGAATCCTACCCACTGTTGACGGTTCAGTGCTGAAAGGCAGATCATCTCCTGACTTCCGGAGTACCCGGGATTGAATGACTGGTAACTGAACATATATTGACTAAAATACGGATCCTGTTGCGCCATGGAAATCATGGTTTCCATGACCATCACCGTCAGAATCAATATTCCCTTTTTCATTCCAACCTCCCGGCTAAAGCTTATTTACCCTGCACTTTCGTAGAGAGTAAAATAAGTAAAAATATTATTCTCCAACAAATATTGTCAACATTGTGTTAATAAGCGTGATCTGACAGAGATACATTTTATACCGTTTTTCTCCTGATTATGTTACCTGAATGGCAATAAAAATCCAGATGAATGACCACAAAGTTGATGAAAAGCCATAGAAACGGAATGAATGGGCTCAATTTCCGGATGAATTGCTCCGAGTCAGTTGTTCAGTTCAGTTTCTGATAGAACCTGAGCCACCGTTCCGGGACTTCCTGGTTGCTGGCTTTGAGATAATCTTCGTAGGAACAGGCTATTATATGAACATGAGTATCGTCGCCTGAAATGACGGGCACCTCACACCACCATCTTCCGGAATACACACTTTTGTAAAATACCAGGGTATGATCGGGTTCTGAAAGATTGACCATGTATTTGGTAAATTCTTCTGAGGAAGACCGGGGATACTCTTCCTTCCATCCGGAAAAGCCATCCATGTAATACCAGATAATCTCCGCAGCCAGCCGTGCTGTCTGGTCGTTGATATCAAATTTCGGGTTTGTTTCAAACACACCGAAACAGCGTGGCCGATTCCCTGCCCCGGCATACTTGGCCAGTTGACAGATTTCTTCACTGTAGAATCCGTTGGGCGACGGAGAGAAATAACCGGGAGCATCCGATTGTTTTACTGAGCTGATATCCAGACTGATAATATCAGCGTCGCGGAAGATGGGTTCGGTTTCCTTCAGATTGGCCCGTATCTGTCCTATTCCGATGCTTTCATAGGTATTTGACCGGAGCCTGTCAAGTTGCTTGCGGCTGAGGTGGTATACCTGGTGTCCCAGGTTGGTATAGTGAAACAGACCTGTTTTTTCTCCAAACAGTACTTCTTCCAGGTAGTCTCCGGGAGTTGCACTTTCAGGTTCTGACGGGATGTCCAGCCTGCTGTCAATGGTTACCAGGTTGGGTTTGAGATTCAGGCTCCTGTAAGCCATGTACATGCCACGGGTAATATCCTGGGTCCCACCCAGCAGAATGGGGCAGATTCCCATTTCAATGAGGTATGCATTCACTTCTCTTACAGCATAGTAAGTATCTACCGGGTTTTTTCCGGGCTTGAAATTCCCCAGGTCAATAACCGGAATATTCTGCCCTGTGCCCGAAAGCTGATAAAGGCATTTTCTTATGTGGTCGGGGCCTTCGGCGGAACCGGCGTTCTCCGAATTCCTGTCTTCCGGAATTCCCATTAAAGCCAGAACATACTCTTTCACTTCGGGAATCGGCTGATCGGGGGTGTGCTTACGGATTTGTCCGGCAAGGGTGTGCTCCATCGGCAGGAACTGTGTCTCCGGAGGATCCAGACTTACCGGGTCGAAATAATCGTTCAGGTTCATATGTCAGAATGATGCCAGTATCAGGATTTTTTCTTTCCGGTGGATTTCCCTTTCTGGATAATTTCCATGCAATCCTGAAAGGTAAGCTCTTCCGGGACCCTGCCCCTGGGTATCCGGAAATTATCTTTCCCGTATTTGATATATGGCCCCCAACGCCCGTTCAGGATTTTCAGGTTCGGATCTTCATCGAATTCTGTGATGATTTTCTTTTTGTCTTTTTCTGTTTTTTCCCGGATCACCTCTATAGCCCTTTCCATATCCACCGAAAGGGGATCGTCCGTTTTGCGGTTCAGGGAGTAAAACTTGCCGTCGTATTTCAGGTAAGGGCCATACCTTCCTATTCCTGCTGTAACTTCCTTTCCCTCATATGTCCCGACTTTTCGTGGTAATTTGAATAAACGGAGCGCCTCTTCCAGGGTGATGGTCTCAATGCGCTGATTTTTCATCAGACTGGCAAAACGGGGCTTGTTTTCCCCACCACTTTCACCCATCTGTGCCATTGGTCCGTATGGACCTATTTTTACCGTTACGGGCTGGCCGGTAACCGGGTCATGGCCCAGAAAACGCTCACCGGTCTTTTTTTCCGATTGCTCCAGGGTTTCGGTTACTTTCCTGTGAAAATGATCATAGAACCTGTCGATCATTTGCTGCCAGTCCAGTTTGCCACGCGCAATCTCATCAAACTGTTCTTCAACAGTAGCTGTAAAATTATAATTGAGAATATCGGCAAAATGTTCCACCAGAAAATCGGTAACCAGCATTCCGATATCGGCCGGGAAAAGTTTGCTTTTTTCACTTCCGGCCATTTCAGTGCGGGTATCCGATTGCACCTGCTGATCTTTGAGTGTCAAAACCCGGTATTCGCGGGAGGTGCCGGGACGGTCTTCCTTTACCACATACCCGCGTTGCTGGATCGTGGAAATGGTGGGTGCATAGGTGGAAGGGCGACCTATTCCCAGTTCTTCCAGTTTCTTTACCAGGCTGGCTTCGGTATACCTGGGTGGATGCTGGGTGAATTTTTCTGTGGCGACGATTTGCCGGGGTTCGAGAACCTGGCTTTTATTTACCGGAGGCAGCAGATGCTGGGCTTCCTCCTCATCATGGGAGCTTTCCCGGTATACTTTCAGGAATCCGTCGAATTTCATGATCTCACCGGTAGCGGTGAATTTTTCAGATGATCCGGATATACCGATCTGTACGGTGGTTTTTTCCAGTTCGGCATCACTCATCTGGGAGGCAATCGTCCGCTTCCAGATCAGTTCGTACAATTTCTTTTCCGTCTGGGTGCCCTGGATAGTCTTCTGGTCAAGATAGGTGGGGCGAATGGCCTCGTGTGCTTCCTGGGCGCCTTTTGATCTGGTTTTGTACTGCCGCGTTTTTACATACTTTTCACCGAATTCACCGGTAATGACTTTTTTTGCCACTCCCAGTGCCATCTGGGAAAGACTGACGGAATCGGTTCTCATATAGGTGATCTTTCCCGCCTCGTACAGACGCTGGGCCACCGACATGGTCCGGGAAACGGAAAATCCCAGTTTTCTTCCGGCCTCCTGTTGCAGGGTGGAAGTGGTGAAGGGAGGTGCAGGTGATTTCTTCGCCGGTTTGCTCGAAACGTCGGTTACTGTATACCTGGCTTTACGGCAGCTCTCCAGGAAATTCCTTACCTTCTCGAGGGTAGAGAACCGGGTGGGGCATTCCGCGTTGAGAACATATTCCTTGCCTTTGGAATCGGTAAAGGTAAATTGCGCTGTAACCCGGAAGGAAGAAGTGGGCTTGAACTGCATAATCTCCCTTTCCCGCTCCACCAGAAGTCTGACGGCAACCGACTGAACACGCCCGGCAGAAAGAGAAGGTTGTATTTTTTTCCAGAGAATGGGCGAAAGTTCGAAACCTACCAGCCGGTCCAGAATCCTTCTTGCCTGCTGGGCATTCACCAGATCGCGGTTAATTCCCCTGGGCTTTTTTATGGCTTCCTGAATGGCTTCTTTCGTAATCTCATGAAAAACGATCCGTCGTGTCTTTTCAGGAGCCAGAGCCAGTACTTCAGCCAGATGCCAGGCAATGGCTTCTCCCTCCCGGTCTTCATCCGAGGCCAGCCATACGGTTTTTGCCGAACCGGCCAGCTTTTTCAGTTCCGAAACCACTTTCTTTTTATCGGGAGATACAATGTAATGCGGCCGGTATCCGTTCTCAATGTCTATGCCCAGATTCTTTTTTACCAGATCACGTATATGTCCGTAACTCGATTTGACCAGATATTCTTTCCCCAGAAAACGTTCTATGGTTTTCGCCTTGGCCGGCGACTCAACAATGACCAGGTTCTCTTCCATTCCCTACAACTTTGGTGATGTGAAAAATCCACACAAAGTAAATCATTTCGGCTTCGAAGTTCAAAATTTTTACATAACATAATCGTTATATTTATTAATTTTGCTCCAATAACGGAGGCTTCATGAATAATGACAAACGCAAAATCCGAAAATACCTGATCATTTGCTGGTCAGTTTTTGCCGCTCCGTTTCTGATCCTGGCCCTTCTGTTTATCCTGATCTCATCTGAAGTGTTCGGTCCGATGCCCAGCTTTGAAGAGCTGGAAAATCCTGAAAGCAATCTGGCTGCCGAAGTATACTCGGCCGATGGGGTCCTGCTCGGGAAATTTTATATTCAGAATCGTACCTGGACAGATTATGAAGATATCTCCCCCCAGCTGATCAATGCCCTGGTTGCTACCGAAGATATTCGTTTTTACAAACATTCCGGAATCGATATCCGCGGACTGGGCCGGGTGGTGTTCAAAACGGTGTTGCTGGGACAGCGTGAATCAGGCGGGGGAAGTACCATTACCCAGCAGCTGGCAAAAAACCTGTTTCCAAGGGATACAGCAAGTTACCAGTCATCATTGAAAAGAACCATCAATCTGGGAATTGCCAAGTTCAAAGAGTGGACCACCGCCGTTAAGCTGGAGCGGAGCTATACCAAGGAAGAGATCATTACCATGTATCTCAACGTGTTCGATTTTCTTTACCAGGCAGTGGGGATCAATTCGGCTGCCCGGATCTATTTCAATACCACTCCCGATTCACTGAAGCTGGAACAGGCGGCCATGCTTGTGGGAATGGCCCAGAATCCTTCTTATTACAATCCGGTAAGACGACCCGAGGAAACGATGAAACGCCGGAATGTGGTCTTAAGACAGATGGTGAAGTACGGATACCTCTCACGGGAAAAATATGATTCCCTTAAATTTATGCCCATTGAGCTCGATTTCAATGTGGAAGGTCATAATGAGGGGTTGGCTACCTATTTCAGGGAATACATCCGTACCACCATGATCAAATATAAACCTGAACGGGAAAATTTCTTCAGTGAAGCACAGTATGAGGATGCCCTGTGGGAATGGAACAACAATCCCCTTTACGGATGGTGCAGAAAAAACCAGAAACCAGACGGCACAAACTACAATCTTTACCGTGACGGACTCAAAATATATACTACCATTGACTCGCGAATTCAAAAATATGCCGAAGAGGCCGTCAGGGAACACCTCGGGAAAGACCTGCAGGTCGTTTTCAATGAGGTGGCCGAAGGCTACCGCAATCCACCCTTTTCCGATGACCTGAACCGGAATGAGGTGGAAGAATTGATCAGGCTTACCATGCGCCGCACCGACCGGTACAGAAGTCTGCAACATGCCGGCGTTTCGGAAGATTCCATTGTCGCCAACTTTAATACCCCTGTTCCCATGACGGTTTTTTCGTGGGAAGGGGATATTGACACGGTAATGAGCCCGCTCGATTCCATCTGGTACTATAAGTATTTTCTGCGGTCGGGACTGATGGCCATGGAACCGGGTACCGGTCATGTAAAAGCTTATGTCGGGGGGCCCGATATCAGATATTTCAAATTTGATGCGGTAACCCTGCAGAAAAGGCAGGCAGGCAGTACCATTAAACCGTTTCTGTATACCCTGGCCATGCAGGACGGGTATTCACCCTGCCATAAGGTTCCTAATGTTCCGCAAACTTTCCAGGACAATGATTCCACATGGACGCCCAGAAGTTCGGGCAACCCGGAAAACTGGGGGAAAATGGTTACACTGCGCTGGGGCCTGGCCAATTCCGAGAACTATATTTCGGCCTGGCTCATGAAACAGTTTAATCCTGAATCGGTTATTGATGTTATGCGGAAAATGGGGATCAGGAGCTACATCGATCCTGTCAATTCTATTTTCCTGGGAACATCCATTATGTCACTCTACGAACTGGTGGGGGCTTTCAATACGTTTGCCAACAAAGGGGTGCATGTGCAGCCTCTTTTCGTTACACGCATTGAAGACAAGAACGGGGATGTGATACAAACATTCAAGCCCCGTGTGGAAGAGGCGATCAACGAAGAAATTGCCTACCTCATGGTGAATTTGCTGGAAGCGGTGGTAAAAGAAGGAACCGGCATCAGACTTCGGTATAAGTATGAGCTAATGAACCAGATCGGTGGGAAAACTGGTACTACCCAGAACCAGTCCGACGGATGGTTCATGGGTATTACCCCGCAACTTACCGCCGGGGTATGGACCGGATGGGAAGACCGCAGTATCCATTTCAACTCGCTGGGCCTGGGTAGCGGCGCCAATATGGCTCTTCCCGTCTTCGGCCTGTTTATGCAAAAGGTGTATGCCGATTCCACCCTTCATGTGTATCCGGGAATGACCTTTGAACAACCTCCGCATTTCAATCCCGATATACTTGACTGCGAGAAGTACGAAAGCCTGCATAATGATCCTGCACGAAGGCTCGATGAAGTGATATTCTGACCGGGAAGACTAAACGGGTATAGACTGGCCGGGTACCGACCGGGTCAGTTCTCGCGTGTAATTTTCTTTTGGATTTCTGAACAATTCTTCTGCTTCGCCCGATTCTACCAGCTTTCCGTTTTTCATGACCAGAACCCTGTCAGACATGTACTTGACCACGGAAAGATCGTGGGAAATGAAAATATATGTCAGGCTGAATTCTTCTTTCAGCTGGTTCAACAGGTTCAGGATTTCGGCCTGTACAGACACATCAAGTGAAGAAACCGACTCGTCGCAAATGATGAATTCCGGCTCCAGAGCCAGGGCTCTGGCGATACAGATGCGCTGCCTCTGGCCTCCCGAGAATTCATGAGGGAACCGGCCGGCGTGGGAGGGCTCGAGCCTTACTTTTTCCAGCAGACGGTACATGGCCCTGCGCCTGCTTATCCTGTTTCCCGAAAGACCGTGCACCCGCATGGGTTCCATAATAGTTTCCCCGACTGTGATTCTCGGATTCAGTGAGGAATACGGATCCTGGAACACAATCTGGAATTTTCGTCTGAAAGCTTTCAGCGCCTTCCCCTTGAGATCCAGGGTGTTTACGTCGGAATACAGGATTTTCCCTGAATGTGCACGTACCAGGTTGAGAAGGCTCCTGCCCAGCGTAGTTTTTCCGCATCCTGATTCCCCTACCAGTCCTAATGTTTCTCCCCTGTATACTTCGAAGCTTACCCGGTCAACTGCCCTCACCGTTTCTTTTTGCCAGCCTTCCCTTCGGGTAAACCATGTCTCCAGGTCCCTTACTTCCAGCAGGGGCGGGGAAGAATACATCTGTTGCCTTTTTCTGATCCGGTCTTCTTCCCGGCGCTCTTTCGGTTCGACCTTTCCCTTCTCCAGAAATTCCCTTACTGTAGGCAGCCTCACAGGCTGCCGGGTAAATACGGGACGGCAATGCAGCAGACCCCTGGTATAGGGATGTTTCGGCTCTTTCAGCACATCCGTCAGGCGTCCCTGTTCCACCATAATCCCTTCCTGCATCACGGCCAGGCGGCCGGCAATCTCACTGATCAGTCCCAGGTCATGGGTGATGAACAGAATGCCGGGCCGGTATTTTTCCTGCAGGTTTTTCAGCAAACGGATGATCGACTGCTGAATGGTTACATCCAGGGCGGTGGTTGGTTCATCGGCAATCAGCACGGCGGGATGGGTACAGAGGGCCATGGCTATCATCACCCGCTGCCTTTGTCCTCCAGACAATTCATGCGGATAGGCATGGTAAATCCTTCTGGGCCCGGGCAGGTGCATTTCTTCAAACCAGTGCAGTACTTCCTCCCTGATCTGACGGGGAGTGAGGGATGAATGGATTGCCAGGGCTTCGGCTACCTGATGCCCGCAGCGCATAGACGGGTTCAGGGAAGTCATGGGTTCCTGGAAAACCATGGAAATATGCCTGCCCCTGATCGTCGTCATTTCCTCTTCGTTTAAACGGGTGAGGATTTTTTCTTCCGGAGTTTCCGGGTAAAGAATAATACTGCCCCGGACAATACGTGCGCCGGGAGGCAGCAACCTGAGCAGGGCCAGCCCGGTCAGGGTTTTCCCCGACCCTGATTCCCCCACCATACCCAGTGTTTCTCCCCGATGCAGCTCGAAATGCAAACCGGAAACCACAGGCTTATGCGATGGCCCGAACGAAACCGTGAGGTCCTGTACCCGGAGAATGCATGTGTTGTTTTTCCGGTTCACTTTCAGGTGGCGTTTGAGCCGAATACGCGGCGCAATAGTTCGGTAACCCGGGCCTGGGGATCGGTGCGGATCTTTTTCTCTTCTTCGGCCAGTTTTATGAAAAGCGCCTGTACCATTTTTTCTGTTACATATTGCGACAGATCGGTCTCTACCTTTCGGGAAAAGGGGATCTTGTTATAGGCAGCAGTGATGTCGGTCCAGTATCGGGTCACTTCCACCTGATCAAGGGTATTCTTAACGTCCGGTTTGAAAGCCGCAGTGAGAGAGGCTGTGGTTTTATTTCTGAAATAGTCTGTGGCTGCGTCATCCGGCCCGTTTAAAATCTGCCGGGCATCTTCAAAGGTCATTTCCCGGATGGCAGTCAGAAAAATGGAGCCGGCCTTTTTCACGGCTTTTTCTGCGCCCCGGTTCATGGTCAGGATAAAATCGTCCACCAGCTTATCCATTCCGATCCCCCTGAGCTTTTCTTCCACTACTTTGGCTTCTTCGGGGAAAGGGATCCTCAACAGGGCATTTCCGTAAAACCCGTTTTCCTGCCCCAGGTTGTCAATAGCATGGTTGGTCCCCACCGAAAGAGCTTCCTTCAGCCCGCTGACAATTTCTGAGGTGGTAAGTGGAGTACTCGAAACGGGAATTTCAATATTTTGAAGTACATCACATGCCTGAATCCAGCACGCTGTTAGAATAAGGGCGATCCATTTTTTCATAACGGTAGTTTTTTTAAAGATAAGGAAGAATTAATGAAATTTTATATCGGCCAGAACCGGGAGATGGTCGGAAGGGAATTTCCCCGACCATGAATCACTAAGTATTCCGTATCTCAGGATAGGGACTCCCGCTGAAACAAATATATAATCAATCCTCTGTCCGGGCTCTCCGGCTATGTGAAACCCGCTCCAGCTACCGTCGGGTCCGTGCGGGGGTTCGCTGCAGGCCAGATATGCGTCGGTCAGATGCAGGTCTTCTTCCAAATCTGTCAGGATCCGGTAAGGCTCCGAGGAAGGGAGGGAATTGAAATCGCCGGTGAGAACGACCGGAGCATCCCCGGCAATTTCCTGGATTTTCCGTTTAATGAGCCTGGCGCTTTCTTTCCTGGCCGTCTGGCCTAGATGGTCAAAATGGGTATTGAAATGATAGAAGGTTTTTCTGTTATGCCGGTTCCTGAATTTGCCCCAGGTTACAATCCGGGGGTAGGCGGCATCCCAGCCTATTCCCGGGGTGTCGGGATTTTCAGACAACCAGAACTGGCCGTTCAGCAGACATTCCAGTTTTTCTTTATTATAAAAAATAGGGGAATATTCTCCTTCCCGGGCTCCGTCATCCCGCCCTGTGCCGATCCAGTCATAATCATGCAGAAGCGAATCAAGTTGTGTTACCTGATGGTGCAGAACCTCCTGCATTCCGGCCACGTCGGCCCGGTGAAAACGGATCATGCTGGCCACCATTTCTTTCCGGTACGGCCATGCATTATCCCCGTCGGACGGTGTATCGAGGCGGATGTTGAACGACATGACGGTAAGGGATGACTCGCCGGATTCATGCCTTTGCCGGCAGGATAACGAAAGAATAAGAACAAGGGCAGTAATGCAGTACTTCATAACGGGTTTGTTTTACAGGTATCGGTATATTACTTGATCTATTACCGGAATATCTTTTTCACCAGATCTTCTATCCGGTTGATGGCGATAACTTCCGTATTTCCTTCCGGTTTGGGCAGCCCCCGGGCATTGTACCTGGATATGACCACTTTTTCGAATCTCAGGCGGGTTGCTTCCCTGATCCGGATATCGATACGGCTCACCGGCCTGATTTCTCCTGAAAGGCCCACTTCAGCCGAGAAACAGATCTTTTTTGAAACGGGAACGTCCAGGCTGGAGGAAAGAATGGCCGTTACCACAGCCAGATCCAGTGCCGGATCCTGTACCCGGATGCCTCCGGCTATGTTCAGGAAAACGTCGCTGGCTCCCAGCCTGAAACCGGCCCGTTTTTCCAGTACGGCCAGTAGCATGTTCAGTCGTCTTGCGTCAAAGCCGGTGCCTGAACGCTGGGGAGTGCCGTATACCGCCGAACTGACCAGGGCCTGGGTTTCGATCAAAAAAGGACGGATCCCGTCGATGGTGGCTCCCACAGCCGAACCGCTCAGATTTTCATCGTGCTGTGTGATGAGGTGCTCAGAAGGGTTCAGTACTTCCTTCAGTCCGTCCTGTTGCATTTCGAAAATTCCCAGTTCGCTTGTGCTTCCGAAACGGTTCTTGACCGTCCGAAGGATACGGTACAGATGATGGTGGTCGCCTTCGAACTGGAGAACCGTGTCAACAATGTGCTCCAGCACCTTAGGCCCGGCAAGGGCTCCTTCCTTGTTGATATGTCCGATGAGGAATACGGAAAGATTGTTTTCCTTGGCGTGCCTGAGCAGCTGGTTGGAGCACTCTCTTACCTGCGACACGCTGCCGGGGGACGATTCCACCCTTTCGGTATATAGGGTCTGGATGGAATCGATAATAACCAGGTCGGGTTCCGTATGCTGCAGATGGCTCAGGATATTTTCCAGGGAGGTTTCCGACAGGAAAAAGCACGATTCGTTCTGCATGTCCATGCGTCCGGCCCTGAAACGGATCTGTGAAAGACTTTCTTCGCCTGACACATACAATGTTTTTGCATTTTTGAGCTGCAGGGCCAGTTGCAGGGCCAGGGTAGATTTGCCTATGCCTGGCTCTCCTCCGATCAGCACCACCGAACCCGGGACAAGCCCTCCGCCCAGAACGCGGTTCAGTTCATTGATGGGTAGGGAGATACGGGGCTCCCCGTCGGGGGAAATTTTCGTGAGGGGAACAGGAGCATTTTTTTGCAGGGGAGGTCGTGAACCGTGCTGCGAATGGTCTTTGACCAACACTTCTTCCACATAGGTATTCCATTCATGGCAGGAAGGACATCTTCCGATCCATTTCGGAGAAGTGGCCCCGCAATTCTGACATACAAACACCGTTTTTTGTTTGGCCATTCGTCGGTTTTTTCAACCCCTGAGTTTTTCAATGATCTTACTGGTAGAATGTCCTTCGATAAAAGGAAGGATCACCACCTGTCCGCCCGATTGCCGCACGGTTTCCGCACCGGCAATCTCCTCTTCCCGGTAATCACCCCCCTTGATCAGAATATCGGGTTTTACCACCCGGATGAGTTCTTCCGGGGTGGGTTCGCTGAACATAACTACGGCTTTTACCATCGGAAGCATGGCCAGCGCCAGGGCCCGGGTTTCTTCGTCCTGTACGGGGCGGTTTTCCCCTTTCAGATTTCTTACCGACCGATCGGAATTCATACCGACGATCAGTACATCTCCCAGTGAGGCGGCTTCACTCAAATATTCCAGGTGCCCCCGGTGCAGGATATCGAAACACCCGTTTGTAAACACGATGCGATGTTCCTTGAATCGCCAGATGGCCAGCATACGGACCAGATCCTCTTTCTGCAGGATTTTTCTCCTTGCCGATTGCATGTACCTGTTCATCATGATATGTTTATACGGCTGATATTTCTTTTTCCGAAAAATACCAAAAACATGGAAATTCCCCCAACGATCAGGACCAGGAGTGTTTGTGATTCATGCGAAATGATGGCATAGACCAGTCCGTCTTCACGGGGTATGCCATACAGTGAAAGCCCCAGGCTTACCAGCAGATGATAGGTGCCGATCCCGCCCTGTATGGGCAGCGTCATTCCGATAGTACCGAAAACCAGAATAAAAAGCCCATCGGCCGGGCCCAGGCTGTGGGTGGCGGGAATGGTAAAAAATACCACCCATGTCATCAGAAAATACATGGCCCATACCAGGAAGGTGTACAATAAAAATACCCCCCTTTTTTTCATACGAAATACCGAGCGGATTCCTGTCATGACCCCCTGTATTACTTCCCTGATCTTTGAAAATCCCCTGATACGCATGATCTGACGACGGAAAAGGATCAGGGCGGCCAGGGAAGAAAGCAGCAGGGATGCCAGGACGATCCACAGCACCGGCCGCGACAGATATGCCTCCCTTACACTTTCGTACGTGGGAAGGAAAATGGTTTTCCGTATGAAAGATCCGAAAAAATGGATCTTCATAAAGAATACCAGGAGAAACAGCACAATCAGCATGAGGAAGTCAACGGCACGTTCGGCCACTACTGTGCCCAGCAGCTGGTCCACCGGCACCTTGCTTTTCCTGTTCAGGGCCGCACACCGGGTAATTTCTCCGATACGGGGGAAAGCATAGTTGGCCAGGTAACCGGTCATTACCGCCAGAAATGTGTTTTTCAGGCCTGGCCTGTATCCCAGGGGTTCTATCAGCAGGTTCCATCGGGCGGCCCTCAGGAGGTGGGAGATCAGGCCGAAAGACAGAGAAGCAACCACCCATGCGTAACGGGCATGGATCAGTTCTTCCAGAAATGCCGAAAAGCGAATACCCCGGAAGGCAAAATACAGCAGGACTAAACCAATCAACAGGAATAGAAGAAACTGAAACCCTCTGAAAAGTTTCTGTCGAAAGCCGGTCACCTATCTTTACAGTTTGTTGGTAGCAGTATCGGGAAATACAATAACGGGACGAAAATGTTTGGCTTCCTCAAAATCCATCATCGCGTACGAAATAATGATCACCACATCACCCACGGTGACTTTTCTGGCGGCGGGCCCGTTCATAACAATCTCTCCCGACCCCCTTTTCCCCTTGATCACGTATGTATCGAGCCTTTCCCCGTTGTTGAGGTTCAGAACCTGCACCTTTTCATTCTCAATAAGATTGGCTGCATCCATGAGGTCCTCATCGATAGTGATGCTCCCTACATAGTGCAGGTTGGCATCGGTTACGGTGACCATGTGGATTTTCGATTTGAGGACTTCAATATTCATAACTCTGCAAATTTACTAAGAAAATCTGATATTGTCTATCAAGCGCACCTTACCCAGCTTAACCGCAATGCATCCCACCATGCCTTTGTTTTTTTGCCACTGGCTGAGAGGAGCCAGGGTCCGGTCATCCACAATTTCAAAATATTCCACTTCCATGCCCGGCAATTCGTTGAGACGCTCCGTTACCCACTGTTTTACTTTCGGTAAGGAAGCCTTCTGCCGCATGTCCCTGGCGCTGAACAGCGTGCGGGATATGGACGCGGCCGTTTGCCGTTCTTCGGAAGTGAGCAAAACGTTTCTCGAACTCATGGCCAGGCCGTCGGGTTCCCTCACAATAGGACAGGCCACGATCTTGATCGGAATATTCAGATTTTCAGTAATGTGCCGGATAATGGCCAATTGCTGAAAATCTTTTTCTCCGAAATATGCCCGGGTGGGTTTCAGAATTTCGAAAAGCCTGGTAACCACCTGAGCTACCCCGTTGAAATGTCCGGGCCGATATGCACCTTCCATAAAGCGGTCCAGACCGCCGAAATCAAAAGTCCGGGTATCGGGTTCAGGGTAGATCTCTTTTGCCGGAGGATGGAAAACCGCATCTTCTTCACGCATTATTTTCCGCAAGATGGATATGTCTTGCTCCGGGTTGCACGGATACCTGCGAAAATCGTCAGGGTCATTGAACTGGGTGGGATTCACGAATATGCTCACCACCACCACCTCGTTCTCACTCAGGGCACGGTTTACCAGTGAGAGATGTCCCCTGTGAAGAGCTCCCATGGTGGGAACCAGTCCTGCCGTCTTTCCTTTTGCCAGCCAGGATGACAGGTATTCACGGATGGATCGGTTGTCGGTGAACAGATGCATGCGTTGTTTCTTCGGTGCTGCAAATATAACCAATAATTCAACCGGTTGTCAAGTTAACAGAACGGATAACACGACCGGGCCGGAGCTGTGCAGGGAAGCTTTCGGAACCGATCACGGGATGTATCAAGAATTTTTACTAATTTTGCAAAACATTTCGGCACAACGGTTCCGCTAGATGAAAAGCAAAAGAATATTATTTATTTCCCAGGCAATCACCCCTTATCTTCCAGAGGATCAGATTTCCCGTATAGGCAGGTACCTGCCCCAGGGAATCCAGGAAAAGGGGAGAGAAATACGTACTTTCATGCCCCGGTTCGGATGTATTAACGAAAGAAGAAACCAGCTGCATGAAGTGATCCGGCTTTCGGGAATGAACCTGATTATTGACGATGCCGACCATCCCCTTATCATTAAGGTGGCATCCATTCAGGCCGCCAGAATGCAGGTGTATTTTATTGACAATGAAGATTACTTTCACCGGAAATTCGAGTATGCCGATGACGAAGGGAAGGAATTTGCCGACAATGACGAACGCCTCATCTTTTTTGCCCGCGGAGTGCTTGAAACGGTGAAAAAACTAAGATGGCCGCCGCACATCATTCACTGTCACGGATGGTTCTCATCCCTGATCCCCCTATATGTGAAAAAATCGTACCGCGACGATCCCATTTTTTCCGATTCCAGAGTAATTTATTCAGTTTATGACCGCTCATTCCGTCAACCTCTTGATCCGTTCTTTACACGAAAAGTGAATTTTGAAGGGATTAAACCCGGTGATCTGAAGCATGTCGAAAAAAAGGCCGATTTCACCGGCCTGAACAAGCTGGCCATCGAAATGTCCGATGCCGTGATCCAGGGAAGCGAGACAATAGATCCGACCCTGCTTTCGTTTATCAAAAAGTCCGGGAAAAAATTCCTGGATTTTCAACCTGAGGACAAATACATTGATGTGTATTCAGATTTTTACGACGAATTGCTAAGCCAGAAAATACATGATTCAAAATAAATTCTTCCGCCAGATTTCCCCGGTGTTGTTTGGCGGTATGATCATATCCCTTTTGTTTACCCGCTGTGAAAAGGAGCCGGGGACTATCGGTCTTACCATTCAACCGGACGCCGACCGGCCCCTGCTGGCCTGTTTCGATACGATGACGGTGGAAGCTTACACCCTTTCCGTCGACTCGGTAAGAAGCGATGAAAATTTGTATTCACTGGTGGGCGAAATGGTCGATCCTGTGTTCGGTGCAGTCGAAGCTTCTTTCATGACCCAGATTGTCCTTTCCGGATTGTATTTCTATCCGGGAGTGGATCCGGAACTGGATTCGGCTGTTATTTATCTGAAGGTAAATGAACGGTACGGAATGGGCGAAACCGAATACCAGCTCAATATCCGGGAATTGATACAGCCCATCGATGTCGATTCCACTTATTATTCCAATATGGATCCGACACCCTATCTCTCGGGCTACCTGGTGGGTACTACCACCTTTTCTTCAGCTGATACCCTTATCCAGTGCACCCTCGATCCTATGATAGGGAATAAACTGATTGAGGATTCCCTGGCTCTTTCATCCCAGTCGAATTTCAGGGAACATTTTTACGGGTTTCATATCAGTGCGGAAAAAATTTCGGGCGACGGGACCCTGGTTGCGTTTGATCTTCTCTCGGAAGAAAGCCGGGTGGATGTGTACTATTCCAATGCAAGTGCCGATTCGCTGGATAACAGCTTCCTGATCAACTCCTCCAGTGCACGGATCAATATCTACCGGAAAGATCTTTCCCAGGCCGATCCTCTGCTCAAGATTCAGCACATCGGTACCGGTTTCAAAGATTCGGTTTGTTATGTACAGGGACTGGCGGGTGTGGAAACTTATCTCCATTTTCCTTTTCAGGAAAACTGGACAGACAGGATCCCCGGAGCCGTGAACAAGGTCACGCTTACTCTTCCCGTTGAAAACCACGATCCTACGGCCACGGTTCTGGAACCCGCTTCGCGTCTGATCGCTCTTTACAGGGCCGAGGATAACCGGTTGCTCTATCTTCCGGATAAAGGCCTGGGGGAAGAATATTTCGGGGGATATTATGACATGCAGCGGAAAGAGTATGTTTTCAATATCACGGATTTTTACAAGGATTTCCTGCTGGGGAACAGGGATCATATCGACATGTATATCAGAGCCAATGAATACACTACCACTCCGCACCGGGTGGTCCTGACCTCGGGCAATAACTCCAGGCCGGCAACTTTGAAGGTGTATTATACTGCATTCTGAAAGAAGGCAACATATTTATTGTACCAAAAATTCCTGTACTATGTGTGGAATTGTAGGTTACATCGGAAACAAGGAGGCCTATCCTATTTTGATCAATGGACTGAAACGGCTCGAATACAGGGGATACGATTCGGCAGGAATATCCCTCCTTGATAACCAGATCAAGATATACAAATGCCAGGGGAAAGTGTCCCGGCTGGAAAGTTTCGTCACCAGCAGGGATATCAGCGGCAATGTGGGAATTGGCCATACCCGATGGGCTACCCACGGCGAACCCAACGATGTGAATGCCCACCCGCACCGTTCGATGAACGGGAAATTTGTAGTGATTCATAACGGGATTATTGAAAATTACGCCCGTCTCAAAGAGAAACTCAGTAGCAGGGGGTATACCTTTACCAGTGAAACCGATACAGAGGTTCTGGCTAATCTGATTGAATACATTTACCTGAAGGGCAAACTTTCTGCTGACATTGCCGTCAGACTGGCCCTGACCAAGGTGATCGGCGCCTACGGGCTGGTGATTATGTGTGTGGATGAGCCCGATAAGCTGATTGCTGCCCGCAAAGGAAGCCCTCTGGTAATTGGCGTGGGCGAAGGCGAATATTTTGTGGCCTCCGATGCTACTCCCATCGTGGAACATACCAAAAGTGTGATCTATCTCAATGACAATGACGTGGCCGTGATCAGCCGGGATGAGCTGATTTTAAAGAACCTGAAAAATGTGCCTCAGGCCCCGGTGGTACACACCGTCGACCTGGATATCGGTGAGATTGACAAGAACGGGTTTGACCATTTTATGCTCAAGGAAATATTCGAACAACCCCGTTCCATCCTCGATACTTTCCGGGGAAGGGTTTCCGGCGACAAAAAGGAAATCCATCTGGGGGGACTGTATCAGGTTATGGACCGTTTGCTGGCAGCCCAGCGCATCATCATGGTGGGTTGCGGTACTTCGTGGCATGCAGCCCTGGTGGGCGAATATCTTTTTGAGGATTTTGCGCGCATCCCCGTGGAGGTGGAATATGCCTCAGAATTCAGGTACCGGAATCCGCTGATTACCAAACAGGATGTGGTGATCGCTATCAGCCAGAGTGGTGAAACGGCAGATACGCTGGCCGCCATCAGGCTGGCCCGTAAAAAAGGAGCCCTGGTGCTGGGAATATGCAATGTGGTGGGATCGAGCATTCCACGCGAAACAAACGGTGGGGTTTATACTCATGCCGGACCCGAGATCGGCGTGGCTTCCACCAAGGCGTTCACAGCGCAGGTTACGGTGCTGACCATGATGGCCCTGGTGCTCGGGTACAGGAGGAAAACCCTCTCACAGGCCAATTACCGGCGAATGGTCAACGAACTGACATTGATTCCTGAAAAGATAGAACGGATTCTGGAAGCTAACGGGAAATACAGGGACATTGCCACTCTGTACAAAGACGCCAATAACTTTCTTTACCTGGGAAGAGGATATTTTTTCCCGGTGGCCCTGGAAGGAGCTCTTAAACTCAAGGAAATATCCTATATTCATGCGGAAGGTTATCCTGCCGCCGAAATGAAGCACGGACCCATTGCGTTGATCGATAAAAATATGCCTGTAGTGGTGATCGCCACCAAAGACAAGTCATACGACAAGATCGTCAGCAACATTCAGGAAGTGAAGGCCAGGAACGGAGTGGTGATTGCCGTGGTGACGGAAGGCGATACCGTTATCCGCGAAATGGCCGATCATGTGCTGGAAGTTCCCAGCACGGAAGTGCCCCTGGCCCCGCTTACCACGGTGGTGCCACTTCAGTTGCTTTCCTATCATATTGCTGTGCTGAGGGGATGTAACGTAGACCAGCCCAGAAACCTGGCTAAGTCGGTTACCGTGGAATAATCCCCGGATTCATCAAAAAGGCCGGTCGTAGTATTGCCGGTTGTAATATTGCCGGTATTCACCGGTAATGACATGCTCCAGCCATTCCCGGTGTGAAAGGTACCAGTCCAGGGTTTTTGCCAACCCTTCCTGAAAACTTACCAGGGGTTCCCACCCCAGTTCCTTCCTGATCTTTTCCGCATCAATGGCATACCTCAGATCATGCCCCGCCCGGTCTTTTACAAACCTGATCAGACCTTCTGAGTGGCCGGGATCGTTTCCCAGCCTTTCATCGGCCAGGCGGCATAACAACCTCAGCAGGTCAATGTTTTTCCATTCATTGTTCCCGCCGATATTATAGGTTTCTCCCCGCCGTCCCCGGTGAAACAGCAGATCAATAGCCCTGGCATGGTCTTCTACGTACAGCCAGTCGCGTATGTTTTCTCCTTTTCCGTATACGGGAATTTCCTCCCCGTTCATGATCCGGTAAATAGCCAGGGGAATGAGCTTTTCGGGGAACTGGTATGGGCCGTAATTGTTCGAGCAATTGCTGATCAGTGCCGGCAATCCGTACGTATGGGAAAAAGCCCTGACCAGATGGTCTGCACCCGCCTTGCTGGCTGAATACGGACTTTTTGGGTCGTAGGGGGTATCTTCCCGGAATTTTCCCTCCCTGCCCAGCGAACCGAATACTTCGTCGGTGGAAATATGGTAAAACACCTTTCCTTCGTATGATCCTTTCCAGTAATCCCTGGCCAGGGTGAGCAGGTTGCCGGTTCCCACCACATTGGTGCTGATGAATTCGGTGGGATCGGATATAGACCTGTCAACATGCGACTCGGCCGCCAGATGAATTACTGCAACGGGCCGGTGTTCCTCGAACAGGCGCTTCATTTCTCCCCTGTTCCGGATATCCCCCCTGACGAAGAGATAGTTCTTTTCCTTTTCGATGTCTTTCAGATTTTCCAGGTTTCCCGCATAGGTCAGCAGGTCGAGGTTGATAATGCGGTATTCCGGGTAATTTTTCACAAAATGCCGTACCACATGGGACCCGATAAACCCGGCCCCGCCGGTGATCAGAATGGTTTTATTCATCGCTGAATGGGTTTTCCCTGTATTTTTTCTCCCAGTTCCAGGCCGTCAGCATGGCATCATCCAGGGTGCTCCGGGCTTCCCACCCCAGTTCGGTATTTGCCAGACGGGTATCCGCCCATACTTTTTCCACATCTCCCGGACGGCGGTCAACAAAACGGTAATTCAGTTTTACGCCCGAAACACGCTCGAACGACCCGATGGCTTCCAGCACAGAAACTCCCTGCCCTGTGCCCAGGTTAAATACTTCAAACGGCCGTTTCTGCTTTCCGTCCAGTAGACGTTCAATGGCCACCACATGAGCCCGGGCCAGATCGGTGACATGCAGGTAGTCACGAATGGCCGTTCCGTCGGGGGTGTTGTAATCTCGGCCGAATACTTTCAGCTCTTTTCTGAGCCCGATGGCCGTTTGTGTGATGAAAGGAACCAGATTGTCGGGAATGCCCTGGGGTAATTCGCCGATCAGGCCCGAAGGATGGGCTCCGATGGGGTTGAAATACCTCAGGGAAATTACGCCCATCTGCTGGTGGTTGACAAGAAAATCCTGAAGAATCTCTTCCGAAATCTTTTTGGTGTTCCCGTAAGGAGAAGCAGGACGTTTTACCGGGGCTTCCTCTGTCACCGGCAGTTGGTCGGGCTGCCCGTAAACGGTACACGAAGAAGAAAAAACCATGGCAGGCACCCTGTGTTTTTCCATTCCTTCCAGCAGATGGATGAGCGAAACCAGATTGTTGTAATAATAATCCAGCGGGCGGACAACCGATTCCCCTACCGATTTGAGGGCGGCAAAATGGATTACCGCCACGATATCCGGATACCTGTCAAACAGGCCCAGGGTTTTTTCCCGCCGGCAAAGGTTGAATTTTTCGAAAAGAGGGCGTATACCGGTGATTTGGGCAATCCGGCCGAGGATCTCTTCCCGTGAGTTGGACAGATCATCCACCACCACCGCCTCATATCCTGCTTCCTGCAGTTCAACCACGGTATGCGACCCGATGTAGCCGGTTCCTCCGGTAACCAGTACTTTTTTTTTCATTGTCAGAGGCTCCAGTAAACAAGCTTTTTGATCTTTCCCCGGTAAATGCCCTTGATATCGACAAAAACCGCCTTTTTCCCGGCCAGTTTGAGAAAATCGTCCTCCGTAAGGCCTGCATATTCTTTATGTCCCACCGCCAACACTATGGCATCGTAGTTCCGGTCGGGTTGAGCCCTGAGCTCAATACCGTATTCTTCCTTTACTTCTTCGGCCGATGCCCTGGCATCCATCACATCCACATGCAAACCGTACGATTCAAACTCGCGGATCATGTCCACCACTTTGGTGTTTCTGATATCGCTGACATTTTCCTTGAAAGTGATCCCCATGATCAGCACCTTTGCCCGGTTGATGTTTTTGCCGGCAGCAATGATCTTCTTCACGGTTTGCTTGGCCACATAGCCTCCCATGGAATCGTTCACATACCTTCCGGCATTGATAATCTGGGCATGGTAGCCCAGCTCGCGCGATTTGTAAGCCAGGTAATACGGGTCCACACCTATGCAATGCCCCCCGACCAGCCCGGGCGAAAAGCGAAGGAAGTTCCATTTGGTTGCGGCAGCCTCCAGTACTTCATAGGTATTGATTCCCATGCGGTTAAATATGATCGAAAGCTCATTCATGAAAGCGATGTTGATATCCCGCTGGGTGTTTTCAATGATCTTAGCCGCTTCGGCCACCTTGATGGAACTGGCACGGTGAATACCGGCCCTGATGATCAGTTCATAGGTCAGTGCAATGTTCTCGAGCGCTTCCTCGTCGTTTCCCGATACCACCTTGGTGATGTTGGTAAGGGTGTGCACCCTGTCGCCCGGATTGATCCTTTCGGGAGAAAAGCCCACTTTGAAATCTTTCCCGACAGTAAGCCCCGATTCCTTTTCGAGAATGGGAATGCAGTCTTCTTCCGTACATCCGGGATATACCGTGGACTCATATACCACATAATCACCCTTTTTCAGTGCCTTTCCTACCGTTGTACTGGCCGAAAGAAGAGGTTTCAAATTGGGCTGATTGTGTTCATCAATGGGTGTGGGTACGGCTACAATATGAAAATGGGCTTCTTTCAGTTTTTCCGGATTGTGCGTGAAGCTGATCTGCACCCCTTCGAATGCTTCGCTTCCTATTTCGCGGCTGGGATCCTGTTTTTTGTTTAACATGGCAACCCGGTGTTCATTCACATCGAAACCTGTTACCGGCATATGGCGGGCAAATTCCAGGGCGATGGGAAGTCCTACATATCCCAGCCCGATGACGGATATCTGCTTTTTCCCTTCCGTTAACTCTTTAAACATGCTTTTTTCCATGGCGCTTCAAACATTATTTTTTTGAAAGGTTAAATAATAGGGGATGTACCTCTCCCGACAGCCCTTCGGGCTGAGTGTTCCTGATATGATATACTATTTCTATGGAACGGCGAATATCTTCAATGCCAAATCCATTGCCTTTCAGGATCTGGCGATAACTTTCCGTATGCAGATCGGTAAATCCGTCGGAAAACTCAATTTCTTCGCCGTCAATCAGGATTGACCGGTAGGTTCGTTGCCCCTTTTTTCTGACAGCTTCGGGAAGATCGGCTGCATTCACACTGAGGAACCACCTGACCCTGGCCTTTTCGAGTTGCAGGAAGCCCGAGGCCCGGTTGTTTTCCAGTAAATGGACCCTGTTCTCGACAGGTTTGCCGAATATCCAGGTCAGCATGTCGAAAAAATGCACCCCGATGTTCGTGGCAATCCCTCCCGATTTATGTATATCTCCTTTCCAGGAGATGAAGTACCAGTGGCCCCGGCTGGTGATGTAGGTCAGATCGATATCGTAAATCTTTTCTCCGTTTTCCCGATCGATATTTTTCTTCAGAGCCTTTATCGACGGATGAAGCCTGAGCTGCAGGATGTTGTTGATCTTTCTGCCGGTTTCCTGTTCAAATTCCTGCAGCGCATCCACGTTCCAGGGATTCAGTACCATGGGCTTTTCGCAAATGGCATCGGCCTGGTGCTTTAGGGCAAAGCGGATGTGTGAATCGTGCAGGTAATTGGGCGAACATATGCTGACATAATCGATGCGTGTTCCGATGCGGCGCATCTTGTCAATATGCCTGTCAAACCTTTCAAATTCAACAAAAAAATCGGCGTTGGGAAAATAACTGTCCAGAATCCCCACGGTATCAGACGGATCAAGGGCGGCCAGCAGCACATTTCCCGTATCATGAATGGCCCTGAGGTGTCTCACAGCTACAAATCCGGCTACACCGATCAGGGCAAAATGTTTCGGTTGGTTCGGGTTCTTCATAACGATATTCTGATTCATAGTCTGTTAATCAACGATTTTTCTTACCCGGTTGTTTTCCAGCAGGTATTTTTCCCCGCTTTCGGCACAAACGGCTATTCCCTCTTCATTGAACTCCAGCCGGTGTCCGTACTCGCTCATCCATCCCACCTGCCGGGCAGGATTCCCCACCACCAGGGCATAGGGTTTCACCTCCCGTGTAACCACCGCTCCGGCTCCGATAAAAGCGTATTCGCCTATGTCGTTACCGCATACAATGGTGGCATTCGCCCCGATAGAGGCTCCTTTCCTGACATATGTGCGAACGTACTGTCCCCTTCTCACCACGGCACTTCTTGGATTCACCACATTTGTAAATACCATGGAGGGACCCAGGAATACATCGTCTTCGCAGATTACGCCGGTGTAGATGGAAACATTATTCTGTACCTTGACATTTTTGCCGAGAACTACTTCCGGTGAAACCACCACATTCTGGCCGATGTTGCATTCTTCTCCGATCACCGCTCCGGTCATGATATGGGAAAAATGCCAGATCTTTGTGCCCTGTCCGATGCGGGCCCCCTCGTCAATTACGGCCGTTTCATGGGCAAAATATTCTTTTTCGGTGCTCATGGTCTGAATGCATGAAGTTGTTCCACAATGTATTCCTGCTGGTCGGGAGGCAGTTCCGTATGCATGGGCAGACTGATCACCTGCCGGCAAAGGGAAGCGGTTACCGGGAATTCACTATCGCGGTATCCCAGGTCCGCATAGGCTTTTTGTGCATGCAGGGGCACTGGATAATACACCATGGCCGGTATGTTTTTTTTACGCAAGAATTCTCTCAGCCCGTCCCGGTCTATTCCTTTCGTTTTCAGGGTATACTGATGGAATATATGGGTGGAAAAGGGGCTGCGCACCGGGATTTCAAAACGGCCGGAGTCTTTCAGAGCCTCGTCATAGCGGGCAGCCGCTTCCTGCCGGCGGGTGTTGAAATCATTCAGATATTTCAGTTTTACCCTGAGAATGGCGGCCTGCAGGGTGTCCAGCCGGGAATTGACCCCGATGCGGTCATGATAATACCGTACCTTCATTCCGTGGTTAACAATCGATCGTATACGGGTTGCCAGTTCATCCGACTCCGTGAAAATCGCTCCCCCGTCGCCGTAGGCCCCCAGATTCTTTGAAGGGAAAAAGGAAGTACAGCCGATGTGACCCAGGGTGCCGGCTTTTCCTGCCGTACCCCCTTTACCGGCGTATTCCGCTCCGAGTGCCTGGGCTGCATCTTCTATGACATACAGGTTGTGTTCGCGGGCCAGTTCCAGAATGGGTTCCATATCGGCACACTGACCGAAAAGATGCACGGGTACGATTGCCCGGGTGCGCGGAGTAATGGCTTTGCGCACAGCCTCGGGGGTCATGTTAAAGGTGGCGGGATCCACGTCTACGAATACGGGTTTTGCTTTCAGCAGAGCCACCACTTCCACGGTGGCAATAAAGGTAAAATCAGGGGTGATCACCTCATCGCCGGGCTTCAGTCCGATGGCCATCAGCGCAACCTGAAGGGCGTCGGTGCCGTTCCCGCAGGGGATCACATGTTTAACCCCCAGGTAATTTTCCAGATCGGTGGCAAATTCACTTACAGCCGGTCCGTTGATAAAGGTTGTGGAATCAATAACTTCCCGGATGGCTGCGTCTATTTCTCCTTTCAGCCGACGGTACTGACCGGCAAGATCTACCATCCTGATTTGTTCCATACGATGTAGAATTTTTGCGAAGATACCAAATTCGAAACGAATGACGATAAAAACGGATGGATTTCGGTTGATGGAATACCGGGGAAAAAATGCAGACGGAAATTATCGGGAAAAATGATGACATGCTTTGAATATTTCTTAATTTTGTTTGAGAAAAAACCAAAAAGAATACACCGTGGATATTGTTGCCCACATCCGGCAGTTGCTTGTTTTGCATGATTGTGTCATTGTACCTGATTTCGGAGGGTTTGTAGCCAATTATCAGCCTGCCGAAATAGATTTTGAACGGCATGTTTTTTCCCCGCCTTCCAAAAGGATCAGTTTTAACAGAAACCTGTCGGGAAACGACGGTTTGCTGGTGGGATACATATCCGAAAGGCAGGGTATGGGGTATGTGGATGCCCGGCGGGCGGTGTCCGGTTTTGTGAAAGAAGTGAAAGACCGGCTTGAAAAAGGAGCCCCTTTTCATTTTGAGGATATCGGTCGCTTTCAGTATGATAACCGGCATAATCTGCAGTTCGAACCCGATAATACGCGGAATTATCTGATCGGATCGTACGGCCTGTCGAGGTTTACGGCTACCCCGCTGGAAGATTATGACGTAAGGAAGAAAATCAGAAAATTCAGAGACCAGCCTCCGGCCGGTAAGCGGCCTGCCGGAAAAACCCTGCGGCGTGTGCTGATTGCTATTCCCGTGCTGGTCGCTCTGGCCCTGATCCCCCTCAAAACTCATTACCTGGATGATCTGAACCTGGATTTTTCTTCTTTCCAGTGGCTGCAGAAAAAGGAAGCGGTGACAGAACAGACGGCCACTCCCGGGGAAACCGCCCGTTACAGCGATGATGTGGAGGAAGGTAGAAAAGAAGAAACTCAGCCGGTAATGGAGGAGAAGGAAATTCCTGTGGAAGAAACCCCGGAAGAGCCCCTTCCCGCCCCGGCAGCAAACCGGTATTATTTGATTGCCGGCAGTTTCCGTCTGGCGGAAAATGCCCGTACCCTTAAGGACGAACTTGCCTCGGAAGGGTATCCCTCCGAGATCCTGGAAGCCGGCAATGGATACTTGCGGGTATCTATGAGCGCTTTTGATAATAAAGAGGAAGCCCTTCAGTCTCTTCAAAGGATCAGGCAACAGCCCGGAAGACAGTCGGTGTGGCTGCTGAAAAATCAATGAGACTTTCCATCCGGGAGGGAAGTGAACCGGATGGATTAGTCGATATTGAACCCTGACATGGCGCAGCTATCGTCAGGGTTTTGTGTTTTGTGTTCCGAGTTTCGGGTTTAAATGGTTAAATTTGAAAGGGTGGCAGGCAACTACGTAGATAGCAACGTAGGTAACTACGTAGTTGTCTATAAAAGAACCATATATGAATTATGAAATACCCCTGGTATTATGACATCAGACGAATGGGGCCCATTGCTTATAGTAGGCAATATTATCTGAAACAGGACGACAATTCCCGGTTTTTCCCGTTCCGTCAATACAGGCCTTTTTCGTGCTTGATCCTGATTTTTTCGATCATATCTGACGTCATGGCATCCAGATCATACCGGGGATTCCATCCCCATTCTTCACGTGCGGCCGAATCGTCCATGCTGTTGGGCCAGGAATCGGCAATGGCCTGTTTGGTAGGATCCGCCTCGTAGGTCATTTCAAAGTCAGGGATGTGTTTTTTGATGGCTGAAGCCAGTATTTCCGGATCAAAGCTCATGGCAGTTACATTGAAGGCATTCCGGTGCTTCAGGCGGGAAGGATCGGCTTCCATGAGCTGAATTGCGGCTTCTATGGCATCGGGCATGTACATCATATCGAGGAAAGTGCCTTTGGAAAGAGGGCAGACGTACCTCCCGTATTTTACGGCATCGTAAAAAATTTCCACTGCATAATCGGTGGTACCTCCCCCGGGGAGGGTGACATTTGAAATAATACCCGGGTAACGCAGGCCGCGCGTATCAACGCCGAAGCGCTTGTAATAATAATCACACAGCAGTTCTCCGGTTACCTTGGTTACTCCGTACATAGTATTCGGTCGCTGGATGGTGTCCTGCGGGGTGTGGTCCAGTGGGGTGGTTGGACCGAAGGCACCGATAGAGCTGGGGAAAAAGAGGGCACAGTTGTATTCCCTGGCAATTTCCAGCACGTTGAACAATCCGTTTACTCCCACATCCCAGCCGCGCTGCGGGTATTTTTCTGCTACGGCCGACAGGATGGCGGCCAGGTGAAAAATGGTGTCGATCCTGTATTTTTTCACCACGGCGGTGATCTGTTCGGGATCCGTAGCGTCGGCTACTTCGTAGGGACCCGATTCCTTCAGTTCTCCTTCGGGAAGGGTTTTTCTGATTCCGGCTACCACGTGGTCGTTGCCATATCTTTTTCTGAGTTCGAGGGTGAGTTCGGAACCGATCTGTCCGACAGAACCGGTTACAAGGATATTCTTCATAACAGGATGTTTTTTGTTTTCTGTTTTTTATTTAGCAAATGTATCGCGAAAGTAAATAATTTTCATGGTGAAAAACATACTATAAAGCATTGAAAATTAATTCGTATTGAATATCAATTTTCATATATTTGGCGGCACTTCAAGTAAGAAAGAACCTATAAATACCTGTCGTTATGTACGGAAAGATAAAAGAACATCTGCAGCAGGAACTGGCCGGCATCCAGGAGGCCGGTTTGTTCAAGGAAGAAAGGATCATTACCTCACCCCAGGGTGCCGAGATCAGTATCAGCACCGGCGAAAAGGTACTGAATTTTTGTGCCAATAATTACCTGGGGTTATCCAACCATCCGGAACTGGTCAAAGCGGCCAGAGAAGCCCTCGACAGCCGTGGCTTTGGTTTGTCGTCGGTACGGTTTATTTGCGGAACGCAGGATATTCATAAAACCCTCGAGAAAAAGATAGCCGATTTTTTCGGTACGGAAGATACCATCCTGTATGCCGCCTGTTTCGATGCCAACGGAGGTGTTTTCGAGCCTCTGCTGGGACCTGAGGATGCCATCATTTCCGATGCGCTGAACCATGCTTCCATCATCGACGGAGTAAGGCTCTGCAAGGCCCAGCGGTATCGTTACCAGAATGCCGACATGGCCGATCTGGAAGAACAGCTGAAAAAAGCACAGGAACAGCGCTTCAGACTGATCGTTACCGATGCCGTGTTTTCTATGGACGGAAATGTGGCTCCCCTTGACCGCATTCTGGAGCTGGCTGAAAAATATGATGCCATGGTCATGATCGACGAAGCTCATTCGGCCGGTGTGGTGGGAGAAACAGGAAGGGGGATAACCGAACTCTTCAATTGCCGCGGGAAGGTTGAGATTATTACTGGCACACTGGGTAAGGCTTTCGGCGGAGGGATCGGAGGCTTTACCACCGGGAAGAAAGAGATCATTGAAATGCTCAGGCAGCGCAGCCGGCCTTATCTCTTCTCGAATTCACTGCCGCCATCGGTGGTCAATGCCGGTATCAGGATGTTCGATATGATGAGCGAGACCAATGAGCTGCAGGACAAGCTGCACTGGAACACCAAATATTTCTTTAACGAAATGAAAGCGGCCGGTTTCGATCTGAAGCCCACCCGGAGTGCCATTGTTCCCATCATGCTGTACGATGCCAAATTATCCCAGGATTTTGCCCGGGAACTGCTGGACGAAGGCATTTACGTGATCGGCTTTTATTATCCGGTGGTTCCCAAAGGGCAGGCCAGGATCAGGGTACAGCTTTCAGCTGCTCATGAAAAGGAACACCTTGACAGAGCCGTGAAGGCGTTTACCAAAATTGGCCGTAAACTGGGGGTGCTGAAATAAAACCGGATAAATCTCAGGAATAGCAAACGAGTCCCCTGAGCCTGTCGAAGGGGACTCGTTTTTTTTACCCGCATTTCGAGCTGCCGCAATCCTGGCAGATGAGACAGCCTTCCTGGTAAATCAGGTTCTTGGAGCCGCATTCCTGGCATTCGCCCTTGGCGCGGGTGCCGTTGGGGATGTACCGCTTCAGGGCCCTTTCCACCCCGTTCCTCCAGGTATTGATGTTCTCACTGTCGAGACGCAGTGAGGAAACCAGATTTACCACATCGGGGATGGGCATGCCATGGCGAAGGACGCCCGATATCAATTTGGCATAGTTCCAGAATTCCGGATGGAACATATGCGATAAGCCGCCCAGGATGTTTTTGTAACCGTATTTGTCGGTATACATGAAATCGTAGCGGTTTTTGCCGTCTTCGTCCTTGGTTTTGATGATCTTTCCTCTGGTGATGGATTTGGGTATGGGGAAGATCTCCTCGTCGGCAAGGCCGGTAAATATTTCATAGGGAACACCGTCTTTCAGTCCCACAAAAGCGATCCATCTTTCGTTGTTATTATTAAACCGGATGATCTCGGCATCAAGCACCCTGGGTCGTTTGGGGAACTGAACGGCCTGTTCGTTTTTCTTTTCGCCGGTTACCAGCACGCCGTTTCTCGAACCGTCTCGATAGATGGTGGCTCCCTTGCAACCGCTCTTCCAGGCGGTAAGGTACAGCTCCGAAACCAGGCTTTCCTGGACCTGCTGGGGCAGGTTGATGGTCACGCTGATGGAATGATCCACCCATTTCTGTATTTCTCCCTGCATCCTCACCTTGGCCAGCCAGTCCACATCGCTGGAGGTAGCCTTGTAATAGGGCGATTCTTTCACCAGTTCCTCCATTTTTTCGTCAGAGTACTGTTTCACTTCCTCCGGATCGTACCCTTTTACACGCATCCAGTCGCGGAACTTGTGGTGATATACCGGGTATTCTTCCCAGGCATCGCCCACTTCGTCCACGAAAGTAACCTTTACGTCGCGGTCGCTGGGATTTACTTTCCTGCGGCGTTTGTAAACCGGAAGGAATACGGGCTCTATTCCCGAGGTGGTCTGTGTCATGAGGCTGGTGGTGCCGGTGGGGGCAATGGTCAGCAGGGCAATGTTCCTCCGGCCGTGTTTGGTCATGTAATTGTACAGATCCTCGTCGGCTTTCCGCAGGCGTTTGATGAAGGGATTGTTTTTTTCCTTTTCGGGATCGTAAATTTTGAAAGGTCCCCGCTCCTTGGCCAGGTAGGCCGACGAGCGGTATGCTTCCAGAGCCAGCTTTTTATGCACTTCCACAGAGAAAGCAATAGCTTCCTCGCTTCCGTACCTCAGTCCCAGGGCTGCCAGCATATCGCCCTCGCCGGTAATACCGATCCCCGTGCGTCGTCCTTCTTCCGTTTTATGGCGGATACGCTCCCACAGGCGGCGTTCTACCCCTTTGATTTCGTCCGGTTCGGGATCCCGGCGGATCTTGTCGAGTATGGCGTCGATCTTTTCGATTTCCAGATCGATGATATCGTCCATGATTCGCTGGGCCAGACCCACGTGTTCTTTGAAAAGATCGGTGTCGAACCGGGCTTTGTCGGTGAACGGGTCGTTGACGTAACTGTACAGGTTGATGGCCAGAAGCCGGCAGCTGTCATACGGGCACAGCGGGATTTCCCCGCAGGGATTGGTGGAAACAGTACGATATCCCAGATCGGCATAGCTGTCGGGGACCGATTCCCTGAGTACGGTGTCCCAGAAAAGTACACCGGGTTCGGCCGATTTCCAGGCATTGTGAATGATCTTGTTCCACAGGTCCCGGGCACGGATCTCTTTTTTATATGTCGGCTTTTCCGCATCCAGCGGATACTGCTGCACGTAAGTGGTATCGGTCAGTACGGCCTGCATGAATTCATCGTCGATTTTGACCGATACATTGGCTCCGGTTACTTTCCCCTGTTCCAGCTTGGCATCAATGAATTTTTCTGCATCGGGATGTTTGATGGAAATGGTGAGCATCAGTGCGCCCCTTCGTCCGTCTTGTGCCACTTCCCTGGTGCTGTTAGAATATCTTTCCATGAAGGGAACCACTCCGGTGGAGGTAAGGGCCGAATTGAGCACTGGTGAGCCGGACGGGCGAATATGGGAAAGATCGTGCCCCACTCCGCCGCGCCGCTTCATCAGTTGCACCTGTTCCTGGTCGATTTTCATGATACCTCCGTAGGAATCGGCATTCCCTTCGTTACCGATCACAAAACAATTGGAGAGCGAGGCAATCTGGAATTTGTTTCCGATACCGGTCATGGGCCCCCCTTGTGGGATGATGTACCGGAAGTCTTTCAAGATCCCGTAAATGGTTTCTTCCGGAAGCGGATTGGGATATTTCAGCTCAATGCGGTGGATTTCCCGGGCCAGCCTCCGGTGCATGTCATCGGGTGTTTTTTCATACAGGTTGCCATAGGAATCCTTCAGGGCATATTTGTTAGCCCATACCCTGGCAGCCAGTTCGTCACCTTTGAAATATTCAATGGACGCCTGTATTACCTCGTCATGAGCATAGGTTTTCGGTTTCCCGGTTTTTTGGCCGGGTTCCTGTTTGACTTCCTGGCTTAGGGGAAGTTCGGCATCTTCCTGCTTCTTGTTTAGCTTGTTCTGCGCGACGAGTTCTTCCATTGAAAAAAAATTACATACTAGATTCAACAATCAGTACCTTAAGAAATTGGTAACTTGGGATACAAGAAAATTTACCCCGGGTGGCCAAAGGCTCTGCAATTTAAATATTGAGTTAAGCTTTGACAAGAGCTATGTTTTTCTATTTATTAACATTCGGCGTGAGTTATTAACCCGTCCTGCTATCTGTCAGTATGACAATATGATAGACTGTTTCTGGTGGCGCGCACCCTTCTAATAGCCCTGTGTGTAGGGCTATACCGGTATTCATGGTAAAAAAAGAAGCCGTCCGGATGTGGACGGCTTCTTTTGAGGAAGTCAATCCTGTTTACAGGGGATTGGGCCCATTCACCAGGGTAAATTCCGGATCGGGGGCCGATTTGGTGCACTGGAACGTGGCGGTGAACCGTCCGGTAGGACCGCCATAGGTGGCAAAGGTTACAATGTAGTACACATCAATGCCGCTCACCTGGGTCTGGGCATCGGGGAACTTGGTGGGCAACAGAGCATTCCCGATGGCGGTGGTGACGGCTTCCTGCCAGGTACTGAATACGCTTTCATCCCAATTACCGGGACGGATATCGAAATTGATATAGTAGGAACCGGCTCCGTGATACCATTCCTGTGTTCCATATGAGTTGATATATTCACTACCTATGTTGGTTTTCACCCAGTCGACGATCATCTGGTAATCATCGGCAGTCATCTCGAAGATCACGGTGGGGTCGAATACCCATTTCCCCTGCGAATACAGGAACTGGGAGGTGACACTGCCCACATACTGGTAAGTGGATTTCCATTCACCTTCGGTATAGACATACCGGTCGGCCAGGGTGAGGGTTCCCACGTCCGGCACGCCGGTGTAGTATTGATAAATCACTACTTTTTCGGTTCCTTCTCCGGCAATCGGGTAGAGGGTGGATAACAGGGCCGGGATGTAATCGTAGGGAAGATCGGAAGACGAGAAACTATCGTATTTTCCCGGCGATCCCATAGCATCGTAATCGGGCCCGGTGATCCAGTAGATGTCTTCGGCCACTTTCCAGCTACCCGAAGTATATTCATACACCGTCTCCAGTTCAACAGGATCTTTTCCAAGCACCGGGAATCCGGGTTCGCGCACTTCCACCCAGTCAATTTCCCAGGTGGCGGCGTTGGTAGCGGTGGAAATGTATTTGAAGGCGATATTCACCGTTTCCCCGATATAGGCCGACAGGTCTATATTTCCCGATTCCACGAAGGCCCAGTTATTCCCGGAGGGCCAGGTGGGAACGGTGAGTTCGGTCCAGGTGGCGGTGGTCACGTCGTCCACATAATCGGTGGAGATCATCACCGTCAGGTTGTCCCATTCCCCGTATACGTAGTTGGCTGCATGCCGGAAGGCCAGAGATACTTCTTCATAACCGGTGAGGTCGATGTCAGCCGATACGAGCCAGTCTTCGTTTTCCTGCGCTCCTCCGGAGTAACCCGTCATTTTGACAAAATCATCTCCTCCATAGCTTGACTGTATCCAAACCTGGTCGCCTGTAACCGATTGGGCGGTGAACCGGCCCAGGTCGACAGAAAAGCCTTCTTCCCAGAAGGCCAGCCAGCCTTCGTCTTCCATGTCCACTTCGGGGGTTACATCGGAGTATTTGTATTCTACCAAAATCCGGTCGCCGGCCGACGGATCGGCCACGGCTTCGTTCAGCACGGCGGGAATGTAAATCTCCGGATTGTAACCGGGTGAATAATACTTAACCACCTGTAAAACTCCGTCGGCACTGACATATTCCTCGTCGGCTATTTCATATTCGTCCATGTCGGTATACAGCGACAGGTCTTCGGGCATTTCGTTGTTGAACTTGTAGGTGACTATGGCGCTGGAACCCTCGCGCAGTGCCGGGAAAAGTTCAGGCAGATAGGGAGGGATAAATTCGGCAGCCGGGTATTCATCGGTAAAATACATATAGCTTTCGATGAAATCGGCGGCTTCTTCATCGGTTATCATATCGGCAATGGCAGCATAATCATCCTCTGTGAGGGTATAGGTTACGCTGCTGCTGTATCCTTTGTTCAGATCCTCCAGTTCATCATAGATATCTGCCATGGGATCACAGGAGGCCAGAAACAGAGCAAACAGGGTGAAATAATATAGTGTTTTTTTCATTTTGCCTTGATTTTTGGTGTTTTATTATGCAGTGCCATGATTTAGAAATTGATTTTCAGGCTGATCATCCAGGAGCGACCCCAGCCGTAATACACCTCGGCACTTGTCCAGTCGTGCGTACCGCCGTCGGTAGCGTCGGAAATGTATTCAATGTCGAACACATTATTGACATTTCCAACCAGGGTGGCCTGGTAGGGCCCCATGTTGAAACGGTAGCTCATGAAGAGGTCGGTCAGCTGAAAGGAAGGCATTTGCCATGCATCGGGGTTTACTTCGTCGGCTGGTTCGGTTGTGCGGTCTTCCGGATTGAAATAGGCGAACAGTTTGTCATAGTAATTCCAGTCGGCACCGAATTTAAGCCCGGCCAGCAGTTCGTATGAAGCGCTGGCGGCGGCCGTGATCTGGGCGGCATCGCCCACATGAACATCCTTGATGTATACCGAGCGGGTCATGATCAGGTTCTGGCTGTCGTCGAAGAACTGGACATCGATCAGGTCGTTCATCCATCGCCAGTCGGCCAGCGATGCCATCCCTTTGATATCGAGCTTGCTGACGGGTTTCAGCTGGAAGTCGATTTCAATTCCCGTATGCATGGCATTGATGCCTGTCATGTTGGCAAACTGGTCTATTCCTTCCACGGTATAGCCGAATACCCTCGACTTGTCTTTCCAGGTGGTGTAATAGGCATTCACATTGGCAGAGAGGATGCCGCTGCGGAAACCGTATCCCAGTTCGAACGACATGACTTTTTCATTGGGGGCATCGGAGTTGGCATCGTTGGTGTAGTTGTAGAATACCGTGCGAAAATCGGGCTGGTTTTCGAAATAGCCTGCGTTAAAAAACACATTGTGTGCTCCGGAAAGGTTGTAGTTGGCTCCGCCCTTGATGCTGTATCCTGGGAAATGGTAAAACTGGGTGGCTGCTCCGTTTCCGTCATGCTGTTCCAGGAAATATTCCACCCGCTGATACGATTTGTTGGAAAAGGCTCCGGAAAGAAAAGCCGTGAGCTTTCCGAAGTCGCCTTCTGCCTGTCCGAAAACTCCTTCCCACAGGACGATTCCGTCGTTGTAATAATCGATCACATCGTCCACAAAGGCTGCTTTGTTGGGATGGTTCACGTCGTTGGTTTCGAGGTAGTATTCTCCACCCAGCAGGTCGACCACTTTACGGTAATGCTCGCCTTTGTAATAACGCAGGTCGATCCCCCCGATCAGGCTGAGCCAGTCCATGTTGTAGGTGGCTGATGAAATCAGTCCGGTCCAGAAATGATTGTTAACCGATGATCTTAAAATGGTTTCGGCTCCGTTGGCTCCTGCGGCGATATTTTCCTCCACCACCCGGTCGATATCGGGCTGGTTTTCACGGAGGTAATCGGGATTGTAAAATTTATTTTCACCCAGCGGGCCGGTTCCTCCGCCGGTTCCGATGGAAAGGTAGGCGGCGGTGGAAATATTCAGGTCTTCGTTCACATCCCAGAAATGGTTCAGGATAGCCATGGGTTTGTGGTAGTAATTCTTCCTGATGTGGTATACTTCCCCGTTTTTGTATCCCCAGTCGGAGTTATACCTGATGTTGTTGATCTGAGGGTTTTTGTAAGTGTCGATGTACATCCGGGTACTTCTCTGCCCGTGCCACTGGGGGGCGCCGAACAGGGAAAAAGCCAGCCGGTGCTGATTGTTTACGAGTTTGGAAACGTTCAGGTAATAGGAATAGGATTCGAACTGGGTTCCGTCAACGTATCCGTCGCCGGCTGTCCGGGCCAGGGAAATGGTGGTGGCCCAGTTATTTTCCGTAAGACCCGACGACAAAGTGAATCCCAGTTTTCCATAGTTATCGTTTCCCAGTCCGTAGTAGATATTTCCTCCGGCTTCGGCATCGGTGGTCTTCGTCAGAATATTGATAGTTCCGCCCAGCGAGGGGATGGCAATCTTTGAAGCACCCAGTCCGCGCTGCACCTGCATGGTACGGGTTACTTCCGAGAGGCCGGCCCAGTTTGACCAGTATACCCACCCGTTTTCCATATCGTTTACCGGAACCCCGTTGATCATCACGGCCGAGTTCCGCGCGTTGAATCCACGGATATTGATACGGGAATCTCCGAAAGCTCCTCCCTGTTTGGTGGCGTATATGCCGGGGGTGGATTTCAGGATTTCGGGATATTCCTGCATGCCCAGGCGGGTTTCGATCATTTCGGACATGATGTTAGACACGGGCACCGGTGTTTTGCGGTCGATGGCAATATTGGCAAAAACAGCCACCTCTGCCAGACCTACCGCATCGCTTTCCAGTTCGATGGTCCCCAGGTCGATTTCTCTTCCGTTCAGGTTAACGGGAATTTCTTCAGGCAACATGCCCACGAAGGAAACGACCAGGGTTCGTTCACCCTGTATCTGGGTTTGCAACTTAAAATAACCTTCCAGGTCGGCTACGGTTCCCACCGTTGAACCTTTCAGGTATACATTGGCTCCGATCACCGGCTCTCCAGCCACATCGATGATCCTGCCCCTGACCGTGGAAGTGATCTGCCCGTAGGATAATAATCCTGCGAGAAGAAATACCCCGGTTGTCAGAATGGATTTAATAGTGATTCTCATAAGTTGGGTTTTAAGGTTAGACAATGCTGGTTCAGTTCCATGAATGCAAAGGTAGGTTCATGGAACATCACTTTTCGTGAAATCAGGGTTATGTTTGTATGAAAAAAATGTGAAAAGCCTCCGTGGGGGGGGGTGTTGAAGTTCCGGCTACTGGCAGGGGATGGAGGCACGTAAAATACAAATTATTTTAATATATACATACTTAAAAAAAAGGGCTAAAAAAAACATATAAGCACCGGGAACCGGAAATTTATATGTGCGGACAAAGATAACTGAAAATACCCTAACTCCGGTCAATAAGAATTCAACAATTTACCAACAATTATTTCAGTAGCACCGGTGGATTTGTGAACAAAGGTTCCTGCGGCATTACTGCTTCTGGCAAGTGTTTCGGGCTGCCGTGCCAGCATGTTCAGCCGGGTTTTCAATTCTGAATAATTATTCACCGGGAATCCTCCTCCCCGTTTGATCAGTTCCACCGCTTCGCGAAAAGCCTGGTAATGGGGTCCGAATATCACGGGAATACCATATGCGGCCGCTTCCAGTACATTGTGGATTCCCCTGCCGAAACCTCCGCCAACATAGGACAGGGAGGCATAGCGGTAAAGGGAGGAAAGCATGCCGATATTGTCGATAACCAGCAGGCGGCATTTTTCCGGGTTGGTTTCACCGGCCTTTGAATACCTGCAGGCCTGAACACGTGAATGTTCCAGGATATTGCGTATGTGTTGTTCGTGGATTTCATGAGGTACCACGATCCATTTCCAGGGGTTTTCTTCCTCGTGCAGGTATTTCAGCAATATTTCCTCATCGGGTGGCCAGGTACTGCCGGCCACCAGAATTTTTTCACCCGAGGCAAAACGTTCCACCGGTTCTATTTTTTTTGCCTGACGGGCAATTTCCACCACCCGGTCGAAACGGGTGTCGCCTGCTACCGAAACCCTGGTAATGCCCATGCGGGCCAGTCTCCTCTTAGAATCCTCGTCCTGTACGAACAGGTGATCGAAACAATGCAGCACTTTTCGGTAGCTACGTCCGTACCATTTTAGAAAAGGATGGTTTTCCCTTATGATCACCGATATCCCGTAGAGGGGAATCCCTCTGTGTGCCATGGCCTTCAGATAATGGTGCCAGAATTCATATTTGACAAATACCGCCATGCGAGGTTTGACCAGTGACAGAAATTTTTTTACGTTCCAGGGAAAATCAAACGGCAGGTAGCACACCAGGTCGGCCCCGGCGTAATTTTTTCTGACTTCATAGCCTGAGGGAGAAAAAAACGTGAGCAGTATCCCGGTATCGGGCCTTTCTTTTCTGAGCCTTTCCATGACAGGCCGGCCCTGTTCAAATTCTCCCAGCGAAGCACAGTGGAACCAGATCCAGGCGTCTTTTTTTGCCATTCCATCACGGAGGAAGCGGAACAGGCCCCTGCGTCCGGTGAGCATACGGGCCGCCTTCCGGTTGAAAGGAGCGGAAAGCATGATTCCGAAGTAATACAAGCCGATAATAATGGTGTACAATATATTCATGACCCGGAAATGTGGGTGCAAAGTAAGGAAATATTCCCCGAAAATACTTCAGAAGGCTGCCAGTAACAGATCCAGGTCTTTCGACTGCATTCCGAACATTTTTCCTATATGCTGGCTGGTGAGGATACCGTTGAACAGATAAACTCCCCGGCGCAGTCCCTGATCTTCTTTGAGTATCTGTTTGATGCCTCCGGCCTCCCCTATTTCCAGTAAAAGGGGTGTAAATACGTTACTCAGGGCAATGGAGGCGGTACGTGATACCCGCGAAGGGATGTTAGGTACACAGTAATGGATCACCCCGTGCCGGGTATAAACAGGATCCTTATGTGTTCGGCATTCCGAGGTTTCCACACAGCCTCCCTGGTCGATGCTGATATCCACAATGACCGACCCTTTTTTCATTCCCATGACCATTTCTTCGGTGATGAAATAACGGGAGTCTTTGTCTACCTGATGGACGGCACCGATCAGCACATCAGCCGAACGGAGCGCTTTCTGAAGCACACGCGGGTGGAATACCGAGGTGGAAATCCGCTCTCCAATATAATTCTGCAGCTTCCTAAGCCTGTGCACCGAATGGTCAAATACTTTCACAATGGCTCCCAGACCCAGTGCCGCCCGGGCAGCATATTCGCCGGCCGTTCCGGCACCCAGGACGATCACTTCGGCAGGGGTTATTCCCGTAATGCCTCCCAGCAAAACGCCCTTTCCATCGTGTACGTTGCTGAGGTATTCGGCAGCGATCTGTACCGAAGCAATGCCTGCAATCTCACTCATGGAACGGACAACAGGATAACCGTTGTATTTGTCTTTGATGTCTTCATAGGCTATAGCGGTCATCCGTTTAGCTATAAGTTTTCTGATATACGATTCATGCTGGCTGGCCAGGTGAAGAGCTGAAATCACCACCTGGTTCCCTTTAAGCAGTTCGGTCTCTTCGTTCGTGAGCGGAGCTACCTTCAGAATCACATCGGCCCGGAGCACCTCTTCCCTCTGGGAGATGGTTCCCCCGCATTCACTGTAGTCGGTGTTCAGGTAGCTGGCTTCTTTTCCGGCATTTTCCTCGATCAGTACCTGGTGTCCGTTATTTACCAGCAGTTCTACCGCTTCCGGGGTAACGGGAACCCGGCTTTCATGGCGGTTTGATTCCCTGGGGATCCCTATCGACATGCTGGCCTTTTTCTTTCTTACTTCCAGCATTTCTTCCTGGGGCATCAGCCTGGAATTTCCCAGGGAAAAGGAAGATTTTTCCTCCATGGTATCTGACTTGTGTTGAAGTTGTTAAAAGTAATACAAATCGGGGGTATTGGCAAACAATTCAGCCCGTGTCTTTCTCCCGGCTGACCCTGATCCGGCGAAGACCTGTGTCATCCACTGAAATTTCCACCCACACGGATTCCGGTGGTAACAGGTCTTTTACGGGTTCCGGCCATTCAATAAAGCACCAGGACCCGCTGTATATATAATCTTCATACCCCAGGGCATATACCTCTTCCAGGGATTTGATCCGGAAGAAATCCATGTGATACACCGTCCCCGAGTTCCGGGTTCGGTATTCGTAAATGATGGCGAAGGTGGGGCTGGCCACCACGTCGGTTACTTCCATCTGCCGGCAGATTTCCTTGATAAGGGTGGTTTTGCCCGAACCCATAGGGCCGTCGAAAGCAATAACCCTGCGGTTCCCGGCGAAATGCAGCAATCTCCGGGAAAATTCCTTCCATTCTGCCGCAGAAGAAATGCAGGCTGTCCAGTGTTTTGTTTCTGCTGATTCCTTCATGGCGGAGTTCATGAACGGGGGGTTAGAACAACGAGGGGGACCATCATTTCTTCCAGTGATATTCCCCCGTGCTGGAAAGTGTTCCTGAAGAAGCCGGCATAATAATTGAAATTTTTCGGAAAGACCATAAAATTGTCATTCCGGGCGAATATAAACCGCGAGGTAAGCTGGGTTTTGGGCAGGTGGATTTTTTCGGGATCGAATACTTCGAATACTTCCCTGGGGTTGTAATTCAGGTTTTTACCGGTTTTATACCTGAGGTTGGTGGATGATTCGCGATCGCCCACCACCTTGATGGGATTGTTCACCCGTATGCTGCCATGGTCGGTGGTGAGGATCAGGGTAAATTTTTCCGATGAAATTTCCCTGATGAGGTCCAGAAGAGAAGAATGCCGGAACCAGGAAAGACTGAGGGAACGGAAGGCCGGTTCGTCCGCTGCCAGTTCTTTGATCATTTCCACTTCTGTGCGGGCATGTGAAACCATATCGACAAAATTGTATACCACCACATTGAGTGGGAAAGCCTTCATATCCTGCCACTGTTCCACCAGTTTGTGTCCTTCGTCCAGGTTCCCTACCTTTTCGTAGCGAAAGGGGATGTTCATTCCGAGGCGGGTGAGTTGCCGTTTCAACAGTTCCCCCTCGTGGATGTTTTTGCTGCCGGGTTCGTCTTCGAATTTCCACAGGTCGGGATGGTGCTTCATGATCTCCAGGGGCATCAGTCCCGAAAACAGGGCGTTTCGTGCATAATGGGTACAGGTGGGAAGAATGCTGCAGTACAGGTCTTCACTGGCAATGTTCAGGTGTTCGGCAAATATGGGAGCCATGGCCTTCCATTGGTCCAGTCTGAGGTTGTCTATCAGGATAAAGAGGATTTTTTCATGGTTCTGCAGGCGCGGGACCACAACCTGTTTAAAAACCCCCGGCGAAAGGAGGGGCTTTTCCGGGGGGTCTTTCTCAAACCAGCTGGGATAACTGGCGGTGATGTATTTTCCGAAACTCCGGTTTGCCTCGTATTTCTGAGTACGCAGCACCTCTCTCATCCCGGTGTCTCCGTGCTTTTCCAGCTCCAGTTCCCAGTAAACCAGTCGCCGGTAAATTTCCTTCCAGTCGCCAAAACCGGCAGCCATATTGATCAGGCGGCTGATTTCACCGAATTGTGACTGGTACCCTGAAGTGGTTTTTTCACTTACCAGTCGTTTCTGATCCATGCATTTCTTGATGGTGAGCAGGATCTGTTTGGGATGAACGGGCTTGATGAGAAAATCGGTAATACGGGAGCCGATGGCCTCGTCCATGATTTCCTCCGCTTCGTTTTTGGTGATCATCACCACCGGAAGAGCGGGGGAGATATCCTTGATGATTTCCAGGGTTTCCAATCCGCCGATCCCCGGCATGTGTTCGTCGAGGAATACAAGGTCGAAAACCGAGGATTTAACCAGTTGAATGGCTTCGTTTCCGTTTGTGGCCGTTACTACCTCATATCCTTTCTCTTCCAGGAAAAGCACATGGGCCCGCAACAGGTCTATTTCATCATCAGCCCATAACAGCCGTATTTTCTTCATACCGGTACCACACTTTTTTCAAATGAAACGGAACGGTTCAGTCAATCCCGAAGATACTGCTTTTTATAGAAACTGAGGTAGGTGGTGAATGATTTATGGGACATCAGGGCCGCATAATTGCCGGCCGATATCATCAGGGGCTGGCCGGGAGGAAGGTTCGTGCCGTCCCATACCCCGGGTGTATTCCGGATGTTTTCCAGGTAGTCTTCACAAACTTCCCGGTTCGGGAATTCTCTCACGGTGAATATTTTCAATTGATTGTCGAAATCTTCCTCCATCGTTTCGTAATTGGCATTGGTATAGTATTCAATGTTGAAATTGATGATATTGAAGGTAAGTCGGCGGAGGTCTACCCTGGCCGGATCGACCGCCAGAAGAACATAATGGGGGACTTCGGGATTGTACCGGTAGATCTGTTCCGCCAGTTTTTCTTCATCCTCCTGCCGGATATCGGGGTTTTTTTCCCTGATCAGGTCAATGACCTGCCCGGCCAGTTGTGCTACCTCGTGAGTGGGATAGTCTTCCATCAGGGCTGTCAGTTCGTTTTTCAATACCCGCACATCGGAGATTCTGCCTGTGGATACAGCCTGCAAATACCTGAATTTCGGTGTCAGATCGTTGTTTTTGTATTTTTCCAGTATGCTGTCGGTGCGGGCGATGACTTCTTCATACTGCCGATTCTGGTACAGGGAGTATACTTCGCGGTATGCCTGCTCCAACTGGTTCAGCCTTTCTCTTTGCCGCCTGAAATACTCGGGATCGGATACGATTCCTGCCATTTCGCTGCCGGGGAATTCAGACAGGATTTTGCTTTTGTACCTGCCTGCCATGGCGGTATTGCCGGCATCGGAATACATTTGATACAATGCGTAATATGTTTCCAGCTGGTGGGGGTGATCGGGGTATCGCCTGTTGAGTTCTTCGAATGATTCGATGGCCCGCGGGTAATCATTAAAAAGTTCACGATAGGTTTGTCCTGCACCGTACAGGGCTTCCATGAGCCGCCGGTGGGAAATTTTCATCAGCGAATCGGTCAATGGCAGATATTTCAGGTAATATTCCCGGCTTTTGTTGTCACCCATTTCGCCGGCGGCACCCTCTTCCTGGCCGTTAACGGGGGTATTTGTGCCATTTTCACCGAAAGATACCTGAGATTTGTTGGCCCGCCTCCAGTTGTCTTCTAGTTTCCTTTCTCCCCATTTTCTTTTGAATTCCATCTGTCCCAGGCCAATGGTGGCCTGATTATAGAAATACCATTTCCCGCTTTCGGCATACTGGTTTCTGAAACGTGCCTGGTTCTGGTAATACTGCATGGTATTGCGCTGGACCTCCATTTCCTGTTGCCTCTGTTGTTGTTCTTCCTCCCGTACTTTTTGAATCAGTCTGTCAATAAACTGATTACGTGCATTTATATCCAGAGAGGCCACATACTGCAGGCTGTCTTCGCGTTCCACCGTTTCCACATAGCCGATCAACTGGTTCAGGTTTCTTGATTTACTGAAAATCTGCTGGTATCCGGGATAATCGTTATCGAGGAAAATTACGGCACTGTCAAAGTAAGTTTTGGCTTCCCTGTAATGGACCCTGGAAAAATAAATATCGGCAATAGCCAGGTATGAAATGCCTTTTTGGGTTGTATTGGATACGCTTGTGCGGGCCGATTCGCGGAACAGTTCGATGGCTTCTTCCACGTTCCCTTCCCGGTATGATAGTCTTCCCAGGGCATAATAAATCTGGTCCCGGAATGCTTCATTTTTTTCATCGCGCAGCATTTTCCTGAGTTCTTTCCTGATCTCGCGGCTGTCGCGGTTTTCAATATCAAATGTTCCGGCCAGATTAATCCTGGCATTGAAGGTCATTTCATAGGGAGGGTTCATTTTGATCACCTGGCGGTACAGGGAAGAGGCTTTCGCCCGTTTGCCCGTTCTTTCGTATAGCTGGGCCAGGATGAAGGCATACCGGGTTTTATCTTTTTTCTTTCTTGCCAGGGAAAGGGCTTTTTCCAGGTATGGGATGGCTGACTCATATCTTTCCTGGCGTATCTGAAAATCGGCGGAGGCTGTATGGAGGAACTTTTTCAGTTTTCGGGGAAGGTCGCGCCGGGTTTCGGCCAGGTTCAGCGCCCGTTCGGCTTCTCTCATATTGCCCAGTTCCATGTAGGTTCGTGCCAGCCAGATTCTGGCTTCGGTTTTGACCTCCGGATCATTGTATTCTTCAATAATGTGCCGGTAGGTTCTTTCTGCCAGGTAAAGGTCTTCCATGAAAAACTGGGATTTGCCCATCAGCAGGTAGGCATCGTCAATCCATTTGTTATATTCGTTCTTTTCGTAAAAAGCCTTTTCTTTTTCGCTGAGCTGCCGGTTCTTTTTTTTGGGCCTGGCGGTAATGGAATGTTGGGTGATGACTTTCGAGGCTTTCCGGATAGCCCTTTCCATTTCCGGACTGATTGACCCGGTGGCAATGCCCGCTGAAACCGGGAATACCGGTAACAAACGGGTATAATCGTCTTCCACGGCTTCTTCTGCTTTTTTCAGTCCCCGCCTGAAGCTTTCATACCCGTTAAAATAGATGTTGTATTTGGAGGTCAGGTTATGGTATGCCCGTGTGAGGCTGGTGTTGTTCTCCGTGGAACAGGCAGCGGCCGTGAGTAAAACCAGTCCCAGGAACACTGGGCCATATGCGGACATTTTTTTCACCGTTACGGGAGTATTCTCAGCATAATAAAACTAAAAAAATGGGTACATATTTTATTCACCCTGCATTTTTACCTGATCGGGGGGAATGCTGCATAAAAAAAGGGCCGGACGACCCTTTTTTCAGATATACGGAAATAACTTAGGTATTTACGGCAATTACTTCCTTTACTTCAGGAACATCCCGGATAAGAACCTGTTCCACCCCGGCTTTCAGTGTTTGTATACTGAAAGGGCAGCCGTGGCAGGCCCCGGTAAGTTCCACTTTTACCACCAGGTCGTCGGTCACATCAATCAGTTTTATATCTCCGCCGTCGGCCTGGAGATAGGGCCGTACCTTTTCAAGGGAATTTCTGATCTTTTCCTCAAATTTTTGTTTTTCTTCCGCTTTCATGGGTCATGTGTTGAGATGATGCATAAGGTTGACATTATTTTTGTACCTGAACCCGCCGGGTGGGAGGCAGGTTTTTATTCCTTTCTTCCACGGCACGAATGACTTCCCGGGCCAGGTCAGTAAATGCTTTTCCTTCTGGAGAATCGGGGATGAGAGCCGAAGGGATGCCCTTGTCGCCGCCTTCCCGGATAGCCTGTACAATGGGTATCTGGCCCAGCAGGCGCACCTGCATCTTTTTTGCCAGTTCTTTGCAGCCGTCTTTGCCGAAGATGTAATACCGGTTTTCGGGCAGTTCTGCCGGAGTAAACCAGGCCATATTTTCCACGAGCCCCAGCACGGGCACGTTGATCTTTTCGTTTCTGAACATACTGATTCCTTTTACGGCATCTGCCAGTGCCACATCCTGTGGGGTGCTGACAATAATGGCGCCGGTGACGTCAACTTCCTGTACCAGGGTCAGATGGATGTCGCTGGTTCCGGGAGGCAGGTCCACCAGCAGGTAATCCAGGGCACCCCAGTCTCCCTGCTGAAATATCTGTTTCAGGAAATTGGAAGCCATGGGCCCTCTCCATACGGTGGCATCTTCAGGCCTGATGAAGAACCCGATGGACAGGATTTTTACTCCGTAATTATCCACCGGAACAATCAGGTCTTTCCCTTCCACCTGATGAGCTGCCGGACGGGCACCCATCAGGTCGAACATTTTGGGAATGGAGGGGCCGAATATATCGGCATCCACCAGTCCCACGCGGGCTCCTGTATTTGCCAGTGCCACGGCCAGGTTGGTGGCCACGGTCGATTTACCTACTCCTCCCTTTCCTGAGGCAACGGCAATAATGTTCTTTACATCTTTCAGGGAATCGTATTCCCCCAGGTCCATTTTACGGACAGGTTCTTCCACTTCAATGGCAAACCGGAGCTCTTTCCCGAATTGGTGCTCCAGGGCCTGGAAACAGGCCCTGCGAATAGACTGGATCAACGGATCACGCATTTTTTTGGAAACCAGGGTAAAGGCGGCATGATCCTGCTCAGTGCGGATATTTTTCACCATGCCCATGGAAACGATGTCTTCGTTTTTTTCCGGGTGCTTGACCTGTTTCAGCACTTCAACAATTTGTTGTTCAGTGATATTCATTATTTATATTTTTTAAACAGACTAAATAAAATCACAAAATTAAAAAAAGAAGGGGAAAAAACCCGATCAGGAACAAAGTTCTCTTACCGGGTCCCAGAAAATTTCCTGAAAACGGACCACACAATCATTCTCCACCTTGATCCCTTCACTTTCCAGCAATTGCTGCATCATATTCCGGCCCATGAAATGATGTTTGCCGGTAAGCAGCCCGTTGCGGTTCACCACTCTGTGGGCGGGAATCGTTTCATCCACGGTGTGGCATTTGTTCAGGGCCCATCCCACCATGCGGGCCGACCGGCCGGAACCCAGGTAGCGTGCAATAGCTCCGTAAGAAGTAACCCTTCCGGGAGGGATCAGACGGGTTACCGCATACACCTTTTCAAAGAAACTGTTATTCTCTGTCATCGGGCAGGTCGGTTATTTCTTTTTCAGGATCGAGGCTAAATCTCAGATAATGGATGGGAAGTCCCTGTTCCAGGAACTGGGTTTCATAAAAGGTACGGATCGACAGGATATCATCGGCCAGTCCCGATCCGTACAGATCGTCGGTAGTCAGCAGGGGTTCCAGTCCGTTGTTTTTCAGAAGCTCCAGGGTATAGGTATAAAGAGGCCGGCTATCGGTTTTCAGGTGGATGAGCGCCCCCGGCCTGATCATCCGGCGGTAGGTATTCAGAAAGCGGGGAGCGGTAAGCCGCTTTTTGCTCCTCCTGCGTTTGAGCTGGGGATCGGGGAAGGTCAGCCATATTTCCGAAACCTCTCCGGGAGCGAAAAAAGACGTTATGAACTCGATGCGTGTTCGGAGAAATCCCACATTAGACATACCGGCTTCCAGTGAATTTTTGGCACCTCTCCACATCCGGGCTCCCTTGATATCCACCCCCAGGAAATTTTTGTCCGGATATTTTTTTGCCAGCCCCACGGTATACTCGCCTTTACCGCAGCCCAGTTCCAGCACCAGAGGCTGTGAAACGGGGAAAAAACGGGTATTCCACTTTCCCTTCAGGGGGTGGTCGCGTTGGAACACTTCCTCAAACGGAGGCTGTACCACATGCGGGAAACGCCCCATCTCCTCGAATTTCTGTAATTTTCCTTTTCCCACGGGCGGAGATTAGGGTTCGACTTTCTCTATCCTGAGTCCGATATCGGTGATATGTTTGAGAATATCGCGTCGCATGGCTTGTTTGATCTCAAACCGATACATACCGGGGTAGGGAAACTTCACGCCCATTTTGTAAGGTGCCTGTACAAAGTACAAATCTCCCAGACCGCTCCCGTACCATTTGCCGTTTTCATCGGCCAGCAAGCATTCCAGTGTGTCTGTCACGAAATGTCCGCTGGGAGCAGTGGTGGTAATGAACAGGAAAAGATTCCGGTTTTCGTATTTTCCGGAGTTTCTGATATTGATAAAGACGTGATGTGCCGAGGCGGTGTCTTCTATGGGTACATTGAATATGACGGGCTGTTCTTTGGACCATTCTGCCGAAGGCAGGCGGGTGTTCTTTTCATACACCCGGTGCGGATCACAGGCGGTTGTTATCCATAATCCGGTTATGATGATCAACCCAACGGTTTTCCCTCGCATGTCCATCATGAATTTCGTTTTTCTTTCCGGTTGGGACGGTTTTTCCCCCTTTTCCTGCTCCCGCCTTTCTTTTTCCGGTTCTTTGAGAACCTTTCAGGGTCGTCATTGTGGAGGTCATTGCCTGTCTGTCCCGGAGCAACTCCTATGTTGACCACCTCTTCTATGATTTTTTTCACGGGTATTCCTTTCCGGTTCATGGCAATAATCTCGTTTACCCGGTCTACCGAAAGGCATACCTGCCTGCCGGCCGATTCTTTTTCGGTGGAATACCACATCATACGACTGAACACATCGGTTTTCTGGTGATACAGAGGACCTTCTTCGGTTTCCAGCACGATCGATCCGTCGGGAAAATCGCGGGTGGCGTCGAGATAACATTCCAGTTCGTAATTCAGGCAGCATTTCAGCTTACCGCATTGACCCGCCAGTTTCTGGGGATTCAGCGACAGTTCCTGTTGGCGGGCAGCCCCCGTGGTAACCGACACGAAATTTGCTATCCAGGTAGAACAGCAAAGTTCCCGTCCGCAGGGACCGATCCCTCCGATACGCCCGGCTTCCTGCCGTACACCGATCTGGCGCATCTCGATCCGGATGCGGAATTCTTCCGCCAGTACCTTGATGAGTTCCCTGAAATCGACCCGTTCGTCGGCTATGTAGTAGAAAATAGCTTTGGTTTTGTCTCCCTGGTATTCCACATCACCGATCTTCATATCCAGATTCAGGTCGGCGGCGATTTTCCGGGCTTTGATCATAGTGCTGTGCTCCAGCCTGATGGCCTCTTTCCATTTCTGAAGATCGGCTTCCTTGGCTCTCCGGTAGATCTTTTTCATGTTTTCATCCTCCGGATCCACCCGGTATTTTTTCATCTGCAGGGCGACCAGCTCCCCGACCAGGGAAACAATTCCGATATCATGCCCGGGTGATGCCTCCACCGCTACAATATCGCCCTTTTTCAGCCTGAGCTGGTGTACATTTCTGTAAAATCCCTTACGGGTATTTTTGAACTTGACTTCCACAATGTCGAAACTCCTGGCAGTATCGGGAATATCCTGTAACCAGTTGTATGTATTCAGGTTTGAACAACTGTCAAGACTAACAGGAGAAACCTCCCCGGTTTGTTCCAGGGTTTTGTCCTGCATGCAACGTTTACATATCCTTCCATTGATGATCACCGGTTCCTTCATGGTTTTCCGTTTTCAGGCTTTCCTGCAGGGAACAAAGTTAATCAATTCTCACGGTAGATCAATTCTGACAGCTTCAGGCTCAGGTCAAGAAATACGATCCGCGCGTAAGCATTGGCTTCGATATGCCGGATGGCCTCATTGAATTCCCGGGTGATTGCCTCAATATTCCCGGCATGTATGAAGGCAGAGAACTTATGTGAGAAATTCTCTTCTTCTTTATTCATGAAAACCAATTCCTGTTTTTTATCGGCCATCATTCCCAGGAACAGGTTTTCACGGATCATCCGCAGACCATATACCAGGAACTCTTTCTGCTTTTCCCGTCCGAGGGCGGATATTTCATCCACCCATGAGAGGAGCTCCGGCATCTTTTCGTTGCATTTGAACGAAAGTCGCATCAGGGAGATGAACTGCCTGAGGCGTTCCTGGTTTTCTTCTTTCAGCCTGACCGTTTCCATGGCCCGGTACATATCCCCCCTGGCCAGCCTTATCACTTCTTCGAGCTCCTTCCCGGAAAGGGCATACCTTGCTGCTATAGCATTTTTCAGTGACTCATGGTCCACCGGCGGAAGTACGAATATCTGGGTGCGGCTGGTCACGGTGGTCAGCATCGATTCAGGATTCTCGGCCACCAGGATGAATACGGTCCCTTCCGGGGGTTCCTCCAGGATTTTTAATATTTTATTGGCCGCCTGCTGGTTCATTTTTTCGGGATACCAGATGATCATCACCTTGTATTCCGATTCATAGGTCTTCAGACTGAGTTTTCTGAGGATTTTCCCTGATTCAGCGGTGGTGATGATCCCTTGCTGGTTTTCAAAGCCCAGCTGCTCATACCAGCGGTTCAGAGTGAAATACGGTTCTTCCAGGAACAATTCCCTCCACAGAGGAATGGCATCATCGCTTACAGGTTCTTTCACATCCAGTTTTTTCCCTTTGTTCACCGGAAAAACAAAATGCAGGTCGGGGTGAATGAGCTTCTTGTATTTGAGGCAGGAAGGGCAGGTCCCGCAGGAATCTTCTTCCCCGCGGTTATTACAGGAAATATACTGTGCCAGCGCTACCGCCAGAGGCAAACCGCCATAACCCGGAGGACCCGCCAGCATGAGAGCGTGGGGAAGACGGTTTTCCCGGATCATGCGGATGAAACGGTTTTTAAGCTCTTTCTGCCCTGTTACTTCGCTGAATTTCATTCGTGTAACTTTTTCTTGCCGGCCGGAAAAGTAACCTCACAGCAGGTGCGGGGATTTCTTTTACCGATAAATTGCCAATCCCCAAATATCTTAATATTTTTGCCTACCTGAAAATCGGAAATGCATTTATTTAAGATATTCACTAATCCGGAAAACAATGAAGAACATTGACAATTATCCGTTCAAGGGCAAAAAAGTCATCATGCGTGTGGATTTTAACGTTCCATTGAACAGCCAGCTCGAGGTAACCGATGATACGAGGATCAGGGCCGCCCGCCCAACGATTCTGAAGGTGCTGGAGGAAGGCGGTTCCGTGATCCTGATGTCCCACCTGGGCCGGCCTAACGGAAAACCCCAGGAAAAATTTTCCCTGAAGCATGTGGTTCCCACTGTGGAAAAGGTGCTGGGGAAAAATGTGATCTTTGCCGATGATTGTGTGGGAGAAAAAACAGCAGAAATGGCCGCCGCTCTGAAACCCGGCGAAGTCATGCTGCTCGAAAATCTGCGGTTCTATGAGGAGGAGGAAGGGAAACCCTATCACCTGGCGAAAGATGCCTCCGAAGAAGAAAAGAAGGCGGCTAAGGTACAGGTAAAGGAAAAACAGAAGGAATTTGTTAAAAAACTGGCTTCCTACGCCGATTGCTATGTGAACGATGCTTTCGGAACAGCGCACCGTGCCCATGCTTCAACTGCCCTTATTGCCGCTTATTTTCCCGAGGACAGCATGTTCGGATATCTTATCCGCAATGAGCTGGATGCCATGGACAAAGTGCTGCACCATCCCGAAAACCCCATGACGGCTATCATGGGTGGGGCTAAAGTTTCGGATAAAATCATGGTGATCGAAAACCTGCTCGAACGGGTAGACAACCTGATCATCGGAGGAGGCATGACCTATACGTTCATCAGGGCCCTGGGAGGGAAAACAGGTAATTCGCTGGTGGAGGAAGATAAGCTGGACCTGGCCATTCAGGTTATGGAAAAAGCAAAACAAAAAGGGGTAAACCTGCTGTTGCCTGTGGACAATGTGGTTGCCGATAAATTCGACAACAATGCTAACCGCAAAGTTTGTCCTGTGGATCAGGTGGAAGATGGTTGGATGGGTCTGGATATTGGTGAGGAAACCATCCGGCTGTTCAGCGAAGTGATCATGAAATCGAAAACCATTCTGTGGAACGGACCCATGGGCGTGTTCGAAATGCCCAATTTCCGGAATGGTACGGTGGAAATAGCCAGAGCCATTGCCGCCGCCACGGAAAAAGAGGCTTTCAGCCTGGTGGGGGGCGGCGACTCAGTGGCTGCCGTGAACCAGTTCGGCCTGGCCGGTAAAGTGAGTTATGTATCCACCGGCGGCGGAGCCATGCTGGAATATATTGAAGGGAAAGAGCTCCCCGGGATAAAGGCCATCAAAGGATAAAGAAGACGGATTCCGTACCCGTGTCCGGTTCACAGGAGAAAAACAGAGAGCTGTCTTAAAAGTCAGGAATAATTTAACAACGAAGGACACGAAGGGAATCATAAAGGATTTTTTACCAGGACTATAAACTTTATGTCCTTCGTGCGTACCTGCCTGCTGCCGGAAGGCAGGGCAGGCGGGCAGGGAATCTTTTGTGGATAAGAACACTTTTTAAGCAGTCTCTTCTAACCATCAGGACCAATTTTTGTTATAACTTTGAAGAAGGTGAGACGTTTCGATGTAAAAATCGTCATGCTATGAAAAAGTTACCGGTTTTCCTGTGGATTATTGGACTGATGGTTGCTTCCTGCAGCAAGAAGGACGAGCCCGTTCCCGTTTCGGGAACGGTTACCCTCGATTCCCGCATGTACTTCAACAGCGAAACACAGAACTATTACATGTACGGATTCGATTTCGACCTGGCAAAAAAGGTGAAATACGAAAGAATGGTCAGCGGGGCCGGAACCGACCTCGTGCTGTCGGCCCTTCCCGGGGTGGGTGAGGGTCCTGAAGGAGGTTATTTTACCAGCCCGCATAACGAAGAAGCCTTTTACCTGGCCGGTTCTTTTGGCAGTTCTGAAGATGCCGGGGATTTCTATCACAGCCTGCAGAGTTTTGCCCTGCCCGTGTTTGACGAATGGGCCAACCCGGTCCTTCCCGATCAGGTGTGGATTATACAGACAAAGGAAATGACTTATGCAAAATTGTGGATCCGTTCGGTGGAGGTGGCGGGGCCTTCGGGTGACGAATATGTGGAATGCTCCTTCGAATGGACGTATCAGCCCGACGGATCCATGTTCTTCCCGGAATGAAGCAACCGTTTTCCACCGGCGATATCATCAGGAACCATACTGCCCGGGAATTTGAAGAAAAAGCCCTGGAAGTTTTCAGGTTCCAGGCCAAAAATAACGAAGTATACCGGGAATACCTGCAGTATCTCGGCATCAGTCCCGGGTCTGTTGGAAGGCTTTCGGAAATTCCCTTTCTCCCGGCCCGTGTGTTCAAAACACGGCGCGTAATATGCGGTCACGGGAAGCCGGAGGCGGTTTTTACCAGCAGCACCACCACCGGTTCCGTTCCTTCCCGGCATGAAATCACCGACCTGTCCATGTACCGGCGGTCACTGTTCACCGGTTTTGAGAGGGTTTACGGTCCTGTTGAGGACTGGTGTATCCTGGCCCTTCTTCCGTCATACCTGGAACGGAAGGATTCTTCCCTGGTGTTTATGGCCCGGGAATGGATCGAACGAAGCCGGCATCCGCAAAGTGGTTTTTTTCTTGATCATACCGGTGAGCTGACAGAGATACTGAACCGACAACAGAAATCAGGCGAAAAAACTCTGCTCCTGGGCGTAAGCTTTGCTTTGCTCGACCTGGCCGAAGAAGGACCTTTCGGATTTTCCCGCATTACCGTGATGGAAACCGGAGGTATGAAAGGCCGGCGCAGGGAAATGACCCGCCAGGAACTGCACGGGATGCTGAAAAAAGGACTGGGAATCAAAACCGTGCATTCTGAATACGGGATGACCGAACTTCTTTCCCAGGCCTATTCCACCGGCAACGGCCTGTTTTATCCTCCTCCGTGGATGGGGATATTTATCCGAGACCGGTACGATCCCTTTGCCAGGATGCCTGACGGCACCACCGGAGGGATCAATGTGATCGACCTGGCCAACGTGAAATCGTGTGCCTTTGTAGAAACAGAGGACCTGGGCAGGCGTTTACCCGGTGGAGGTTTTGAGGTACTCGGCCGCTACGACCAGAGCGAGATCAGGGGCTGTAACCTGATGGCCGGGTAAACCTGGCCCCGGTTCTTCCGGTAAATCAGTGATTATTTACCGGTTTCCCATTTTTCCGTGATATTTTCCGGAACGGCATCCCTGTGCACCATGATGGCAATGGTTTTCAACTGGACGTATGGGACCGACATCCGCAGAAAGCCTCCGGATTCGTTGCTTTCAGGTCCGTATGAGTTCTTGGTAATATAATAGCGGTTACCGTTCCGGTCTTCGGAAATGCCCACGATGTGCATCAGGTGGTCGTCGGTGGTGAGAAAGTTGTTAAATGTTTCCTGCCGCATCTCCTGGGTTACCTCCTTTTCCGGGAAGGGGGCTTTGAAGATGTTTTCCCGTTCTTCGGCCGTCATGTCATCCCATTCCTTTTCGGGAAGAATAGCCAGCCCGTTCCGGTGCGACATTCCCTGCTCGCTCACATCGCCGTCCCAGGCTACCGTATAGCCGTTCATCAGGGCATGATCGATCACTTCCATCATTTCTTCCACAGGCAGGTTGTAATACAGATCGCCCGACCAGTTATCGGGTACTTCCAGGTTGATCTTTTCATAGAAAGGATGATGGGTGTAGGAAGTGATCTCCACGTACTGCTCCGGATCGAATCCGGTGGATTCCATATAACTTTTCGGTGTAAAGGTTTTTCCTTCCGCGGTAAAAGCTGAAGGTTCTTCTCCCAGGTAGGTTTCCGCCACTTTCCGGAAACCTTCATGCCATACCGGGCTGAGGGTGCGGATACGTCCTCCGGTCAGTCCGTCAAGGAATCCCCTTAGCACGGCCGACAGTTCTCCATGATTGTGGGTGTCGGATCCGTAGTTTTTCCCCGGATACACGGTTTCGGGAACAAATCCGTGTTCTTTTACCACGTTCATCACATCGTGTGCCTGGCCTCCCTGGCCGAAATTGGCCATTCCGTGATAGCGTATGTACAGATCGGCTTTGTTGAGGTATGCGTGTTTAACGAAATACATTTCCGACAGATCCGTCTCGGGCAGTCCCATCCTCATCAGTTCTGACTCGATAAATGAGGTGGTGGCGAAGGCCCAGCAGGTACCAGTTCTCTGCTGATTTTTCACCGCACTGGCCGGCAATTTCACCAGATCGGTGAATCCGTATCCGTCTTCTTTTTTTTCTCCCCTTTTTTTCTGGGCGGTGAGGGTGCCGGGAATCAGAAACAGGGAAATCAACACCAGGGAAAGGATTTTTGTTCTCATTTTTGAAATGTTTTTATGGGTTAATATCGAATTGGTTAAATATGTGTTACTCCTCCTGAAACGATAAATTTCATGGCTTCCGCCGAAGGCAGGTCGAGTGGGGTGACTTCCCCGGAAGGGACCAGAAAAAGTTCCCCTGAAAAGTTATAGGAATGGGGGAAATACACGGCCACCAGTTCGGTTTTCCCCAGTCGCGACAGGTCTTTCTGTGTCAGAAAGCCCAGCTTGTGGAGATTGGAAATGTTGTTCACGCGCACCAGTACGGGTTGTGTGAACTTTTTTTCCTTGCCCATAAAGGCCGACAGCAGGTCATGAATGGACGAATAGATTACCTTTAGGAGGGGAAACCGCTCCAGAATGCCTGCCATCAGCTTTTTGATGGGCCGGAAGAGGATTGACTGGGTAATAAACCCAAGCAGGGTGATCAGCAGAAAAATGGTGATCAGTCCCAGGCCGGGAATTCTAACCTGCAAGAAACTGTAGATCCATTCACTGAGCAAACCGTCAATAAACTTGAAAACCACATACACCACATATGCGGTTACTCCCAGAGGGGCAACAACCAGAAGCCCCTGAAGGAAATACCTGCCGATTCGTTTCATGGTGATATTATTTTTTTAATAATTCTTTTTGCCTGTACAAAGGTAAACTTTTCACCACTTCATTCCAGGAATGGTCAATCCATTGCCGGATGAGGCCTCCGGGTATGGAACCGTCCAGCATTACAGTATTCCAGTACTTCTTGTTCATATGGTACCCGGGCAATACCGCCGGATACTGTTCCCGCAGGATGACAGCTTTTTCCGGGTCACATTTGAGATTGACAGAATGCGGGTTCTCCAGATTCAGCAGGGCGAACATTTTTCCACCTACCTTGAATACCAGGGTAGACTCATCGAAGGGAAATCCTTCCGTAACATCTTTTTTCCCAAGGCAGTATTCTCTTATCTCTTCCAGGTTCATGACAGGATATCGGGATAAATGGCGTCTTCAATATGATCTATCTCGTTGCGGTTGGGATGGCATATCACTGATATCACATCGAAACGGGCTTTCAGATCGATGCCGGTTTTTTCTATGTAACAATGGGCGGCTTCCACCAGGAGGCGCTGTTTTCTGGGGGTGATCGATTCAAAAGGGAGCTCAGGTGAATCGGAACGTCGGGTTTTCACCTCCACGAAAACCAGGGTATCGCCTTTTACGGCAATTATGTCAATTTCCCGGTGCCTGTCGTGCCAGTTCCGTTCCAGAATCCGGTACCCTTTGTTGCAGAGGTGGGTGGCAGCAAGCTCTTCACCGTACCTGCCTGCTTCGGTTGATTTTTTATTATCGTGTTTGCCTGATCCGGCCATTTGCATTCAGCATTATTTTCCGTTAGTCCATACCCGGCTCTATCCGTGTGACACTTCCCGGTGAGCGGGCATGAACCGAAGCCGGCAGCCGGTCTGTGCCACTTCCATTTCCACGGTCCTTCCCAGGATTAGCGCCAGGTTGGGCTTGCGATGACCTGCCGGGAATCCGAAGGATACCGGATATCCGGCATCCTCTGTATACCCGGCCACAATATTTTCTGCATTTTTCCCGAAGGGTATTTCATTGTCACGCATCCGGTCGAATCCGCCTGCGATTAGCCCCTTCAGGGAGTCCAGCCGGTTTCCCAGCCACAGGTTGTTCATCATGCGGTCTATATGATACAGGTATTCGTCCACATCTTCCAGGAACAGAATACGGTGACCGGTCCGGAGGTCGTAGGAAGTTCCCCGCAGGCTGTACAATACCGAGAGATTCCCCCCGCAGAGTATGCCGCGGCATATGCCGGGACGGTTCAGGGGATTGGGTTCCCAGCGGTATTCCACCGGCTCGCCGAAGAGGGCTTTCCGCAGGCTTTCCATTCCTTCGGGATCGGCATGCTCCCCGCCGAAATGCAGGGCCATGGGAGCATGCATGCTTTCCACCTGAAGGTTTGTTTGCAGGTGAACATGCAGGGCGGTAATATCGCTGAAACCGGCCAGCCATTTGGGTGAACGCATGAAAGCGGAAAAATCGAGATAGCGGAGCAAACGGGCCGTACCGTACCCGCCGCGGGCAAAAAGGATCAGCCGGATATCGGGGTTATCGAGCATTTCCTGCAGATCGGCCAGCCTTTCGCGGTCGGTTCCCGCAAACTGACCGTGCCTGCCGTACATGTGCCTGCCCACAACAGGCTCCAGTCCCCATTTCTGGAGGGTTTCCAGGCACGCTTTCATTTCGTCGGGTGATACCGTACGGGCCGGGGCCATTACCCCCGCCTTCATCCCGCGCTGCAAGTATTCAGGGCTGATCATTCGTGAAACTTGAAAATACTTGTATCTTTGCCAGCATCTAAAAATAACCATTCTTGCAGGAACTATCCATATCTGTGTCATGAAAAAGTTCAAGCGACACCTCATTACTTCCGCCCTTCCCTACGCCAACGGTCCCATTCATATCGGCCACCTGGCCGGCGTATATGTTCCTTCCGACATTTATACCAGGTATCTGCGCCTGAAAGGGGAGGATGTTATTTCCATCTGCGGATCGGACGAGCATGGCGTTCCCATCACACTGAAAGCCAGACAGGAAGGTGTAAGTCCGCAGGAAATTGTCGACCGTTACCATGCCCTCAATAAAAATTCTTTTGAAAAACTGGGCATTGCCTTCGATATATATGCCCGCACCTCTTCCCCGGTGCATTATGAAACGGCTTCGCAGTTTTTCAGGACCTTATACGATAAAGGCGGGTTTATTGAAAAAACCACCGAACAATACTACGATGAGGAAGCAGGTCAGTTCCTGGCCGACCGGTACATTACGGGTACCTGTCCCCACTGCGGACATGATCATGCTTATGGTGATCAGTGTGAACACTGCGGCACTTCGCTGAGTCCTACCGACCTGATCAATCCCCGCTCGGCTATCAGCGGCAGCAAACCTGTTCTGAAGGAAACCCGGCACTGGTACCTGCCTCTCGACAAACACGAGCCTTTTCTCAAAAAATGGATACTGGAAGAACACAGGGAGTGGAAACCCAATGTATACGGGCAGTGTAAATCGTGGCTCGACCAGGGTTTGCAACCCCGGGCAGTAAGCCGCGATCTCGACTGGGGGGTACCGGTTCCTGTGGAAGGGGCCCAGGGGAAAGTATTGTACGTATGGTTCGATGCCCCCATCGGATACATTTCCGCCACACGGGAGCTGACCACCGAATGGGAAAAATACTGGAAAGACCCGGCCACCCGTATGATCCATTTCATCGGGAAAGACAATATCGTTTTCCACTGCATCATATTTCCCGTCATGCTCCGGGCCGAGGGAAGCTATATTCTTCCCGACAATGTACCCGCCAATGAATTTCTGAACCTGGAAGGAGACAAGATTTCCACTTCCAGGAACTGGGCCGTGTGGTTGCATGAGTACCTGGAGGAATTTCCCGGGAAGGAAGATGTATTGCGGTATGTGCTGTGTGCCAATGCTCCGGAGACCAAAGACAATGATTTTACCTGGAAAGATTTCCAGTCAAGGAACAATAACGAACTGGTTGCCGTGCTGGGAAATTTCGTGCACCGGGCCCTGGTACTGACGCACAAATATTTCGAAGGCAAAGTGCCGGAAAGGAAAATGCTTACCGGTTTCGACCGGAAGGTGCTGCAAGAGATGGGATCCATTAGGCAACGGGTCGAGAAGAGCCTGGATCAGTTCCGTTTCCGGGAAGCTCTGAACGAGGCCATGGGAATGGCCCGGCTGGGAAACAAATACCTGGCCGACACCGAGCCATGGAAAGTATTCAAAACCGATCCCGTACGGGTACAGACCATTCTGAACATTTCCCTGCAGATTACGGCCGGTCTGTCGATTTTGCTTGCCCCCTTCATTCCCTTTACCATGAAAAGGCTGCAGGATTTTCTGAATCTCGAAAAATCCTCGTGGGACCTGGCCGGAAGCGATCATCTCCTGCTGGCGGGTCATCCGGTCAAAACGCCTGCTTTGCTGTTTGAAAAAATAGAGGATGCCGTGATTGAAAAACAGGTGAGCAAGCTCGTGGCCACCCGACACGCCAACAACGGTGGAAAAGCCTCTGCCGTTCCGCCTGTCAGGGAAACCATATCGTACGAAGATTTCATGAAGATGGATATCCGCACGGCCACCGTGGTAGATGCGGTGAAGGTCCCCAAAACCAAGAAGTTGCTGAAGCTTACGTTGGATACGGGAGTTGACCGCCGTACCGTGGTGTCGGGCATTGCCGGGGTTTTCGATCCGGCCGAACTGGTTGGCAGGAAAGTGTGTGTACTGGCCAATCTTGCCCCGCGGCGGATCAAAGGGATCGAGTCGAACGGTATGATCCTGATGGCCGAGGATACCGAATCGCGACTTTATCTGATCTCCCCTCCGGATGACACTCCCGACGGATCGGAGGTAAAATAGCTTGCCCTGAGGAAGATTATGTTATCAGGGGAATAACAGATAACATGCTGACAAAACAGCCGGCAACTACGTAGGCAGCTACGTTGCAATCTACGTAGTTGTAAGCCATCCCGAATTTGCGTGTCATTATGATAGATGTGTTATTATATTTTTAAGGGTATTTTGCAAAAAAGAAGGTTGCTCCGGCGGGTTTGCCCTGACATGGCTTTTGAACGAAAAAGAAACAAAAATCCGTCGCATCCTGTTTTTTGGTTTGGAGCCGGGGGTATAGGTTGGCCCCGAAGCCTCTGCGCCCTTATCCGTTTTGGCCGGATATAAATAATTTCAAAATAAACAACGCGCCCTGTCTTTTGCAATGGCAGTATCACAAAAAACCGTTGGGAATTCCATATATTTGAACGTTGATTTGCTCAATGACCAGCCTATGAAGGAAGAAGAAACTGTGCGTGTGCGTTTTGCTCCCAGTCCCACGGGACCATTGCATATCGGCGGGGTGAGAACGGCCCTGTACAATTATCTGTTTGCCAGGAAATACAGGGGGACCATGATCCTGAGGATTGAAGACACCGACCGGAACCGGTTTGTGCCGGGGGCCGAGGAATATATCATTGAATCGCTCAAATGGTGCGGCATACAACTTGATGAAGGGGTGGAGGAAGGTGGGCCTGCCGGACCCTACCGGCAATCGGAACGCAGGGATATATACCGGGAACATGTCATGAAGCTGGTAGAGACAGGTTGGGCCTATTATGCCTTTGATACTCCCGAAGAACTGGAGGATAAAAGACAGGAGGCCGCCGCCGCAGGGAAAGACATTTTCCAGTACGATATCCATACCCGGATGGACATGTGCAACTCGCTTACCCTCGAAAAAAAGGAAGTGGACAGGCGACTTCAGTCGGGCGACTCTTTTGTTATCCGTTTCAAAATGCCGGAAAATGAAGAGATCAGGTTTTCCGACCTGATCCGGGGCGAGATCCGTGTGCTTTCCGATACGCTGGACGACAAGGTGCTTTTTAAATCCGACGGGATGCCTACTTACCACCTGGCCAATGTGGTGGACGATCATCTGATGTATATCAGCCATGTGATCCGGGGCGAGGAATGGCTGCCTTCGCTTCCCCTGCATGTAATGCTGTACCGTGCTTTTGGATGGAACCCTCCCCGGTTCGCACACCTTCCCCTGCTTCTCAAACCCACAGGTAAGGGAAAACTGAGCAAACGTGACGGCGATAAAATGGGCTTTCCTGTTTTTCCCCTGGAATGGAAGGGACCTAATGGAGAAACTGCCCCGGGTTACCGGGAATCGGGATATTACCCTGAGGCCTTTGTGAATATGCTGGCCCTGCTGGGATGGAATCCCGGCGGTGAGAAGGAACTGCTGAGTATGGATGAGATGATTGGCCGGTTCTCACTGGAAAGAGTGGGGAAGGCCGGAGCCCGTTTCGATCCCGGAAAGGCCAGATGGTTCAACCATCAGTATCTTATCAGGAAAGATCCTGAAACCCTGGCCCGGGAATTCCGGCCTTTGCTTGACGAAAAAGGCGTACAAACGCGTTTTGACAGGCTGGTCCGTATCGTGGTCATGGTCAAAGACCGGGTGGATTTTGTGCATGAGCTTTGGAGAGAAACCTGGTTTTTCTTCCTGCCGCCGCAGGAATATGATGAAAAAATGGTAAAGAAACGATGGAAACCGGAAACCCCCGGAATACTGACCCGCCTGGGCGAAAGTCTGGCAAAAACGGAACCTTTCAGAGCAGCGGAACTGGAAGCGACCGTTAAGAATTTCCTGGAAATGGAGCATCTGGGAATGGGCCAGGTAATGAATCCCCTGAGGCTTGCCCTGGTGGGTGCCATGGCCGGTCCCGGGCTGTTTGAACTCTGTGAAATACTCGGCCGCGGGGAAGTAATGAAACGAATTGAACGGGCCTGCCGTACAATAAGCACATGATCCCTTTCCCTCATAGAAGCGATCTTATTGACCTGCATACCCACAAAATGACCGTGCCGGCAGGCGTTTTTGCTATTACCAACCTATTTGTGCAGGATATCCATAAATGGCCTCCCGGTCATGGAGCCGCTTTTTCCGCGGGAATACATCCCTGGCACCTGGAACAGGTAGACCGCAGCAGCCAGCTCAGAAAGCTCAAAACGCTGCTCGACGATCCCATGGTGGTGGCTGTGGGAGAAGCTGGTCTGGACCGGGGGGTGGATATTTCCTTTGATCTCCAGACCTCTCTTTTTCTGGAACAGGTGTGTCTGGCGGAAAAGGCCGGGAAACCCATGATTGTTCATTGTGTGCGCACCTATTCCGACCTGCTGGAGATTCTGAACCAACATACCGCCCGGGTTCCGCTGATCATACACGGTTTTCGCGGTACCAGGGAAATGGCCGAGAAATTACTCGACAGGGGGGCATACCTTTCCTTTGGTCACAGTCTGCTGCATCCAGCTTCCCGGCAGGCTCTGTTTTTTGCGGATCTGCCTCCGGAAAGGGTCTTTTTCGAAACGGATATGTCGTCTCTGGGTATCCGCGACCTGTACAAACGGGCATCGGCCCTGAAGGGCTGGAGCCTGGACGAATGGGTTGCCACTATTTACAATAATTATTCTTCCTGTTTTTCCTCTTCAGGAACCGGTTAACGAAAATACATCACATGAAAAAGGAGACTTCTGCCGGAGTCTCCTTTTTTGTAACAGGTATCAAATAAGCAAATGGCTGTCGTTCTATTCGGTGATACTGAACCTGAACACAGAGGTCTGAGTGTAGGTGTCGCCCGGTCTCAGCACCGTACCTGGGAAATCGGGTTGATTGGGTGAATCGGGGAAATGTTGTGGCTCGATGCAGAATCCTTCGCGGTAGCCATATGGTTTTCCCGCTTTCCCGGTGTGCCTTCCGTTCATGAAGTTGCCGCAGTAAAACTGAACACCGGGTTCTGTGGTAAGCAACTCAAGCACCCTGCCGGTTTCCGGATCGGTTACCCGTACCGCCAGTTCCAGGCCTTCTCCTTTCCGGGTGAGCACGAAGTTATGGTCGTATCCCAGTCCGTAAATGAGCTGGGGATGATTCTGGTCAATCCTTTCCCCGATGGGATGAGGTTCCCTGAAATCGAAAGGAGTGCCTTCCACGGGCATAAATTCGCCCGTAGGAATCAGGGTGGAATCAACCGGGGTGATATAATCGGCCATGATCTGCATATCATGATCCAGAATGGTTCCGGATCCTTCCCCGCTCAGATTGAAATAGGCATGGTTGGTGAGATTGACAATGGTAGCCTGGTCGGTGGTGGCTTTGTAGTCGATCCTCAGTTCGTCTTCATCGGTCAGTGTGTAGGTAACCCACACGTCCATGTTCCCGGGATATCCTTCTTCCATGTGGGGGGAATGATAGGTAAAGGTAACGGAATTGCCTTCTTGCTCACCTTCCCACACCTGGTCGTCAAAACCTTTGACTCCTCCGTGCAGGGTATTCGGTCCGTCGTTGAGCGCCAGCTGGTAGGTTTCCCCGTCCAGTTCAAACTGTCCTCCTTTGATACGGTTGGCGTACCTTCCCACCGTGCAGCCCAGGTTCAGTCCTTCGCCCGGATATTCTTCGGCGGTGGAAAAGCCCAGGGTGATATCCGCCCAGTTCCCTTCCCTGTCGGGGGTATAAATGGAAACGATTCTCGCACCGTAATTGGTCAGGAGGATCCTGATCCCGTTCTTATTGGTCAGGGTATACAGTTCAACCGGTTTGCTGTCAATTTCTCCCCGGAAGGTTTCCGGTTTCGGTTCATTGGGGTATTCGGGTTTAGTGCCGGTCTGGCATGCGGTGTACATCATCATGCCGGCAATCAACATCAGGAAAGTGGATTTTCTCATGGCTCTTGTTTAGATTTGGTGACAGGATGTCAAAAATAATGATTTTTCGATAAGGTGTGGAAAGGGCGGAGAAAAAACTCCGGAAAAGGTGATGTGGAAAAATTCAGGTTGCCACATACTTTTCTTTTTAATGAAAGGTTTATTTTCGTTGCAGGAAATGAAAAAAAGAAGGAAAAAAACAAAACCGGTTGTCCGTTGGTTGGTTCTGCTGGCATTAGCTGGACTGGCATTTGTGGGGATGCTGACCCTGATCACCCTGATGGGAGGCTTCGGCGCCATGCCCCGGCAGGATGAGCTAAGGAATCTGAGGGACGAACGGGCCACCCTGGTGTACAGCAGCGACGGTAAAATGATCGGGAAAATTTTTGCACGTAACCGCACTCCTGTTTCCCTGGAAGAAGTTCCGCCCCACCTGATCGATGCCCTGATTGTGACCGAAGACCTTCGTTTTTTCAGTCACAACGGGATCGACAATCGCAGCCTGCTGCGGGTATTGATAAAATCCATTCTGATGGGTAACCGGGAAGCAGGAGGGGGAAGCACTCTTACCCAGCAACTGGCCAAGAATCTGTATGGCCGTCGTAAGCTCGGATTTCTTACTATACCGGTGGCCAAGATCAGGGAGGCTATCCTGGCCCTCAGAATGGAAGAAGTGTATACCAAGGAGGAGATCCTTTCCCTGTACCTGAATACCGTCCCTTTCGGGGAAGAAGTGTACGGTGTGGAAGCTGCGGCGAACCGGTATTTCAACAAGCACGTAAAAGAGCTGGGGGCGGAAGAATCGGCCCTGCTGGTAGGCATGCTCAAGGCCAACACCTATTATCACCCCCGCCTGCATCCCGAAAGGTCCCGGGAGAGAAGAAACCTGGTACTTGAGCTGATGAAACAGCACGGGAAGATAGACAGTACCGAAGCAGTCAGGCTGCAGGGGTTGCCCCTGAAACTGGATTATTCGAACTTCAGGCTGGAGGGGCCTGCCCAGTATTTCCTTTTTCAGGTAGAGAAACAGGCGCGCGAGATACTGGCCTGTCAAAAAAAATTGGGTGAAGAAGCCGGGTGGGATATTGAAAAAGACGGTCTGAAGATCATCACCACCCTCGACCTTCGTTTGCAGGAGATGGCCCTGCGGTCGGTAAGGGAGCATCTTTCGGTAATGCAGCCGCTACTGGAAAAAGACCGGCGTATCAGAAAACTTAAGAATGATTTTTACCGTGAGCATTCCGGCCGGAACGGGGAAAAACGCCTGCGTGAAATATGGACCTGGGAAGGAACGAAAGTGGACAGCATGAGCGTAGCCGACAGCCTGTGGCATTACTATGCCATGCTGCATGCCGGCGTTTATGCCGTGGAACCTTTCACGGGGGGAATCCGGATATGGGTGGGAGGGAATCATTTCAGGTACCTGCCGTATGATCTGGTTCGGGCACGCCGTCCGGCCGCTTCGGCTTTCAAGCCATATCTGTACACGGCTGCCCTGGAAAACGGGTTCAATCCGTGCTATTATCTGGATAACGAATCCAGAATGTATCCTGAATTCGATGACTGGAAACCCGAAAATTATGACGGTACTGAAGGAGGGGAGGCGGCCCTGTGGTACGCACTGGCTCATTCGCTTAATATGCCCACGGTTGATCTGTATTTCCGGCTTGGATTTGAGCCACTGGAATACTTCTGCCTGCGTTTCGGCTTGCCTGCCCTGCCGCAGGATAAACCGGCGGTCGCCCTGGGAGCATACGATCTGTCGCTTACCGAGGCTATCAGGCTTTATGCCTGCCTGGGAGCCGGTGGAGAACTGGCGGAACCTTATATGATTGAAAAGATCATCGGACCGGAGGGGCAGGTGCTTTATAAGCATACCCGGGAGGAACCGGCCCGGGTGATGCGTGAGGAAATAGCCGGGCAGATGACAGCCATGTTGCGCAGGGTGGTCAATGAAGGCACGGCTGTTCCTCTGCGAACGGCCTGGGGTGTACAGGCCGACGTGGCTGGTAAGACCGGCACTTCCCAGGAATACAGTGATGCCTGGTTCTTCTGGTATACTTCCGGCCTGGCGGGAGGAGTATGGGTGGGAGCCCGCGATCCGGAGGTGCACTTTTCAACGGGCGGATACGGAAGCGGTACGGCACTGGCCCTACCGGTGGCGGGAAGATTGCTGAACAGGATGGAAGCACGACGTGACCTTTCCTCAGCTTACCTGCCGTCTTTTGATTTACCGTTCTTTTCCGAGTGGAGTATGAAGTGTGAAGGGATCAGGGAAAAAGATGCTTTCAGGGATGTCTGGGAAGAAATATTCGGTCGTCCCCGTTACCGTTCGGCACTCGATACGCTTGAACACAGCCGGAAAAGGCAGCTGCGAGACCTGATCAGGGAACTGTTCCGAAGGAGGGATACGGAAAGGGAAAAGTGATTTTACCGGTTATTTTTTCAGACGCAGCAGGATCACGTCCCTGGCAGGTACGGTGGCTTCAAAGAAAGAGCGTGTGTTCCCGGTATTTTTTCTTGCCCATACGTCTCTTATGCGGTAGACCACCCGTAATCCAACCACCTCCCAGTCGAAGGTCAGATCGTAATCTTCATTTCCCCGGTTCAGGAAGCATATTGCCAGGTCCTCTCCCTTGAGGTCTTTGACCCAGACTTCCAGGTCTCCTTCATCCACCACTTTGAAAGCCTGGATACCCATATGGTCCTGGTTGATCTCCAGCACTTCATCATGGGTCAGGATATCGAGGGTGGTTTTATCCATATTTCTCAGGTCGTTTCCTGCCATGAGCGGGGCGGCCAGCATGCACCACATGGTAAAATGTGCCCGGTATTCATTGGGGCTCAGGTTTCCCATACCGACGATCAGCATATCCGGGTCGTTCCAGTGATCGGGGCCGGCATATTTATCCAGACCCACCTGCATGTCGAGTATCTGGGTCCATCCCAGTCCGTTGGCCTGCGATCCGTCGGGGAAGGTGCCGTTCCACGAATCGGCAATATCTCCCGTGGTGCGCCACATATGACCAATCCCCTCGCCCCATTTCCAGGGTTCGTTTTTGCCCCATTCACAGATACTGAATACCATGGGGCGCCCCGCCTTCCGGATGGCATCGCTCATGGTGCGGTATGAATCCACTGCACTCTGGGTTCCGGTGTGGCACCAGTCGTATTTCACGAAATCCACTTCCCAGCGGGCAAAAGTGCGGGCATCCTGGTATTCGTATCCCCGGCTTCCCGGTTTCCCTCCGCAGGTCTGGGTTCCGGCGCAGGCATAGATGCCCAGTTTAAGTCCCAGGGAATGAACATAATCGGCCAGAGCTTTGATTCCTGAGGGGAATCGTTCAGGGTCAGGGATGAGGTATCCCTCTTCGTCACGCCCTGAAGCCCATCCGTCGTCGATAACCACGTAGGCGTACCCGGCATCTTTCATGCCGCTGCTTACCATGGCGTCGGCGGTTTCCCTGATCAGTTGTTCGTTGATGTCCATCCGGAATGTATTCCAGCTGTTCCACCCCATGGGGGGAGTAAGGGCCAGCCCTTCAAAAGCCTGGGCTGACAGGCTTATGGGGGCCAGTAGTCCGCATACGAAAGAAAGGAGGCAGATCCGTATTTTTTTCATGGTGGGGGAATGGGTTTTGTTTTCAGAAAGATAGTAAAATACATGGAAAATACATGGGAAGTAGCCTGATAATGGTATACATAGCAGGGAATGATTACTTTCCGAAACGGGACAACGCCTCTTCCATGATGGCTTCGGTAGCAGAAGTACCGATCCTTTCGGCACCTGCTTCCTTCAGGGCCAGCAACTGATCAAGGCTGCGTATGCCCCCCGATGCTTTTACCCTTACCTTTTCGCCAGTATGTTTTCTCATCAGACGCACATCAGCTATTGTGGCACCCCGGGTAACCATATACCCGTCTTTGTCTTTGAAAAATCCGAAACCGGTGGAAGTTTTTACGAAATCCACTCCCAGTGCGCTACACAATTCACACAGCCTGATCTTGTAATGATCGGTGGGAAGATAATCGTTCTCAAAGATCACCTTCAGCAGGGCATTGTTTTCACAGGTAACCGATACGATGGCAGCGATTTCCGCTTCCACGTATTTCCAGTCTTCCTGCAACACTTTTCCAAGATTCGGTACCATATCGATTTCTTTTGCCCCGTCGTCAATAGCCTCTTCCGTTTCATAAATTTTTACTTCAATGGAACTGTTTCCATGAGGAAATCCGATGACAGAGGCTACCGGGACACCTGAATTTTCAAGATATTCAACTGCCTGCCGCACGGCATAGGGCTTGACACACATGGAAGCAACCCCGTACCGGGCAGCGGTTTTACATCCTTTTTTCAGGTCGGCATCGGTGTGTACCGGATGCAGTACCGAATGATCGATCATTTTTGCGATTTCGTCAGTTTTATTTTTATTCATTACAGGTCATTTAGTAGAAACAAGAATATAAATATACAAATCTCAATAAATCTTATGTATTTTCGTGATTTCTGTATCTTTTTTTCATTTCATACGTCTTACCTAACATTAATAAAATAATAAATCATAAAATCATTGTATGAAGCGTTACTTGTGTGTTTTTCTGATGCTCGTACTGGCTCATCAGGGATTTTCGCAGGGGTTCCCCAAAAGACTGTATACCACCCACCGTATTGATAATCCTCCGGTAATTGACGGTAATCTGGATGACGAGGCATGGATGCAGGGCGAATGGCAGGGTGATTTTATTCAGTTTGAGCCCTATGAAGGTCGTTCTCCGTCAAAGCCTACCGAATTTAACATTCTTTTCGACGACCTGTACCTGTATGTGGCCATGAAATGCTATGACCATCCAGACAGTATTACCGTCAGAATGACCCGACGGGACAATGATGACGGCGATATGGTAATGGTCCTGTTCGACAGTTACCATGATCTGCGAACCGGTTTTGTTTTCGGTGTTACTGCCGCCGGAGTGCGCCTTGATGTTATCATGTCTAATGACGGGGCCAATGAAGACGCCTCGTGGGACCCCATCTGGCAGGCCAAGACAAAGATACACGACTGGGGTTGGGTGGTCGAGATGAAAATACCCTTTACACAGCTCAGATTTGAAAAGAATTCCTCCGAGGTGTGGGGGCTGGAGGTTGCCCGGATGATCTACCGCTACAATGAAACAAACCTCTGGCAACCGATCAGTCGCACTTCCTCGGGCATCGTGCATGCCAGTGGAGAAATGACGGGACTTCAGGAAATCACTCCCCGCAAGCAGTTCGATGTGGTACCCTATGGCGTGGCAAGCTACCATACTTCGGAACCTGAACCGGGAAATCCTTTTGCCACAGGAAGAGAATTCAGATACAATGCGGGCCTTGATGCCAAAGTGGGAATTACCAACAACCTTACCCTTGATCTTACCGTCAATCCCGATTTCGGCCAGGTGGAAGCCGATCCCTCGGAAGTGAATCTGACAGCTTTCGAGACTTTCTTTCAGGAAAAAAGACCGTTCTTTATTGAAGGAAGCAGCATTACCAGTTTCAATGTGGGTCTGGGAGACGGGGAAGCAGGGAACGACAACCTGTTCTATTCCCGCAGAATTGGACGCAGGCCCCACGGCTATCCCGACCTGGAAGAGGAAGAATATGCCAGGGTTCCCAGTTTTACCAATATTCTGGGTGCGGCCAAAATTACGGGAAAAACCGAGAAGGGGCTTTCTGTGGGTATCCTGGAAAGTGTGACCGCCGAGGTGAAGGCCGAGATAGATCGTGAGGGGGAACGCCGGAGTGAAGTGGTGGAGCCTTTGACCAACTACAGCCTGGTGAGGTTACAGAAGGACCTGGACCAGGGAAACACCATTTTCGGGGGTATGGTAACTTCTACCAACCGAAAGCTGGATGGTACCGGAATAGACTGGATGCATTCGGGAGCTTATACGGGAGGGATCGATTTTACGCAGTATTTCCGGGAGAAGAGCTACCTGCTCAGCACTTCATTGATTATGAGCCATGTTACAGGCCCGGAAGAAGCCATTACCGCAACCCAGCGTTCATCGGCCCGGTATTTTCAGCGACCCGATGCAGACCATATGGAGTATGACTCAACACGGACATCCCTTACGGGCCACGGCGGTAAACTCGAGTTCGGAAAGGTTTCGGGGAATTTTAATTTCCTGTTCATGAACATATGGAAAAGTCCGGGGCTGGAACTCAATGATATGGGCTTTATGAGAGAAGCGGATTTTATACTGAACGTGCTGTGGGGAGGATACCATTTTACAGAACCGTTCAGTATTTTCAGAAGCCTCAGACTGAACAGCGATGTGGTATCGGCATTTGATTTCGGAGGGAACCTCACGGGTCTTTCCTATGAGGGAAACATACAGGCCGATTTTCTGAATCACTGGGATTTCGGGATAGGCGGAGGATACAATTTTTTCCAGCTTTCCAATACCCTCCTGAGGGGAGGCCCTTCCATGCTGTTACCGGCCGACGGAAGGCTGTGGTACTATTTGGCCACCGACCAGCGGAAAAAGGTTCATATAAAATTCCGCGGGAACCTCAACCGGGGCACAGGAGGCTATACCAAAAGAAACGGGTACTCCGTGTCGCTCATGTTCAGGCCTGTAAATACCATGACCGTTTCTCTGAACCCCTCCTTTATGAAATCAATGAATGAGTTACAGTACCTTGAAACGCTTGATCTGAACGGAGAGGAAAGTTACCTGTTTGGCACGGTGAACCAGAAAATTTTCAGCTTGTCGCTGCGGGTGAATTACAGCATACTGCCCGACCTTTCGATACAGTACTGGGGACAACCCTTCTCGGGCGATATCCGGTTCAGTGAATTCAAGATTATTACCGATCCGAAAGCCCGGAAGTATACGGATCGTTTTCATGTGTATGAGGAAGGGACAGAGATCAACTACGTTGACGGGGATTATTATGTTGACAACGGGGAATACAGCTTCGATTTTTCCAATCCCGATTTCAAGACTAACGAATGGCTGTCGAACCTGGTGGTGCGATGGGAATTCCTTCCCGGATCCACTGCCTATCTGGTCTGGTCACAGACAAGAAATTACAATGGAGAACCGGGAAGCTACAGCCTGGGAGAAAACCTGGACCGGCTTTTTACTCATGAAAAGGCGGATAACGTATTTATGATCAAGTTTTCCTATCGGATCGGCCTGAGGTAGGAATTGTCTTCCTGCTCCGGGTTCATTATCTTTGATGATGTATACCATTAAAAAGCAGAAAGATGAAAACCACGTGGCTTATGTTCCTGTTCGCATGGATGCAATCCGGGCTTTTCGCCCAGGATTATCAGAAAGATGTTATTGCCACTTCATCAGGCGATCTGGAGATTACCTTCATTGCCCACGGTACCCTGATGATGCAGTACCAGGGCAGGGTGATCCATATCGATCCGGTTTCGATGTTCGGTACCGATTATGCAAAGATGCCCGATGCCGATCTGATCCTGATTACCCATGCTCACGGCGATCACCTGGATCCCGATGCCATTGCCAGGATCCGCACGGACAAAACCATGACCATTCTGACCAACCAGTGTTTTGAACGGCTCGGGTTTGGCCAGGTGATGGCCAACGGTGACCAGAAAACGGTGTTCGGGATAAGGATCGAGGCGGTTCCCGCCTACAACTTGAAATCAGCTTACCATCCCAAAGGGGTGGGCAACGGGTATGTGTTGCATTTCGGGGATAAGAAGGTGTATGTGGCAGGGGATACGGAGAATATCCCCGAAATGAGCGATCTGAAGGATATCGATGTAGCTTTTCTGCCCATGAACCGGCCTTACACCATGACTCCCGAAATGGTGGCCGAAGCAGCCCGGAGATTCCGTCCGAAAATTCTGTATCCCTACCACTACGGCGATACGGATACCGGAAAACTGGTGGAATTGCTGAAAGACGAGGAGGATATTGAGGTGAGGATCAGGAAGATGTAGAAAATTTCTCTGTATGTGTAATTTGCATTATGTAAATTGCATAATGTAGGGTTTGCTGAAAAAGTCAGCAATTTTTGTTTCCATTTATACAGATTTACTCCGTCCTCATAAATATCTTTCCAAAAATCAACCTCAATATTAAGGACAAAAAATACTCCTTCTCATATTTCAGCAGGTTTATGACAAAAGGGATAGCGCTGATCCAGCTTTCGGATGTGTTCTGCCAGATATCGACGTACCGTTTCCCGGTTTATCCTTAACTCACGCGCTATTCTGCGTTCTGAATAACCATCCCGGAACCTGTGCAGGATAATTTTTTGCTTCGTACTCATTCTTATCATTTTTTATTCTTCTCTCATTGGTAAAAATGAGTGAAGATAAGCATTGATAAGTGGTATGGTTTTCAACTGAAATTTGGTATGGTTTTCAACCGGTATATACAATGCAGGCTGCTCTATCAGTCTTTGAATACATTGAGTCGTGGTACAATACCGATAGAATTCATTCTGCCCTGGAAATGTCGATAAAAGATTTTAATGCAATAAATAATGAACAAAAATTAGTAGCTTAACCTACTGCCCGAGAATGGGTAGAAACCTCATAACTATCAGATTAAGTCTTGACTAATTCAGGTGATATTTAAGAGTGTAAATAAATTCAAGTACCGGGGCCACATCATCTTTTGCATTGCATAAACAACATATGGTGTCCTGGTCTATATCCAAAACTCCAAAATAGACTGGTTGCCTGTCTTTCAATTTAATTATCCAAACGGTGCCTATAAAACTGAATGACCAGTTACCGAATGGATTTATCATCATCATTTCAGTAATTCTGTATCTGTCTTTATTGTCCATATAATCATATGTATAGGTATCTACTCCTTTGATGCCCCCCGGGGAAGGGGGTGGGTCAATCTGTACCGGGGTGTTCTATTAAGATCTTTTGCACCTCTTTGAATCAATTATCGGAAACGAACAAGAAATTTCTGCAGGAAAAAATCAAAAACATATCCATGGATTATAAAATATTACAATTTATTATAACTATAAACGAATATATATCTGATAAATACGGGTTGCTCTATTAATGCAGGGAACATGTATTGCTTCACCTGGCTTGCATGGTCCACATCGTCAATCCGCAAATAGTGGAGGGTGTGCTTAACATTCTGATGGCCGAGCAGGATCTGCAATAAATGAACAGGTAGTTTTCGATCGAAGCATAAGATCGATGCAAAAGTCTTCCGTGCCATTTTATTATTCAGTTTGAAATCAATTCCGGCCAGTTCACTGATTCTTTCAGGATGTTTATTGAAGTGTGTTAGTAAAAAATTTAATAGGAAATTCTTACCGGTGGAAAGTTTATATTCTTTGATGGTTTGATCACCGATGAATATCCCCTCAGATTCTATCGGAATACTCTTGCACAGGCTCCCGTTCTTTGTTCTTCGGTATTTAAAAATTTGAAATCTCCATCATTCAGGATTGATATTTTGGACTTTTCTGGATGTCAGAGTGATACATCCCGAAGGAGATCATAAATAGAAAGCAATCGAGGGAATGAATCAGATTTCCCCGTTTCATTTTGAATTGCAATTCCTGCAGTTCTGCCGGGATATTATCCGTGAAGTCATTGGCTTCAAGATCGATTTCGCCTGATGTTATCTGTCTTATTAATTCGATGAGTCTTTTCACCTGTTGAACAGTCAGTGTAATATCATCCGGCAGGTTCCAGGTTATCATATTCTTCGGTGTATACAGAATTCTTATAGGTTGGATCGACATTTACTCTATTAACTTCATCCATGCGTATAAATGCTTTCACCCTGGTATGAAGCTTAACCTGTAATTATGTTTTCCCTTTATGAAGTGATTGAAATTATCAAGAACCGCCTTATTGATTTCTGAGGGATGCCCGTTCAGCTTATTCTTCTCTTAGGTATCTTTTGAAATATTCCCCGGCCGACAGATATGACGTGATAGTAGTTTTAACAAGTTTATTGCGGGTCTTTTTATTGCTACTGTTCTTCTTGTAGGCAATGAATTCATCGAAGTAACTGAGAATGGATGTCTTTTTCCTGACCTGCATATTGATGTACTGGTCAATAAATTCTTCTACAGCTTCTCGTGTAATTTCTCCCTTTTCGACTCGGTACTGAACGGGAACTCCCGCAGGGACCTCCGCTTTATGGATTTCTTCCCGGCTGCAATTGTGGATATGCATCAACAGGGAGCGCAGGCTGTTGCCGTGGGCGGCTACCGGCACATTTCTGCCGACAGTGAAACATCATATGCCCGAACCAGACTTTTCTATATCTTTGCGGCCTTGATTTAACAACAGGTGACAGCAATTATTCTGACATGAAAAAATCAGGCCTAAAGACATATACTGACCAGGAGTTGTTTGACAGCCTTTTCAGGGCGACATATGCCCGCCTGCATAATTTCGCCCGCATGATCCTTGGGCATGAATCCGTAGCTGATGACATGGTACAATCGGCATTCATGAAGCTTTGGCAATCAAAGAGGGAAGCGCTGCACGACCATCCGGAGCGATTGCTTTTTGTGATTGTCAGAAATAATTGTCTGAACTATATCAGGCATCAAAAGATCATTAAGGAAAAACACCAGGATCTGCTCAGGGTGAGCCAGTGGGAAGACCTTTACAGAATTGAGTTTATTGGTAACCAGCCATATACTCTCATTCAAAAGGAGATTGAACATGAGATGGAAGAGATTGTCAACGGCTTGCCCAAACGCTGTGGTGAGGTTTTCAAACTGAGCCGTTTTGACGGCCTTAAGCAGCAGGAAATAGCTGACAAGTTGAATATTAGCGTTAAGAGCGTACAAAAACACATTACCCATGCCCTGAAAATCTTCAGGGAAAAGTATGGAGACCAGATTTATTACCTTTTGATTCTGTACCTCCTGTTAAAGTAAGGCGAAGTTTTAATAAAAAAAAACTGATTTCGGGTAGGGGATCAGCCCGGTCAGGTGTTTGTTTTATGTATGGAGGAAAATAATAAACTCAGGAGCTCTCTGGATGCCTACCTTAACGGGTATGCTAAAGATGAGGATATTGAACGGCTTTCGGGCTGGTTAGCAAAGGAGCCGGCAAACAGAAACAGGTTCCTGCAACTGTGCAGACGCTTTGAAAGCAAAGACAATAAGATAGAGAAGAAACTCCATGAGCTGCATTCGAAACTGGGGCTGCCGGAGCACCGTTATAACCACAGGCTTCCTGAGATAGGATATCGTCGTGCAGTAGTACGTACCTTATCGGCAGCAGCTCTTTTTGCCATGGGCATACTCTCGGGTGTATTAATTTACCGACTAAGCCATAATGTTGACAGGCAGCAATATACGGAAGTTTTCACTCCTCGTGGCGAGAAGACGAAGGTACGCTTGCCCGACAGCACTATAGTATACCTAAACTCCGAGAGCAGTCTGAAGTTCTTGGCTGACAACTTTCATAAGGAGCGACAGGTAGACCTTACCGGGGAGGCCTACTTCGAAATAGCCCAGGACAGCCGGAAACCCTTTGATGTAAACACTCATGACTACACGGTCAGGGCCACAGGCACGGCATTCAACGTTATGGCATATGCTGATTTTAAGCGTACCGAAACCACGCTGGTTTCCGGAAAGGTGAATATCCTGTACCGGGACAAAACCATACCATTGGAACCTAATACAAAATTCATCCTTAGAGGCAATACCATTTCAGTTGAAGAAGCTGAGGTGTTTTCAGAAACCTGCTGGAAGGACAACAAATTTAATTTCAACAAGATCCCTTTTACGGAGCTTATCCGCAGACTGGAACGCTGGTACAATGTAGATATAGCAATTAACGAACCCGGAGCGTTTGCCGATCAATATTATTCAGGGACCTTCAGACATGAAGAAACCATATGGCAGGTACTGGATGTGATCCGCATGACCACTCCCTTTGACTACGAGACTATTGGTTTTCGTGAAATATCAATTACTGCTAAACCTAACAACAACTAACAAATGAAAAAAATAATCAAGGGGCCTTAAGTATCAGGGGAAGAGCTGCGACCTCCTCCCCTGAAAAACAGCGTTAAACACTACGAATAATGTTAACACCACAAAATTATGAAAAAAACACCAAACCGAAAGGGAAATTTTATTCCCTGTTCCGATAAGAATATTTTTCGGATTATGAAAATTTCAGCTTTATTATTGCTTGTTTGCCTGCTACCGGTTTCTGCGTCTACATACTCACAAACCAAAAGGGTATCATTCAAGGTAGAACAGGCCACCATGAAAGAGACTCTGCACAAGATTGAGCAGAGCACAGAGTTTTCCTTTTTCTATAACGATAATTTGCTTGTCTCTGAGAATAAATACACCTTAGAGGTAGAAGATGAGCTAATTACGGATGTCCTTGAGAAACTATTAAGCGGGAAGTCTTTAGATTATGTTATAAATGACAAAGTGATTGTCATTGTTCCTGAGAAGAATCAGCAGACCTACACACAGCAGAAGCTGGTAAGCGGTACTGTTTGTGATGATCAGGGCATCAGCCTTCCCGGTGTTACCATCCGCATAAAAGGTAAAAACATTGGTACTACCACCGATCCCGATGGCTATTTTGAGATCCAGGCAGAGATTGATGATGTATTGATCTTTTCCTTTATTGGTATGCGTGAACAGGAGGTAATCATTCAGGATTACACTCCCCTGACCATTGTAATGGAGAATGATCTATTGCGCCTGGAAGAAGTGGTAGTCACAGGTGTTGTAGCGCAGACCCAGCGTAAGAAGCTGAGTTTTACAGTTGAAAAAATCAACTCTGACCTTTTACAAACCGTTCCTGCAGCCAACCTGGCAAATTCACTTACCGGGAAGGTGGCAGGGATAAAGATCAGTAACAACGCCGGGAGCCCGGGTGCTGATGCCGATATTCAGCTCCGTGGGGCAACGGCCATTTTTGGTTCTTCCAATCCCCTTATTATAATCGATGGTATACTCACCGAAGGACGGCTCTCTGACATTAACTCAGAAGACATAGAATCCATAGAAGTTGTAAAAGGGGCATCAGCCTCATCTCTCTATGGTTCAAGGGCTGCAAACGGGGTAATCCATATTAAAACAAAAAGAGGATCCAATCTGAGCTCCGGCTCAACGGAAATCAACTACAGAAGTGAATTCGGGGCCAGCTACATACCCTTTACCCCCGAGAAAACCACCGCTACAAACTTTATAGTAAGCGGTGGAGCTGTAGACTACAATACTCCTTCGGCTGATGGTATTTACGACAATCCCTATCCTACCCTTACCGACCCCGTGGGCCAGTTTTTCAACCCCGGATCATATAATACCAATTACCTGTCGTACAGTACAAACAGCCAGGATGGTCGTACTTCCCTGTTTGGGTCTCTCCACTATACCGATGAAGCCGGTGTGGTAAAGCTCACAGATGGTATGCAACGGACAAACTTCCGCATAAACGCCGACCATTGGATAAGTGACAAGATAAAGGTCACCACCTCCAATTTGTACAGTCAATCGACAATTGACCAGCGTGCGGGAGGTATATGGGACCTGTTTTATTATGCCGATCCGGATGTGGATTTACTGGCCCCCAACGAGGAGGACGGAAGTGCTTACAACGTTGACCCCAACCACAACAATCCACGGCTGGCAAACCCGCTTTACCTGATCAACAATAGCAAGAATTTCGAAGAAAGAACCCGTTTCCTGGGACATTATGCAGTGCAGTATAAACCCCTTGATTACTTGGACTTTTCATTGGCCTACGGTATCGACCAGATTTCACGCAACAGTTTCTCCCTATCACCGAAAGGCCTGTTGCAGGCCGATAGAGATGAGTTAACCTATGGGTCTATTTACAAGAGCCATAATAATACCACGGCACAGACCGTACAGGTAGACGGATTCTTTTATAAAAAATTGGGTGATTTCCTTACCAAGGCAAAACTGCAATACCTGTACGAATCGAATGAGTATTCATATTTCGCCGGTTCCGGAACACACCTGGCTGTAAAGGGCATGGATGTCACCAGCCTGGAGCAGGCATCTGAAGACATTAACATCAGTTCTTATGAGAGTGCCATTGTGGCCAATAATGTCTCAGGTGTATTTAATCTGGTGTACAAGGACAAATACATTTTTGATGCTTTGATCCGTCAGGACGGAGTGTCCTTGTTTGGGGCAAATGTACGGTGGCAGACCTTTTACCGTATGTCGGGCGCCTGGAGGGTCACTGAGGACTTCAGGATTCCTGGCTTTGAGGAACTGAAAGTACGGGCATCATATGGTGTTGCCGGCTTAAGGCCTCCTTTCGAGTCGCAGTACGAGACCGTAGGGCTCTCGGACGGTACTATTACATCACCGGTAGCAATTGGTAATGCTGACCTGAAACCTTCATTTGCCAAGGAGACAGAACTTGGCCTTGATGCTTCTTTCCTGAACAGGTTCTCCTTTACCTTTAACTATGCACACTCGTTCAATACCGACCAGATATTGGAAGTACCTGTATCGGCAACTACAGGTTTTGCAACCCAATGGCAAAATGCAGGGAAACTTGAATCGCATGCCCTGGAAGCATCATTAAAAGCCAACCTGATAAACAGCAGCGACTGGAATTGGGATATCACACTGCTATGGGACAGGATAACACAAAAGGTTGTGGAACTGAACCGCCCGGGGTATGCTATCATTTCCGGAGGTATTTTCCGTATTGAAGAAGGCCAGGATTTTGGTACCCTCTACGGTCATAAATGGGCAACAAGCCTTGAGGAAGTGGCTAACCAGGTGCCGGAAGGTATGGCAGTGGAAGATTACTTTACAATTAATAACCAGGGGTTTGTAGTACGTACAACAACCATCGGTACCGTGGATGAAGAACCCATTAAAATAAAAGATGACAATGGGAACGACAAAGAGATGGTCATAGGGTCGGTCATCCCCGATTTCAACATGAACCTGTCCAGTTTCCTGACCTACAAGAACCTTGAATTGTATATGCTATGGGGTTATCAGCAGGGAGGGGAAACCTACAACCACATGCGCAGGTATATGATGATCAATGGAGTATCTTCGGAGCTTGACCAGACAGGCAAACCCGACAATGAAGTAAAATCGGCCAAGTATTTTGACCGGCTTACAAGCTGGAACAACAGCCACTTTGTTGAAGATGCCTCTTATGTAAAATTAAGAGAGTTATCTCTTAACTATAGTCTGAAAGAGAATATTCTCAAAGGATTCCTTGGTATTGAACGGATCCGTCTGGGTATTGTGGGCAGGAACCTGTTGACCCTCACCAAGTATTCCGGTTTTGATCCCGAAACAGGGAAGTCGGAGGAAGGTGTGGATTCCAATGTATTGAAATTTGACCTTTCCAGTTATCCGAATTATGCCACCGTTTCCGGGACAATTCAAATCACGTTTTAACGCCTTAACCGCAAGAAAATGAAAAATTTAAAATATATATTCATACTAATCATTGCCATAGGCTTAACGCATTGCGATTCGTTTGAAGACCTTGAGGTGCCAAACTACAATAATCCTGACCTTGACCAGGTATATTCCAATGTTGAAGATTACCCGTCATTATTATCGGGAGCCTACAGTACTTGGTGGAACCATTGCATAGGCACCAATCCTAATTTCGCTCTTGCACCGGCTTCAGAGACCATGAATACAGGTTATGGTTCTTGGGGGGCCACTCCCTATTACAGGATACCCCGGGAGCCTGTACCAAACCAGGATGGTGACAGGGTGCTTTACCCTACCTGCGGAGGGTGGTTTGGATACTATCAGGCCATACCCACCGTGAACAACATTCTCAACAAACTGGTAAATGATGGCCTTACTGTAGTAATCGGGGAAGAAGACCATACGACCTCTACCCTTGCACATGCTTATTTCCTGCAAGGTATCCTGTACGGGCATTTGGCCTTGCTTTATGATAAGGGTTTCCTGGTTACAGAGAATACCGATATAAGCAGCTTTGATTTTGAATTCACGGGATACAGCAGCATGATGGATTTTGCCATTTCAAGGATTGAGCAGGCCATACAGATTTGTGAGTCCAACACTTTCACTGATCCTATCGAGATGATGCCGGGCAATACTTTCACAAATGAAAGCCTGGGGCGTTTGGCAAATTCATATGCTGCCCGTCTGCTTGCCTACAATGCACGCACAGCAAGTGAGACTCAGGCTGCAGACTGGGGCAAGATACTGGCCTTCGCACAAAAAGGTATTACCACCGATTTCATGGTTACCAGCCAACCCGGATGGAAGGGGCTTGCTATTGAACGTGACCCCTACAGCTACCTGGACGTCACACTCTGGGGGTGGACCCGGATACACCAGAGGCTATTGAACATGATGGCCCCTGATGACCCCAACGCAGTATATCCATGGCCGTATGGCGTTTCAACGCTTGGTGAAATTAATTCACCTGACACCCGTTTTGATGAATATTTCACCTATAACGCATCGATTCCCTGGGCAAAATACGCTACCTCAAAAGGGTACCATATAATGTCGCACTACACATTCAACCGGTTCTCCGATCTGTACGACTGGGGCGTGGGCAGCGTACCATTCTTCCTTACCACTGAAAACGATTTGTTAATCGCCGAGGCCCTTATCCGTACAAATGGAGACAAAGGGATGGCAGCCGGCCTGATTAACAAAACACGGGTGACATCAGGCAACCTGCCGGCAGCTGATGCATCTGATACAAACCTGATGGAAGAATTATACTATGAGCGTTTTGTTGAATTGCTGATGACCTATCCCCTCTCGGGTTATTTCGATCGCCGACGTACCGATGTGGAGGGTATGGGCCTGTATGAAGGAACCGTGCGTCACCTGCCAGTACCATATCATGAGTTAGTAATACATAGTTATGATATCTATACCTTCGGCGGGGCAGGTAACGAGATGTAATTTGTTTATTAACCTTGAATAAAGAAAAGACACATGAAAAAACTCACCTATATAATCTCAATTGCCCTTATTCTGGGCATTATGGGGTGCGAACGTGGTTATGAGATTGAGACTGTTTCTGAAACAAAGCCTGAATTACATGTATTCGTTCAGGACGATTTATCGGTAGCAGTTGCAGGAGCTACAGTAATCATCTACAAGAATGAGGACGATTACAATAACCAGGCAAATGCTTTGGCCAGTAAGTCAACCGATGCAGAAGGTAAGGCTGTTTTTACCAAGTCGGAACTCAAGGAGCCCGGGATTTTTTATGTCTATGCTTCTGAGGGCAGCCGAACAAATGCCGCCTCCACAATAGCTACGCCCTACATGTTGCTAAACGACGGTCATACTTTTTTCTATACTGTAATTGAATAGTAACATTCATGAGCATGCCGGGGCATAATCACGGACCCGGCATGCTCTTTTTTCTTCTTAATACCTTTTTTACAGGAAGAGGGGTAAATCCTGTAAGGTATATTTGTTAATTTCCATTCGAAAAACATCTCGATGAAAAGAAAATTAAGAGACCTGCCTGCAGGCCTGATTGTTCTATTTATCCTGCTTACCACCGGTTCATGTCGTCAGCGCTTACTTCTTTCAGAACTGCTCTCGGGAGGGTCAATAATCACTGAGAAAGCCAAGATGGTTCAGGTATCAAGCTATGACAAAACAGGAGGGAATAACGACCGCATCAATGTGCATGCAGGGGATACTGCAGTATTTTTTCAGGCAGAGGGGCCTGGCCTCATAAGCCGAATCTGGATGACGATAGACTCCAGGGATCCTGCTGCACACCGTAGCCTTCTCCTTCAGATTTTTTGGGACGATGAAACGGACCCTTCGGTAGAAGTGCCCCTGGGTGATTTCTTTGGCTGCGGGTTCGGTTACCAGCACTACTGCGCTCAGTATACTGGTATGAGCAGCGGTGGATACTACTGCTATTTCCCAATGCCCTTCAGGAAAAAAGCACGAATGGCGCTTGTCAATCAAAGTACCGAAGAACTATATGCTTTTTATTTCCATGTAGACTATTACCGTTTAAACAAAAAGATGCAGGCAAGGACGCCCTATTTTCATGCACACTGGGCCCGGGATATCCGCACTACCTCAGATAAAAATTTCACTGCTGTTGAGGCAGAAGGCAAAGGTGTTTTCGTAGGAATGAATTTCAGCGGACAACCATATAACAACAGCCTCTTTTACCTGGAAGGTGATGAAATGATATATGTTGACCATGAAATAAAACCATCAATACATGGGACAGGTTTTGAAGACTATTTCACCAGTGGGTGGTATTTCAAAAACGGCACCTTCAGTGCTCCCTACCATGGACTTGTTTTACTTGATGAATCAAATGGCAGAGTAACAGCCTATCGTCACCATATCCCTGATGCCATACCCTTTGAAAAATCTCTTAAGGTAACTTACGAACATGGTCACGGCAATGAGTCGGTAGCAGATTTCAGCACTACCTGCTATTGGTACCAGGTTGAGCCCCATAAGCCACAGGCGATGCTCCCTGCCCCTCTCCGAAAACCTTTGTCAAGGCCTGTTGCCCCCCGGGCTATAGATAGCAGGGACCTTAACTGGATGGAAGCAAAAAATATGTATGAGGAAGACATGACATTATTTGGTCCGGACTGGCTGGGGGGCAGCCAGATGGCCTTCGTGGGAAGCCCTGGAGAACATTTTACCTTAAGCATACCCGAACTTGAAGAAGACTATTATAACATTACAATATATGCCACCGGAGGCCCGGACTATGGTAAGCTGGAGGTAATATCAAACAATAGTACTATTGCCAGCATTGAAGGCAATAAGCCTGAGATTATACCCCTTGAAGCTATTCACCTGAACCACATAGCCAGCAATGACAATGAAATACGGCTTGTATTTAAGTTTACGGGTCCAGCGGAAACACAAAAAGCAGGTATTGATGCCATATTGATAGAACCTGTCCGGAATTTCATTACCGACTGGCAATTGATCGGGCCGTTTGATAACCCCAGGGAAAGTGACGACCTTAGATATGGACTGGATACGCCTTACCCCCCGGAACGGGAGATTGATTTTTCCGGCTCCTATGATGGGAAAAACGGGCAAGTGCACTGGGAAGGCTATTCAGGGGATGGGGCTGGATATGCAATGGGTCTTAACAAACGGTATCAACCATCAGAATTCATTATTAGCTATGCCTACACGGGTATATATACCCCGGAGGATACCAACGTACCCTTGCTCATTGGCAGCGATGACGGTCTGAAAGTATTCCTTAATAAACAAGAGCTTTACCGCTATTTACAGGTAAACATATGTGCTCCCGACCAGGACACAGTCATGCTGCCTCTGCGGAAGGGCTGGAACGAACTCCTCCTAAAAGCTGAAAACAACTTTGGGGGATATGCCTTTTTTGCCCGTATCCCGGATGCTCATAGAAAATCCCTGCTAATTAACTCCCATAAAATAAGAAAGAAATGAAAAGATTCATCCATCTGTTACTTTTGGCCCTTTTGTTCCCCAATCTGCCGGGGCAGGAACTGCAACTATCTGATCCCTGGTTGTATGTTAATGCCCGCTCAAACGATCCTTTATATACAACCTATACGGCAAGCATGGAACGTTCGAGGATGTATGCCGACAGAGGGTACAAGATGGTTTATGACAATCCGGGGAGGCCCCTTTCCTATACCACCGATCAGGCGGGCAGTATGTATACATTATGGCTTGTTAACGATGTAGCAGTATTCAATACCGGCGAATATGATGAAAAACCCGTTGTTACTGTCTCCTTCCCGGATATGTGCATAAGTGAGTACAAACCATACAACGGGCTCAAAGTGCAGGAAACCTTCCTGGTGTACAGCTCCCGTATAGCTTTGGTGCGACAATATATTACCAATACTTCGGATCGAAGTTTAAAGATAACCTGCTTCCCGGTATTGGAAATAGGGAACGAAGAAATAGATCTTCAGGAATATAACAGTGAACATGAAGCATACGTAAGCTGCCGCTTCGAAAGCCGGAAAAGGCTTATCAGCAACATGAATGAAGCTTATCCGGTAGATTTTCGGGAGTGTTTCACAGCCAATTACAAGCCCTATTCATATGGAGCTTACAAGGGTTCCAATGAAGAATTCTACCAAACAATAAAAACCGATCATTATGCCGAGGACAAGTATAATGACACATTGAACCTGAAAACCCGGGGACGCTTTGATTTCCTGGCTTTACAGCATAAGCGGGTACTGGAACCGGGTGAGAGCATCGAATTACGCTACCTCAGGGGTATTGAGACTCTGGATGAAGACCTGGCTGAGCTGGAAGAAGAAATGGGAAAGCTGAAAGACGAGCCATTACAACCGTACCTTGCGGCTAATGAAAGCCTTTATGAAGGGGTCCCGCGCCTTCAGTTTAAGCGCGGGGATGACAAAACAATTTATATCAGTGCCCTGAACCTTGCCAGGGGGTGCATGCTGCCCCCGGAGGGTCAAACCTCATTCAACTACTATGCATTTTCACGTATGCCATTATGGGGATGGGGCCACGGACACCAGGTCTTACACGAATCATTGAGTATGTTGGCCTATGTATACCTTGATCCCGAATCGGCCCAAAACTCCCAACGGGTGTATATCGAACAGCAGGCAGATGACGGATTGATTGCCTACCGTCACGGCCCCAGAGGCCGGCAGGATTACCCGCATCAGGGTGAACCTACTACTTCCGCCCCCTTCTTTTCATGGATAAATTGGGAAGTTTACCAGGTAAGCAAAGATCAAAAATTCCTGGAAGAAGCCTATTTATCGGGTTGCAGGTATATGGAATGGTTACAGAAAAACCGCGACGATGACCGGGACGGAACCTTCGAATGGGGGCCATACGGTATTATTGAAAATGTAAGAGACTGGTATAACGTGGTATTCCAGGTTTCAGCCGAAAGATACCTGGATGTGGACAAGGAAGATATTTCCGATGAACTGGAATGCCTGGACCTGTCATTGATGATCGTTAAGGAAATGCGTTCACTGGAAGCCATGGCCAGGGAATTGAAGCTGGACCGGCAGGCGGATAAATGGCACCAGCAGGCGGAAAAAACCGCTGCTCTGATCAATGAGAGGATGTGGGATGAAAAAACAGGTTTCTATTATAATGTTAATGCAAAAGATCATAGTTGGTTCTTTATGGACAGGGACCTCCGACGACAGGAAATTATCGGGCTTTTGCCCCTTTGGGCGGAGGTGGCTGACGCTAATCAGGCTGAAAAACTTATTGGCCACCTGAGTAATCCCGACAAATTCTGGAGAAAATACGGTATCCCAACTGTTGCGGCCGACGATGTTTGGTACAGTCCTGATGTAGACTATTGTTGTAAATGGAACGGGCCGGTATGGCTCCTTTGGAATTACATGATCTACGACGGACTCAAAAACTATCACCAGGATGAACTGGCACATGAACTGGCACAGAAGATGATCTCTGCCGCTGAAAACCAACTGAGGAAAAACCACAACTTTTGGGAATCCTTCAGCCCCGACCATGAAACACTCAATAGTCCGTCAAACTATATATGGGATGCCATACTGGCCAAATTGTATATTGAAGAACTGACAAAATAATGGGACATGACAAAGATATCAGTAACTCTTACCTTACTTATTCTGATGCTGACAGGTCTTAAGGCACAAACCCAAGGGCAAGGGCATCATATTGACATCAGCGAACAGAATCTTTCAATAACGGGAATAAGTTACCAGGGAAATCACTACGGGATGACCGCTATACCTCTTATAAGTTTTCGCATAGACGATAAACTGGTTACGGGGTCAATGTGTGAAAGAGAAGCAACACAGGATAGTGTTTCTTACATCTGGGACCAAAAATTACGGATAAGCTACGAGCGTTTCACTGAATATGCTCCTGCAGAGGGTCTCAGAATCTACTTTCTGAATATCAGTCAGGATACGCTCGATATAACCAACGTAGTACCCTTTGGGGAGGAACCCTCCAGAATGTACATCACTGGTAAAGGTGAGCATTATCTTTCCAGGACACATCTGTTTCGCCCTGGCTATAATCCGGTAAATGTTATTGTACCCGATAATGCCTGGGAATTAGGATTTAGCGAAATTCAGTTCAAGGAAGGCCATAGCCTGGCTGCCTTATGCCGGCGGGAATCTTCTTCTGCTGCGCATCGCCACCGGTTTTCCACTACCCTCTATCCCGGCGGGTGGGTTAGTTACCGTTTATGGAGTGAACCCTATACCGGGGCCTGGCAGGAAGGGATACGTAAGATTTTCCAGGAGCGTTATCTATACGATGTATTGCCGGGAGCATTTGACAATTCCCTTTTTGAAAGACCCGACCTGCAATGGATCCGTCATACATATGCCAACACTTCCATAATGGCCTGGGACAATTATTATTATGACTGTGCTGATGATTCATTCAATCTGCTGGGTTTTGAGGAATACTGCAGGGAGCTGTATGGAGGCAATGATTTCATTGCTCTTTGGCCCACCTGGCCAACACTGGGCGTTGACCAGCGCAACCAGTGGGACTTATACCGCAGTTTACCCGGGGGCATGGAAAAAATACGCTCCCTGGCTGAGGGGCTCCAAAATTCCGGCAGCCGTCTGTTCATATGCTATAATCCCTGGGACCAGAGCACCAGGGATGAGGAACATGCCAGGGGTATGGCCTCCATTATTAAGGCTACAAAGGCCGACGGGGTGGTCCTGGATACCCGAGGAGAATCAAGTTATGAACTGCAACATGCTGCCGACAGTGTCAGACCCGGCGTAGTAATGTACTCTGAAGGTATGGCTGTCCCTGAAAACATGCAGGGAATTGTGTCCGGAAGGGTACATAATGCCTTGTATTACTGCCCCATGTTAAACCTGAATAAATTTATCAAGCCCGAATTTGCAATATTTCGTGTTGCTGAATTGTTTAGGGAACCTATCCGCAGGGAATATAACCTTAGCTTTTTTAACGGGTACGGTACCGAAATGAACTTATTTCACCCCGGGAAACCCGACTGGGCAGAAGAGCAATACCTTTACTGGGGCAAGATACTCAGGATACAGCGTGAGAATACCCATAATTTCGTAAGCCGTGATTATATACCTCTTATCCCTACACGCAGGGACAGTATTTTTGTGAATTACTGGCCGGGGGAAACAAAAACAATCTACACCATTTACAGCCTTATTCCCGGGGGGTATAACGACCTGCTGTTCGAAGTCCAGCCCAAGGAAGGGTATCATTTTGTCGACATATGGCACCACACCGAACTGGAACCGGTAAAGGAAGGAGGGAAATGGTATATTCATGCAAAAACAAATGCATTCAATTCTTTCGAACTGGGTACTAACAATGAAGGTTCCGTTGACTGCATTGCAGGTTTTCCTGCCTTATTGAAGGTTAGCCGGGAGGGTGATTTTCTCAGCCTAAGCTGTTCTGAAGGGGACTGTATTAAAATATGGGCAGGAGAACCTTCCTACAACAAGGAACCCCTGATACTAAACCCGGGAGATCATGAAATCAGGATCCATGAACATTTTGGCCGTTACGAGGGGAAACTGGTTGTTCAGGCTTTCGAAGAGGACATCCTGCTTGATGAAAGAATACAAACACTGCCAACGGCTGAGGCCCGTTTGATAAGCGAAAAGGTGCAAACATCTCCTGCACGCAGATGCCCAAAGGGAATGGTGCGCATCCCGGAAGGGAACTTTACTTTTCACCAGACTCATGGCGACGACTTTATCCCGTATCCAGAGTATCAGGAAGGGAAAACATATAAAATGGGACCTTATTATATGGATATTCATCCGGTAACTAATGCAGAATTCCTGGAATTCATCAGGGACAGTGGTTACCAACCCAGTGACTCTAGTCGTTTTCTGGAACATTGGGTACAAGGTGCTATCCCTGATGGCCTTGAGGACTATCCGGTAGTATATGTCAGTCTGGAGGATGCCCGGGCTTATGCAAAATGGGCCGGGAAACGGCTGCCCACAGAACTGGAATGGCAATATGCAGCGCAGACCGGAGAGCTTAATCCCTGGCCATGGAAACAAAAAGAACCTGTAACAAGAAAAAACACTCCCGTTACCGCTACATTAACCGTAATGGAAATAGAAGGTATAGACTCCTGCCGTTGTAACCTGGGAACCGGAGTGCCCGATCCTGTGGGGAAATACCCTGAAGGCAGAAATCCGTTTGGGCTGGAGGACCTGGTGGGTTCAGTATGGCAGCTTACCAATGATGTGTACCATAACGGTAGTTACCGCTACATTCTTATGAAAGGCGGTAGTTATTATAAACCTACTTCCAGCTGGTGGTATGTGCAGGGAGGCCCCAGGGAACTAACATACCGGCAATACTTACTCAGGGTTTCACAGGGTTTTGAGAGAAATGCCACCGTGGGCTTCCGATGTGTTAAAGATGCCCGATAGACTCATCCTTAAAAATATTGTGTAATGAAAAACGCATTCTTGTTGTTATTATGCATACTTTGTTTTTCGTCCTGTACTAAACATGAGCAGAAACCCGATATCCTGGTCCTTACAGAACAAAAACCCTCTGTCGGAGAAACAGAAGCCATGAAAAAAGCCCTGTCTCCTGAGTGCAGGTTTATTAAGCTGGTTTCTTTGCAACAACTGAAAGAGGATCCTGATTTACTGAATGCCTATGATATTCTATGGTACCACAGGCATGATTCTTCCGATATTTATCCTGAGGAAGAAAGACTCGGGGAACCCGTTTCGAAATGGGTTTCAGAAGGTGGAAAACTGGTGCTGAGCCTTGACGCTGTAAGGTTACTCAATGCCTGGGCAATTGAACCCAGCCCCATTGAACCCAGTACCTTTATGGTTGTTGACCAGGGTTTTGGGCGTAAAAGGGGCTTCCATGCCTACCATCAGCACCCCTTATTTTCAGGTTTACACGGAGGAGCTTATATATGGAATCCCAATTCAGACCAATATTGCCGCACCCTGGGTTTCCGTAAAGGAGTTCTCCCTGCAGCAAAGGGGAGTAAGGTTATTGGTATCGACTGGGCGTATATCACATATCACGAGGATGACAAATTGGTATGGCAAACACCTGTTGGAAAAGGGACTGTCCTGGCTATTGGTGGTTACATGCATTTTGCCGATGATAACCGGAACCAGCCACATCTGGAACGGTTCACACAAAACTGTATTTCTTACCTTGTATCCGGTGATTCGGAAGAGGAAGGATGCTACTGGGACTATTCGCCCCTGGAAATATGCAACGACCTTAAACTCCCTGAAGGGAAAAAACCGCCTGTGGCTACCCTTTGGCAATGGCCTGAAGCCTCATTATCCATTGGCCATACTTGTCCGGAAGGAAGGGTACCATACGATTTATCAGGGAACCAGCTTACCTTAATGGGAAACGAAAGTGGTGGCATTGAAGAGTTCTGGAGTCATCCGTTTATGGCTTTCAGGGATATCCACACCGCTGTAATCATGCCTGAGGGAGAGTCACCGGTATGGCTGAACCAGTGTAAGCCGGAGGTTAAAAAGAGTCCGGGACGTATGATGCGAACTTATACTATTAAGGATTTGCAGCTGCAGGAAATAATTGTTGTTGATTATAAATCTGCATCAGCAGTGGTTCATTATCAATGGTCGTCCGGCAATGATTTCAAACTTCAGGTCACTTCGGCCAGTAATTTACGTCAGATGTGGCCGTATTCACAGCGGTCAACCGGGAGCCTTCATTATGCCTGGTCGGGATCAATGCAGGCAATGGCTGTTGTAAACACCGACAAAAGGTATGCCTCTTTCATAGGATTTTCGCAAAAGCCCGCTTCGCATACCGAGGGGCAGTATCTAAAACCTGAACCCGGTAAATACACCAGCCGGCTGAAACCTTCCGCAGACCATCTTGTCAGAGGCCTTTGGGAGTTCCCTTGCCCCAAGGAGGGAGCACTGGATATTTACCTGGTCACAGGTATGTCTGGGCCCGAAAAACTGATAAGCGATTATGAAAGACTGACAGAAAACCCGGAATCACTGCTTGATGCATGTGAAGCAAATTACAGGCAGGAACGTGCTCTGCAGCCTGAGATAATAAGCCCCGACACCTTGTTTAACGAAGGGTTCCGCTGGGCGCAGACATCCGACCACGAATTCTTTATAAAAACAGAAGGCATTGGCCTTTCTTTAATGGCAGGTTATGCAACCTCCAACCATGGCTGGGACGGGAACCAGAAGATTAGTGGCCGGCCGGGGTACGGATGGTATTTCGGCCGAGACGCTGCCTGGAGCGGCATGGCACTGCTCAGGGATGGTAACTATGAAAAAGTACGTGACATCCTTTTAACAATGGGAAAATACCAGGATATTACCGGTAAAATATACCACGAATTAACTACAACAGGATCTGTCCATTATGATGCTTCAGATGCGACTCCCCTGTATGTTGTCCTGGCAGGTTTATACCTGGAAACCACCGGTGATATGGAATTTATCACGAGCCAGTGGCCCCATATCAGGAAAGCCATGGATTTCTGTTACAGTACCGATACCGATGATGACGGGCTCATTGAAAATACAATGGTTGGCCACGGATGGATTGAAGGTGGAGCACTCCTGGGGGCCAAAACTTCGTTTTACCTGGCAGCTCTATGGACAGAGTGCCTGTATCAGGCCTCATTCCTGGCAAATGCAACAGGGAATAAGGAACTTTCACGCAAATACGGGACCGATGCCGCGAGGGTTCAGGCCATCCTTAACCGGGACTACTGGAGCGAAGAGTACAACTACTTTTATTTCGGAAAGTTCCCCGACAACACCTACCGGAGTGTAAAGACAGTATTCCCTGCCATCCCGGTATTCTGGGGCCTTCTTGATGAGGACAAAGCAGGGATAGTGGCCGCCTTATTATCTTCGAATGAATTCACAACTGAATGGGGAGTACGGATCCTGTCAAGCAAAAACCCGCTGTTTAACCCATCCGGCTATCATTACGGAAGCATTTACCCGCTCTTCACGGGCTGGTCTTCTCTGGCACAATACAAAACTGGAAGACCTGTCCAGGGTTTCAGCCAGTTGTACGGAAGCCTGCAAAACTACATGCACTGGAATATGGGACATATAGAAGAAGTATTACACGGGCAGAACTATGTCCCTTCAGGGGTATGTTCACACCAGTGCTGGTCGGAATCAATGGTTGTACTACCGGTCCTGGAGGGTATGATGGGCTTAAGGGCAAACCCGGCACAAAATAGTCTTCAGTTAAGCCCGGCAATACCCTTCAACTGGGACAGCCTTAAGGTAAATAACATACGCTTTGGAAACGAACGTATAAATTATTCATTTCACCGGGCAAACGGAAAAATTCACATCCGTATGTCCACCACCTCCGGTCGGGAGGTGTTCATAAATTATAGGCATTACCTGCCGGCGGGTACAAGCGTTGAGTCGGTAATGCTTAACAACAAACCTTTTGACTGGGAATTGGCAGAGGGAGACCCTTATCCCCTGTTCTGCACCAGGATACCCTTGAATCCCAATGGTATTACAGAGCTTGTAATAGGATATGACGGCGGCATTGGAGCAGTGCCGCCAAAATTCATGGCTGAAATATCCAAACCTACCGGACACAGTAGAATTATTTGCGAAAAATTCCAGGAAAATGAGTACACATTGTATACAGAAGGAGAATCAGGCCAGAGCCACTTCTTCTATTTATATGCAGAAAATAAACCGGATACAGTTATAGGAGCATCCATTAGCTGTTTGGGGAACAAAATGTACCTGTTGCAGGCCCAATATCCTGAGGACGTACCTTCTGAGAACATACAGACGAAGAAGATCGTACTTAAAACACGATGAATTGAGATCTAAAAATAAAGCACTGAAATTTAACTCCTTATTGGTTAAAAAGAGAATAGGTTTAGTTTAGGTTTGGTTTGGTTAGGTTAGGTTAGGTTGGAGAGGGCCCCCGGGGGGGATCATGAAAGGAAAACGCAAAATTGTGTTTTCCTTTCTTCGTTTGTAAACTGTATCCCAGCAGTTCCCTTTCCGGCTCATGCTGCGTTTAACCAGTACATATCCCTCAAGAAGGGTCCTGAATTCATTACAGGCATACTGTGCCCCCCGATCTGAATGAAAGACCAGATCCCGAACAATCGGGCGGTTGTTAACAGACATGAACCAAGCTGGAATCACCGTATTCACAGCCTTCAATGACCGGCTTATGGACCATCCAACGACTTTCCGGTCCCAGAGGTCAATGATCACTGTAAGATACAGCCAGCCCTGATAAGTTCTTATATAGTTCAGATCTGAAACCCAAACCTGCCCGGGGCCGGTTACCATGAAATTGCGATTGAGCAAATTGCCAACAACCGGATAGTTGTGCTTGGAATCAGTGCTCACAACGAACTTCTTCCTGACAACACTTCTAAGACCCTCTTTCCTCATAATGGCCGCAACCCGGTTTTTCGAGACCCGGAACCCCAGTTTCTTCAACCTCGTGGCGATCCGGGGACTACCATAAGTCTTTTTACTCTTGAAAAAGATTTCTCGGATCATACGGGTATGCCGCTCGTTTTCCAATCCCCTTTTACCCGGTTTATGGTTTAACCAACTTTAATATGCACTTCTGCTTACTTTCAGCATTTTACACATCTTCTCAATGGGAAATATTGTGCAATGATCCTTCATGAATTGGAATATTTGCCATCGCTCCTGGAGAAAATGCTCACCGCTTTTTTTAATATATCCCTCTCCATCTGAGTGTCACGAAGCTCTTTCTTCAACTTGGCTATCTCTTTCTGTTCTTCTGTTTGCTTTGGGTTGCCATGGCCAGGGAAAGCCCCTCCCCGGACTTGTTGGGCCTCTCTTCTCCACCTATACAAAAGATCTGGCTTAATATCCAACTCCTCAGCCAATTTGCAGATATCTTCTCGATGACGACTAAGTTCAACAGCCATCTTTTTAAATTCTTGATCGTACTTTCTTCTTGTTTTCATAGGACCAAAAGTTAAGATTTATTTGCTTAACTCTCTGTCCGGTTTTTTAGGGCAATATCACCTTATGAAAGCAAGCTTTCAACGGACAGTAGTAAAAAATCCCCGGCCACTACGTGGCGGGGATTTTTGCGGAGGTCGGTAGCGGATTCGAACCGCTGTAACTGGTTTTGCAGACCAGCGCCTAACCACTCGGCAAACCGACCTTATCAAATGCAAATTAACGAAAATTTGTTGATTTTTACCAGAACAAACTGGAATGTGCATTTGAAATTATTTGGAATCCACCGGAAAGGGATTTCTGAAAACGGCAGAACACCAGCCTGTACTCGTTTACAGAGTTGTTTTCCGGGTTGTCATTTGTCCCCGAATCTTTGCAAAATCTCCAGGCACATCCGGCTGTTGTGGTAAGGGCATTTCCAGAATCCGGCCTTGTCGTTGTCGGTGTTTACCCTTCCGTCGGCCCGGATGCTCCAGTACCACTCCCCGTTCTTTCTGTCTGCCAGATGGTTTGTGATATAGCTAAAACAACGGTCTGCCTTCTCAAGGTATTCTTTCCTGCCGGTCAGCTGCCAGGCATGGATCAACCCTACTACCGCTTCGGCCTGAACCCACCAGTGACGGTCCCTGTCGGTGCGTCCTGTTGCCTCATCTGTTTCATAAATCATACTGCCGTCTTCCTGGAATCCTTCCAGGGCTGCATCCACCATTTTTACCGAAATGTTTGACACCCGGTCTATAAGCGACCTGTCCTCCAGCACCTGTGCGGTTTCGTATAGCAACCAGGCTGCTTCGATATCATGCCCGTAGGAGACCAGTTGTGACCTGCTATTCCAGAATTCATCGAAAAACAACCGGAGGTGAAAAGTGACCGGATGAATGATTTTTTCCAGAAAACTATGTAGTAAACTACGAAGTTGATTACGCAAATACCTGTCGGGACACGCCCTGGCCAGCATAGTATATGCCTCCAATACATGAAGGTTGGTATTGGTGGTTTTTTTCTCATTTTGATCTTTTTCGCTCAGCCGGAGATCCTCCAGCTCTATCCATTCACGGCTGAAAGCTTCCAGGTAACCTCCGTATTGTCTGTCAAGGCTGTGTTCTTCCAGCAGATCATACAGTTCCACGGCTCTTTTCCTGGCGTTTTCATTCCCTGCGGTAATGAAATGCTGGCTCAGGGCATAAATAAAGAAAGCCTGCGCATACACCTGTTTTTTTGTTTCCAGGGGAATGCTGTTACTGTTCAGACTCCACCACACGCCACCGTATTCCTCATCGAAAAAATACCTGTTGACATACTCCCATGCCCTGGTGGCTGTTTCCAGGTAAGATGGGATCCCCAGTATATAATGGGCTGAAGAAAAGGTCCACAGAATGCGGGCGTTCAGTACAGCTCCTTTCGGGGCAGCGGGGTGAACTGTGTTTTTTCCGTCAATCCGGCCGTAAAAGCCTCCCTGTTTCCGGTCGGACATGCGTTCTATCCAGAAAGGGAGGATGTTTTCCGTCAGTTCCTTCCGGGCATTTTCCTTTAACCGCTGTATGATGTCTTCTTCGGAACGGCTCATTTCTCTTCGAGGTATTTCCGGTTTTTGGCAATCAACTTTTTTACGTTCTGTACCGAGGCGGCGGAACGATACCCGTCAGTGGGCGTGTTCAGGCAGTAATCCGTGAGCCTTTCGATACTGGAAACGGCCACATGCATGCGGGTGTCTGATGAACCGTAATAAATATACACCGTCCCGTCCTCATCGGCTATCCAGCCGTTGGAAAACAATACATTGGAAACATCTCCCACACGTTCCTCCCCCTCGGGAGCCATGAAATATCCTGCCGGTTCGGCAAGTGTGCGTTCGGGGTGTTGAAGGTCGGTTAGGTACAGGTAGAGCACATACCGTAAACCGGCGGCACAGGCTCTTACTCCGTGTGCCAGGTGCAGCCATCCGTGAGGGGTTTTCAGGGGCGGAGGGCCTTCCCCGTTTTTCATTTCATTAACCGTATGATACCGGCGTGGATTGATGATCACTTCCTCACCGATTTCTGCGCGGGTGATATCCTTTACCAGAGCCCATCCAATGCCCCCGCCGTTTCCGGCCTCGATAAACCCTTCCTGGGGGCGGGTGTACAGGGCATACTGGCCGTTTACAAATTCAGGATGCAGTACCACATTTCGCTGCTGGTATTTCGAACGCAGGTCAGGCAGCCTTTCCCATGTTTTCAGGTCGTGGGTGCGTGCGATGCCGGCTGCTGCCACAGCCGAAGACAAATCGCCCGGCGGGGCGTTGGGGTCTTTTCTTTCCGTGCAGAAAATGCCGTATATCCAGCCGTCTTCATGCCGGGTAAGCCGCATATCGTATACGTTCACATCGGGGTCTTCCGTTTCGGGCAAATCCACCGGTTCGTCCCGGAAACGGAAACGATCGGTTCCATTGGGACTTTCTGCAATGGCAAAGAAAGATTTCCGGTCAACGCCTTCCACCCTTACGGCCAGCAGGTATTTTCCGTTCAGCTTGATGGCCCCGGCGTTGAAGGTGGAATTGAAACCAATCCTTTCCATTATGAAAGGATTGGTTGTGGGATTCATATCGTACCTCCAGTACAGGGGGACATGAGCTGCGGTAAGCACAGGATAACGGTACCGGTGGTAAATGCCGTTTACCGACCCCAGCGGGGGATTGTCCCGGTTCACCAGCTTTTCATATTCCTTTATCAGTCTTTGCAGGCGTTTCTCAGGTGCTTCCATGGTTTGCTCCGTTGACATTTACCAGTAAATGCTTTCCATTGTGATCTCGTGCTGAAATAACGTGCCGGGAAGGTTATAAAATTCAATAAAATCGTGTTCACTGACATGTCCCGGATAGGGGGCATAATGATGCCCTGGCCGGTTGTGGGCATTTCTCCACACCAATACGTAGGAAATGGGATGCTCTTGAACGGCAGGCCACAGCACGCCGGTCCACCATTCGGGATCAGGGATGCCTTCCAGACCTGTTTCCGTAAGGGCCGCGACTTTATGATGCTTTGCGGCCACTTCGGAAAGTATATCCAGCTTCCTGCTCACACGGTCTCTGAAATTTGTCTTTTCGTCAGGACCCATCTGGTAATCATCGAAACCGATCAGATCAACATATTCGTCTCCCGGATACCTTTCCAGGTATTCCTCTTCCGATTCGAATCCCGAAGAGGGAGAGTAGGCAAACAGCAGATGGTGTACCTGTTTTTCCTGACACAGGTAATTTACCGTGAACCGCCAGAGATCAATGAATTCCCGGGCAGTACAAAGGTCTTTTCCCCACCAGAACCAGCTTCCGGTATGCTCGTGATAGGGACGGAAGATAACGGGGATAGCCTGGCCCTGTTCGTTGTACAGGGTATGGAAAAAGTTGGCCAGGCGGTCGAGCCACTGCTTGAATATTTCGTGTTTTTCCCCCCCGGGCAAAACCGATTGCACTGTCATACGGGAACTGATATCCCAGGCTGAACCACGGGTGAGAGGATTATCGGCGTGCCAGCTTATGGTGATGACCCCTCCGCGGGAAAAGATGTTACGGGCAAAGCTCCGCATCTGCTCGAACGGAACCGAGTCGAGGTTGACCGGTGAGCCTTTTTCCAGGTGTCCGAGGTCCATTCCGTAAACGGCGGGGAAATCGCCACATACCCTTTTAACATCCGATTCCCCTTCGGGATATACCCAGCCAATTCCATAAGCCAGGTCGTCCTGATGACCGAACAGGATGCCTTTCCGGGTAAGTTTATGCAGGGATTTCAGGAGATTATCCGTTTGCAGGGAGGCGTGCTGATCGGAAGGTTTTATGTTGTCTTCCTGTTTTCCAGTGCAGGCTGGCCATGCCAGCAGAAAGCAAAAACAGAGGTAAAGAGGTTTCATCTATGGCTTATTGAATGATTTTTAAAAGTTTCCGGTTGTCACCAGGTGGTTGGGATCCGTTTCTTTGATCAGGGCAGCTACTTCCCTGGTCCATTTTTCAAAGGCAGGGATGCTTTCCCTGGAAAAAGCACGGGGCTCATTACCGATCTCCCAGGTCATGATCACCGGATCTTCGGTGTATTTCATGCCGGTATACCGGTTAGTGCGCCCGAGAATGAATTTTATATGTTCCTTGAATTGCCGGAGGCAGTTTTCGCAATGGTGAAACCGGCCTGCATAGCTCATGAATTCCTGCCATGTATGAGGTTTCACTGAAGGATAGGGGATGGGCCCGTATCCGTTCCAGTTAAGGTACTGGGCATACCCACCCGACCAGTCCCAGCTGTTGTTCAGGTACAGAACAGCTACCTGTCCCCGTTTTTTCATTTTGGCCAGAAGAAAATCGAGTCCGTCAAGCAGCTCTTCTTTGTAAACCCCCGGTACGAGCTGCAGGGCGGGTGTTACACGAAAAGGTTCCCCGTCAGGACCCTCGGCGCCCACCAGGATGCGAAGATTGTTCACCCCGATTTGTTTCAGATGATCAAGCTCCCTGATCAGCCTTTCCCGGTTTCCGTATTTCCCGGACGAGCCAAGAATTCCTCCGTACCAGTAATTAGTCCTTATGAAATAATAAGGCTGGCCGTTCTTCATGAATGTACTGTGCTGCACGGTAACGTATTTATCCGAATGAGCCGGCTGGCCGGTAATATGACCGGGAATCAAAGCCAGCAACAGGAAAGTGGTTAGCAAGCTGTATTTCAATCGATTGATATTTAATTACCTGCTTAGTAAAAATAATAAACCAGCCTGTTCCGGGATAATACGTTTCTTTTAAATCATAATACAATAATGCCCATTTTGTTTTTCCCGCAATTTCATTCTGCCGATTTATCCGGGTTTGTATGCATTCTCTTTCTTCTTCGAATATTTTCCTGATTATTCTTGTATGGTACTATTTTGTCAAGAATTGGATAACAAATTTTCCTTGCAGGCTGAAATGCCGGTACATTGATTTATGGATCTGATCATTATATGCACCATAATATAATGTGAATATTATATTTTTTTATTTCATTGATTTTTTTATATTTGAATCAACCGGGAAATCTGAACCAGATTATGGCTGAGTCCATTCTTCGTGAGATCACCCCGCTAACGCAATCCGATTGTTTCACCCTGTTTTACAGGACCAAGTCGGAATTCGATTTCCCCCTGCATTATCATGAGGAAATGGAACTGAATTTCATTATGAATGCCAGGGGGGCCAAAAGGATCATAGGCGATCACATAGGTGAAATCGGCCGGTATGAACTGGTGCTGATGGGACCTAACCTGCAGCACGGATGGTTTGGATCAGGATTCAGGCCGGATAAGGTGGAAGAGATCACCATTCAGTTTCATAAGGATTTTTTTGATGAAAAATTCCTGCAGAAAAATCAGTTAAGTTTTATCCGGAGCATGTTCCGGAAATCGTTGCGGGGGATCCTGTTTTCACAGGAAACCATACGGCAGGTGAAGCCTCGCCTGTACAGGCTCAGGGAAAAGCAGGGATTCGATTCGGTGCTCGAATTGATGTCCATTCTGCATACCCTTTCCATCTCGGGGGATTACCGGGTATTATCCGACAGCGGTTTCAACACGCACGAAGTGTTTTCGTACAATAGCCGGCGGATTGAAAAGGTCATGGAGTTCATCCATACCGGGTTCGACAAGCCCATTACCCTGGAAGAAGCGGCTCATATAGCGAATATGACCGAATCATCATTCAGCCGTTTCTTCAAGCTGAGAACCGGGATCACTTTTATAGACTGCCTTACCGAGGTGAGGCTGGGGCATGCCTGCCGGATGCTAATCGATACAACCAAAACCATTGCCGAGATAGCCTATTCCTGCGGGTTCAACAACATTTCCAATTTCAACCGCATATTCAAAAAGAAAAAAGGCTGCACTCCGAAAGAATTGCGGGATAGTTACGACCAGGGGAACCGGCTTTTCATCTGAAGAGGGGCTTATTCGATACGCAAAACACATTCGGCCGGTTCCAGCCTTTCCGAGGTTGCCGTTACGGTAACCGTTCCTTTTTCCTTTCCTGCCTTCACCACCAGAAGGCACTTCCCGTGAAAAGCCCTGCGGGTATCTGCCTGAAAGGGTTCATGGCTTGTCTGGCTTCCATTGTCTACTCCGGCAATGGTAGCATCTCCCCCGATGGAAAACCTGACCAGGTTATCAGCCAGGGGAACCGGGTTGTTTTCACGATATGTGACTGTTACCGTTATGAATGACAAATCGGATCCGCCGGCTGCCAGCTTGCCCCTGTCGGGCTCGAGAAGCAGAGGGGCCGGTTTTCCGGCCGTTTTTACACGGGCGACCATGCTTTCCTTTTCCCTGTTTTTTCCTACAGCCATCAGGGGGCCTTCTTCAAAAGGGACTCTCCACATCAAAAGCAGATCATCTGCTTTTTTTCTTTCTTTCCCAGCGATCTGTCATTCAGGAAAAGCTCCACTTCGTTACAATTGGTATAAACCCATACATCTACCGTTTGGCCGGGCTCCCAGTGCCAGTGTGGGAAAAGATGGAGTAACGGGGTGTCGGTCCATTTGCTCTGGTACATATAATAGGCATCTTTTGGGAAGCCACAAAGATCGATGATACCGAAATAGGAGCTCCGCGCCGGCCATCGGTATGGGGTGGGTTCCCCCAGATACTCAAAACCCGTCCGGATAAACATGCCGGATAGGAATTCGTATTTTTTGATGATCTCCCAGCTTTCCCTGTGTGTTGATCCCCAGGGGACCGAACAGTTGTCGTATGATGAACAGGAATAATCGGGGTTTACTCCGGTAAACGGGATATTCCATCGAATGGGCCAGCGGCGTACCGAATCGGAAGGCATATCGTAGTTGCCCCGGGTAGCCAGGGCTGACGTGGTTCCCGTGGTGATAAATGCCTGGCCCGGGAAATCGGACAGAAACCGGGGGAAAGTCTCATGGTGATAGTTGTAACCGATGAGGTCTAGTGCTCCGGATTGAATAACGGGATTTTCAGGTTCGGGATAATTGCACCCGGAGGTAATGGGGTGGGTGCTGTCAAGCTGCCTGACGATGTCGGCCAGGTGGGTGCCCATGGCCGATCCTGTGCTGTCCCATTGCTCCATGACTTCGTTCCCGATACTACAGATGATCACGCTGGGATGGTTGCGGTCGCGCAACACCAAATCTTCCAGGTCTCTCCGGTGCCATTCGTCCCAGTCACGACTGTAATCATATTCCGTTTTGGAAATTTTCCACATGTCGAAAGCCTCATCCATGACAAGAAATCCCATTTGGTCGCACAGGTCGAGAAGTCGGGGGACGGGGGATTATGGGCGGTACGGATAGCATTGCAGCCCATATCTTTCAGCAATTCCAGGCGGCGTTCAATAGCCCGGATATTAATAACTGCTCCCAGGCACCCCATGTCATGGTGTTCGCAAACCCCTCTGATTTTCATGGTTTTCCCATTCAGAGAAAAGCCTTTTACCGGGTCGAAACGGAACGAACGGATCCCCGTGACCGTTTCATATACGTTGAGAAGACGTTTTTTTCCTGATGTTCGAAACCACCCGGTAGAGGGCAGGGTTATCCACCGACCATAACTGCGGTTCTTCCTCGGTAAGTTCCTGTTGCACCACCGTAACAGTATCTGTCAGGTTTATCCCGTTGGTACTGACCATGGAAACGCGCCGGTTGTTCCTGTCGTAAACCGATGTTTCCAGGGTTACCGTCTCCGGTTTCCCGGTGGTGTTCCTGATGCGGGTCTCGATATGTATCCGGGCCGAATGCTCGTTCACTTCCGGGGTGGTGACAAAGGTTCCCCAGTGATCTACGGCTACAGGCCCGGTGGAAACAAGCCATACATTCCGGTATATGCCCGATCCGGAATACCATCTGGAATTGGGTTGTTGCGAATTATCCACCCTGACGGCCACGACATTTTCCTGATTTCCAAAATGAAGCCAGGGAGTGAGTTCATCCCGGAATGAGCTGTAACCGTAATGTCTTTTTCCCAGGTAATGGCCGTTGATCCATACTTCACTCACTGTTGCGGTATATTCCGTCGAATTCCATGTAGAAAAGTTTTCCTTTCTGTCCGGTATCAAGGTGGAAGGTTTTCCGGTACCATCCGATACCTCCGGGAAGGGCTCATCCGCCTGCCGTAGCAGGGTGGTCTTCGCTGAAGGTCTCCTCGATGCTCCAGTCGTGGGGCAGATCCGGCAGCCTCCATTCCGAATCGTCAAAACCGGGTTCAGAAGCGGCTTCATTATCCGCAAGCGTGAATTTCCACCCGGTACCGAAGTTGATTTTTCCCTGGAAACTTTTTTCGAACAGGATCCCAGGGCTGTGATTATGACGGAAAGATTAATAACTGTAAAAAAATGAGAGACGATTGGTTTCATAATCGGGAAGTCATGATTTTATTTACCTGTTAATTCAGCGGAAGGCTTATTTCACTTCCGTTATATTGAACCGTGTAATGTGGCGCACCAACGGGGTAAGCCGGTACGGGTTCGCCGGTATCCACATACACAATATGGAAGGTGCGTTGGTTCAGCATTCCCTGGAACGACCCCGTTCTTTCACCGATGATCAGCGTTTTACCGGCTTCGTTGTACCTGATGGGGATCAGCGTATATGCTCCATTCTCGTAGTTGTAATTGGTATTTTCATCTTCATACAAAACAAATTCTCCGTCAGCCCCGGCATACACATACAGGGTGACCGGGTTGGGGGCTTTCTCGTCGGCATACTGCAGGGGAGGGCCGAAAGGGATGATGGCTCCTTCCCTTACAAATATGGGCATTTCGTCGAGGGGAGCGGGTACTTCCAGCTTTTTCCCCCCTGAGGCAAATTCCCCTGTGAACAGATTATACCAGCCGGTCCCGGCAGGCAGATAAACGCTCCGGTTGCGGGCCCGGTATTCGCAAACGGGGCTGATCATGAGCCAGGGCCCGAACATGTACTGGTCGCCGATATCGAACACGTTCGTATCTCCCGGGAAATCCATAACCAGTCCGCGCATCAGGGTATAATCGTTGAGCCATACGTGCCCGGCCAGGGAATAGATATATGGCATGAGGCGATATCTCAGGTGAACGAATTTCAGCATACTCTGATAGGCGGGATGAGATTCCGGAGCCACATGGAATATTTCCCGGTAGGGGTATTGCCCGTGTGCCCGGAAAATCGGGCAGAAAGCACCGAACTGGTACCAGCGGGTCATTAGTTCCCGCCATTCCTCCTGATCTGCCGGGGAGGGGTTGTAATACCTGCTTTCCACGGCAAACCCTCCGATATCCATAGTCCAGTAGGGGATTCCCGACATACAGAAATTCACTCCGCAGGGGATCTGGGCTTCCATGTCGTGCCAGCGGGCGGCGATATCACCGCTCCAGTTGGCGGCCGAATATCTTTGCAAACCGGCATATGCCGAACGGGTAAGAATGAATACCCGCTGGTTGGCTCTGACCCTCCGCTGGCCGTTGTAAATTCCCCCGGCCTGTACCAGGGAATAGGCATTAAAATACTGGTCGGCCGGGCCCAGAGCGGTAGGGTGCATCAGGGCTTTCCGTTCCTCCATGGGAAGGTTCGAGCAAATATCCGGCTCCGTGGCATCGAGCCACCAGGCATCGAAGCCTCTGCTGAACAAACTGTCGTTAAGCTGGTTCCAGTAGGCTTTGCGTGCCTCGGCATTAAAGGCATCGTAGAAGGTGGAAACGTAACCCAGCCAGTCTTTCTGGTCTTTTTCCGCGTTCCGGGTGTACAGCCATCCCCGGCTGTTCATGGCTTCGTAATTTTCGGTCCTCACGTAATATTTTGGCCACACCGAGATCATGATGTGTGCATGGAGCGAATCGTGAAGGGTTTGTACCATGCCGTCAGGATCGGGGAAGCGTGACCGGTCAAATCCGTGGTCGCCCCATTTGTCGATGGGCCAGTATTGCCAGTCAAGCACCATATTGTCGATGGGAATATTTCTTTTCCTGAATTCCCTGGCAGTGGATAGCAGTTGTTCCTGGGTCATGTACCTTTCGCGGCTCTGCCAGAAGCCCATGGCCCACCGGGGCATAACCGGCGCTTTCCCGGTTACTGTGCGGTATCCGCCGATCACTTCGTCCATGTTCTCCCCGGCTATGAAATAGTAATCAATCTGTTCTCCCACTTCGGAAAACAGGGAGATGCGGTTATGCAAATCTTCTTCCGGAGGATCCAGGTGCCGCAGGGCGATAAACGATTCTCCCCCGTCGGGGATCCATTCGATTTTCAAATAGATTTTTTCGCCCTTATTCATGGGCAGGTTAAAATGGTTCGATGAGGGATTCCAGCACTGCCTCCACCGGTCGAAAACCAGGCTATCGCCGATCCATAATCTGGCATAACCGGCGGAAGTGAATACGAAAGAATGCGTACCGGTGGTGTCCGATTCCAGATAACCTTCCCATGTTACAAAACCGTTGTTCAGATCATAGCCGGCGGGGAATTTCGCCAGATCGGGGATGAACTGGTAATTAATTTCTTTTTCTTCGCGGGTAGTAACCCTGTCTCTTTTGTTTCTGTCGGCATAGGTGGCGGTAAGGCCGCCTTCTTCTCCCCGGCTGTTGTAGAGTTTCAGGGAGGAAAGCTCCATATAATCGCGCACGTTACCGAATTTGCTTCTGGAATAGTTGTCCCACAGGATGCCATAGTTTTTCGTCGAAAGGAGGAAAGGTACCACTGCCTGGGTGTTGTACTGGTACAGGTCGAAATTTTTTCCTCTCATATTCATGAAGGAAGTTTGATTGCCGCCCAGTCCGTACAGGGCTTCTCCGGGGGATAAGCCGAACAGCTGTCTGATGGCAAAAAACGGTTCTCCGTGGATGGTTACCGGTTGAAAAGTTTTTCCTCCTCCCGGTATTTCCGACAGGATGGGGCTGCCGTCGGAACGGTGAAAAGACACTTCTCCGGTTTTCAGGGATACTTTTACCAGGAGCGCGGATGTTTGGAGGTTTACTTCACCGTTATCGCGTTTAACTGAAAATTCAGCATTTTCAGGCGGTTCGGCGATGGCCATGAGACTTTTTGTTTCCGGGAATTCCTTCCCGGGAAAGGAGGTGACCCGGATAATCCGGTCGGATATGACCTGTAGCCTGACCGATTCGTTTGCAAGAGCGGCTTCCGGATAAACGATGATTCCGTTGCCGGTTTTTCTTACCGGAGAGCTGCCGCAGGAGGTAAGGAAGAATGGCAGCAGGACTCCTGCCAGAAAAAGCAGAATAAGGATGTTTCGTTTTTCTTGCATGGTAAAGGAGGTTTTTTGATACGGCAAATTATGATTTTTTTATTCATGCGAAATTCCATACCCTTTTGATCAGATTGTTTGTTATTCGGATGAACCTGTTACCGGATCATTTGGCGGATAAACCGGACGCCTGACAAGGAACCCCTTATCAGGCAGTCTGACTTACCTAATCTGATTCGACCTGAACCTATTAACCAAAAACCTGCTCAATAAAAAAAAAGATCATTACAAAGCGCAGTTTCCGATTTGGTGACCAGGATACAAACCGGTCGTTTCATAACAAAATAAAGTTACATATTCCTTTACCGGCAAAATTGATACTATTTTGTCCGTTTATTATAATTATTTGCTTGTCTGAATCCTTGCCAGTTGCCCGATTGATAGATAGTGTATAAGTTACACTTAATTTCCCTTTCGGAAGTGATACTGCCGTTTTCCACTGTATTCCCTGTATTCCCGTTTTCTACCGGTTGCCTCCCTGTTTAAAAAACTCGGTTTGACCTTATATAAAGGCAGTATAGCCTGTTTTAGGGGATGTTTTTTCCCGGCCGTTGTGTATTGATTATGCTGGTTAATTGCCATATATTTGAAATATATTTGTATCGTACACTAAGGTGTGTAAGGCCATAGATAACTGAAAAACAATGATATCTCACAAAATTGTTCCGAATGTATCAGTTGACTGTGTTATATTCGGATTTGATTTTGAAAAGTTGAATGTATTGCTGGTCGACCGTGAGCTGAAAGATGAGAAAACAGGGAAAGTGTTGATCAATGACCACACCCTTACCGGTTACCATATTTATGAAGACGAAGACCTGGATGCAGCTGCCTACAGGATCCTGAAGGAGTTGACGGGACTTGACAACCTTTTCCTTGAACAGTTTGCTGCTTTCGGACAGATAGACAGGGTTTCTTCAGAAAAAGACCAGTTATGGCTGAAGCATATCAATAAGGAATTTGCCGACCGGATCATTACCGTGGGCTACCTGGCACTGATCGATAATACGCGGGTGACTCTGAAACTGTCGGGGAAAAATGTGCAGTGGTATCCGGTGAATGAGGTGAAGGATATGGAGATGGCGTTTGATCATAAGCATATAGTTTATAAAGCCCTGGAAGCGTTACAGAAAAAAGTGAAGGTGGAACCCATTGCCTTTGAACTCCTTCCTGATTATTTTACCCTTTCGCAACTGCAGAAACTGTATGAGGCCCTGCTGGGAGCCTCTTTTGACAAACGAAATTTCCGGAAGAAAATATCGCAAATGCACTACGTGATTCCCCTGAAGAAGAAGCAGAAAGGCGTGCCTCATAAACCGGCCCAGTATTACCTGTTCAGCCGCGAGGTATATGAAAAAACCAAAAAAAACCGGATTTCCTTCATCGTATGAGAGGTTCTTCCCGGAATACATATCCTGAAGTATGCCTCTACCACCCATACCGTATTTTCTGCCTCCTTCCCCTGCTGATTCCTGTTACCTGTTAATCTGTTTTCGCCATGAACCTGCACGTTATTGACCTGGGTATTATCGTGCTGTATCTGATAGCCACCGTTTTTATCGGGTACTGGGTTTCCCACAGAGCTTCCCGGAATATCCAATCGTATTTTCTCGGAGGGAATATCCTTCCATGGTATTTTCTGGGAATATCGAATGCTTCGGGCATGTTCGATATAGCCGGAACCATGCTTATCGTTTACTGGCTTGCCGTGTACGGACTGAAGAGCATCTGGATCCCCTGGCTGTGGCCTGTTTTCAACCAGATCTTCCTGATGGTTTACCTCTCGGCCTGGCTGCGCCGCTCGCGGGTTATGACAGGTGCCGAATGGATACGGACACGCTTTGGGAAAGGACTTGCCGCCAATCTTTCACACATCATTGTGGTGATCTTTGCCCTGGTAAGTGTGATTGGCTTCCTGTCATACGGTTTCAAGGGTATTGGAAAATTTGCTTCGGCTTTTCTGCCTCCCATTGTGACTAACCCGGAATATCTGCTCAAACACCCGCAGATCAATGTGAATCTCTATGCCTTGATCCTGATGGCCGTAACTACCTTTTACGTGGTGAAGGGAGGTATGTTCAGCGTGGTGATCACCGAGGTCATTCAGTACGGTATCCTCATCATTTCTTCTATTGCCATCGGGATTATTGCCATGACCCAGGTAGCGCCCGGAGCCATCGACGCCGTTGTGCCGGAAGGATGGAAAAGCATATGGTTCGGCTGGACCGTGGGGCTTGACTGGACCCAGATATCCGATGCAGCATCCGACAAGCTGCATGCTTTTAACGAATGGATCGTGAACGATGGTTACCAAATGTTCGGATTGTTTTTTGTCATGATGCTTTTCAAAGGCATCTTTGTTTCGGCTGCCGGGCCGGCTCCGAACTATGACATGCAACGCATTCTGGCTACACGCAATCCCAGCGAGGCTTCCAAAATGAGCTCTCTGGTGAATGTGGTACTGAACCCGGGAAGATATTTTATGATTACCGGGCTTACGGTACTGGCCCTGGTTCATTTCGACAGTTTGTATACGGGTTCCCTTACAGAACCCGATTTTGAAAGCATCCTCCCCGAGGTGCTGGCCACCTATGTACCCGTGGGTCTGCTTGGATTCCTCATGGCAGGACTTTTCGCAGCTTTCATGAGCAATTTTGCCGCCACGGTGAATGCCGCCCCGGCGTATATTGTGAACGACATATACAAAAGGTATATCAATCCCCATGCGGATGAAAAAAAATATGTCATGATGAGTTATGCCTCCTCTTTGCTGATCGTGATCATCGGGATCACCGTGGGCTTTCTCATCACCTCGATCAATGATGTGGTCCTTTGGCTTACGGCTGCTCTGTGGGGCGGATATACCGCACCCAACGTGCTGAAATGGTATTGGTGGAGGTTCAACGGATACGGTTATTTCTGGGGTATGGTGGCCGGTATCGGAGCCGCCCTGATCCTGCCTCTTCTGAACCTGGAGATCCTCCACAAATGGCCTCTTCTGAATAACTTCAGTATGAACGCTTTTCCCATCATCCTGCTGCTTTCTACTGCCGGAAGTGTGCTGGGATCGTTGTTTACCAAACCCGAAGATCCTGAAACCCTGAAAAATTTCTATAAAAGCGTCCGTCCCTGGGGATTCTGGAAACCGGTCCACGAAATGGTGGTGTGTGAAGATCCTTCGTTCGAAGGCAACCACAATTTCTGGCTGGATATGTTCAATATTGTGGTGGGTATTGTGTGGCAAACTACCCTTATTGCATTTCCCATCTTCCTGGTCCTTCGCGAATGGACACCATTCCTGATTGCCATCGGGATCATGGCAGGAACCACCCTAATCCTCAAGTTTACCTGGTGGAACAAACTGAATGATTAATTCCTTAAATCAATGGCCATGCGATACGGACATTTTGACGATCAGAACAGGGAATATGTGATTAACCGGTGGGAAACCCCCTATCCCTGGATCAATTATCTGGGAAACCGGGATTTCTTTTCCATTATTTCAAATACGGCCGGAGGATACAGCTTCTACCGGGATGCCCGCCTTCGCCGCATTACCCGTTTCCGTTATAATAATGTCCCTCTGGATGACGGAGGGAAGTATTTTTATATCAACGATAACGGCTCGGTATGGTCGCCGGGCTGGAAACCTGTGAAGGAAGACCTCGACTGGTATACCTGCCGTCACGGGCTGGGGTATACGGTGATTACGGCGGAAAAAAACCTGGTGGAAGCAGAAGTAACCTATTTTGTTCCCCTGGATGATCCCTGCGAAATCCAGTGGGTCAAACTGACCAATAAAAGTCCCCGTGCGAAAAAAATCCTTCTCTTTTCTTTTGTGGAATGGTGCCTGTGGAACGCCCTCGACGACATGACCAATTTTCAGCGCAACTTCTCTACCGGAGAAGTGGAAGTGGAAGGCAGTGTGCTCTATCATAAAACGGAATACAGGGAAAGAAGGAACCATTATGCATTTTATTCGGTCAATGGGCCGCTGGCAGGTTTTGACACCGACAGGGAAGCATTTCTGGGAATGTACAAAGGTTTTGACCGGCCCAATGCCGTTTTTTCGGGGAAACCCCGGAATTCCATAGCCCATGGCTGGTCCCCCGTGGCATCGCATTGCCTCGAGATTTCAATGGAAGCCGGAGAAACCCGGGATATCGTTTTTCTACTGGGTTACGTGGAAAATCCCGGTCAGGAAAAATTTTCGGCCCCGGGAGTGATCAACAAAGAAAAAGCACATGCCATGATCGACCGATACCGTTCTTCCGTCCGGGTGAGCGTTGCCCTCTCATCCCTCAAAGACCACTGGACGGCTCTTCTCTCTTCCATCCGGCTGGAACATACCGATCCACAGCTCACCCGCATGGTGAATATTTGGAATCCTTACCAGTGTATGGTCACTTACCATATGTCGCGCAGCGCATCCTATTTCGAATCAGGTATCGGGCGGGGCATGGGATTCCGCGATTCCAACCAGGACCTGGCGGGGTATGTACACATGGCTCCCGGCCTGGCCCGTCAGCGGATCATCGATATTGCCTCCACCCAGTTCGAGGACGGAAGCGCTTACCATCAATACCAGCCCCTTACAAAACGAGGCAATGGGAAGATCGGGGGAAATTTCCATGACGACCCGCTCTGGCTAATTTTCGGAACGGCCGTATATATCAGGGAAACTGGCGACTGGGCTATCCTGGATGAGATAGTACCTTTCGATAATGATCTTTCCAGAACCGATACCCTTTTCGGTCATCTGGAAAGGTCTTTCCGTTACATACTGAATAACCGGGGTCCCCACGGCCTCCCTCTGATCGGCCGGGCCGACTGGAACGACTGTCTTAACCTGAACTGTTTTTCTGAAAATCCCGACGAGAGTTTCCAAACTACCGGGAACAGAGAGGGTGGCCAGGCCGAATCGGTATTTATTGCCGGCATGTTTGTCCTGTACGGGAACGATCTGGCTGCCATGGCAGAAAAAAGAGGCCAGCATGACCTGGCGGCAGAAGTGCGGGGGCATACCGAAGAAATGGCAGGGATCATTGAAAAATACGGATGGGACGGAGAATGGTTCCTCCGAGCCTATGACCATTTCGGCGAAAAGGTAGGTAGCCGGGAGAATACAGAAGGAAAGATCTTTATCGAACCTCAGGGTATGTGCATTATGGCAGGAACAGGACTCGGTGACGGGAAAGCGGTACAGGCCCTTGAATCGGTCAACCGGTACCTGGCCTGCCCGTACGGCATCGTGCTTAACCATCCGGCATATACCCGCTATTACCTCCACCTGGGAGAAATATCGAGCTATCCCGAAGGATACAAGGAAAATGCAGGTGTCTTCTGCCACAACAACCCCTGGATCATGATTGCTGAAACACACACGGGGAACGGCAACCGGGCTTTCGATTATTACACCCGCATTACTCCTTCCTATTCGGAGGAAATCAGTGATCTGCACCGTACCGAACCGTATGTGTATTCCCAGATGATCGCAGGTAAAGATGCTTTCAGGCCCGGTGAAGCCAAGAACAGCTGGCTGACCGGTACGGCCGCCTGGTGTATGCATACCATTACACAGTATATCCTGGGCGTACGGCCCGAGTTTGACGGTTTGCGGGTGGATCCCTGCATTCCGGCCGAATGGGACGGCTTCCGTATGACCAGGAAATTCCGGGGGGCTGTTTATCAAATTGACGTGCTGAATCCCGCACACCGGCAGAAAGGGATAAAGGAAATCCTGTTGGACGGGCAGCTGCATACCGGCAATCTGATCCCTCCCTTTCCGGAGGGTACTTTGCATACAGTAAATGTAACCATGGGGTAACTGCCCCGCACAGAAACTTCAACCATTACCAGTTATGAAACGATTCACATCCTGTTTTTTCACCGGAGTGCTTGCCGTGAGCGCTTCATTCTTAATGCCGGCCTGCAGTGCCGGTTCTGCAGGGGCTGACGGAAACAGACGGCCGGATTCCACCGGGTTATTTCTGATCAATCAGGAAGGGTATAGGCCCGGGTCAGCCAAGATCGCCCTGTTGCGCCTGCCGGCCACAGAATTCGAAGTGGTGGACGAAGAGAGCGGAAGGGCTGTATATTCAGGTAAGACAGGCAAACCCCGGTACTGGTCTTTATCAGGCGATACGGTGAGGGCTGCCGATTTTTCCGACCTCGATACTCCCGGAACTTACCGGCTTGTTACCCGCCAGCCTGCTGCATCTTCCTGGCCTTTTTCCATTGGGGAAAATGTGTACAGCGACATTACTGTGGCTTCCATACGCGCCTTTTATTTCAACAGGTCGGGAATGGAAATCGTCCCGGAATACGGGGGGAAATGGGCCCGGCCGGCAGGACATCCCGACACCTCGGTCCTGATACATCCATCGGCCGCTTCCCCTTCCCGGCCTGCCGGTACGGTGATTTCCAGCCCGGGAGGCTGGTACGATGCCGGTGATTACAACAAATACATGGTGAACAGCGGGATCACTACGTATACCCTGTTGCTCTTTCTACAGCAATATCCGGAATACTGCAGGGAACTCAGACTAAATATACCGGAAAGCAACAATACCCTGCCCGATGTGGCCGATGAACTACTGTACAATCTGAAGTGGATGCTTACTATGCAGGATCCGGCCGACGGGGGAGTATATCATAAGCTGACACACAAAAATTTCAGCGGATTTGTAATGCCTCATCAGACCACCGAACCGCGGTACGTGGTGCAGAAATCCACTGCCGCTGCCCTGAATTTTGCCGCCGTAACAGCCATGGCGGCCCGGGTCCTGAAAAATTATCCCGGGCCGGAAACGGAAAACCTTCCGGAGACCTGCCTCCGGGCAGCCCGGAAAGCCATGGCATGGGCCCGGGAACACTCTGATGTTATATACCGCCAGCCCGCGGATATTCAAACAGGAGAGTACGGTGACGGAAACCTGGAAGACGAGTGGTTCTGGGCGGAAACGGAACTGGCTCTTACCGGGGAAGATCCCGGCGCAATAAATACCGGATATATCAGGGACCATGAATTCAGAACCCCCACCTGGAACCAGGTAGAAATGCTCGGGCTATGGTCCCTGGTACTTTCCGGTCATGAGGAGTTTTCTGCGGCAGCCGGCCTGGCTGGGGGAAAACTCATGGAGCGGGCCGGTATCCTGTACAAAAAATACAACACCTCCCCGTATCTGGTAAGCCTGGATCATTTCGAATGGGGCAGTAACGCGGAGGTGGCAAACCAGGCCCTGGTCAAGCTGATCGCCATGAATATTTCGGGTGATGAGAAATACCTTGCTGCCATACAGGGAGATGTGGACTACCTGCTGGGAAGGAATGCCACGGGGTATTGTTTTGTTACCGGTTTCGGCTCCCGGTCACCCGTGAATATTCACCACCGCCCCTCCGGTGCCGACGGCATACCCGAACCCGTGCCGGGCTTCCTGGTGGGAGGGCCTAATACACAAGTGATGCACGATTGCGGACCGCTTGTAAAAAGGTCGGCTTTTCCGGCCCGGTCGTATACCGACACGGAATGCAGCTATTCAACCAACGAAATTGCCATCAACTGGAATGTTCCCTTCTTTTATCTGATGGGTGCCATGGATGTCATGACACGCAAGGCAGGATTATAAGCGAGGGATTTTATGTGCCGATCAGGTCCTTCCGGGAGAAATCATCCACATTTTCTGCGTATTCCGGCAGGCAGTCGGGACACAGGCAATCATGGTACTTTTCCCTGATCCTGACCAGCACCTCGGGGGAGATCAGGTATTTCTCACACCAGCAGGGCTTCCCCGTTTGCTGAAAACAGGAAAAGGTGCGCCCGCATCTGGGACATTTTTTGGAAATGGCTTTCATATCGGGGTTTATTTGCTCAGAGTAACGCTTACACATTCCACCCGACCTCCAACAGGTGGATTCATCTTCGACACTTTGATCGTGGCACGCTCGATCCCCTTGAGTTCATCGTACAGGGTGTCGAGGATGCGGGAGGCAATATGTTCCAGAAGATGCGATTTTTTCTGCATCTCCCGTTTCACGATTTCATAAGCTTTCTGGTAATTCACCGCATCGCGCAGGTTATCGGTGGATGCCGGAAGGGTCATATCGGTTTCCAGCGAAAGGTCTACCAGAAAACGGTTCCCTACGATCTGCTCTTCCCGGAAATGCCCGTGGTAGGCATAAAATTCCATATTTTCGATCCGGATCACTCCCATCGGGCCGGCCACATGGTTTAATTATTCTGCAATGTTACGAATCATTATTATACGTTATCCTTTTCCTGCCGGCTTTTATCCCGGTTTTTTCAACATTTTTTCCCCGTGTAGCAGAAAAATGAATTTTATTCATCTGTTTTTCCATCCTGTGCAATTTCCTCCTATTTTTGTAATCTGTTTGCCAATCGCTTATTTTATTTTCCGATGGAAGAAAAAAGATCATCCCTGAATTTTATTGAACAGATCATTACCGACGATCTGAGAGCCGGAAAGAATAACGGGAAAGTGCATACCCGTTTTCCTCCTGAACCCAACGGGTACCTGCACATTGGTCATGCCAAGTCAATCTGCCTCAATTTCGGACTGGCACGGAAATACGGAGGAAAATGCAACCTGCGGTACGATGATACCAATCCTACCAAAGAGGAACAGGAATATGTCGATTCCATCAGGGAAGATATCCACTGGCTGGGATTCGACTGGGAAGACAGGGAGTTTTATGCATCCGATTATTTCGACCAGCTGTATGCCTGGGCGGAAAAAATGATCATGGACGGTAAAGCCTATGTGGACGACCAGTCGGCCGAGCAGATAGCCGAACAGAAGGGGACCCCCACGGTTCCCGGGAAGGAAAGCCCTTACCGCAGCCGTTCGCCGGAAGAAAACCTCAGACTTTTCAGGGAAATGAGGGACGGAAAATACGGAGAAGGGGAGAAAGTACTCCGGGCCAGAATCGATATGGCTTCTCCCAATATGCATATGCGTGATCCCATCATGTACCGCATCATGCACAGATCACACCACCGCACCGGTGACAAATGGTGTGTTTACCCCATGTATGATTTTGCCCACGGACAATCCGATTATATCGAGGGGGTCACCCATTCGGTATGTACCCTGGAATTTGAGGTGCACCGGCCCTTATACGACTGGTTCCTCGATCAGGTATATACTCCGGGAACCGTGCGTCCCCGGCAGATCGAATTTGCCCGCCTGAACCTGAATTATACGGTCATGAGTAAGCGCCGTCTCCTTGAATTGGTGCAGATGGGTATTGTCAAAGGCTGGGATGACCCCCGCATGCCCACCATATCAGGTCTCCGCCGAAGGGGATATACCCCGGAATCAATCCGTGTGTTTGCGGAAAAAGTGGGGGTGACCAAAACCGACAGCGTGATCGATGTATCGCTGCTCGAACACAGTGTGCGCGACGACCTGAACAAAAAAGCTCCCCGTGTGATGGGGGTTCTTCGTCCTTTGAAGGTGGTGATCGAAAATTACCCGGAAGGAAAGGTGGAAATGCTTGAAACTGTGAACAATCCCGAGGATGAAAGCATGGGAACCCGGCAGGTACCTTTCAGCCGGGAATTGTATATTGAGCAGGACGATTTTATGGAAGATCCACCGAAAAAATTTTTCCGCCTGAGACCTGGAGGGGAGGTTCGGCTGAAAAGTGCCTATATCATCCGGTGTGAAAAAGCGGTAAAGAACGAGAAAGGAGAAATCATCGAATTACGCTGTACGTATGATCCGGATACCAGAAGCGGAAGCGGTGCGCAACGAAAAGTGAAGGGGACCCTTCACTGGGTATCGGCCGCACATGCCATTGACGCGGAAGTGAGGTTGTACGACCGCCTGTTCAACGATCCCGATCCCATGGGACACAAAGACAGGGATTTCAAGGAGTTCCTGAATCCCGATTCCCTGAAGATTATCACGGGCTGCAAGCTGGAACCCCGGCTGGGGAATGTCCGTCCCCTGGATAAGTTCCAGTTCCAGCGGATCGGATATTTCTGTGTGGATCCCGACAGCACGCCCGGCAAACCGGTGTTCAATCAGACGGTTCCGCTGAAGGATACCTGGGGCAAAGTGGTGAACCGGGGATCGTGATCATTCCGGTAGCCATTCCTATGGTTCCGGCACAGAAGCAGACAGGCCCGAAGTGCATTCTTCGTTTCTTTTCGATATATTTAAAGGATAAATGCCTATTGAAAACCGCGAAGTGAAACGACAGGTTCTGCTGACCGGCATCGGAATTATTTCTGTCTTCTTGATGTTATCCGTATCTTCCTGTAAACGGCAGGACGGAATATATATGCCCGTTGCGTGTACCCTGCCGGTCGATGCCGACGATACCGGGGATTCGATCCTGATCAAGGCGGCCCATGTTGTTCCTGCCCCTGAACAGATTACCGCACTGCAAGATGAATTTATTGCCTTTATCCATTTCGGCCCGAATACCTTTACCCGCAGGGAATGGGGAACAGGACGGGAAGATCCTGCCCTGTTTGATCTGCACACCCTCGACACCGACCAGTGGTGCCGGAATATGCAGGCTGCGGGCATGAATAGGGTCATTTTTACCGCCAAGCACCACGACGGATTCTGCCTGTGGCAGAGCCGGTATACACGGCATGGGGTGATGTCATCACCCTACCGCAACGGAAAGGGAGATGTGTTGAAGGAATTGTCGGCTTCCTGCCGTAAATACGGAATCAAACTGGGGATCTATCTTTCTCCGGCCGATCTCTACCAGATGGAAAGTCCCGGCGGCCTGTACGGGAACCTGAGTGAATATACTTTAAGGCAGATACCCCGGCCTGTGGAAGGGCGCCCTTTTGAGAACAAAACGACCTTTCGTTTTGTGGTGGACGATTACAATGAGTACTACCTGAACCAGCTGTTCGAACTGCTTACGGAATACGGTCCCATACACGAAGTATGGCTTGACGGGGCCCATCCCGGGAAGAAAGGGGGACAAAAATACACTTTCCGGGCGTGGGAGGCACTGATCCGCACCCTGGTTCCCCAGGCCGTGATATTCGGCAGGCAGGATATCCGCTGGTGCGGAAATGAAGCGGGCCGTACCCGCGAAAGTGAATGGAATGTGATACCCTATTCCACCGATCCTACCCGGCTAGACCGGTTCGAAGACATCACGGCCGATTCCGTAGGATACAGGAAACAGTTGCTGCAGGCTCGTTTCCTGCATTACCAGCCCGCAGAGACGAATACCTCCATCCGCGACGGCTGGTTTTACCGCGACGATACCGCCCAGCGGGTGCGGACAGCGGAAGAGGTGTTCGATATTTACGAAAGGGCGGTGGGGGGCAATTCCATCTTCCTGCTGAATATTCCTCCCAACCGGCAGGGACGGTTCTCCGGCCGGGATGTGGCCGTGCTGGAAACGGTAGGCAAACGTATCAGGGAAACCTACGGAAAAAACCTTCTGGAAGGAGCCCGGGGTCCCCGGGAGATTCTTGACGGGGATCTCAGCACCCGGGTGTTGGCAAAAGCGGCAAACCGTCAACTGGTGATTACCACACCTGAGCCGGTTACCATTAACCGATTTGTGATACAGGAGTCGGTGACTACCCACAGTGAACGGATCGAAGCCCATGCCCTGGATGCGTGGGTAAACGGTGAATGGAAGGAAATAGCTGCAGGAACCAATGTGGGGTATAAACGCATTCTGCGGTTCCGTCCCGTCACCTCGAACAGATTCAGGATACGCATTCTTCAAAGCCGTCTTGAGCCGGCCATTTCGGAAGTATCAGCCCACTTCGACAAACTTTCTGACGGTCTTCCTTCCGAATGAGCCATCCTTTCCCATTACTTTCATAATCGCCATTCTTTTCTTACCTTCAAACCCGACAATTCATTAAAAATTCATACCATCATGTCTCAACAACATTCACGCAGACAGTTTCTTTTCAGAAGCTTGGGGTTGGGTGCAGGGGCGCTCATGATCCCCTCGGTGAACCTCCTGGCCCGCCAGAGGGGGCAGGGGCAGGGCATCATCCCGCTCATAATCACCAGTCATTCCAATGAAACCGGCCGGAAAGCCATGGAAGCCGGCTGGGATATACTGCAAGGGGGCGGCTCCGCTATTGACGCAGTGGAAAAGGCTGCAAATATCATTGAGGTCGATCCTGAAGATACCAGCGTGGGTTACGGAGGCCTGCCCAATGAAAAAGGGGTTGTGCAGCTTGATGCTTCCGTGATGGACGGGAAAACCTACAATGCCGGGGCGGTTGCCTGCCTGGAGAACATTAAAACCCCTTCTTCCGTGGCCCGCTTAGTGATGGAACGTACCGATCATGTCCTGCTGGTGGGGCAGGGAGCCCTGGAATTTGCCCGTGCCTGGGGATTCACCGAAGAAAACCTCCTTACCGAAAAAGCCCGGAAAATCTGGCTCCGCTGGAAAGAAAACCTCAGCGACCAGGATGACTGGGGAGCTCCTGAACATTTAATCCAGTTAGAGAAGGAAGAAGCATACTGGCGTGATTTCCCCGACATGGAACATCATTATGGCACTACCAATGTGCTGGCTGTGGATGCCGACGGGAATGTGGCAGGTATCACCACCACCAGCGGCCTGAGCTTTAAGCTGCCTGGCCGGGTGGGTGATTCACCCATCATCGGGGCCGGTTTATATGTAGACAATGAAGTGGGAGCCGCCGGAGCTACAGGCCGGGGCGAAGATGTGATCAAATCCTGTGCTTCCTATTACATGGTCATGAGAATGAGTGAAGGAAGATCTCCCCAGCAGGCTTGCGAGGATGCCCTCCAGATGATCATCCGCAAGTACCGCAAGGTGAATCCCGGCTTCTTCCCTTCGGAAAAATTTGTAGCCATCAATAAACAGGGTGAAGTGGGCTGTGCCATGATGAAAGGCACCAGAACACCGCTGATGTCTGTTATGAATGAAAAAGGTTACAGTAAGTACGAGGGAACCATCGCTATATCCTGAATGGCGGTGTAACTGATGCACCCGGCATAATAACCTGTACCATGAAAAAAATACTGATCCTGGCAGCTGCTGCATGCTGTTTCGGAATGATGCGTGCTCAACCCGACTGGGAAAATCCTGCTGTTCTTGGCGTTAACAAGGAGCCGCCTCATGCTTCCTTTATCCCTTTTCCTGATGCAACAAAGGCTTTGCGGGGAGAAAATTCTGAACGGGTGATCTCCCTGAACGGGAAATGGAAGTTCCGGTGGTCGCCCGATCCGGATCACCGTCCGGCTGATTTCTACAGGCAGGATTTCAATACGGAGAACTGGGATGAGATCCATGTCCCGGGGAACTGGCAAACCCAGGGGTACGGCACTCCTGTTTATACCAATATTACGTATCCTTTTCGCAGAGACCCGCCCCGGGTTACCTCCGATCCTCCCCGTTTTTATACCAGCTATGCTGCCAGAAACCCTGTGGGCAGCTACCGTAGGAACTTTACTCTGTCGGCAGCCGATCTGTTGGGGAATGTTTTTATTCATTTCGAAGGGGTTGAATCGGCTATGTACCTGTGGGTGAACGGGCAGAAAGTGGGATACAGCCAGGGATCCTATACCCCCGCCGAATTCAACATTACCCCTTATGTAAAAGCAGGACAGAATAGTGTGTCGGTGGAGGTTTACCGGTGGTGCGACGGCAGCTACCTCGAGGATCAGGATATGTGGAGGTTGAGCGGGATCTTCCGTGATGTGGATCTGGTGCTTCGTCCACCGTTGTACCTGCGCGATTTTTACCTGACCACCGACCTGGACGAGGATTACCGGGATGCCCGGATGAAGCTTCAGACGGTTCTCAGGAACACTCTTGCCGTAGAAGCCGAAGGGATCAGGCTGAAAGTGTCCCTGTACCATCCTTCTGGTGAACTCGTGGATGAACATTTCCTGGAAAAGGAAAATATTCGCATCCCGGCAGGAGAGGAAAGTATGGTGATCCTTGAAAAATTGGTGGAACAACCTGCCCTCTGGACCGATGAGGAACCGAATCTGTATACCCTGGTTATCTCCGTGGAGCAGAACGGGAAAATGCTGGAAGCCATACCCTGGAAATTCGGCTTCCGAGAGGTGGAGCTAAGAAATAGGCAGCTTTACGTAAACGGGAAATCTATCAAGATCAGGGGAGTGAACCGCCACGAGCACCATCCCCGCATGGGCAGACATGTGGATTGGCAGACCATGGTAAAAGATATCGAACTGCTTAAACGGGCAAATGTAAATCTGGTGCGTACCTCCCATTACCCCAACGATCCGCGCTGGTACCGGCTCTGCGATGAATACGGGCTGTTTGTCATGGATGAGGCCAATCAGGAATCGCACGATTTCGGCACCGGCAGCCGGGTGCTGGGTGATGATCCTGTGTGGGAAGCGGCCCACGTGGACCGCGGGGTATCCATGGTAGAGCGCGACAAGAACCATACCTGCGTACTGATCTGGTCGCTGGGAAACGAAGGAGGTGCGGGCAGAGACCTGGTGGCCATGCGGAAGGCCATGGAAGAAATCGATACCACCCGGCCGTATTTTTATCATGCCGATATGCAGGTGTCCGATTTTCGTGATGCCGATTATCCCACCCCCGAAGAGCTGGCTGCCTGGGTGTGGGAAGATACCACCAAAATGCTCTTTATGCGGGAATATGCGCATGCCATGGGGAATTCCCTGGGGAACCTGAAGGAATACTGGGAAGTGATCTATGGAAACTCCCTTTACCTCGGAGGCTGCATATGGGATTTTGTCGACCAGGGCCTCATCAGAAAAATGGACGAGGAAAATATGTCGATAGAAAGCTTTCATGCCGGAACCGCCCTGCGGGAAGGGGAATTTTTTGCTTTTGGGGGTGATTTCGGTGACAGGCCCAACGACGGGGAATTCTGTATTAACGGACTGGTGGGCCCTGACAGAATTCCCCATCCACACTATTACGAGCTCCAGAAAGTGTACCAGGGGGTGTGGATGGAGCTTGCTGACCCGGAAAAACGAGAAATACGGATCGATAACAAATACTTTTTTACATCCCTCGACCGTTTCGATGCCTTTTTTATCCTGCTGGAAGAAGGAGTTGAGGTAAAGAAAGTGGCGCTTCCGGCCATTGACCTTCCTCCCGGAGAAGTAATGAGCCTTTCCCTTTCGGTGGACCCGGGGGAAATGAAGCCGGGCCTGGAATATACCGGCAGGATAGAATTTTGCCTGAAGACTGACCTGAAATGGGCTCCGGCCGGAACCCCGGTTGCCAGGGAAGAATTCCTTCTGCAGGAAAAAGACTTGTCAACTGAGGTTTCCTCTGTGGGGGAGGAGCTGAAAACAGAGGAGGGCCCGGAGGTAATACGGGTGAAAGGGAAAAACTTTTCCGTTTCATTCAGCCGGAAAACGGGGGCTGTGCTCTCTTACCAGGTCAATGACCGGGATTATCTGGGCTCTCTGCCGCTGGAGCCGTATTTCTGGAAACCCGCCAACAACAATCAGCAGAGGAATGGCTATGAACAGAGGCTCGGGGCATGGAAAGAAGCAGCAGCCTACCGCAAACCGGTTTCCTTCAGCATGGGCTCCGAAAACGGACAGGTACGGCTTGATTACCTGTTTGATCTGCCTGTGGGGAACAGCCGTCTGATGATCTCCTACCTGGTGGGAGGCAACGGTTTGATCAGGGTTCAGTTGCATTACACACCCGGAGAGGGCGAAATCCCCCTCATTCCGAAATTCGGGATGCGTCTGTCCCTGCAGGGTTCGCTTCATCAGGTGGCATGGTACGGAAGAGGTCCCCATGAGAATTACCCTGACCGGAAAAGCAGCGCTTTTCTGGGAAGGTATTCCATGAACCTGGAAGAATTCATCACCCCGTATATTTCCACCCAGGACAACGCCAACCGGTGTGATACCCGCTGGGTGGTGTTTTCGGACAGGCAGGGCAACGGCATCCGGTTCGGCGGCCTGCAGCCATTCTGTTTTCGGGCATGGCCCTATACGGAATACGATATAGAACAAACCACACATGATTACGAACTGCCCCGCCGCGACCAGATTACCGTAAATATTGACCTGTTGCTGCACGGGGTGGGAGGAAGCAACAGCTGGGGAAAACGGACCCTTGACAGGTATACCCTCAAAGGCGACCGGGAATGGTCGTACGGGTTCACTATCAGTCCGGTAAGTGTAAATCCCTGAACAGGAATATTTAACCAACTCCTTTATGCCATGATCATGAAAAAATTACTTGTTGTGCGCCTGGCATGCTTCCTTCCCGTCTTGTCATATTCCCAGCCTGACCGGCCGGCCCGTGGAAGCAGCAGGAGGAACCCCTGTTTGCCCAAGACGGTGGTCATGGCATGTTGTTCACCACCTTCGACGGGCAGCTCATGATGGTGCTGCATGCTCCCAATAATCCCGCAGCCCACCCGCGCATTTTCAAATGGAAGATACCGGTGAAACCCTGAGGGTGGTGAAGGAATTCACAGGGAAGGATGTTTGATGCAAAAGGAAGAGGTGTGCCGGTACCGGTACCTGAAGGTATTTTTGGAAATAAGTAATAAATATGGCAAATGCTGAAACATGACAGTGCTTGAAGACGGGGATCTGAAACTGCGGTCCCTCCGGCCACAGGATGCCCCAATCCTGGTCGAGCTGGCCAATAACGAAAAGATCAGCATCAATCTGAGGGATGCATTTCCCCATCCCTATACATTCAAAGATGCATTGAATTTCATTGGGATGTGTATGGAATGCAAACCGGTGAATGTGTTTGCGATTGAATGGGATGGCAAATACGTGGGGAATATCGGCATATATCCGGAGCAAGATGTATACAGGCGCTCGGGAGAAATAGGGTATTTCCTTGGAGAACCATATTGGAACAAAGGTATCATGACCCGTGCTGTAAGGCTGGCAGTGGAGTACGGCTTCGGCGAGCTCGATCTGGTCCGTATTCATACCGGAGTGTTCGAATACAATGTGGCCTCGCAAAGAGTGCTTGAAAAATGCGGGTTTGTGAAAGAAGGGGTGTCCCGGGAAGCGGTATTCAAACAGGGGAACCTGGTGGATGAGATCAGATATGCCCTGCTCAGGAAAGATGTCAGGTAAAGTGGTATGTCCGGGAAGCGCACCGGCATAATAAACAATGAAAAAGCACGGGGAACATACCGGATTCAGTATACTGCGCATGGGGGATGTGTTTGCCCCCCTGTGCTGGGGGTAAATTTGCCGCGGAAAATTCGGGATATTCCAATCCTGGCTGGCAGGTGCCCGTATTTTTAATCCGACCATGGGTGCCGGCCATCTGCTGGAAGCCCTGAAACGGTTCGGGGAGAAATGCGGACTGAATATGTCGGGACAGTTTACCCGGGCAGATATCCTGAAACTTTCAGCCTTTCCATCCGATATCTTTTTCGGGAATCTTCCCTGGGCCAGTTATACTGACCTGCCTGAAACGTACAGGACCTTTGTCAGAAAGAAGTTTGTACGTACCGGATTGGCAGATGATCCCCGCCAGCTTTTTCTGGGAGGATCCCGGGTGGATCTGGCAGTCCTGGTGGTAAGAAAATGTATCGCTGATTTCCTAAAACCTGCAGGAGATGCCATTGTTTTTATGTTTCTTTCCCTGTTACTGAACGAAGAAGCCAGCCGGAAATTCCATTCATACCGGGCGGGCGATACTGCTTATGTCCCGCAACGGGTAATCGATTTGCAGGGAACCGGGATTTATAGCGGTGTTTTCACCCGCTTTGGCCTGGCGCATTTCCGGAGGGATGCGCGGGTCTGTTTTCCTGTTCCCCGGGAAAAAAGAGAAAACCAGCAGTGGATTATGCGGCCGGCACAACCCCTGCTGCAACCCGACAACCCGCTGAGCGTACTGGATGAAGCGGCGGATCATCCCCTGATTACCCGGGAAAATTTTACAGAGAACAAACCACAACTCCGGAAATGGGTGTTGCTGCCTTACCGGAAAGAGGGTAAACCTCTGACGGCGGCGGCGGTCCATAAGTAACCCGCCCTGAAAGATTGTCTTCTGTGCCACCGGAACATTCTGGAAAACCGGAATGGCAGAATGATTGGATTGTGTATCAGAAGCGGCACGTGGTAGGCCTTGCTGGGGGTGGGAGCTTACAGTTTTACTCCGTGGAAAGTGGTGTGGGAAGTCTGTGGAAAGAAAACCTTTCGGCCGGTATTGTTCCCGGGACACTGGAAGGCCAACCAGTCACTGCAGGCTTTTATTCCGGCCACCGGCCTGAAGGAAGCCCGGCGTATCCTCGATGAACTTCGCCAGCCGGCCATTGAAAAGTACCTTCTTTCGCTGCAGATGCAGAAGGCACCATGAACTGGGCTCCACCCGGCCGTATCAAAAAGCTGATCCGGTTTATCTGAGTTTTTCGGGGAGTATTATTCCAGCTGGTAAACACGTACATAGTCAATTTCCATTACGGCCGGGAAAATCGAATCATCCACTCCTTCCACACCTCCGTATGTGCCGCCAACGGCTACATTGAAAAGGAAATAAAACGGCCGGTCAAACGGCCAGTTTTCCTGGTCATACTCGGCCGGCCGGTGATAGGTAAGTATCGTGTTGTTGGGATGGTCAATATAGAAATACAGCCGGTTATAAGTCCAGATCAGGCCGTAAACATGGAATTCCTCTTCAACGGTTGGTAAAGGAATCTGTCCCGAAGTGATGGCATTGTTCAGGGCATGGTTGTTGCTTTCGATGTGTATGGCGCTGCCAACATAATCAGGGTTCCAGCTTACGTATTCCATGATATCGATTTCTCCGCACAGAGGCCAGGGGGTTCCTTCCTGAATGGACTTTCCCAGCATCCAGATCGCCGGCCAGAGGCCGGGACCATTGTATTCCGGCATTTTGGCCCTTATTTCGAACCGTCCGTAAGTAAAACTTTCCCTGCTGTTGATACGCGAAGAGGTATAATCTCCTACCTGCTGTCCTTCCCCTGTTTTCAGTACGGTTATCTTGAGTGTCCCGCCGGAAAGGGAGGTGTTCATCCCGTCAGTGTAGTTCTGCCATTCTTCGTTTCCCCATCCGGTGGCCCCCGTTTCATGAACCCACTTTGAGTGATCGATTTCTTCCGCCTCAAACTCGTCCGACCAGACCAGTTCGTAGTGGTCGAGATAATCGGGATCATCTGACTGAATGGTAATATTTCTGGTTATGCTTTTGAAAACACCGTCCCGGCTTATTTCCAGCTCCAGCGGGTATGTGCCTGCCATGGCAAGGTACAATACCCTAGTTTCGCCTGGAACTCCGGGGTATACCCTTCCCGGGTATTTCCAGGTGATGTTGTCATAGTCGCCGGTGCTTTTATCGGTCAACCTGACATGATTGGATGAATCCGGAATGATTTCGTATGTAAAATCGGGATTTGGTGCACTGTATTCCACTCTGACTGACTTGGTTGCCGATTTCGTGTCCTGATCGCTGCCGCTTGTTCCCCACACAGTCAATGTTACAGTATATTCTCCTTTCTGCTCATAAAATACGGAATAGGTCAACCTGTTGGCAGGTTGTTTACGGGTCTGTTCCCCGTTTCCGAAATCCCACTGCATGTAGCTGTGTTCACCCGTGGTGGTGTTAACAAACCTCAGTATGTTGGGATCTTCTTCCGATATGGTATAAGTAAACCCGGGAGTGAAATCCTGATACGGTTCCTGACGGCAGGAAGGCATAGCGATTCCGGAAAGGATAATGAGGAAGATGATGAGAGAAAATGATCTGGACATATTTCTTTAGAGATTATTGTTGGGTATACGAAAGAAAAAGAGGATTTTATACCGGCCGGTATAAAACCCTCTTTTTCTGAAGCATTCCGGTATTATTCTGCTGGCTTGAAGTGCCAGGTCCAGCCTGTCGCCCAGGCATTGTTATCCACATAGAGGATCATTTCATCCTCGGTCAGTGAAATGATTTGGTACAGGCCGTCGTGGTTCCCGATATCGTAACCGCCTGTGGCGGCCCCTCCGAGAATATTAGGTCCGTTTACCTTGAGAGTCTGGTTCTTGACATCCAGCACAAAACTGCCCACCTCGGGATCGGCATCGGGTGCCGCATAGTAGGTGTAGTTTGCAGCTCCGTCCAGGTCAAAAACCATTTTGCCTGCGGCATCAACCGGAGGCATGTCGCCCGACCCCCCTGCATTCCACCACAGTTCTTCCCAGTTGTAGGGAGCCGACATATACCACCAGAGTCCGCCGTCGCCGGGAACACCGTCAAAAACCCAGGTTTTACCTGCGGTGGTATTTTCACTGACCAGGTCATACCAGTCCTGGTCGAGGGCATGGTCGAGCTGGTCAACCTGGACATCAATGGTTTTTTCGAAGAATTCGGCCCCGAGCGTTCCGACATAGGTGAATGTGGATGTCCCGGGAATGGGATAAATAAATGTCACCTTGTTGGTCAGGGCCTTCCCCAGATTGTAATTCCAGTAACCGGTTACTCCGGGGGTGGTCATTTCCAGGGTGATCTCATTTCCGCCCGGTGTGCTCTGTGTTGATACAAGAGTTACTCCGTCAACCGTAGTGCTGTTTTCAAGGGTTTTCCTTTCAGCGATCGGCTCACAGGCGATAAATGCCAGTGTGAGGATCCCGGTGAAGAGGCTTGATATGATTTTGTTTTTCATTGTTCTGTTTTTTTTAATTACGATCATCCTTTTGTTACCAACCCGGATTTTGCTGATACACGCCATTGGAAAGCCGGATCTCCGTTTCCGGTATGGGCAGCAATCCTTTGGTCTCGGGCCGGTAGGTCACGCTGTACTGCGCATCCATGCCCGAGTTTCTTACATTGAGGGTATAGTCGAAGGCGGTATTCACATCGCCCCAGCGTACAAGGTCGAACCAGCGCAATCCTTCAAAGGCAAATTCGTACTTGCGCTCTTCTTTCAGGTTTGCCAGCGAATAGGTTCCGTGGGGAACAAGGCCGGCCCGATCACGTACCTCGTCCATTCCGGTCGGGGTTTGGGTGATCTCCGAGTGCATGAGCAAGACATCGGCAAAACGCATCAGGATAAAATCCTGGGCATGCCACAGCTGCATGTCTTTGTTGGTGATACCGTAAACGTAATAGAACATGCCGCATACTCCGTCAGGGCCGTCATGCTGCAGGCTGTGATACTTCTTGTTAAAATAGCCTGTTTCATGGTCTCCCTTGTCTCCTGCGTAATCCTGTGTTCCCATTTCCGCGCTTCCGGTTTCCAGGATGGAGCCTTTCTTTCTCGGGTCGTTGTCGTCCCAGCTGTTCCAGAACTGGTAATTCACGGTTCCCCAGCCCCATCCCTGGCCGAACGGCACCAGGGAATTGTCACGCATGCCGAAGAAAAGAGGCAACCGGTTGTTGTAATACTGACCCCACTCCCAATTACCGAAGGCATACCGGGTGACAAACATGGTTTCAAAATTTCCTGTTCCGATATTGGAGAAGGGTCCGTCCTGTCCCACCCAGGCAAGTCCTTCGGCTTCAGCCCAGGGTAGGACCACTTCACCGGCACTCTCATTTATGTATGAGTATGGCCAGAGATTCCGGAAGTCTTCTGCCAGCTCATGGCCGCTGTTGTCAATACAGTCTTCCAGGTATCCGGCCACCTGTGAGGCTGACAGGGATCCGCCGTCAGCCAGGGGGAGCTCGCTGGTCGATGAATTCTCCATGTTGGTCATATAGCCGGTATAGAAAAGGTATACTCTTCCCAGGTAACCTTCAGCTACCCATTTTGTTGCATGACCGTACCGCTCGAGCGGGATCTCTGTGATCGGTTTATCGGGCATGGTTTCAATGGCCATGACCAGATCGGATGCGATCTGTGCGAAGGTTTCCGTGAAGGATGCTCTCGGGACATCCCTTGGTGCATCCACGGAGAGGATCAGGGGCACCCCGCCGAAAAATTTGCCCAGTCTGAAATAGAAGAAAGCCCGCATGAAATAGGCCTCTCCCAGAGCCTGGTTCTTGAACTCGGTGGCTTCTTCCTCGGTATAAAAATGTTCCGAGAAATCGGCATCCTGCACTTTCTCAATAATGGTGTTGGCCCGGTAGATACCGTTGTACGATTGTTTCCAGAGGTCGTGATACGTATCTTCCTCGGGATCCGTGAAATTATCAATCCTTTTTGCGGTTTTGTCATCGGGGCCTCCGCCTCCCAGCATCATATCCGAAAGGAGGTTTGCGGCCAACCCTTCCATACTGAGCACATCGGGGGTGTACATAGCATGGTATACACCTGCCATGGCTTCGTTGATATCCTGGGGTGTTTCGTAGTAATTATCCAGACTTTTCTCATACAGGTTTCTTGTATCCAGAAAGTCTTCACAGCCGGCAGCTATGACCACCAGGAGTGTAACAGAAATGATATATATAAGTTTCTTCATGGGTTGTTTGTTTTTTCTGTTTTAAAAAGAAACACTTAAACCGAACATCACCGTTCTGGCCTGCGGGTATAAACCAAGGTCTATCCCCGAAGCCCAGCTTACATCATGTCCGAAGCTCACCTCAGGATCCATTCCGTCATATTTTGTGAAAGTGTGCAGGTTTTTGAAAGCCACATACACTTTGGCACTTGAAATGGCGTTGAAGTCCCTGAGCAGGTCGTCCAGCATATATCCCACCGTGAGGTTGCTGATCCTCAGGTAATCGGCGTCATAGATATAGATATCGGATATGAAGTTTGTGTTCCTGTGGGAAGAAGAACTCAGGCGGGGGATCCGGTTTGACGTTCCTTCCCCGTGCCAGCGGTTGAAAATATCGGTGGTATAGTTCTGGTCGAAATTGTCGGCGAATGAACGGTATGACCTGGCTACCTGCATTCCGAACCGGCCCGTGAGGGTAACGCTGGCATAGATCCCTTTGTAATCGGCATGCAGTTGCATACCCAGTTCAAAGTCGGGGTTCGGATCGCCTATCATGACCTTGTCTTCTTCATCGATCACCCCATCCAGGTTCTGGTCAACAAACTTGATGTCACCCGGCCGCTGGTCACTGAAATAGGGAAGACCTTCCGGAGTGACGTAGGCATCCACATCATCCTGGTTCTGCAGGATTCCGTCCGTTTCAAAACCGTAGAAATATCCGATGGGATAACCCACCTCGCACCGCGAAATGGCTGCCGTTCCCTGCGACAATACGTGCGGGGGTCCGTGGATGATACCGTCGGCATTGGCGATCCGGGTAATTTCGTTGTGGTTGTGTGCTCCCATCACAGAAATACCGTAGTTTAGGTCGCCGAAACTGTCATCCCAGCCAACGGACACTTCAAATCCCCGGTTCATGATATCTCCGCCGTTGATCCACGGGGCGTCGGCTCCTGCCGTTCCGAGTATGGGCGCTACCACCAGCCAGTCTCTCGTCATTTTCCGGTACCAGTCAAAAGTGAGCGACATGCGGTGGTTGAACAACCGGGCATCTATACCGATATCGAGCTGTTCCGAAGTTTCCCAGGTCACATCAGGATTGGTAACGCGGGCAGGTAAGGCTGTGGGATGCGAAACGGTTTTGGATTCACCGAAATAGTATCCCGGGCTCAGGTACCTGATGGTTGAACTGTAAATGAAATTATCGATCGACTGATTTCCGTTCTGCCCCCAGCTGGCCCTCAACTTGGCAAAATTCAGGAAGTCAGATGTGCCAATCATGAAGTCTTCTTCAGAAATTACCCATCCCACAGCCACTGAGGGGAAGGTCCCCCATCTTTTGCCTTCCGCAAAGTTGGAAGAACCATCGGCCCGCATGATGGCGGTGAAGATGTACTTTTCCCTGAAGTTATACTGCAGCCTTCCGATATACGACATGATCCCGCCTCCTCCGGCAGCCCAGTCGGCTCCCCAGGTGCTGATAGAATTCACATCGCTTTTATCCACATTGTTCAGATAAGCATAATCGGGATCCTGGAACCTTGAATCGGCCATCCAGCCTCCCACTTCCCGGTTTATCTGGTTTTTGTACATCTCGTTCCCCACCAGGGCGGTGATCCTGTGATCGCCCAAATGCAGGTCGTAGGTCAGGGTGTTGGTCCATGTCCAGTTATTCCCGAAATACATGTTCTGGTTTACGGCATCCTTGGGATTGCTGTAAAGTGTTCCCAGTCCGTACGTGGGACTCCATGACCTGCCGCTTCCAAACCAGGCATCAATACCGAACGCCGACCTGAACACCAGATTATTGATAGGCTGTATTTCAGCATACACATTTCCCTTGATGTCGTTCCCCTTGTACCAGCCGTAATTGTGTCTGTAAAAACAGGTGGCCAGCGGATTTGTCTGGTTGTTCGATATTCCCTCAAGAACGGGTGTAAAACCATGAGGATCAGGCGATTTGTCCCAGTAAGCCGGCATCAGCGGGTTGATAACCAGGGCGTCGTGGAGGTCGTTCCAGTAAATATTCCCTGTTCCCACCGACCGGTTCACATTGTTGGTATAGGTGAAATTTTCACCCACTTTGATAATGTCATAGTCGTCGGCCCGGTACAGGATATATTCCGTATTAATCCTGGCCGTCATCCTCTTCAGGCCGGCATCGATCAGATCGCCGGCAATGATCCCCGTCTGATCGAGGTAGGAGAATCCCAGGGAGTAGATCACATTGTTGGTTCCTCCGGAGACCGACAGGGCATGGCTTACCATGGGGGCATCCTTTTTGGTGATCTCGTTAATCCAGTTGGTGCCTTCCCAGCCGTCCTGCAGCATGGCCCAGATCTCTTCACCGAGCTGGGTGCCCAGGTTGTCGGGGAAATTGTTGTTCAGCCAGCTGTTGTTTTTCAGCATGGTTTCCCAGTCGTAGGGCTCCAGGCCGTCGTTTACCCGGCCCTCGTCCATGATATACATGTACTCCTGAGCCGTCAGCGGGGTCAGGTTCCGGTAAATGTTCTGCAGTCCGTAGTAGGTGTCGTACCGTACCATAGGCCGGGTGCCTCGTTTCCCCCTGTTGGTGGTAACGAGGATCACTCCGTTTGCAGCCCTTGCCCCGTAAATGGCAGCCGAAGCGGCATCTTTCAGAATGTCGACCGATTCAATGTCCGACGGGTTCAGGTAATCGATGTTGCCTACCGGAACCCCGTCGACAATGTACAGGGGATCGGCGTCGTATATGGTTCCCATCCCACGGATGTACACCTTGGTGCCTGCACCGGGCTGGCCGTTGTTCCGGGTAATGCTTACCCCGGGAGTGAGCCCCTGCAGGGCTTCCATGGCCGTTCCGGTATTCAGTTCTGCGATTTGTTCCCCTTTTACATTCTGGTTGGCTCCCGTGATCAATGCTTTCTTCTGGATGCCGTATCCGGTAACCACCACTTCTTCCAGGTCAATGAGCTCCGGAACAAGTGTCACATCTATTCTCGAGGATGTAACGGATACTTCCCGTGTTTGCATGCCCAGGAAGGAAAAAACAAGCACATCATCCACGGAGACCTCAATGGAGTATTGGCCATTGCTATCGGTTGTCGTACCATAGGTAGTTCCCTTGATAACCACAGCCACACCGGGTATCGGTTCACCGGTAGATTCCTCGGTGACCGTTCCGGTTACCGTCAGTCGCTGGCCGTAAAGGCCAAGACTGACGAAAAAGAGAATCATCACAAAAAGTTGTTTCATAGTGTTTGGGTTTTTGTTACGGTTAGGATGAATATTTCAGCAGAAATTCCGCACGGAACCGGTCGGCTGTGACCGGATACCGTTCCGGGAACAGGCTGGCTATGCCGTGTAATCTGGAAATAGATGGGGATTACAGATGCCGAACAAGAATATTGCCTGGGAGCTCTGTTCTGCATAGCAGCTGCTTGTGAACATTATAAAATTAAACATACTTCACCCGCCGTATTGATACTATTTTGTCCGTTTATTATAATAATTTGCTTATCCTGCTCTTATCAGCCGTAGGATTGCTTGTTAGTGTATATTGTACACTTTATTTTTTTGCGGAAGGGAACGGGAACAATTGAAAAGATCATTTTAAACCGGTCGGCCTGGCAGCAGGTTCCCGCTACGCCTTTTTCGTCTTCCTGTCTGAAAAGTCCCCTCCCTTTTTTCGGTGATTTCCCCGTCAGGGGGAGCTACGGCTCTGCCTTTTGCCGGTGGCGGAGCCGTGGGCCTGTCGCATCGGGTAATACTACCGAAAGAACAACCTCAATGGGGCCAAATTTTTTTGCCGCCCTATCCTGCTGAAAGCAAGCTTTCTTCCATGGTGGGGCAAAAAAAATACCGCAGCCTGCAGCTGCGGTGTTCTTTAGCTTGTTGCCCCGTCAGGGCTCGAACCTGAACTTTTCTGATCCAGAGTCAGACGTGTTGCCAATTACACCACGGGGCAATCATATTTTACGGTCTGCAAAGTTATGGATTTTTGCGAATTGAACAACACAAACTCCCCATTTTACATATTTTGCTTCACGGCATATACATATCCGGCGAAGCACTCCGGCATTCAACCGGTGGCTCATTCCCTTTTGTATCCCTTTGAGATCTTTTCCCGTTCAATGGGACTAAATCGATAATACTTTTTCATAGTGCAACTTATTAAATGTTGTACTAAATTCTTGAACTTAAGCTACGTAGAAAGCTATGTAGATAGCTACGTAGTATACTACGTATATAAATCTGAAACGACAGGTATGGTGGTTTGTTCCGCAGGTAAAAATTTCACTAATTCTTAGAAAGAATTCACACAGGGTACGGTGCGGTGGTTCCGGAGTAATCATTCCCCGGCCGCGGGTATCTCAATTCTTCTCTTCCCTCTGCTGTTGTAAAGCCGGGTAAACTCCCATTTGTTGCCCGTATGGTCCAGAAAACGGATGAAATCGTCCATGGGAAGAACCAGGCTCGCCGTGTTGATGCAGGGATGGAAGGAAATGCGTTCGGCCTGCCGCAGGTTCTCATCCAGAAAAACATACACATGGTTTTCCCGGTCGTTGATCAAGCCGAAGGGCGTTACCGACCCGGGGGTCAGTCCCAGGTATTTCTTCAGCCGCCTTTCCGAGGCAAACGACAGCTTCCCCTGCCTGAGCCGCTTTTCCAGGTCGTGGATGTCGAGCACCTGCCGGTAGTCGATGATCACCAGGTAATGCCGGTTCCCCTTGTGGTTGCGGAAAAAAATGTTCTTGCAATGGGCCGAATCGATCCCCTTCCAGTACTTCGAGGCCTCCTCCACCGTGGGAACAGGCGGATGCTCGTGGTAATCGAAGGGAATGTTCAGCTCTTCCAGAATCCGGTACAGCTCGGGTTGTCCACGCATGAATCCGTTCTTTTTCGTGCAAAAATAAAAAATCCGTTTTGGAATTCGACCCCGGAACGGGTCGGTAATAAACAGAAACCGCTGGGATACAAAATTATTTGCCATATACTTTTTCGACTCTTTCACCGGAAAGAGTACATGCGAACCGATTTTTTCATATATTCGACCTGTTAAACCAAATCATTGTAACCATGCGAAAACTTACCCTTATCTTCGTTCTGGCGGTGTTCCTGTCTGTCTCTTCCTATTCGGGGGGACTGGTAACGAACACCAATCAGAGTGCGGCCTGGGTTCGCCTCCTGGTCAGGGATGCATCCCTCGGCATCGATGCCGTGTATTACAACCCGGCCGGACTGGGATACCTGTCCAACGGTTTTCACCTGTCGCTGAACAACCAGTTTATCACACAGAATAAAGATGTGACTAACAGCTTTGCGCTGCTCAACCAGGACAAATACCACGGAGCGGTTTCGGCTCCTCTGTTCCCCGGTATTTACGCGGCGTATAAAATGGACAAGCTTGTTTTCTCATTCGGGTTCAATCCCGTAGGCGGTGGTGGTGGGGCAACCTACGAAGACGGTATGCCCATGTTCGCCATGCCCATCTCCGAGCTGGTCCCTATGATGTCTGGACTGGGAGTAACAGATTATTCTTACGATGTTTTCTTTGAAGGAACCTCGATTTTCTTCGGAGCCCAGCTGGGGGTGACCTATTCCATCAGCGACATGGTTTCGGTGTATGCCGGCGCCCGCTATGTGTTCGCCAACAATACCTACAACGGGTATCTCAGGGATGTTGCCGTGATTGCAGGGGGAGAGGCCATTGCTCCCGGCACCCTGCTCACCAATACAGCTAACACACTGTATGCCACGGCTGAGAACCTGCAGCCGATAATCGACGGAGGATATGGCGGGTTAACTCTGGAAGAAGCCGAAGGGTTCGGTATCATTGATTCGGATACCCGCGCACAACTGGAAGCCGGTGCTACTTCCATCGGACTGAATCCGGAAACGGCTTCTATCACTGTTCTGCAGGGAGGATTTGCTGCTGCCGGCGACCAGACATCGATCCAGGCGGCGGCCGTGACCGAGGCCACCGCCGATCAGGAAGTGGATGCCAAACAAACCGGCAGCGGTATTGCCCCTATCCTGGGAATCCATTTCCGTCCGTCGGAAATGTTCGATGTGGCCATAAAATATGAATTCAAAACCAGCATGACTCTCACCAATGAAACCGCCGTGGACGGAACCGGCATGTTCCCCGACGGGGAAGAAATCGCCAGCGATATGCCGGCCATGCTGTCGGTGGGAGCCAATTTCCGGCCGGTCAGCGGACTGACCCTTTCCGGGGGATTTCATTATTACTTCGACAAGGCGGCAGATTACGGGAGAACCTATGGGGGCGTTCCCGTGGCCAATGACGAGATCATTGACAAGAATTACTGGGAAGCCGGCCTGGGAGTGGAGTACATGTTCTCCGACAAATTCGGCGCCAGCGTGGGTTTCCTGCGGGCACAGACGGGTGTGAACGAGAAATATCAGTCGGATCTTACCTACAGCCTGGTTTCGAATACTCTGGGCGGAGGGATTGTATATTCGCTCAATGACCGGATATCCCTGAACCTGGGGGCCGGGTATGCTATGTACGAAACCCAGACCCTGGATTATACGCATGATGTACTGGGCGATTATACCAAGACATATTATAAAGATGCCCTCTTTATCGGGGTAGGCCTCGATTTCAGTTTCTGAAACAACGAATAAGCGTTAAAAAAACCCGGCAGGAAGCCGGGTTTTTTTTCAGGGTACTTCAATGTATTCGAAGGGCATTTCGAGCATTTCGCTCAGCTCCTTTCCCGTTTCGTACACATCCTCATCCTCCTCGGCGTACATCCAGTTAACCCGCACGGGAATTCCTGAAAGATGGATCTCATTGAAGGAGGAGAGGATATCGAACAGGAATTTGGCGGAAGAGGAATTAAAATAGGTAAAACGCAGGTCGAGGGTCAGCGGGTTATCGGAAGTATACCGGGCTACCGATGTTTCCAGCTCGTCGGTGAACCGGCCGATCCATTCGAGCACGGGGCAATAGAATGTCCGGACATCTTCGGGTCGCGAAATCCCCGACAATTCCAGCCGGCCGTGATCCGGGTCCAGGTGGATCAGCGGGGTGGTCCGGGTAGGATCAATGATCAGTGCCTCCATATTTCCTCCTCGTGGTTTTTGTGTTATACGGAGAAACACTTCCCGGGTTATGATTCCGGCTGATATTTCTTTTCCTTATTCATACCTCAGCGAATCGGCCGGATTGGCCCGGGCTGCCCGCCAGGTTTTTGCACTTACCGTCAGCAGGGCGATCAGGAAGGCCAGCACCGTGGCAGCTACGAAAACCCATATTTCCAGATCAATACGGAAGGCAAAGTTCTGCAGCCAGTCTTTTATGAAATAATAGGCCAGGGGCCAGGCGATAAGTGTGGCGATGAGCACCAGCCAGATGATTTCTTTTGAAAGAATGCCCATAATGCGTTGCACGGACGCCCCCATGACTTTCCTGATCCCTATTTCGCGTGTGCGCTGGTCGGCCGAGAAAGAAGCAAGGCCCAGCAATCCCATCGAGGCAATGATAATGGCCAGAAGGGAAAAGGATCCGAATATCATGCCGGTACTGCGTTCGGAATCGTATTTACTGGCCAGGGAATCGTCCAGAAAGGTGTAGCTGGGGGGCTGGTTTGATATGATGTTTTCCCATTCTGCCTGGATGGCCTCCAGGATGGACTGCCGGTTTTCCGGACGGATCCGGATGTTGAGGTTGGTTGTTGCATCAACCATGTGTGCGATTACCAGCGGCTTGATGGTCTGGTGCAGGGTTTCATAATGAAAATCTTTAACCACCCCGATGATCTGGAGCGGAATGTTGTTTTCCCCCAGCAGGATCAGCCGGTGCTGCAGGGGGTCTTCAAAGCCCAGGGCCCGGGCAGCCGCTTCATTGATCACCAGTGCGCTGGAATCCGACGGCATTTCAGCGGAGAACCAGCGTCCTTCCGTCATTTCCAGCTCGTACACCTCGTCAAAGAATTCGTCGGTGATCATGAAATTCAGGGCATGGGTTTGACTGGCAGCGGACCCTTCGGGTACAAACGCCGTATTGCCCAGAATCTCTCCCGGAAAGGTGTTGGAATAGGATGAACCGGTTACCCCGGGGATTTTGTTGATCTCCTGCCGGAAGGCCTCGGCGCGTTCGCCCAGGATATATGTCCGTTCGATCACCAGCAGGTTTTCCTTGTTAAATCCCAGATCCTTCCGGCTGATATAGTTCATTTGCCTGAAAACAATGAAGGTGCTGATAAAAAGCACAATGGTGATGGTGAACTGGAACACCACCAGGATGCTTCTCAGTATCCGGCTTTTCATACCGGCCTTGAATTTCCCCTTCAGTACCTTTACGGGCTGGAACGATGCCAGGAAAAAGGCGGGATAGGTGCCTGACAGGAAACCCACTACCAGCCATACGACCAGCAGCACCGGCAGCAACATGGGATTCCTATACAATTCGAAATCCAGTGATTTCCCTGTGAACTGGTTGAATGCAGGCATGAAGAGTTTTATCAGCACGATGGCCAGCAAAAGCGAAAACAGGCTCATGATGACCGATTCGGCCATGAACTGACTGATCAGTTGACGGCGGGCAGATCCCACCACTTTGCGGATGCCCACTTCATGCGCCCTTACGGAAGAACGGGCGGTGGCCAGGTTCATGAAGTTGATGGAGGCGATGACGATAATGAATACGGCAATGAGACTGAAAATGATTACGGTGGCCATACTGCCTCCCGGTTCGATCTCGAACTGGAGGTCCGAACGGAGGTGGATGTCCTTCAGGGGCTGAAGAAAATATCCGTAATACTGGCCTGCTTCTTCCATTTCTTCCAGGGTAACCCCGATGAATTGTTCCATCTGGGGCCCCACGTATTTCCTCACCAGCTTGTTCAGTTGCTCCTGTACCTCTTCGGCAGAAGCCTCTTCACGGAGCGTGACATAGGTATAGTTGTTGTTTGAGATCCAGAATTCGTTCTGGTTGCTGAAAATGGTGGACCCTGCCCCCAGCATATCAAAGGTAAAATGACTGTTTTTCGGGAAACCTTTTACCACGCCAACCACTTCGAAAGCCGTCCTGTCTTCTCCCACTTCCAGCATTTTCCCTACCGGATCTTCCTCTCCGAAATATTTTTCTGCTGTTTCTTCCGTAAGCACCAGTGTCTGCGGTCGTTTTAGAAATTCGTCCCGGTTGCCTTTCACCACCGGGGCAGTAAACACATCGAAAAAGGTAGAATCGGCATAATAGAACTTCTTTTCCACAAAGGAATGTTCGCCGTAACGTACCACCGGCTCACCGGCAAATGTAAACAACCGGGTATAGTTTTCCACGCCGGGAAGTTCCCGTACCATGGCCGGACCAACGGGAGCATTGCTGATGGCTCCGTTAATTTCGTTGCTCTGTATCTTTCCTTTCAGAATGATCCGGTAAATACGGTCGAATTTCTGGTTATGCCGGTCGTAGCTCAGCTCGTCCTGAACATACAGGAAAATGAGAATGGCCGTGGCAATCCCGATCCCCAGCCCGGCAATATTAATGAACGCATAGCCTTTGTACCTGAGAAGATTCCTGACGGATGTGGTCCAGTAATTTTTTAGCATGCTCATAACCTGAGAATTTAAAATGAAAAAAACCGGCATTGATGGCTCAATTTTTATACCATCCTGAATAACCTGTTATTAATCAATAAAGTGTATAGTTTTTGTACAGGTGATGTGCCGGGGAAGTGTCCGGTTTTGTTAACGGCCTGTTCGTAAATGGACAGTGTTCGGGAAGGTTTCTGCCGGAAGGGTTCCAGTTACGTATCCGGCAGCAGCAAATCTGTTCCCTCCTCGGAAGGGCATGAATGCATTCCGGGATCAAATTATTTCTCCTGAACAGGGCCGGATCACGGGATTTCCTTTTAAAACTGGAAATTTATAAAATGTTTTTGTAACTTCCTGACTTGTTATCCATCATCATAATCTGAAAGATAAAGATGAGGGGGGAAGAATGATCAAACACTACTTCACATGAAAACCCTGTTACGACTCCTTATTATTATCACGGTTATGGGAACAGGGGCTGTGCAGGCACAAAGCCTCAGCCCCACGGTGATTGCTTCTGCCGGAGGGTATGCTGCCGGAGGAAATTACACTATTTCATGGACCTTGGGCGAGGTGGCTATTTCCACCCTCACGGAAGGGGATTTCATACTGACCCAGGGGTTTCAGCAACCCTGGGAACTGGATATCGGCAATGCGGTGGAGAATATTTCCTTCGACTGGTATGTTATATCCTATCCCAACCCGGTGGACGGCCAGTTAAGCCTGCGGTTCAAAACAAACAGGACCATGGATTATAATATCGAGATCACCGACCTGACCGGTAAGAAGCTGAGTGTGGAAACACTGAAGCAGGTGGTTCCCGGACAGGAAATCGAGGTGGATTTTTCTCGATATGCCCGGGGATTGTATCTGATGACCGTATCCAGCACCGACCGGAAATATGTCCGCATGGTGCGTGTACAGAAATATTAGCAACCGGCATTATAAAAAAAGAGGCTGTCAGCCGGACAGCCTCTTTTTTTTGCTCGTCAGTTGGCTTTAACTTTCAGCTCGGAACAGGGTCTGGTCTTCTTTCGCGTTGTAACCGGGGTCGGGTTCCAGATCGCTTCTTCGGGAAGCTTCCACGGCCAGACGGTCGCACCGTTCGTTCTCGGGAATGTCGGCATGTCCCCTGATCCAGACGAATTCCACCCGGTGTTTCCGGTATACTTCCAGGAACCGTTTCCACAGATCGGGATTTTTCTTTTTCCTGAACCCTTTCTTTTCCCAGTCGAAAACCCAACCTTTCTCAACGGCATCGGCCACATAACGGGAATCGGTGTAGATCGTGACCCGGCTTCCGGGCTTTTTCAGGGCTTCCAGGGCTTTGATTACCGCCAGCAGTTCCATCCGGTTGTTGGTGGTGTGGGAATACCCCCCCGCCAGTTCTTTCCGGCGCCTGCCTGCTTTCAGGACAATACCGTAGCCACCCGGCCCCGGGTTCCCGCTGGCCGCTCCGTCGGTATAGATGATGATGTTAGGGGGTTGTGCCAAGCTGGATACCGGTATTGGAGATGAATAATTTGATGGCGATGGCCAGGAGGATGACCCCGAATGCTTTCCTCATAACATGAATGCCGGTGGGGCCCAGCAGTCGTTCGAACAGGCGGGTAGACCTCAGTACCAGGTATACAATGAGCATATTCAGGGCCAGGGCAACGATGATATTTACGGTGGCATATTCGGCCTTGATGGAAAGCAGGGTGGTGATGGATCCCGCTCCCGCCACCAGGGGGAAAGCGATTGGAACAATGGAGCCTTCGGGAGTGGTTTCGGTTTTGAAAAACTCGATTCCCAGTACCATTTCCAGGGCCAGGAATAAAAGCACGAACGAGCCGGCGATGGCAAATGAGGAAATATCCACCCCGAAAAGGCCAAGCAGGGGCTTGCCCCCGAAGAGAAAGGCCAGCATGATGGCAAAAGCCGCCAGGGTGGCCTTTATGGGCTGAATGATGCTTCCCCTGCTTTTGATATCCAGGATAATGGGGATGGATCCCGTGATGTCGATCACGGCAAATAGAACCATAAAGGCGGCCACGATTTCCAGAAAATTCAGTTCCATAACTCGGTTTTGCTGCAAAGGTAGATACTTTTTCAGCCATAAAAAAGCCCCGCCGGTTCCGGCGGGGCCCTGAATGCGGCAGGCCCCGGTTAGTAAGCTGTGAGTGAAGGTTTACGTTAGCTGATGGGCCGGCCTGAAAAGATCATTCGCGCAGGTTGAGTTCTTCGATCAGATGTCCTGCTCCGGCAAATTTGTCGATCAGGAACAACACATACCTGATATCGACCGATATACACCGCTGCAGGTCGGGTTCAAAGGCAATATCCCCGCTCATGGCTTCCCAGTTCCCGTCGAAAGCCAGACCGATGAGTTCGCCACGGGCATTCAGGACAGGACTTCCCGAATTTCCACCGGTAATATCATTGTTAGTGATGAAGCCCACCGGCATGATCCCGTCTTTGCCATAGCGACCGAAATCTTTCTTTTCATACAGCTTTTTCAGCTTTTCGGGCACCACAAATTCCCAGTTGTCGGGATCTTCCTTTTCCATCACCCCCTTCAGGGTGGTATAATGTTTATAGTACACCGCATCGCGTGGGATGTATCCCTGAACGGTACCATAGGTAAGTCGCATGGAAAAATTGGCATCGGGGTAGGGTACCAGCGAGGGATCCATTTCCATCAGCCCGGCAATGTACAGCCTGCGTCCTTTCTCCAGATTGTGGTTGAAGGCGGCTGTCTGTTCGCTCAGTTCCATGGAGGTTTCCAGAATAGAGCGGGTCAGGGTGAAGGCGGGATCCTGTTCGAGTATCTTGCGGTCGGGGTTCTTCAGGAAATGGCTGAAAACCTGTTCGCCGGAGAACACCGAGCGGCTGAACAGGTCCTGTACGAATCGCTGGTAATCACCCCGGTATTCGGCGGTAATGGTCTTCAGGGCTTCCGGATGATATTTTTCAGGCACGTCTTCGGCAAACAGTTTCATCATGGCCGCGGTGATCTTCTGATCGGTGGGCGGATTGTAATTGCGGTAAAAGTCATTGGCCGAAGAGGCCAGACGGGAAATTTCCTTGTCGAGAGTTTCCGGGTCGGTTTCTTCCTTGCCCAGCACTTCATACAGCCTTGCGGCCGACCTGGCCATGCCAAGTATTTCCGACCCCCGCATGAAGCATTCGCTGAGGTACTGGCCGGCATGGGCGAATTCCTTTCTGCCTTCAATGGAGGTGCGGATCAGTTCCAGGGCCTCTCCGTATTTTTTCTCCCGCTTTTTGCTGTCTTCCACCCAGCAGGTGAACCGGTCTTCCAGGGCCTCTTTTTGGGCTTTCACTTTCAGCCGCTTCAGGCCTTCGCTCTGCCCTATGGAATACTTCCAGTAGTTGGTGGAACTGGAATATTTGGCCCGGTACTTTGTCATAATTTCTTTGCTGGCCAGCATATCTTCCAGCATGAGCTCCTGCCTCAGTCCGCGTATTTTGATCCGGTTGGGGTGGGTAATGGTAAGCACTTCATCAATGCCGTACGAGGTCATGTAGCGTGTGGTACTGCCGGGATACCCCAGGATCATGGCAAAATCGCCTTCTTCCACACCCTTTAGCGATACGGGAAGGTAATGCCTGGGCTTCAGGGGAATGTTATCCGGGGAATAATCGGCCGGTTTACCGTCAGGCCCCGTATACACCCTGAAAATACTGAAATCGCCGGTATGCCTGGGCCAGGTCCAGTTATCGGTGTCGGCGCCGAAATTGCCGATGGCGGCAGGAGGCGCTCCCACCAGGCGCACATCGGTGTACCGTTCGTACACCAGAAGGTAATATTCGTTGCCGCCGAAAAAGGAACTCACCGAAGCCCGGTAATGGGTGCCTTCCGTTGCCTCCTTCCGGATCTCCTCCATGTTCTCGCTCATCTTTTTCATTCTTTCTTCCTCGCTCATCTTGTCTTTCACCCCTTTCAGCACCCGGTCGGTTACTTTTTCCATCCTGATCAGAAACGTGACGGTCAGCCCGGGAGTGGGTAATTCCTCTTCCATGCTGGTTGCCCAGAACCCGTCGTTCAGGTA
>Ga0190344_1000002_pt1 | contig 205038 bp, 169 predicted proteins | sample 48721323_MG_FD_161662 | JGI IMG/M metagenome (GOLD analysis project Ga0190344, IMG submission 161662) | Hydrothermal vent microbial mat bacterial communities from Southern Trench, Guaymas Basin, Mexico - 4872-13-2-3_MG | ecosystem: Environmental > Aquatic > Marine > Hydrothermal vents >... | reverse complement strand
GTCGATCAGGATACCGATTCCGGCTTTTTCCACCAGTTCGCGGTATTTTTTTTCGCTTTCACGAAGGCGCTGCTCCGCTTTCTTGAATTCCGTTATATCTTCAAAAGCCACACCCAAACGCTGCCCTGGTATACGAAAGGCCCTGATGCGGTAGGTTCTTTTGAGATATTTCCCTTCATATTGAAAATCATCATTATAGTATGTGTTCCCTTTTTCTATGACTTTCAGAAAAGTCTGTTTCAGGGGTTCTACGGCCTTATCGCGCCAGACCTCCTCAAACGTCTTGCCCAGCCATTGTTTTATCTTCATTCCCGTAATGCGGGCGGCCCGGGGGTTGCCCCCTTCAAGGATCAGTTGTTCCTTCCCGGCCAGGCCGTAGATAAACAGCCCGGAAGGAATGGCGCGGACAATATCATCGGATGTCTGGAGAACCTGCTGGAGCGTATCTTCCACCAGCTTATGGGCGGTGATATCCATATAGAATTCCCCGACGTATTCTTCATTGCCCGACAGATTGACCGGGAATACCACCCCGCGGAGCCATCGCTCCCGGTTTTTCCACCTGATCCTGATCCCGGGGATTTCCTGAACATTTTTCTGCTTCAGCACTTTTTTCTCCAGCCGGAGGATGGTCTCGGCCGCGTGCGGTTCGAAAAGATCCGTATCCTTCAGGCTTTTCAGTTCGTCTCCTGTAATTCCCAGATCAGCGGTCAACCGCTCATTTGCGTATATATAATTCAATTGACTGTCTTTCAAAACAATATAGGCAGGGATATAGTCCATGAAGGCCCGGAAATTTTTTTCGCTTTCCCTAAACCGTTCTTCTGCCCTTTTGAGTTCCGTAATATCCCGGCCGATCCCCACCAGGCCGGTGATCTTCCCTTTCACGTCACGGAAGGGACTGAGGGATGTCTGAAAATATTTTTTCCCTTCCCCTTCGCCGACCTCCCACTCATATACCACAAACTCACCCTTCAGGGCTTTTTTGTTGGCTTTCATGTGAACCCTTCCGGCTTTTTTTCCGAATATGTCCTCCGCACTTTTCCCCAGATAATCGGAGGGATTAGCCCCGTATTTTTCCACCCACCGTCCGTAGAGCCCCGTATGCCGGCCATGGGAATCCAGGGTATAAATGATGTCTTCCACGGAGTTAACCAGGGCGCGGAACTGTTCCTCGCTTTTGCGAAGTTTTTCCTCGGTTTCTTTTCTCCGACTGATATCTACACTGATCCCTCCCACCATGCGGGACCCGTCCATCCCCGTGAGGGGGAATTTGATATCATACTGCCAGGAAGTTTCTCCTCCGGGAAGAATAACCGGATATTCGCGGGTGACCGTTTTCCCCTTTTCCAGAACCGTCCGGTCCATCTGTTCTATGGTTTCGGCAGTGGCAGGCAGGAATATCTCCCGCCCCGTTTTTCCGATGATTTCCTCCTCTTTCAGACCTACCGTATCAAGAAGGTGCCGGTTCACAAAAACATGCCGCAGCATTTCATCCTTGATATAGGCACTGGCCGACAGGTTATCCATGAATGTTTGAAATGTGGCCTGGCTTTGCTGCATTTTGGTTTCAGCCTCGCGGATGGGTGTCTGGTCGATCACGGAAAACACCATTTCCCCCATCAGGTCGGTGGCCAGAACCGGCAAGGTTTGAAAGTAAATGGGCACTTCTTCCCCTGATTTGTGCCTGATTACCGTTTCAATAGGCTGGAACGACCGGTCGGTTTTGTATTTTTCAATCAGTTTGCTCACCCGGTTATACTCCTCTTCACTATTGTACAGCATGCTGGCCGAACGGCCCACCAGTTCTTCCTCATTGTATCCCGTCATCCGGGTAAAACCCCTGTTCACGCGTTTCAGCACACTGTTCTGCATAATCCCCAATCCCACCGGTGTATTATCGTAGATTTTCTTCAGAATGGTTTCGCTTTGCCTGAGTTTCTCCTCCGCCTTCAATTTTTCGGTAACATCCTTGGCGATGACCATCACGGCCTTTTCCCCTTCGTATATCATGGGCAGGGAATAGGTTTCAGCCCACAGGGTTTCCCCGTTTTTTTTGAGCATTCGGATCAAAACAGGCGGATTGACCTCACCATCCAGGGCCATTTTTCTGCGGTTGCTGATAAAGATCCTGAAATCGGGGTGCACCGTTTTATCCGCTTCCAGACCTGCCATTTCTTCCGCATTCCTATAGCCCAGCTTTTTGTAAGCGGCCGGATTAACATAAACATATTTCCCCCCGGAAACAACCATGATGGAATCGGGGTTTGACCGTACCAGCTGGCTGTATTTCATTTCACTTTCCCTCAGCTCCCGCTCAACCTTTTTCAGGCCAGAAACATCAGTCATCACAAATACAGCTCCTTCCTCCGGTTTCTTCGGATTGATATAGGTAATGGTAAAAATGACGTGAAGGATGACTCCGGAACCGGTTATCAGTTCGGCTTCCTGAGCGGCAAAACCATCTTTTTCCAGAGCAGCGTACAGTTCCTGTCCTACCCATTCATATTCCTTTTTTGAAGGATACAGTACCGCTGTTTTCTTCCCGATCAGTTCTTCTTCATGACGTTCGAGCATCCGGCAAAAAGTATCGTTCACCCAGATCAGAACCCGGTTCCTGACCATGCCCACCCCCCCGGGAATGCTTCTCAGAACACTTCTCAGCAGATTTTCGCTTGCCGCCAGGCGCTCCTCAGTCTCCTTCCGCTCTGTGATATCCACAATCACTCCCTCGATAATCTCTTTCCCCTTGTAAACCTCTCCCGAACGGTGCCCCCTTTCCAACACCCAGCGGGTTTTTCGGTCACTTGTTCTGATCCTGTAGGTAAGTTCGTAGCTCCGCCCCTGTGAAAAGGCGGCATGTATCTCCTCCCTAACTCTTTTGCGGTCATCCGGGTGGATAATGTGCTCATATGGAAAATCCCGGTTTCCGATCAGCGCCTCGGGCTGAAAACCGGTCAATTTCATGCATCCCCTGCTCACATACAGCATGGTCCAGTTTACATCGTCCAGGCAGCGAAAAGCCATGCCCGGCAAGCTGTCGAGCAACAATTCTGCGTTCATCCTTTTTTCTTTCTTTCGATCTGCCACCTGATATAATACTGTCCGTTATTTTCCGCTCAACAAAACGTATCGTTTTGAATTTTAACGAATTTTAAGGTTTATCCATACCATAGCACGCAACCATCCTGTCCTTTTATGCATCTCCCTCACGGAGCCGGCACATAGCAAAAGCCCGCTCAGGGAACCAAATTATATAAATAATTATGAAATAGGAAACAATTTTGTCCTGAAAACGTTCTAATTCGGGGGAGAAAAAGAAAACCAATCCTGTAAAGATTTGACATCCGTTCATGAATTTATTAAATTTATTTTGGAAAGGAGGGGAAAGACATGAGGCAGTTAAAGATTGAAAAATCATTTACCAACAGGGAAAGCGCATCACTCGACAAGTATTTGCAGGACATTGCCAGAGAAGAGCTGATCAGTGTGGAAGAGGAAGCCGCACTGGCCCGCCGTATCAGGGAAGGTGACCAGAAAGCCCTGGACAGGCTGGTAAGGGCCAATCTGCGTTTTGTAGTTTCCGTTGCCAAACAATACCAGCGGCAGGGACTGAGTCTGCCCGATCTGATCAACGAGGGGAATCTGGGACTGATCAAGGCAGCCCAGCGTTTCGATGAAACACGTGGCTTCAAGTTTATATCCTATGCCGTATGGTGGATCCGGCAGTCCATCCTGCAGGCCATTGCAGAAAAGGGACGTGTGGTAAGGATCCCGCTGAACCAGTCGGGAACCCTTCAGAAACTCCACAAAGCACAGAACCAGTTCGAACAGGAAAACGAACGGACTCCCACACCAGAGGAGCTGGCTCAATCCATGGGAGTACCCATTGACAAAGTAAAACAAACCCTTCCCCTTTCAGGGAAGCCTGTTTCGGTGGATGCTCCCTTCTCGGAAGAGGAAAACGGCTCGCTGCTCGATGTACTGGCCAGTAGCAGTGAACCTTCTCCTGACGAAGGTCTCAGCAAGGAATCGCTGCAGAAGGAAATTGAACGTGTGCTCCGTTCCATGAGTAAACGGGAGGAAGATATTATCAAGCTTTCCTTCGGTATCGGCATGCAACCGATGACCATGGAAGAAATCGGCGAGAAAATGCATCTGACCCGGGAAAGGGTAAGACAGGTGCGTGACAAGGCATTGAAAAAAATGCGCCACAGCTCGCGGCGAAAACTGCTGCAGAACTATTTTGACCAGACCTGATCCACTCGTTAGGGATTAAAACCCGGTCGCCATATAAACACAGTAATAAAACAACCATATATTTGAATACCGGATTTTCTGAAACAGATGATCCGGTATTCGTGTTTTATTGCAGTTGAATTCCTCTGGTTTTCATGACCTTCCCGGTTGACAACCTGTTTGTCATAACGCCTACTCCTTTGTATTTCTGAGCATTACATTTGTTGTGCAACTTGTTGAAAAATCACAGGACCTTTTCTGTTTAAATCCAATGATTTTTGCCCGGTATTTTATATTTTGCATGACGAAAAATGAAAACCTAACCCCAAACCTGATTCCCGGTTGGAAAATTCAATTTTCAAGAAGGACTGGCATGACAAGGTGATTCTTATTGTAGAAGACAACCTTTCGTGTTACCGGTATTTTGAGGAGATACTGAAAAGAACGGGAGTCACTATTGTGCACCTGGAAACAGGTCCCGATGCTATTGATTATTGTTGTTACACCGACAAACAAATCGACCTGGCCCTGGTGGATATCCTGATCCCTTTTATCAACGGGGTGGAAGTAATCAGGGAGATCAGGAAATGCCGCCGTGGGGTTCCCATCATTGCCGAAACGGCCTATTCATCGCCCGATGTCAGAAGAAAATCATTCATGGCAGGCTGCCATGAATATCTGGTCAAGCCCATTCCTCCGCAGGTGCTGATCGCCACGCTGGAACATTATCTGTTCCCCGAGGGAAAAGTCGTCAGAATGCAGTTCTGTTAAATCACTTCCGGAAGCGATACCCATATTTTTGAATTTTTTGCAGCAGCAGATCCACCTGCACGGGTTTGGTAATATATTCGTCGCAACCGGCTTCCCGGGCCATGTGCTCTTCCCCGCTCATGGCATAGGCGGTTATGGCCAGCACGGGTACATTTTTATCTGTCGATTTGATCTGCCGGGTAGCCTCCAGTCCGTTCATCACAGGCATTTTGATATCCATCAGTACAAGGGCAATTCCCGGATTCTCACGGAATTTTTCCACGGCTTCCTGCCCGTTCCGGGCATAAATCATTTCAGCCCGCATCTTTTTCTCCATAATCTTTTGCAGATAAAAGAAACTAGCCGCATCATCCTCTGCCACCAGTATCTTCAGAGGTTCTTCCCCGCGTTCCGAAGCAATTCCGGCCGCAGTTTCCTTCGCGGTGGCAGGGGGGTTCTTTTCACCAGGCAGGACCATACGGAATTCCGATCCCTTTCCCGGCTCCGTATCGACTTCTATAACACCTCCCAGGATCCCGGAAATACCCCGGGCAATGGACAGCCCCAATCCACTGCCCTCAAATTTCCGTGTACGTGAATCATCTTCCTGTGAAAAATGAGCAAAAATGTTTTCCAGTGATTCCTTTTGTATTCCCGGCCCCGTATCCCTCACGAAAAAAACCATTTGATCTTCCTCCCTGCGCATTCCCAGCACCACTTCCCCCTCACCGGTAAACTTAACGGCATTATCTGTCAGATGTCCCAGTGCTTTTTTCAGCAGGTCGGGATCGGTTTTCAGAACCGGATCGGAGAGCGATTCCGGAAGCAGCAGTCGGGCCTGAAGGCCTTTGGCTTCGGCCCTGTCTCTGCATTGCATAAACAGATCCTGCAAAAGTTCCCGGCAGTTCACCGTAGTGATATTGACTTCCATGTTCCCTGAAACAATGAGGGAAATATCCATGTAGTTGTTAATGGTACCGATGAGGCGATCGCTGCTCGATTGAAGCACCTGCAGAGCCTGCTCCTTTTCCTCCCGGGGCATGTCCTCGTTCATCATGATCCCGGCAAATCCCACAATGCCATTCAGGGGAGTACGCACCTCGTGGGAAATATTGTTCAGAAAGGCTGTTTTCAACCTGTCGCTTGCCTCGGCTTTCTCCTTCGCTTCACGCAGCATGTTTTCTGCTTCGAGCCGGGCCGTTATATCATTGGCCAGCGCCAGCTGGTATTTCTTCCCTTCCCTTTCGGGCAGGGCATGCGAGGAAATCTCCACCATCATCAGGCTGCCGTCTTTCCTCCGGTGCCTCCACGCACGCGAATACCTGAAGCCTTCCGAAGATTCCTGAGCAGCAGCCAGCAATGCGGGGATATCTTCTTCAGGGTGCAGGTCTTCCAGGGTCATTTTCGTAAATTCCTCACGGGTATATTCGTATTTGCTGACAGCGGCATCATTCACCTCAATAATTCGAAAACTTTCCGCCTCGTATATCAGCATGGGCAGCGGGTTGCTCACAAACATCTCCCGGTATCTTTTCTCACTTTCCTGCAGGGCTTTCCCCAGCTCCCGGCGTTCAGTAATGTCGTGTACAATGGAATACAGCAATATTCTTTCTTCCACGGTAATGGGCCCGGTGTACACTTCCACATCACGGATTTCCCCGCTTGCTTTCCTGTGCCTGAAATGAAAATGATTCCGCTTTTCCGCCACGGCATCTTTTATTTCTTTTTCAATCTCTTCAGCCGTAAGCGTATTGATCTCAGATATTTTTTTTGAGGTAAGTTCTTTGTGTGTCCAGCCATAAAAGTTACAGGCAGCGGGGTTCACATCCACAATGCCTCCGTCTTCGGGGTCCACCAGCATCATCACCGCGTGGCTGTTGGAGAAAAGGGATTTATATTTTTCCTCACTTTCCCGAAGTCGCTGCAGGGCCTGTTCTTTTTCCCCGGCGATTTTCCGTTTTTCCAGCGCTTCCTGCACGGAAAAAGGAAGGCGGGCGCAGTGTTCCTTAAGCACATAATCAGTAGCCCCGGCTTTCATACATACGACTGCCGTTTCCTCATTCATGGAACCGGTCAGCACGATAAAAGGCATATGGGGATCGCTTTCCCGTGTGATCTTCAGTGCATCCAGTCCGTTGAAGCGGGGCATGGCATAATCGGAAATAACCACATCGGGCTGAAATTTTCCCAGGGCTTTCCGGAAAGCCACCGGCTCGTCCACCCTCATGGTTTCAATGTCCGTTCCCGACTGCCGTATCTCTCTTACCGCCAGCTCATAATCGGAAAGAACATCCTCTACAAACAGAATTTTCAGACGATTTTCCATAACCGGATGATTCTATTCATAAACGTGGCGGCTGGTTCAGCACAAGCCAGTACATGCCCAGCTCCTTTACCACATCGACAAACTTGTTAAAATCCACCGGCTTCACCAGATAACTGTTCACTCCCAGCTTGTAACTGTCAATAATATCCCCTTCCTCCCTGGAAGAGGTCAGCACCACAACGGGTATTACCTTGGTCTGGGGATCGGACTTGACGGCTTTGAGTACTTCTATGCCGTCCACTTTGGGCAGCTTCAGATCGAGCAATATCATTTTCGGATGATCGGTTTTCTTGCGATAGCTGAATTTACCCCGGGCAAACAAAAAATCCATCGCCTCCTCTCCATCGGATACATGCACCACCCGGTTGGTCAGGTGACTTTTTTTCAGCGCCCGGATGGCCAGTTCCGCATCATGGGGATTATCTTCCACCAGCAAGATCTCCACTGCCCTGGATACCATCTTTTTTTCCATAATATTTCCTTTTATCTTTTATTATTTTCAACCTATCAAATTCACCGGTTTGTCATACTCTATCCGTTTCCCCCGGTCTTTTTTTTGCCCGGAGCCGGCAGGCTGAACCAAAAAGTGGCACCCTTCCCTTCTTCTCCTTCGGCCCATACTTCTCCTCCGTGCCGGTGCACAATGCGCTGGACAATAGCCAGACCCACTCCGGTTCCCTCGAACTCCCCGGCCCGGTGCAAGCGCTGGAACACCCCGAATAACTTGTGTGCATATTGCTGATTGAAACCCACCCCATGGTCTCTGACAAAATAGATCAGTTTTTTTCCTTTTTTCGTTCCGCCTACTTCAATCTTTTTCGTCCGGCACGGCATAGAATACTTCACGGCATTCGACAGAAGGTTCATCCACACGTGTTTTATCAGGGAAGGATCGACCCGAACATCAGGCATTTCCCCGATCTGCAAACGGAATTTTTTTCTGATGTCGTCTGTAGTCACTACAGGGAACACCGTACGAACCACCTCTGCCATATTCACCTTTTCGGGTTTGATAGAGGTCCTGCCGGTACGGGAAAGCTCCAGGAGGTCGGATATCAGCTTGTCCATGGTCCGGGCACTGTCACGAACCACACTTAACAGACGCTTCCCTTCCCGGTCAAGTTTCGGGGAATATTCTTCCTCGATGATCCGGGAAAAGCCTTCGATGGCCCGCAGGGGAGCCCGCAGGTCGTGCGAAACCGAATAGGCAAAGGCCTCGAGTTCCTTGTTGGCGGCCTGAAGCTGGGCTGTTCTTTCTTGTACCCGTTCTTCCAGCTCCCGGTTAATCTCTTCCAGGCGCATGCGGGCCTCCACCACCTCGGTCACATCCTGCACGACAGATACCATGACCTCCTGCCCCGGCACCGGAATGTTCCCGGCATTCACATATTTCTTCTTTCCTTCCCGGGTAGTGGCCATGCCCTCTTCCCAGTGCATCCGGCCGGGTTCACCGCTGCGTATATCTTCTATGACCCTCTTCATGATCTTTTCCCGGTACTCCGGATCGGGGTATACCAGTTCGAAGAATCTTTCCACACTGGTCAACTCCTGGTTCGGCCAGCCGTAGATATGTCCGAACATTTGGTTCATATACGTGGCCTTCCCGCTCTGCGTGTCAATCACGGCCACTCCAATGGGAAGATTATCCAGTATCAACCGGATAAAGGCATTCCTTTCTTCCAGCTTCTTCTGATCCCGTTTCCGCCGGGTCAGATCGTGCAATATCACATGAATGGCCTTCACTCCTCCATAGAAAAAGGGAGCGATCACGGTTTCCACTTCCGTCACCTGCCCGTCAGGCCTGACAATTTTCACTTCCACGGAAGGTATGGCCTCACCCGTTTCGTGCAGGATCCGTATTCTTTCCCGGATCAGATCGTGGCAGTCCGGATGAAATATTTCGAAGACGGACTTCCCGATCAGTTCTCCCGGATGCTCAGCCCCGAACAGTTTCAGGCAGGCCTGATTGGCCATGATCACCCTGTCGAAAAGATTGATAAAGATGGCATCGGGGGCATATTCCACCAGGCTGCGGTACCTCGATTCGCTTTCTCTCAGTTCGAGTTCGGATTTCTTCCTTTCTGTGATCTCTTCGGTATATATAATGATTCCGCCAACTGCCCCATCGGAATAATGCCATGGACGGCATTCCCACCGGGTGTATATCAACTCCCCGTCGGCCCGTATAAACTCGTCTTCCTCTTTCCGGGTAATTTTTCCATTCAGGGCATCCCGGTGCGCGTTCCTCCACCCTTCAGGAAAGTCGGGAAACACATCGTAATGATGTTTCCCGATCACATCCTTTTCCTCCACACCGAAATGCTCCAGATACCGTTCGTTTACAAAAATATATTTCATTTCCCGGTCGAATACGGCAATGGCATCGGGATCGTGCCTGACAATGTAATCCATCAGGTAACGGGCATGCTCCCTTTCGACACGGTATCTTTCCACCATCAGGGCGATCAGCCGGGCGGCTCCCTCCAGGCGGAATTTAGCCAGGTCAATAATAAAGGGTGGCCGGCTTTCGTATTCTTCCGCTTTTTTCAGCAGGATTTCAGAGGTGGTACCGTATTTTTTTGCCAGCTCATTCAAGCTTTCCTGATCCCGCGGAGGGTCGCCGTAAGCAAAATTGATGGAGCCAAGTATCTCTTCACCCAGGCGAATGGGAATAGCATACAGGTGGATTCCGCCGCCACATTCCATATCCACCGGAGCATTCGTTTCCATGCTTTTTTTTGACGCTTCCTTCCAGCAGGATTCATGGCAGTGCCATTTTCCCGACTTCAGGGCTTCTTCCAGGTTGTCGGTTCCGCAAAGTTCGCAGGAAGCCTGATCCATAAACCGGCACCATCCGGAAGAAAAGATCCTGGCGGCATAATCACCGTTCTTTTCGTACACAGCCCCGGAGGTCTCCAGCAGGCCCATGAACTCTCCCAGAATATTATTCAGCGCCTCTTCCCCAACAGCATCCAGAATGGTACGGTCGGTGTTAAGCCGCGTAACATCACCGTAAAACGGTTTGCGAAGATGGTGGCGGAAATCTTTTGGCAGCAGAAGCCATTCGATCCTCTTCAACTCCTCCCTCGAGGCCCTTTCTTTTTCTTCCATTTCCACGTACTCGATGGAAAAGGAAACACCTATAGCCAGTTCCTCCAGCAGCCTGATCTCCTCCTCATCGAAGAAAAAAGGTGCGGAGGCAAACAGGGTAAAGATTCCCCACAGCTCTCCCCCCGTTTTAATCGGGAAAACAGCCATGGAACGAAAATCCGCTTCCCGGAAATATGACTGCCAGGGAGCCAGGGAATCATCGGCCAGGATGTCGTTTACAACAACCTTTTCGCCGGATTGAACACATCGGTATACCGGCCGCATATTCTGGCTATTGTCAGGCAGATCGGGAAAAACTTTCTCTACATCGACCTCGGAAAGCGAATTAAAAGCCACGCGTTTCAGTGTTCCTTCCGCTTGATCAAGCTTCCCCAGCCAGGCAAGCTGAAACTCCCCTTTGTCGGTGGCAATGCGGCACACTTCCCGGTACAGCGCTCCTCTGTCCCTGATCCGGGCAATCGCCTGGTTGATATCGCTCAGCACGGCATATATCCGTTTGAATTTCCTCAGTTTTTCGGCCATCTCGGTTTTTTCCTTAATAGAAGCAATGTACTGTTGCCTCCAGATCATTCCCAGCAGGCCTCCTGTGAGGATCAGCAGGAAAAATACTATCATGGCCAGATTCCGGCGCACTGCCGCCAGGGGTTTAAGCGCCTCATCCTCGTCCACATTGACTACCAGGTACCATTCCGTACCCGGCACTTGCGTTACATAAGAAAAAACTTCTGTGCCCCTGTAGCTTGTTCCTTGCGTAATTCCCACATGTCCTGCAGCAGCCTGAACGGCCGGAATATTCATTTCACCTGCCGGCATTCTCAGGTTCAGTGCAGCATCGGACATGAACCGCAAAGGATTAAGGAACACCACTTCATCTTTCTCTCTCCTCGCAATCAGGGTTTCTCCCGTAAGGTTCGGCACCGGCCACCGGTCGATCATTGGATACAGGCAGGTTTCGGGATCAATCCGAAAACCCGGCACTCCACTTGCCGGCCTGCCGGATTCTTCCTCCAAAACCGGAATAAGAACAGATAAGTATATGTTCCCGTCGTGTTCATTCACATAAAAATCTTCCCACACAATATTTCCCGACGCAAGAGCCTTTTGAAGATCCCTGTGAAAAGTGTGCGGTGTGGGAACCGTACCGGGCGGCCAGGCAATCAGTTCTCTACCGGTCGTATCGCGCAGGCAGATCCGGTTATAATCATAGGCTTCACCAACCTGTTTCATCCAGAGCCTGAGCCTTTTCTCAGCATCTGAATCTCCTCCTACCCTGAGGTATTGCCCAACCAGGCCTGTAAAATTTCCATTCCTGTAAAAAACCGTTGCATCCGCCATTCTTTCTTCCAGCCAGCGTGTCAGCTCAGACTCTTTTAATTCGGCAACGGAGATCCGCTCTTTCTCCACCTGGGCTATAAATTTCTTTTTATAGTTCCTGGAATAACTGAGGGCGGCAAATACCACCATGCAGGCCAGTACAAAAAAGGCGGAGATCGGAAGAAAGGTTCCCTGTTTAACAGATCTTTCTGGTAACATGGCTGGATATTTCAGGCCGGCAATCTGCTCTGCCGATATCAGGTTCAACGTTGTGCAGCCAATTTTTAAGGAATCCTATCAAGCATAATATCAATAAATACTTTTATTAGGGTATGATAAAAACCCTGGGGAAAGGGGACTTCTGTTCTGCCTGTATCATTTTCACCATGCCGCTTCCCGCTCAGCGGCTTCCTGCAACCATCCGGGTACGATATTTTCCAGGAAATACTGCTTTTCTTCGTTCAGTGCCTTCATATCGAGGCCCACAAAAGCCTGGGCTTTTGCTTTGGTTGAAATATCAGGGTAAGGCACTTCCCCATCGTATCCTCTTCTTATAAGCAGGCGGGCCAGCCGGATACGGGTTTCCTGCACGATGTCGATGGCCGTACCTATCAGCCGGCTGAGCTCAACGGGAGAATGGAAGGATCCTCCATGGGTGGATGCCGCATAATCCCATCTCCACTGGGCATGCCGTATGCCTGTCAGGATATCTTCCATTTCCGTTTCCGTGGCACCAAGTTTCCAGGCTTCGGCGGCTTCCACATGGGCACGCACAAGCAGGCGTTCCAGCTGGTCGCGGTTTCCCAGGATCTGTTCCTGGCGCTGGTACACATTGTCCACCAGTTTTTCCCTTTCTTCCCGGTGGCATACCTGGCATGAACTGGCTACATTGTTCAGCGGGCTCTGAATATGATGATCAGTAAATTTCACTCCCCCTTCGCTCTTATAGGGCATATGGCAATCGGCACAGGAAACCCCGCGGACGGCATGAATACCCGTCACATACACTTCGTAATCGGGATGCTGGGCTTTCAGCATAGGCGCCCGGCTTAGGGGATGAGTCCAGTCTGCAAAATCATAACCGTCATAATAGGCTTCCATTTCTTCGGCGGAAAAACCGTTATCCCAGGGAAAGGTGAGGTAATTGCCTTCTCCCTTGAAGTAATACTCAGCATGGCACTGGGCACAGACCAGCGACCGCATTTCCTGATGGCTGGCCTGTTGAATGTCCTTCCCCATCCTGTTATACGCCTCAAGCAGGGCCGGGCGGGTGATCCGCAGGTTCATGGTTTCCGGATCGTGGCAGTCGGCACAACCGATAATATTCACGATCTCCGGCCCGCACATGGCCCAGGCCCCCCGGTAAAACTCTTCCACTCCCACTTCCGACATCACCCGGGGTACATCGGGACTTTTACACGTCCAGCAGGTATTGGGCATGGGGCCTTCATCGGGAGCGGCCGGCCCCCCTGTACGGAGGATTTCGTGAATATCCTGCACCGCGTAATAATGCCCCCTTCCCTGGTTATATTCTTTTGAAAAGCTATAACCCGCCCACAAAACCACCAACCTTGAATCTACTTCCAGCATGTCGATAAAGGCACTTCCGTTGTAACGGCTCCGGAAAGAAGTGTCAGCTGTTTGTAAGTATGACTGGTACTGCCTGGGAAAATTCATCCCCCATATTTCATTCCGCGGCTCGAATTCGCGGATATCCACCTGGGGGGTATAGGCAAAAACCGCTTCGGCACGCCTTTCCACAATTGAAGATGCCAGCAGTCCCAGCAGGAACACAACCGCAACGGTCAGTCCGAAAAAGAGCCAGCCCAGCCAGGACTTTTCTTCAATCGAGTGGCGAATGGATTTCATAACAACACTGGATTAGGGTTCCGAAATTTTCTTCAGCCATTCAGGTACCGGGCTTTCAGGCAGAGGGACCCGTGCGTTGGGTGTACTCGACAGGCTGTTGACTCTTCCATGGGGCACCTCCCTGTGGCAATCCCGGCACAGGCGACCGGTCATCTCTTCCAGATGAGGGCCTGTTCCTGCCAGGTAACGGAAATGATCCAGCAGGTGATCATGACACCGGATACAATTGTTCTGAACCACTTCCCTGCCCTCTTCTTTTATATGGATCACCTGAGGTTCCTTCCGCAAAGTAAAAATGATGGCATGCCGCAGACCGTCTTTGACCTTGAAATAATATTTGTTTATCACATTGTTATGCGGAATATGGCAATCGTTGCAGTGGGCCCATTCCCGGTGTGAACTGTGGCTCCAGGTGGCATATTGCGGAGCCATGATGTGGCAGTTGACGCAGGTTTCGGGTTTGTCGGAAAGATAGGAAGGTGCTTTGGAAAGATACAGGTTGAAAAGCATCAGACCGGCAAACACCGCCAGCAACAGAACGACAGGCCAGTGCCACTGTTTCGGCGGGGTGATCCGTTGGAAGAGTTGACGCCACATATAACAACAAAATCAGATATTAATATAGTAAAAAATACAATAGGAATTGGAAATCCACTAAAAAAAATATTTCTCCGGTTCTTTTGTTCATAACCATTTGATCACCAGCAGATCAGCCGGTTCGGAAAAAGGATTGTTCCACCCTCTGGGAATACCGGCGGGCAGGTATACGCCTTCGTGTGATGACAGTTGCCCGGTTGTGTCTTCCAGCATCAGTTCCACCTGTCCCCTTTGCACAATAAATACCGCAGGCTGGTTATTGATGTGGAGGGGCAGCGATTCGCCGGGTTCCAGCCTCAGGGTCACCAGTTCCAGTCCGGTTGCCTGAAAAAGTCGCTTGCCGAGTGGCTTTTCGAGAATAATTCCGGCTTCTTCAGGATTGATATAAACAGGTTTTACAGGCAGATCGGGCATGACAGAATATTTTTACTGATCGAAAAACCGGGTTTTCTCACCTCGGCCAGTGATTTTTCGTTTTTCAGGCCAATGAGGTTCACCCGAACCGGGACGAAGGCATCCACACCCGCCAGGGATAAAAGAATATTCAAAACATACCCGTACGGAACAAAATACTGCAGCACAAAAACTTCAAGGGCTGCCCACACACCGGCACACCAGGGGCAGGTAATCAGGGATTTGAGCGATACCATAAGTCCGAACCCTTCATCGGCCCGGATAAAATCGCGTAAACTCCTGAAGATGCAACCGTAAACCGGAATACTGGTGAAGCGGCAGGTGGCCAGGGCCATGATGATCCATTCCCAAACGGAAACATCTTCGAATCCCTTTCCATATTTTTCGAAGAAATAACCCGTTACGACTGCCAGAGCGGCATAAACAACCAGAGACGCCAGGTTCCGGATTTTTCCCTTTGTCGTGATCCCGGGCATATTGTTTTTCTTTTGATTATTCCAATTTTAAAAATAGTCATTTTTTCCACATCCCTCTCCTTTCTGTTTTTTACCGGTCATGGTTCTTGCGGATATGTTTTTAAAACACTTGTATTTGGAAGAACTTTGCGTATTTTTCGGAAAAACCTACTAAGGCTTTGATATGAAAAAACTATTGATGTTATTGCTGATTGCTGTGTTCACCACGCTGGCCGGTATTTCACAGGATTCCGGCTATGTATTTCAAATGATGAAGGACATTCCCTGCACCCCGGTCAAAGACCAGCACCGGACCAGCACCTGCTGGAGTTTTTCATCCGTATCTTTTTTCGAATCGGAGTTGTTGCGCATGGGCAAGCCGGAAATGGACCTTTCGGAAATGTTCATTGTGCGGCATACCTATGAAGGAAAAGCCGACAAGTATGTCCGCATGTTGGGAACCGTGAATTTCGCCGGAGGAGGAGCCTTCCATGATGCACTGAATGTGCTGAGGAATTACGGACTGGTACCGGAAGAAGCCTACCCGGGCCTGGAGTACGGAGAAGAAAAACACAACCACCGTGAACTGGATGCCGTTCTCAAAGGCTACATGGATGCCGTGATCAAAAATCCGAACCGCAAGCTGAGCACGTCCTGGATGAATGGATTCCGGGGCATCCTCAATGCCTATCTGGGAGAATTACCCGAAACATTTACCTACCAGGGGAAAACGTATACTCCGGAAAGTTTTACGGAAACCCTTGGGCTGAATCCTGACGACTATGTCATTCTTACAAGCTTTACCCACCACCCCTTCTATGAGCCTTTTGTGCTGGAAGTCCCCGATAACTGGGCCTGGGGTACCTGTCTGAATCTTCCCCTGGAAGAATTCGGAAGGGTGATCGACCATGCCCTGAACAAGGGGTATACCGTAGCATGGGCCAGTGATATGAGCGATCCCGGATTTACTTCAGCCGGCCTTGCCATTGTGCCGGAAAAATCCTGGGAAGAAATGGAAGACAGTGAAAGAATGAAAGCACTGGAGAGTCCATCAAGGCAACGGGTGATCACTCAGGAAATGAGGCAGGAAGGCTTTGACAACCTGACCACCACCGATGATCACGGCATGCACCTGGTAGGGTGTGCTACCGATCAGCTGGGAAATCGTTACTACCGGGTAAAAAATTCCTGGGGGGAAACCGGGAATTATCAGGGTTTCTGGTATGCCAGCCGGGAATACGTTCTGTATAAAAGCACCAATATCATGGTACACCGGGATGCCATTCCCCGGGATATTGCTCTGAAACTCGGATTAACACGGTAACATCCGGGAATAATCATCCCGCTTTCCCAATGCAGAAGCCAGAACCCATGGCAACTACGTAGACATCTACGTAGACATCTACGTAGTTGCCTGCCTCCCTTAAAATCAGGGAATAAGGGCATATCCGTTCACCCTAAACATGCGATCCCCCGGGGATCGGCGCCTCCTGTATGCCAACCGACACAAAAGACCAGCAAATGCAAGAATATATCTGGCCCGCGGTTACTGAATACCCACTTTCCCCGCGTAGGCTGTGTAATACCCGTTCAGAAGCTCATTGAACCTTTCCGCCCGTTCATCCTTCCCCTGGCTCCGGGCAATGAGGGCACATTCCTGAAGGGATTGCAGGGCCACCCGGGTTTCATAATCCATCAGCACCATCAGGGAAGTGTCCAGTCCCAGAAAATAATCCAGGTCACCTGCCTGCAGACGGGCCATTTCATCGAGCAGATCGTCCGCCTTTTCATCTGCGCCGCATTTATAATACGCCCGGATGATATCCATCACAAAATGATCGTACGGGACCTTTTCATGGGGCATCAACTCCATCACCCGGTCGAGCACTGTTTCCGCCCCGGCAGGGTCACCCTGTTCCGTAAGGGAATTGGCCAGTCTGACGAAATTTTTCCGGAGCCGGATCACGGAGAATGTATGGAGATTGGTATAGTCAAGGTAGACGTCCGGATCGTTCATATTGCCCCATTGAAAGTTCTCCATCAGGTTTTTGTAAAGTTTTTCCGTATGGATCCTGCCAAAATCGGAAGAGTTTTCCTCCATCGGGGTTTTTATTGGAACCAGCCTGTAGGCGAATCCCTCCAGCTGAAAATACCTTTCCAGGCCCATCGCATCATCGTGTCCGCCCGTCACATAATAAACGGGACGTTCCCAGTTGTTGGACGACAGCAGATCGAGCATCATCAGCTGGTTTTTTAAAAGGTAATTGCCTTTCAGTCGTATTTCCAGGTAAGGTTCGATCTGCGAGGCCAGTTCGGGAGGAACGGTTCCGTTTTCCACCACCCGGGCACTGTCAACCGGAATTCGGATGGTACGGGTAGGAATATAATCAAGCATTTCACCGTCCTGTGTCTGAAGCTTGGTCCTCGGATCATTGCTGTTGATCCAATCCAGCACTTCCCGCATATTCAGGGGCCGCTTAAAGAGTTCACGTACCAGTATCTGGGTATTGGTCCCTTCCTGATATTTTTCCTCCTTCAGGGTAAATTTCACGGGCGGGGAATCATAGGCTTTTCGTTTTATTTGATCAACATACCAGTCGGTCATGAACAGCATCATATTCACCACCCTTACGTCGGTACGTACCCCTTCCACCTCCTGGGCATACCACAGGGGGAATGTATCATTGTCGCCGTTGGTAAACAGAATGGCATTTTTCTCACAGGTATTCAGGTAATTGAAGGCCACGTCGCGTGCTGTATACCGTCCCGACCTGTCGTGATCGTCCCAGTTCTCTGCCGCCATGATTCCCGGAACCAGAGCCAGTGAAACCAGGGTCAGGGTGACCGCGGCGGTAACCCGCGGTATTTTTTCTGCCAGGAGCCGGAACAAACCGGCTACTCCCAGACCGATCCAGACAGAAAAAGCGTAGAAAGATCCGGCATAAGCATAATCCCTTTCGCGGGGTTGATAGGGATACTGGTTCAGATACACCACAATGGCTATCCCCGTAAGGACAAACAACAGCATAACCACCCAGAAATCATAGCTCCGGTACCTGTATTGAAGAAGCAGTCCCGCCAGTCCCAGCAGCAGCGGTAGCATATAGTATCTGTTACTGGCAGCGTTGCCGTCATACCGCCCTGGCAGGCCGGTTTGTGGTCCCAGCCTGGCTTCATCCAGGAATTTAATACCGGTTAGCCAGTTTCCCTTCAGAATATCTCCGTGTCCCTGTATGTCGTTCTGCCTTCCGGAAAAATTCCACATAAAATACCTGAAATACATGTGTCCCAGCTGGTAAGAAAAGAAAAATCGCAGGTTTTCCCCAAATGTGGGTTTTACCCGGGTTCCCGCCTCTCCTCCCTGGGAATTCACCCGGATTCTTTGTCCTTTCACACGGCCCCATTCTTCATAGGCCCGGGTGTGTTCGGCCCGGTTACTCCACATTCTGGGGAAGAGGGTTTCAAACCTCGGGTCAAACACATAATCCGAGGTATAATGAGTGATCACATACTTCCCGTCCCGCTGGACATACCAGGGCGACTTGTCTTTAATATCGATCACCGGCGCACTGTAATACTGACCGTAGACCAGGGGCCTGTCGCCGTATTGTTCCCGGTTCAGGTAATACATGAGCGAAAAGGGATCGTCGGGATTGTTCTCGTCCATGGGCGGATTGGCCAGGGACCGGATGGGAATAACCGCATACCCCAGATAACCAATGAGGATTACCGTCAATCCCAGCACCACGGTATTGACCACCACCATATTCCTTTTCACGGTATAATAAAGCAAATAGGCCAGGAGGGCAAACACCGCAAACACATAGAATATCATTCCCGACATATAGGGCAAACCCAGGGTATTCACAAAAATCAGTTCGAACCAGGATGCCACCCGTACAAAACCGGGAATGATCAAATAAAGGATCACCGCCAGCAGAACAACGGAAACCAGGGCGGCATAGAAAACTCCTTTCCGGGTTACCGGATATTTTCTGAAATAATATACAAACACGATGGCAGGAATGGCCAGCAGGTTCAGCAGGTGCACCCCGATGGACAGTCCCATGAGAAAGGCGATAAAAATAAGCCAGCGGTTGGCCGCAGGCTGGTCGGCTACGTTTTCCCATTTCAGGATAGCCCAGAAAACTATGGCGGTAAAAAGGGAAGAAAGGGCATATACCTCTCCCTCCACCGCCGAGAACCAGAAAGTATCGGAAAAAGTATAAGCCAGGGCCCCGGTAGCTCCGGCTCCCATCAGGGCAATGATATTACCCGCCGATAGTGCGGCATCCCGACCCATCATTTTTCTGCCCATATGAGTAATGGTCCAGAAAAGGAACAGGATGGTGAAAGCACTGGCCAGACCTGACATGGCGTTGACCATCCAGGCAACCTTCGAAACCTCCCCTCCGGCAAACAGAGAGAAAAACCGTGCCAGCAGCATAAAAACAGGTGCTCCCGGGGGATGGCCTACTTCCAGTTTGTATCCGGCCGCAATAAACTCGCCGCAATCCCAGAAACTTACTGTGGGTTCCAGGGTAACCAGGTATACCACCGCCGCCAGAAGGAACACCCCCCAACCGGTCAGCAGGTTCACCTTTCTGTACATACTTTCCATGATTTTGTCTTTCGGATATGTGGACGAAAATAATGCTTTTTATCCATCCCAACAGCAATTTTTGGCTATTTTAGCCTTTTTGAAGGGCCTGCCGGCGGCCACAAAAAAGAACCCCATGTACTGCAGCCTTACGGTATTATTTAAATACCCGATTCCCCGCCCGATAAAACGGGGAACAGGATGGAAGTATTTTCTGCTGTTCCTGGTTCTTCTTGCAAAACCTCCGGCCCCTCTTCCAGGCCAGTATTTCACAACAGGTGAGGATCCGGCAACCCTGCGCTGGGAACAGTTCAGTACATGCCATTTTCGGTTGATCTATCCTGCCGGATTCCGTGAAAATGCTTTCCGGATGGCTGATATTCTGGAATATTACCGGGAAAAAGTAGCCCGTCCGCTCAACCATGATCCCGGAAAAATCCCGGTGATACTGCATAACCATACGGCCGAGTCGAACGGTTTTGTAGCCTGGGCTCCCAAACGGATCGAGCTGTTTACCACCCCGCCACAGAACATTTATCCACACAACTGGCTTCAGCAACTGGCTCTGCATGAGTACCGCCATGTAGTACAGGTAGACAAGCTAAACAGGGGTTTTACGCGCGTACTGTCATACCTGGGAGGGGAGCAGGTACCGGGCGCGGTGACCAGCATGCTCGGAGACTGGTTCCTTGAAGGGGACGCCGTATATGCCGAAACCCTGCTTTCCCCCAGCGGAAGAGGTCGCCTGCCTTCCTTTGAAATGAATATGCGGGCCAGGGCACTGGAGGAAGACAAGTTTTACCGGTTCGACGAAATCCTGCTGGGTTCTTACAAAACCTATGTCCCCGATTATTATGAATACGGATACCAGATGGTAGCTTTCGCCCGGAGACATTACGGAGATAGCCTCTGGCAAAAGGTCATTGAAAATACAGGAAAATACCCCTTTCTTCTCAATCCGGTGCATTTCACCCTCCGCAAAGAGGGATTATCGAAGCGAAAACTTTTTGAGCAAACATTTACCGAACTGAAACAGCACTGGAAAGAACAGTCCCACCGGGAAACCTATACTTCCTTTGAAACGGTTTCACCGCCCCCGGGCAAATTGTTTACCAGCTACCGCTTTCCGCAACCCGTATCCGACAGCATGGTTCTGGCTGAAAAGACGGGGATCGGTCAGGTGGCCCAGTACGTCCTGATTTATCCCGACGGAAAGGAAAAGATCATCCACACGCCCGGCAACATACCGTCGGTAAAACTCTCGGGAAAAGGGCGCCTGGCAGCCTGGTCGGAATACGTTCCGGATATACGCTGGGGAAACCGGCGGTATTCAGTGATCAAAACATTCGATCTGAAGACCGGAAAAACCAGCCGGCTCAGTTTCCGCACCCGGTTGTTTGCGCCCGCTGTTTCCCATGACGCAGGCAAGATAGCAGCGGTGGAAGTGAATCCGCAGAACCGGGCGGCCCTGATCATTCTGGATGCCCGCACCGGTGAACGGCTTGACAGTATTCCCTCGCCTGACAACCGCTTTCTGATGCTGCCCGAATGGATGGAAAACAACCGGGACCTGCTGGTCATCACACTCGATCACCGTGGAAAAGGGATATCGCGTGTGCATACCCCTTCAGGCCGCTGGAACGAGGTAATTCAACCTTCCTACCATGACATTCTGATGACCACCTCTTACCGGCAGTACATTCTTTACCATTCCTCGTACTCGGGCATCGATAACATATACGCCCTGGATACCCTGACCAGACAACAATACCGGCTTACCTCGTCCCGCTATGGGGCCTTTGATCCGGCCGTCGATACGAAGGCCGGAATTTTGTACTATTCTGATTACCATTCACGGGGGCATCGTATTGTGAAAATCCCGCTGGAACCGGATCAATGGGAAAGGCTGGAAACAGTGGAAAACACTTTCACGGGATTTGCCTCCGATGTGGAAGGAATTCCCCCCGAACCGGCACCCGATGATCTTCCTGCGGGAGAATATGAAGCAAGACCTTACAGAAAAGGATGGAACCTTTTCCGTTTTCACAGCTGGATGCCCTTTTATTTCGACCTGGAAAATTTCACCCTGGAAGACCCCGATATAGCTCCCGGGGCAACCCTGCTGTCACAGAATCTGCTCAGCACGGCTCTCACCACCCTGGCCTATGCTTACCGAAACGGGGATCATCACTTCATGACAGGATTCACTTACCGTGGCTGGTTCCCGGTGATCAGGCTCGAGTACCGGCAGGGAGGAAAAGTATCCCTGCTAAAACCGCAGAATATTAATTACAGGGGAAATACGGGCGCCCCGGACCGCACATTCAAGGCAAATATCTCCCTTCCCCTGAATCTGACCCGGAACCGTTTTTACAGCGCCCTGGTCCCCTCGCTTCAGCTGACGGCTTACAACGATATATATTTCAACCTGAGCAGCCGCCTGTTTGAACAGAACATCATATCGTCCCGCGCCCGTTTGTATTATTATTTTCTGCACAAAACCTCACCCAGGGATTTGTATCCAAAATGGGGGGGAATCGTAGATCTCATCCACCTGTCGGTTCCCGGAAAGGCGGAATCATTCAATCCTTCCTTCAAACTAAAGACCGTCCTGTTCCTTCCCGGGTTTTTCAGCCATCACGGACTGAGGTTGGAGGGCAGTTATCAGACGCAGAACCTGGACCGGTATGCCTTTACGGCAGAAAGGGAATTCCCCAGGGGTTATGAGCCCGCCTTCAGCGAGACCCTGGAAAGTTTTCGTTCCGATTATGTTTTTCCCCTGTGGTATCCCGACCTGAGCATTCCCGGAGTGCTGTACATCAAGCGTATGAGCGGGGGGCTTTTCGGGGATGCGGCCCGTAACCGTTACCGGGAATGGAACGAAGAAATATCCTCATACGAAGAGTTCAAGGAACCCCTGTACTCTTTCGGCGGCTCGCTGACATTCGATTTTCACGTGTTGAGAATTCCCTGGGCTATCCAGGCGGGAACCCGTATTGCCTGGCTTCCCCTCCTGAACAAGCCGGTGATCGAATCCATTTTCTCCGTGGATATTTACGGATTCTCTATCAATCGCCGGTAGGCTCCGCCGCGAAGCGTTTCTGATTCCACAAGGCCAGCAGGGCCAGAAAAATGATTCCCGCAACGGCAATATAAAGGAATCCCGGAACCGGGGCAGAATCTCCCCCTGCATAGGAATGTAAGCCCGACAGGTAGTAATTGACACCGAAATAGGTCATCAATACCGAACCGAATCCGGCCATGGCGGCCAGGTTAAAGCGATAAAGGTTCCACATACCCGGGATCAGGCGCATATGTGCTATGAATGTGTATACCAGAATGGTTACCAGCGACCAGGTTTCCTTGGGATCCCATCCCCAGTAGCGTCCCCACGATTCGTTGGCCCACACAGCTCCCAGCACGGTACCCGTGGTGAGCAGGAACAGGCCGGGCAAAAGGCTTAATTCAGAAACCCTTGTCAGCTCAAGAAGACGGGTATCTATTCTTTTCCGGTTCACGGCATTTTCCAGGGCAAAAAGAATCATATTCACCAGCCCCAGAATGGCCGAGAGCCCGAAAAATCCATAGCTGGCAGTAATCACCGACACATGAAGGGTAAGCCAGTACGATTGCAGGACCGGCACCAGCCGGGTGATCTCGGGGTTCATCCAGCTCAGATGAGCTACAAACAGGGTAAGGGCCGCCAGCAAGGAAGCAGCCGCCAGGGTTACAGCCGTACGCCGGGAAAACAGAAACCCCGCCAGCATGGTAGCCCATGATACATAGATCATCGATTCATACCCGTTGCTCCAGGGAGCATGACCGGCAATAATCCACCGGGCCGCAAGCCCCAGGGTATGTATGGCAAAACCAGGCAACAGGAAGTATTTCACCGCCCGGCTGAATCCGGCAACCGAAAAACGGGGAACTACCACCTGCACCAAAAGCAGCAGCAGGAACAACAGGCTGGTAATCCCGTAGAAAGGAATCAGCTTTTTGAACACGTTCCATTCGTGATACAGGATCTCCAGGCGTATTCTGAACGGACCGGGAATATCGAGGGTTGATTTTTCCTCCTGGTACACCTTCAGGTATTGCAGCAATTCATCTGCCCGGGAAAAATTTCCCGTTTGCATCCCTTCACGGAAGGCTTCGAAATATGCCCCGGCCAGATTTGCCACAAACAGGGAATCCTCCCCGCTGCTGAAGAATTCGGCCTGGTGCGAGGCGTACCAGGCATGATCCGGGTCGTTCTCCTGCGGGAACATTCTCAGGAACTGACCGGAAAACGTCATGTACACCACATTTACCCTTTCATCTACCTGCAAAATGTCTTTGTCAAACCGGGTCCGTTCCCCCGGACTTTTGGCATAAGCCCGGTTTACCTGCTCCGTAAGCCGGTACCGGGGAGGGTCTTTTTCCAGATCGAAAAAGTCGGCAAACGAAGCATAGGGTCCTTCGGTCCCAAGAAATTGAGCTACTTCGGTACCCGGGATCCGGATCATTTTAACCGACTGCCACCCGTAGGGGTCGAGATGCATACCGAGAAATATCTGCATGGGATGCCATCCGTTGAACCGGTCGCGACGTGTTACCTTATGTACCATATCGGCCGCCAGGGAATGCACGGGCCTGATGCGCCCCTGACCGGACTGTACCAGCACACGGCCGAAGTTGGTTGTCTGATGTTTTTCAGGGAGCAAAACCCGGTTCCCCTCCTGTGCAAAACCCTGTGCCGATGACAGGACCAGAAACCCGGCCAGGATTATTCCGTTTCGATTCCCGTCTTTGCGTAAAAGAGTACGGAAGCGGGAACGGGGATGCATGAAAGTAAACAACATGCCTGCCACCAGGAGAAAATACCCTGCATAGGTGACCATCGTGCCCGGCATATCACGGTTTACGGAAAGAACCGTTCCCTTTTCATCCCGATCATAGGAAGACTGATAAAATCGGTATCCCCTGTATTTCATGATGTTATTCATATAAATCCGGTAGTCTTTCCTGACATTTCTTTCCTCATCGGTCAGGGTAACCTGGCTGGCATAGGAAGCGGGACTGTTGGAACCGGGGTACCTTTCGAGGTTGAAATCATGCAGGTATACAGAAAAAGGAAGAATGTGCAAGGAAGGACCGAAAGTAAGGATCAGTTGGTTCTCTCCCATGCCCACTACCGTTCCTGTACCGGGGCCCTCTTCAACAAAAGGTATCTCCACATGCCGGACGCTATTCTCTGAAATGATATCCACCTGTAATACATCCACAGGGAAATCATCTGAAGCGGAATGGGGAGCAGTAATCCAGTGAACTGCAGCAGAAGGATGCAGTTGTTTAAGAACAAAGCGCTGCTCCCCGAGGCGGTAGATCTTCCGTTCCCTGAAAGGATGCCATTCTCCGGGGATCAGGAAAGAGTCGGCCGGGGAAGTCATATCCCTGACATGCATCGTATGATCGGAATACAGATACAGGTTCCCATTCTGCAGCCTGATATTTACCAGGGAAGGCAGTCCTTCCGTGTTGAAGGAGAACGACAGTCCGGCCCGGTGAAAAGTCGTATGATTTTCAATAAAAACAGTTTCCCGGGAGTTACCTGACAGCAGAATCACGGCCAGCACGGTATCACCGCCAGGCTGGTCCGTAACGGTTTCCACTGCCCGGGGAATAAATCCTGTTTTCCGGAACCGGATTTCTTTTCCGTTCAGTAACAGACTTTCCGTAAAACCTGTACGTTGCAGGTTTCTGTATGACAGATCCACCGTAAGTCCGGGAGTTTCGCTGTTTTTGGCCCACACCTGGAAAGCCCTTCCGTCGCCCAGAAGCATCCGGCTACTTTCGCCTTCCCTGATATGCATGATGCCCTCGTATCCCAGGTAGCGTGTCAGGGCGGCGCCCGCAATGATCACTACAAAAGCCAGGTGAAATAGTCCCACGGGCCATTTGGCCTGGCGGTATAATTTTCTTGTCACCACATTCCCCACCAGGTTAACGGCTATCAGAAGTAAAAGCAGTTCAAACCAGCTGGCATTATACACCTTCTGACGGGCCATTTCCGTTCCAAAATCGTTCTCAATGAATGTGGCGGCAGCAATGGAAACCGCAAAGACCGTTACCAGTACGGCCATGGTCTTCATGGAGAATAAAAATTCCGCTATCTTTTTCATCCCATTCTGTTACAGATCCTTTTAAATAAAAAAATATTCCCCTGATTTTGCCATCACAGAGCACCAAAAAATTACGGGTTCGCTTTCCGGATGATTTTCATGGCTTCCCGCTCACTGAGCGGGGAAAGTTTTTGTGTGGCTACAAATTTCCGCACCGTTTCCGGTTCGGTTTTTGAATATTCCCTCAGGGCCCAGCCTATGGCCTTTTGCAGGAAGAATTCACCGGAGGCGGCACATGCCGTAATATTGGCAAACAACAGACCGGTGTTTGTTTTTTCTTTGTACTTGAGTTGAAACAGCAGGCAGGTACGCTGCAACCACAGGTTACCCGATTCCATCCATTTTTTGTTCACCACTTGAACCAGGTCGGGAAAACGCTGCAGGTATTTGCCAGTCAGGCGGGAGGCAAGAAAGTCGACCGTATCCCACCATGATCTGGTGGTGATGAGGCGTTCCAGAAAACTTACATCCCCGTCAGTCAGAAGATGCTGGAACCGGTCGGCCAGTTCCATGGCCGCATACTGGTATTCCCTGTGGTCACGCGACCACAGTTCATCCACCACCCCGATCAGTTCCCGGCGGCCGGGCCGCACATTCCGGAAAATCGGCCGCATGAGTTCCCTGAGAAGAGGAGCCTGGATACCGAAGAACGGGAACCTGTTTTTCATGTACTTCTTCATCATCACCGCTTTTGCGGGATCGGCATGAAGGGTGAATATCTCTTCCAGCAAGGAAGGAATACGGGAAGTTTCTATACTCATTCTTTTACGGAACAGGATATCCGGATATGTCATATTCTGATCACCCGGTCAATTCCGAGGCTGTTGCCCTGATCAGATCCCATGCTTTCATCACATGCCTCTTCTGCACCCGGGTCTGGCCGATCACCATCCTCAGGGTATATTTCCCGTTCAGCCGGGTATGGGTCATATAGCATTCACCGGTGGAGTTGATTGATTTCAGCAACTGTTCATTCAGCCGGTTCAGGGTTTCCTCATCGGCCACACCTTCAGGAACATAACGAAAACACAGTGTGTTCAGGGTAACGGGTGCAAGCAATTCGAAAGAAGGATCTTTCAGGATCCGGGTTTCCATATCCCTGGCCATTTGTATATGCAATTCAACCGTTTCCCGCAGGCCTTTTACTCCGTAGTTCCGGATCACGAACCACAGTTTCAGGGCCCGGAACCTCCTTCCCAGCGGAATCCCCCAGTCGCGGTAATCGTTCACCTTTCCGCGGGTATCGGTTTTCAGATATTCCGGGGTTATTTCAAAGGTTTTGATCAGGGCATCACGGTCTTTCACAAAATAGGCCGAACAATCGAAGTTGGTAAACATCCATTTATGGGGGTTAAACACAAAGCTGTCAACTTGTTCAATACCTTCGATCATCCAGCGGTATTCGGGCAGGAGCAGGGCCGTACCGGCCATAGCAGCATCCACATGCAACCACAGGTTGTGCCGGGCACAAATTTCGGCAATATCGGGCAGGGGATCTATGGAAGTGGGGCCGGTGGTTCCCAGGGTGGCTACTACAGCCAGAGGCAGTTTCCCGTTTTTCAGATCGGAACGGATAGCCTCTTCAAGTTTCCCGGGATCCATTCTGAATATATGGTCGGTGGGGATCTTAACCAGATTCTCATGGCCTAATCCTGCTATTTTTACGGCCTTGTCGACCGACGAATGGGCTTCGGTGGAGGCATATACCCTGAGACCGGAATAATCGCTGAAACCTTCTCTATTGATCTTTCCGGCGCTGAATTTTTCCCGGGCCGTCAGCAGGGCTGCCAGAGTGGATGAAGAGGCGCTGTCCTGGATCACCCCGTGAAGGTTGTCCGGCAAACCCAGCATATCCCTGAGCCAGTTCATCATTTTTTCTTCCAGCTCGGACGCTGCCGGCGATGTTTCCCAGAGCATACACTGGGTTCCGAGCGTGGCAGTCAGCATCTCGGCCAGAACAGAAGGAAAGCTGGAATTGGCCGGGAAATAAGCAAAAAAGGAAGGGCTTTGCCAGTGGGTGATCCCCGGCATAATCAGCCTGTCGAAATCAGCCAGCAGGGTATCGGCCGGTTCTTCTTTTTCAGGAGGCATTCCGGGGAGGCTGTTAAATATATCCCCCGGCAAGACCTGTGATTTTACGGGATAATCCTCAATATTTTCCAGGTATTCCGCCATCCAGTCAACAAAACGGTGGGCAGCTTTTTTAAACTCATCAGTATTCCTGATCATGGTATATCTTTTTTATGTTGTTTCAAAACCGGCATTGTCATAGCTGATAACGATACTTCTGAAAAAGCCTGACAGCCTGGTCGGTAATATCGTTCAGCGGTTGTTTCAGTATGCAATGAAAATGTTTTTTCGGGCAACGGTCATACCCAATTTTGGAGCAGGGACGGCACGAAAGTCCTTTCACCTCAAAAATGGTTGATGCGGGATGGGGCATATAAGGTGTCATTCCGAATTCCGGAACGGTATTCCCCCACACCGAAATAACGGGCTTCCGGAAAGCGGCTGCCACATGCATCAAACCGGTATCGGGAGTAATGACCACGGAAGATTGTCTAACCAGGGAAGCCGAGCGGTTGATATTGAACTCACCGCAGGTGTTCCATACATCTATCCCGGGGCACAGGCTTTGTATCAGCTTCGCTTCTTCCTCTTCCGCCGGCCCGCCGGCCAGTACCACCGGCAGGTTCATCCGGCAAATGATCTCTGCCATCTGTTCGGCCGTGAGTTTTTTAGTTGCGTGGGCCGCCCCGGCCACCATCAGCACATAGCCCTTCCGGAAGGGTTCGGGAAAAGCCGAACGGTCGAGCTCATCTTCCGGTGGAATGAAATAATCCAGCCCTTCCCCGTCGTTCTTCACATCGAACAGGCGGACCGTTTCCAGGTACCGGTCAACAATATGCAACTGGGGCAGGGTATTGATCTTGAAACGGACCAGAAGCCATTTGCGGAAATTCAGTTTCCGGAAGGAAAAATGCATGAGGCGGAGGCATTTCTTGATGAGGGAGGACCGGATATTATGATGCAGATCGATGATATAATCAAACTGTTCCTTTCTGAGTTCCCTGATGGTATCTCCCAGATTGCCCCTGAATATGTGGATCCTGTCAATGTAGGGATTGGCCCGCACAACGGGGTAAAAGGCTTCTTTCACCAGAAAATGGACCTGTGCATGTTCCACCTGTTGCTTCAGGCCCCTTATCACCGGGGTGGTCAGCACAATATCCCCAATGGAGCTCATTCTGATAACAAGAAACCGTACGGTGTTTCCTCCCGGGTCATTCATAATCCAAACAGGTCAGCGGTCATTCTCTCAGGTTTCTGAGAAAAAGCAACAGGGCGAGCCAGTATTCATCGCGGCTGGAGTTAGCACTCCACAGCGACCGGGAGCCATGCAATCCTTCCCCGTTTTCCGGCTGGAATACTTCGAATGATTCTGCAGGAAGTTTTGAAACCATTTCATTCAGGTAAGCATATTCTCTCCGGGAACCTGCCACAAAAAGGGGTTTTTCAAACGAAGCCAAGTCATTCTTCAGGGAATAGGCGGGCAAAAAATATTCGCCGGGACTGAAGGCAATGGCTGCGCTCACCAGCGAATCAGCCACCGCCACTTTCACAGCCAGCGTGGCCGCTATGGAGCTACCCATCAGAATGATATCGCCGGTATACTGTTCTGAAATGTACTGAATAGCCGCCCGGATATCGTTTTCCGGTCGGGTTTTTACCGATGGAGGAAGAGTATCCGGTAAATGATGGAATGTTTCATTCCTTACATAATTCATTTCCCTGCCGTTCCTCATATCTACAGCCAGGCAGTTGAACCCCAGCTTGTTCAGCCTTGGAGCTGTTTCCAGATATTCCCCGCGGCTGGCTCCTTCCTGGTGAAAAAGCAGAATAAAGGGGAATGTATCGTTCACGGAATACAGGTCGGCATATACGATCACCCCGTCGTCAGCCGGAAAGTAAACCAACTGCTGTGAATGAATACTACTGCCACAGCAGAAAAAAAACACGGCAAGAAGGATGATCCTCATGACTTCTCTGTTTCAACCAGCACCACAATGCGGTTCTTTTTCACTTCAATCACTCCACCCGTTACCGGAAATCTGGATTCCCGGTTAGCCTGATCAATGAGACGAATCACCCCTTCCCGGAGGGTAGACACGATAGGCGCATGATTTTTCAGCACCTGGAACGATCCCCTGCTTCCGGGAACCTGAAGGAGCTTGATTTCCCCGGCATAGATTTTTTCAACCGGCGATATGATTTCCACCTTCATAGGGTGCTGTTTTTTCTGGTTTTATCCTTTTGACTGGGCCAGCAGCTTTTCTCCCTTCTCAATGGCCTCTTCAATGGTACCCACCATCATGAAGGCCGCTTCGGGATACTGGTCTACTTTCCCGTCGATGATCATATTAAATCCCTTGATGGTATCTTCCATATTGACCCATTTCCCTTCCAAACCGGTAAACTGCTGTGCCACGTGAAAAGGCTGGGAAAGAAAACGCTGCACTCTTCTGGCCCGGTGCACCACCAGCTTGTCCTCTTCCGACAGTTCATCCATTCCAAGAATGGCAATGATATCCTGTAATTCCCGGTAACGCTGAAGGATCTCTTTCACATTCTGGGCAGTCTCATAATGTTCCGCGCCCACAATTTCAGGCGACAGAATCCGGGAAGTAGAATCCAGCGGATCAACGGCCGGATAGATCCCCAGTTCGGATATTTTCCGGCTGAGCACCGTTGTGGCGTCCAGATGTGCGAAAGTGGTTGCCGGTGCCGGATCGGTCAGGTCGTCGGCCGGCACATACACGGCCTGTACGGAAGTAATGGACCCGTGCCGGGTAGAAGTGATCCTTTCCTGCATTTCCCCCATTTCGGTAGCCAGTGTAGGCTGGTAACCCACCGCCGAAGGCATTCTTCCCAGCAGGGCAGAAACTTCCGATCCCGCCTGGGTAAAACGGAAAATGTTATCCATAAAGAAAAGGATATCTTTTCCCTTGCCGGTTTTATCGCCGTCGCGGAAGTATTCGGCTATTGACAATCCCGAAAGTGCCACCCGCGCCCGGGCTCCGGGGGGTTCGTTCATCTGTCCGAAAACCAGGGCCAGTTTTGATTCTTTCAGCTTTTCCATGTCCACCAGGCTCACATCCCAGCCTCCGTTCTGCATATCCTTGAGAAAGGCTTCTCCATAATTGATCACTCCCGTTTCCAGCATTTCCCTCAGGAGGTCATTCCCTTCCCGTGTCCGCTCACCCACTCCGGCAAATACCGAAAGCCCGGAATATGCCCTGGCAATATTATTAATCAGTTCGAGGATCACCACGGTTTTTCCCACGCCGGCCCCACCGAACAAACCGATTTTACCCCCTTTGGAATAGGGTTCGATCAGATCGATCACCTTGATTCCCGTATACAGCACTTCGGTCTCCGTTCTCAGTTCTTCGAATTTGGGAGGTTTGCGGTGGATCGTATATCCCCCTTTTCTGTTGAGCTCGCCAATCCCGTCGATCGACTCGCCGGTAACATTCATCAGCCGGCCGCGAATCTGCTCTCCTATGGGCATCATAATCGGCGATCCTGTGGCCACGGCTTCCATGCCCCGGTGCAAACCGTCGGTGGAATCCATGGCAATGGTTCTTACCGTATGTTCCCCGATGTGCTGCTGGCATTCCACCACGAGCGTTTTTCCATCTTTTCTTTTAATTTCCAGTGCATCATAGATATTCGGAAGATCACCGGGGTTTTTCTCAAAACTGATGTCCACCACCGGACCGATTACCTGGATAACTTCACCTGTACGCTGTTGCATGGGACAATATTATCGAACGTAAAACACACAAATTTATCATTTTTTCGCGAACCCTCCACCGGTTTCGTTTTTTCGAAGGGTTCCCCTTTATTCATACCAGATCATTGCGATACTCAATGTTCCCTTTCCATGAGTTCACCGGCAAATTTTTTCAGGATCCGTTTCCTCTGTTCCGTTACATTCACTTCTTCCAGCGAACCGGTGGCTTTTTTATAATATACTTCCATTTTTTCCCGTGTTATTTTCCCGATGTTCAGTTGCAGATAAATATCTTTTACGCGACCGACTTTTTCTCTGGCAGGCACCTTTTTATTCCCTATAAGAGAAAGGAGTTCCTCCCTGACTGTGCCCCGGGCCTGTTCCATGGCTTTGATCAGCAGAAATGTTTTTTTATCGGAAAGGATATCTCCTCCCGTTCTCTTTCCGAATTTTTCCGGATCGCCGAACACATCCAGCCAGTCATCCCTTAACTGGAACGATATTCCCAGATTCAGTCCGAAAGCGTGCAAGGCATTGGCATCTGAGGTGGAGCTTCCTCCGAGAATAGCCCCCATTTGCAGGCTGGCTGCCAGAAGAGATCCGGTTTTCAGGCCGATCATCCGGATATATTCTTCTTCCGTCACCTCCTGTGCGGTTTCAAAATCCATATCCATTTGCTGACCTTCGCATACTTCTATTGCGGTTTTATTGAAAATGCGCAATACCGGTCCAAGCAGGCCGGAAGGTATCCCGGCCAGCAAATGATAGGCCAGAACGGACATTACATCACCTGAAAGAATAGCTACATTCTGATTCCATTTCCTGTGAACGGTGGGCTTATTCCTTCTCACCGGTGCATGGTCCATAATATCATCATGCACCAGGGTAAAATTATGGAACATTTCCACCGCCAGGGCCGCCGGCAGGGCCTGCCGGGGCTTTTCGGAAAAAAGACTGCAGGCTGCCAGTACCAGCGAAGGACGTAATCTTTTCCCTCCACCCGAAAGAACGTAGCGGATAGGGTCGTACAGTTCAGCCGGGCCGGCCGGCAGTTTGATGGCGGCCAGACCTTTCTCCACCATGTCTGCAGCCTCGTCAAGACTGAACGGAACATATGAATGACTTGTCATCAACGGGTTGATCTGATTATTTCATGACAGCATGAATGCGTCCTGTTATCTTTTTCATTCCGGAAACAATAGAACCCACTTCTTTTCTGGTCATCACAGCGCATTGACTCCCCCGACAATCTCGCTCAGTTCTTTGGTAATGGCAGCCTGACGAGCTTTATTATAGTTAAGCTGAAGCTCTCTGAGCAATTCCGTGGCATTATCTGTGGCCTGATGCATGGCGGTCATCCGCGCTCCCTGTTCTGCAGCATAGGAATCGGTAAGTGCTTTGAAAAGATGCATCCGGAGGCTTCGGGGAATCAGTTCTTCCAGCAGGTCCTCCTTTGAGGGTTCCATTATGTAATTTACCGGACCTTGCCAGCCGGAGGGTTTCTTTTCCAGGCGGAGTGGAAGGAACATTTCAGCTACCGGCATCTGTACCGCGGCATTTTTGAACTGGTTATATACCAGATAAATCCGGTCATATTTTTTTTCTACGAACCAGACCTTGAGTTCGTCAGCCAGTTTCGCCACTTCTTCAAATCGTGGTTTTTCCCCCAGTTCCTGATCATGCACCAGCACCGGATATTGTCTCGACCGCAGAAAATCATACCCTTTTTTACCGATGCAGATAAAATGAACCCGTTTATTCCCGAGCTGTGCAGCATATTCTTCCTCCGTCAGCATCCTGACATGCTTGATGACATTGGCATTGAAAGCCCCACACAGACCCCGGTTAGCAGTAATCAGAACGATAAGAATATTTTCCGGCTCTCTGATTTCCGTAAAGACTTTATTTCCGGAATTTTCCGCATCAACTGTCACATTCAACAGAATATTCTGCAGGCCTGAGGCATAGGGGCGCAACCCCAGAATGGCATCCTGGGCTTTTCTCAGTTTTGCCGCAGCCACCATTTTCATGGCAGAGGTGATCTGCCGGGTAGAGGAGACCGACTTGATCCTGTTACGTATTTCCTTCAGACTCAGCATAGCATTTCTCTTAGCAGGCAGGCATTAATCCTTCAATCCGAATGCAACTCCTTCCGCCACATTTTCCAGTGTTTCCATTATCTCATCGTCAATTTCCCCTTTCCGGAGGCGTTGCAGCAATTCCTTGTGCCGGGCTGTCAACAGTTCCAGATAGGTTTTTTCAAATTCTCTCACCCGTTCAACGGGCACCGATTTCAACAGACCGTGGGTGCCGCAGAAAATCACGGCTATTTGCTGTTCCACCGGTAAGGGCGAATACTGGGGCTGTTTCAGTAGTTCCACATTTTTAGCTCCTTTATCAAGAACGGCCAGTGTAGCCGCATCCAGATCGGATCCGAATTTGGCAAAAGCTTCCAGTTCGCGGTACTGGGCCTGGTCAATTTTCAGGGTGCCGGCCACTTTTTTCATGGCCGGTATCTGGGCATTCCCTCCCACGCGGGAAACCGATATTCCCACATTGATGGCAGGCCTCACTCCGGCATTGAACAGCGCCGATTCCAAAAAAATCTGTCCGTCGGTAATAGAGATCACATTGGTGGGAATATAAGCCGATACATCCCCGGCCTGAGTTTCAACAATGGGAAGTGCGGTAAGTGATCCTCCGCCCTTGACCAGCTTCTGAATGGATGTAGGCAGATCATTCATCTGGGCGGCAATTTTGTCCGATTCGATGATTTTGGCAGCCCTTTCGAGCAGGCGGGAATGCAAGTAGAATATATCACCGGGATAAGCTTCTCTTCCGGGGGGACGGCGCAGCAGCAGGGAGACTTCCCGGTAGGCTACCGCCTGTTTGGAAAGGTCGTCATAAATAATCAGGGCGTCACGTCCGGTATCCCGGAAATATTCTCCAATAGCACAACCGGCAAACGGGGCATAGAACTGGGAAGCTGCGGGATCGGAAGCATTGGCAGATACAATCACCGTATATTCCAGTGCCCCGTGTTCCTCCAGGGTTTTGGCAATATTGGCCACGGTAGAACCTTTCTGGCCTATTGCTACATAAATGCAGTAGATGGGCGTCCCTTTCCGGTAAAGTTCGCGCTGATTGATGATGGTATCGATAGCAATGGCCGTCTTCCCGGTCTGTCTGTCGCCAATGATCAGTTCCCGCTGCCCCCTTCCGATGGGGATCATGGCATCAATAGCCTTGATCCCTGTTTGTACAGGCTGCTTCACCGGTTGCCTGAAAATAACACCGGGCGCCTTTCTTTCTATGGGCATTTCAAACGTTTCCCCCTTCACAGAGCCCTTCCCGTCGATGGGCTCTCCCAGGGTATTGATTACCCGTCCCAGGAGACCCTCTCCCACCCGGATGGAAGCGATCCTGCCCGTTCTTCTTACGGTATCTCCTTCCCTGATCTCTTCAGAAGGACCCAGCAAAACGGCTCCCACATTATCTTCTTCCAGGTTCAGAACAATACCGTATATCCCGTTTTCAAATTCGACCAGCTCATTGGCCTGTACATTGGCCAGACCATAGATACGGGCGATCCCGTCTCCCACCTGAAGAACGGTTCCCACTTCCTCCAGTTCCAGCCGGGTTCTGACCCCTTCCAGTTGTTTTTTCAGGATTCTGGATACTTCCGAGGGTTTGATTTCAGTCATGGATTGTTAGTTGCTATATGTTTCCCCAATTCGTTATATTCTGGCAAATCCCCAGATAAGGGACTTCCTGATCCGGTCAAGTTCCTTGCGGACGCTGGCGTCGAGCTGCAGATCATCCACACGCAGAACAAAACCACCGATGATCTCAGGTTTAATGAGTGTTTTCATTTCGAATGTACCGGCGATTTTCCCCGCAATAAGCTGTTTCAATTCTTCAATCAGATCAGGAGAGATAGGTTGTGCTGTGGTGAGCATGACCTCGGTAATACCCCTTTCCTTTTTGACCAGGTCCTTAAACTGCCGCATAATCATGGAAATATAAGATTCCCGGTTGTTTTTGATGATCAGGCGCATCAGTTGCATGGTCGCCTGATTCGTTCTGTCACCGAATATCTCCGTCACGATTTTCTCCTTTCTGGAAAGGGGAATTACCCTGCTTTCTAACGCCTGTACCAGGTCGGGGTTCTCACTCAGTACCCGGGTGATCAGTTTGACATCCCGATATACTTCATCCAGGGCATCTTTTTCCACACACAGTTCGAACAATGCCCGTGCATACCTAACCGATATTTTGCTTTCATTCATTCCAGGCAGGGATCCGTTAATTCATCTTCACATCTTTGATAAGCGAACGGATCAGCTCTTTCTGTTTTTCTTTGTTTTCCAGATTTTGACGCAACACTTTCTCGGCAATTTCAACCGAAAGACGTGTGATCTGTTCCTCAATATCCTGCAGCACCCTGTTTTTTTGATTTTCAATAGTAAGCCGGGCTTCTTTCATCAACTTTTCAGCTTCTTCCCCTGCTTTGTCCCGCGCTTCCATCAGGATCTGGTTTTTGATTTCCCTGGCTTCCCTCAGGATGCCTTCCCGTTCCAGTTTCGTATGGCGGATGATCTCTTCCTGATCGGCCCGGATGCGGGCCATTTCTTCTCTGGTTCTTTCAGCATTTTCCAGGGCTTCATTAATGGTATCCTCCCTTTCCTTCAAAGCCCGGAGTATGGGCTTCCAGGCAAATTTGCCCAGTAATAACAGCAGTATCCCGAAAGAGACGAGCATCCAGAAAACCAAGCCGGTACCCGGATTAATCAGTTCCATATGATTTCTGTTTTCCTGATTCAAATAAAGAATTGCACCACACCCTCAGCCCTTCTGGTTTATGGCACGGTCAATCCATACACTGCCCGGCTTACTTGATGAAAAGGATCAGCAGGCAAACTACCACGGCAAAAAAGGCCACTCCTTCAATCAGTGCAGCCACCACGATCATACTGGAACGGATGTCTCCGACCGCTTCCGGCTGGCGGGCAATCGCTTCCATAGCCGATGCACCGATCCGGCCGATGCCGAGTCCGGCGGCGAAAGCACTGATACCGGCACCGAAAGCAGCACCCATTTTTGCCAGGGCGGCTCCGGCGGCTTGTAAAAGTATAAATGACAGCATAATGTTTTGTATTATAAGGTTAGTTAACAATGCATGATCAATGATGTTCTGCCGTAGCCATCCCGAAATACAGGGCAGACAGCAGAGTAAACACATAGGCCTGGATAAAGGCCACCAGTATTTCAAGTGCTCCCATAAAAATGGTAAAAACAACCGTAAGCGGTGAAACAGCCCATCCCATCGACGGGTTCATATTACCGAAAATAAAAATGAGAGAGAAGAATCCCAGGGCAATAATGTGCCCTGCCGTGATGTTGGCAAACAAACGGACCATCAGGACCAGTGGCTTGGTCAGCATTCCCAGAATTTCGATCACCGGCATCATGGGGATGGGTATTTTCAGCCACCACGGAACCCCGGGGGCATTGAATATTTCCTTCCAGTAGTAACGGTTCCCGCTCAAGATGGTAAACATCAGGGTGAAAAAGGCCAGAATACCTGTCACGGCAATATTGCCGGTCACATTGGCCCCGAAAGGGAAAATGGGAATCAGCCCCATCAGGTTATTGGCCAGAATGAAGAAGAACAGAGTCAGCAGATAAGGCATGAACCTTTCGTAATGTCGTTCGCCAATCGACGGGCGGGCAACATCGTCACGAATAAACAGGATCACCGTCTCGATCATATTCTGAAATCCGGTCGGAGCCTTTCCCCGGGTTCTTTCATATTTCCTGGCCACGGCAATGAACAACCACAGCAAGAGAATCACACTGATAAAAACAGCCAGTACATTTTTGGTGATGGACAGGTCCAGGGGTTTTACAACCGTTCCGTCATTGAGTACTTCCACTAATTTCCCTTCATGGGGTTCTTCATGTGAAATCAGGAAGCCTTTATAGGAATCGTGGCCGTGGTTAAAGCGGGAGGACATAAACACATGGAAGCCCGAATATTTGCTGTAAAGTACAACAGGAAGGGGAACGGAGAGGTGAAAATCTTTATAGGTAAGGATATGCCATTCATAAGCATCTCCTATATGTTTCATGATAAATTCTCCGGGTTGAAAATCTTCTTCTTCAGGCAATTCGTGGGTTTCATTTTCAGAAAGAGCCAACCCTTCCAGCGGCAACAGCAGAAAGATTGCCAGAAACCCTATCCACGGAACTACCCTGCGTTTGATCATTCTGAAGATATTGCAACGAACAAAAATAAAAAAAACCCCTGCAATATAACAGCAAACAGCAATTATTTCCCTTTATTATTCCGCATAGAACGTACCAGGATGCTTATTTCAAAAACGGTGAAAAGCAGATACAGGAGGAAAAAAGCAATCAGGAAAGGAATGGCCCGATGAGGCTCCAACAGAAGGTACAGGCCGGCCATGATCATGTAAAACAGCATTTTCACACCGGTAGCCACCATAAAACGAAGGGTAAACCGCTGCAGGTTGTGGCGTATGACCCGTAACAGATACAGATGAAAAAGGAGAGTTGCCAGGGCAAAGAAAAAAACCATCGGGATCAGTTCCGGAAGATGGATGACAGGAAATATTTTTTCCGTGAGCAGTAATCCGGCTGCAAGCACAAAAAAGGTCATGCCCAGCAAATACATCAGATAGGATTTCAGCGAAAAAGGCATAGCGGTTATTTGAACCTGATCAGATCACGGATGGCATAATAAATGGAAAAAGCTACGGCCAGGATAGTCAATATGAAAGTGAAAACGGGGAATTCACACTGTAGCCATTTATCCAGTTGCATTCCCCCGAATACACCCAGTAAAATGATAAATATCATCTGAAAAGCCAGGGAAGAATACCTGGCAAACGTATCAAGCGCTTTTTTCTGCTTCTGCCGGTTTTCCGGCGAATTTTCCGGCCGGCTCTGATTTGGTTCCATATTTGGTGGATTCGGAATCCATCATATTACAATTTCCTGTAAACTTGGATCCCGGTTCAATAGCCAGTTTACTCGTCTGGATATCGCCGTTCACCCTGGCACTGATCTTCAGACTCAGAAGTTCGGAAACCACTATTTTCCCTTCGATTTCACCGGAAACATCCGAGTTTTTGCAATTCACCTCGCCCTTTACTCGGCCTGTTTCACCTACCACTACTTTCCCTTTGGTGGTCAGATTTCCAACCAGGGTGCCGTCAATCCGAATATCCCCGCTTGAACTGATATCGCCGGTAATTTCCGTTCCTGCTCCGATGAGGTTGATGGTTTTGGTTTCCACCTCGTTGTTGTTTTTTGCCATAGCCCTTCAGTTTTCGTCCGGTTTATTTAAAACAGCTTGCATAAAAATCTGCCAGCAAATATAAAAAAATGCCCGATTACCTCCCAATATGCTTTTGAAACCGGATTATCTTCACTTTATTGTGTTCAAACAGTAAATAAAGTGATCGAACCGTTCACCGTTCAGGGAAAAAGGTTCGTGGCATTCTCCTATTCCGGATCATAAGCCCATTTCACGTATATCGATCCCCAGGTGAACCCTCCTCCGAAAGCGGCCAGGATGATTTTGTCTCCCTTTTTCAGTTGATCCTCCCATTCCCAGAGGCACAGGGGTATGGTTGCAGCGGTGGTGTTTCCGTATTTCTGGATATTAATCATGACCTGTTCCCGGCGGATTCCCATTCTTCTGGCCGTGGCTTCAATTATCCGCATATTGGCCTGATGGGGTACAAGCCAGGCCAGTTCATCGGGTTGGATCCCGTGTTTTTTCATCATCTCAACGGAAACATCGGCCATCTTCGATACGGCAAATTTAAAAACCTGCTGCCCTTCCTGGTAAATGTAATGCATTTTGGCATCCACGGTTTCATGGGTAGCCGGATTCAGGGAACCACCGGCAGCCTGATACAGATATTTGTATCCGCTTCCGTCAACGTGGAGCATAGAATCCATTATGCCGACATCCTCTCCGACAGGTTCAAGCAACACCGCAGCGGCCGCATCCCCGAAAAGGGGACAGGTGGTCCGGTCTGTATAATCGGTGATGGATGACATTTTATCGGCTCCCACAACAATTACTTTATTATACCGTCCCGTTTCAATAAAGTTCCGGCCGGTTTCCAGTGCAAACAAAAAACCCGAACAGGCGGCAGCCAGGTCGTAACCCCAAGCGTTTTTCAAACCGGCTTTGTGGCATACCAGGTTGGAGGTACTGGGGAAAAACATGTCTGGGCTAATGGTTGCCACGATCAATAGCTCAATATCTTCTGCCGGGGTGCCTGTTTTTTTCAGCAAACCTTTCACGGCAGCAGCAGCCATATCCGATGTGGCCTTCCCCTTTTTTTTCAGGATCCTTCTTTCGCTGATCCCGACACGTTGCATGATCCACTCATCGGAAGTATCCACCATTCGGCTGAGTTCATCATTGGTCAGGCGATAATCGGGTACCCAGCCCTGTACGCCTGTGATTGCAGCTTTGATTTTACCCATTGTTAAACGCTTCTTTGATCTTTTCACACAAACCGGCTTCCACCACTTCCATGGTATGTTTAAGCATATTTTTAATGGCAACAGGATTCGACATACCATGACCGATTACCACCGGGGCATTGATCCCCAGGATCGGGGTGCCGCCATAATTTTCATAATTGAATTTTTCCAGAAACGGATCCTGAATGTTTCGCCTACGGACAATAGTGTACAGGGTTTCAGCCTCTTTGAGCACAATGTTCCCGACAAATCCCTCGCAGACTACCACATCCATTTTTCTATTGGAAAACAAGTCGTTTCCTTCCACGTTTCCCACAAAAAGAAAATCCGTGCTTCCGTTCATCAATTCATAAGCAGAACGGGAAACCAGATTCCCTTTGGTTTCTTCGGAACCAATATTCAAAAGCCCAACCCTGGGGTTTTCAATGCCGGTCACATATTTTGCATAAAGAGAACCTATAATTCCGTACTGATACAAAACGTCTGGGCGGCAATCGGGATTGATACCTATGTCAAGGATAACATTCCCCGGTCCGTCCAGGGAAGGAAGTATGGTCCCGATAGCCGGTCTGATCAGGCCCGGGATGGACTTGATGGCGAGGCTGGCACCTACCAGAACGGCACCGGTATTGCCGGCACTGCAAAATCCGTCTATTTCGCCCTTCCGCAACATACGTAATCCCACGGCCATACTCGAATCGGGCTTCTGGTTCAATGCCTTCGCCGGATGGTCGCCCATTTCTACCACTTCAGAGGCATGTACGATATGTATCCTGTCGCGGGAAACCCGGTTCTCCGTCAGATAATCCTCAATAAGGGAGCGATCACCGATCAATACAAAATCGATATGCGCGGGCATCTCCGACAAAACCAGCATAGTGCCCGAAAGCGTGGCTCCGGGAGCATAATCTCCTCCCATAATGTCTATTCCAATTTTCATCGGCAGGGTGGTTGACCCGGAGAATAAATTCTATTATACTGCCACTTCTTTTTCAATGGCGGGTTTCCCTTTATAGAATCCGCATTCCGGACACACACGATGATGCTGCACGCTGGCACCGCAGTTCTGACAGGTAGTAATGGCAGGTGCGCTGGCTTTGTAGTGCGTTCTTCTTTTGTGTTTCCGCTGTTTTGAAGTTTTACGTTTCGGATGTGCCATAATACTGAATATTTTCCGGTTATGAATAATTTTTCTTCATCCACTCCTTCAGTCCAGCCCACTGATTTTCTGTGGGATGGTTCTCTGAAGAAGGAGTAAGAGATGCAAGTTTACGAAGCATGTCATGATTACATAAGCTTTTCCCGTTTTCGTCGTTCTGGTGAACACGTTTTAACGGAAGAGCCAGATGGGCAAACTCATAAATGTGCTGTGCCACATTTATTTCCGTTTCCCCGCGCAGAAGAAAAACTATAGATTCTTCTTCCTCAACCTCCTGATCGGAAAATTTCACCAGGATTTCACGGGTATGGTCCATCGGCCATTCTATATCGTCCAGGCACCGGTCACAAGGTATTTGTACGGTACCTTTCAAATGAAAAAAGAGTTCCAGGAAATTTGGTTTCCTGTTCAGGGTCACCGTAACATTCAGATGCGCCCGCTTAATTTCGGAACCTTCGAAGTTCCCGAAAAACCGGTCGTCAGCACAAAAATCAAATTCGTGCCGTCCTTCCTTCAGCCCGGAAAAAGAAATAATATATCGATTCAAATAATGCAAAGGAGGTCAAATTTTTATGTCGTGCAAAAGTAGAAAATATATTTGAAAATAAAATATCCTGTTTTTCGGTATGCATACCAACAGGTACGGGAAGCAGGATAGCATGGAAAAGCTCGGTCAGCAGATAAATACCCTTGTGCCCTGACTCCAGTTCATATCCGTCCATTCCAGCACGGAAGGAGTATCTATGATCTTACCACTGTCTTTCAATTCTATCCTGCCGTGCAGAAGGATAATAATCTTGTCACGGGCATTATTCAGCACATCGGAGTTTAAAATTTCCACACTACCCCTGGCAATCAGATGACGGAGATTCGATTGTTTCCACTGGTTATAGGGAGGCGTTTCCCTGAGAAGGTTTTCAGCAAGCCTGGCCCCTGCTATCCTCCACAACCGGTTCTGTAGCCTGCCCGACCGGCTCATGAGTTGATTCATATGGGCAGAGGAAATCCACAGGGCAGTTACCGGAGATTCCGCCACCACTTCAGCCGTGCGCGGCAACCCGGTCAATCCAGCCATTTCACCGATAAACGTACCATAGCCAAGAACATCAATGACCCTTTTTTTAACCGTAACCTTCACGGTCCCCCTGGCAATGAAAAACAACCCGTCACCCTGGCTGGATTCCCGGATGATTTTTTCTCCTACCGAGAACACTCTGGTCTGGAACATGGCCAGAAGCCGGTTCACCACCTCAGGTTCCAGTCCCTGCAACCAGGGCACATCCCTCAACAGCTCCTGAGCTTCGGGTAATTCAACCAGCGGGGAAGAATACATCAGTTTTTTCATCCGTTCTTCAATTCCGGAACTCATTTTTTCGGCTTCTTCGATAGAAATCCTGCCGTTTTTCTGGAGCCTTTCCACGGCTCTCCTTTCATAGTTCAGCATGGAACGAATGGCCTGCCGGGTGGAAATGGCCGAATAGATTTCCGGAAAATTCTTCCTCAGATTCCTCAGGAAGGTCAGCCCATGAATCTTATTTTCATTTATCTCTTCTTCGATAACGGCCAGATTGACTTCTTCTTCCCGGGTGGGTCTTTCTTCAGCCGCCAGGGCTCTTCCCATACTTTCTACCAGTTTCAGGGCTTCTTCCTGGGCCTCGACAAACCCCCTGGCACTTTCATAACTCCGGGCCAGTTTTTCAAAAAAACTTCTCCTGGAAAGAATACCGATCAGCGGAACTGATTGCAACCTCACCAGCCATCTGGGAGTTTTCCACGATTCTTCCAGGTCTTTTCTTGCAGACAGTGGTATCAACCCGCCCGCATCCAGGATTTCATCAATGGTATCGGAAAGCCTCCTGACGGCTGTCGGGCCGAGCATCCCGTCTTTGAACTGATGCCAGTAACTGCTTTTTTCCTTTTCCAGCACCCGCCGCCGTATTTCGGCAATGGTTTCTATCCGGGCTTCTTCATGCGATATACCGGCTTCCTTATCGGGAAGGAATTCCCTCACTTTCTTCCAGTTAGCTTTATGGAGAAACCTGTCTTCCTTAATCTTTTCGATATAATTCACCACACTTTGATACTTGTATTGCCTGGCATTTTTCCGCATCAGGGCAATGGCCGGCGAAACCCGGGTCAATCCCAGTTTTTCAACCACCCATTTAATAGTAGTGGCATTGATCAGCAATGTAAGGGTTACTATCCCGGCCGTCAGAAACAGGAACTGATCCCTTATTTCCTGGGCTATTCCGGTTTCAGCGGCCACAATCAGTGCCAGGGAAAGGGCAATGGCACCGCGCAGGGCTCCCCACCACAATACCGCGGCATCCTTGACGGAAAGACCATATCCCAGACGCTTCATCAGGGGATAAAAAACAAGGATCATCAGGGAACGGATCAAATGAACTCCGGCATATATCAGGGCGAGGATGAGAAGATTATCCCAGGTAATTTTCACCTGCTGGGCAATCACCACCCCCACAATAAGAAAAATAAGAGTATTGGCAATGAATGCCGCCAGTTCCCAGAATTCGTGCAGGAAATGTTCCACTTCCGGGCTGATCCGTGTTCTTCCCACACTGGCCATAGCCAGACCAAAAGCCACCAGACCCAACACTCCCGAAACATGAAAGAAATGTTCACAGATATAAAAAGTGATATAAGCCGCCGCAATGATCACACTGATCTCGACCAGGGCATCGTTGAATACCCGCCTTACCCAGCCGACCGACAGCCACCCCACCACCATTCCAACCAGAATGCCGCCCAGGGCAACCCGGAAAAATTCAATCACCGGGGAATCCGGTTCGGCTGTTCCGGTGATCCCGCTAAAATATACCATGAACAATACGATAGCGGTTCCGTCGTTGAGCAGCGATTCCCCCTCAATTAAGGTTCCCAGCTTTTTGCTGGCCCCCAGTTCCTTCAGCAGGGAAACCACGGCTACCGGATCGGTGGCACTGATCACCGCCCCGAACATCAACGCGATGGCCCAGTTCCAGTTAGCCAGACCTGCCCCGGAGGTATTTATCCACATCACCAGGGCGCCGGAAAGGAACATGGCCATAATGATTCCCGGAATGGCCAGTATGGAAGCATTCAGAAACGATTTCCTGAAAGTGTGCACATCCATGGCAAAAGCCGCCTCAAAGATCAGGGTGGGAAGAAAAACATACAGGATCAGATGTGGATCGATATGTCCTGCCCAGCTGACAGCTGACCCAAGAAAACCCACCTGTATCTCTTCCCGGAACAGGTGCCATACGGAAAACCACCCCAGTCGGGTCGCCACCCCCAGCCCCAATCCGACAATTAGCAACAGAACCGTATACGGCAGGGGACTTTTCCTGAACAAATGGCGGATGGCTGCACCGATAATCAGGGCCAGAATCACAAATAAGAGGGGGGACATGTCAGCCCCATGGCCGTTCCCCCCGACAGGTGATCCGTTTGAAACCGTAGCTTCTTCCCCTCCTGTGACAGCTTCAGTTATCACCATACCCTCACCGTAAAACTGATGCGTTGCGGAAAAACATTCTCCGGCCATAACCAGCATCAGGGTCAGGAAAATGAAAAGGGATCTCATTCGCAGGATTTGCCGTCTGGTCATCATGAATGTGCTGCTTGCGGCCCCGGTTAGTTAAAGAATGATGTAACAGTAGGTAAAACTAAGAAAAAAACCTTTTTCAAATATCAGCACCCAACATAATACGGAGTTACATTATTACATACTTCTGTAAAGAAGTACCTTCATCCTGCATCATTATTTTTAACATCAGCAACCTATTCATAAAAAAATTTTCCGCATGGCTGCATCAGTCTGTCTTCAGCCGGATACTGACAGGACAATGGTCGGAATGAACTACCTCGGGATGAATGGCAGATTCTTTCACAGCATTCCGCAGCGGTTCGGTAATCATATGATAATCTATCCTCCAGCCGAGGTTCTTTTCCCTTGAATTGGCCCGGAAACTCCACCAGGTGTATTGTTCCGGCTCATCATGAAACATCCTGAAACTGTCAATAAAACCGCTTTCAACCAGCCTGTCCATCCATTCCCGCTCTTCGGGTAAAAACCCCGAAGATTTCTGGTGTCTCTCCGGATGATTGATATCAATAGGTTTATGACATATATTGAAATCCCCGGAGACAATCAACCGGGGACGTTCCTGCTTCAGGTCCTTCAGAAAATGCAGGAACGACTCCAGAAATTTCATTTTGATCTGCTGACGGATATCACCCGTGGTTCCCGAAGGGATATAAACAGACACCAGCGTGAGCGAATCCAGATCCATTCGGAGGACTCTTCCCTCCCTGTCGAATTCCGGTTCTCCCATTCCGGTAACCACCCGGGTAGCCGGTATTCTGGAAAAAACGGCCACACCGCTGTACCCCTTTTTCTCAGCCGGATGCCAGTACAGATTGTACCCCATCTCCTCCATGGGTTTCGTGTCCATCTGGTCGGGCGAAGCCTTAAGTTCCTGTACGCACAGGATATCGGGCTGCGTTTCTCTCAGCCATTCGATAAAACCTTTCCTGATGGCTGACCGCATCCCGTTCAGGTTATATGAATATATCTCCACATCCATGATTTGAAAACATTTTGTGCTGAAGATAATGATTTCACACGATCCGTCAGCGGCCGGTTCGCGAATTAATTGGGAATAAGTCGTAATTTTGCAGAAATGTAATTAGATGAAAGGCTTGGTTATCAAATCGACCGGCAGCTGGTACCGGGTGAAACTGGGAGATGACCGGATTATTCCCTGCAGGATCCGGGGAAAATTCCGCACCTCGGGCATGGAGATCACCAATCCTGTGGCGGTGGGAGACCATGTGGAAGTGATTCCCGTTGAAAATGAACCATCCGGACTGATCACCCACATTTATGAGAGAAAAAATTACATCATCAGAAAATCACCCAACCTGTCGCGCAAGGCTCAGATTCTGGCAGCCAACATCGACCAGGCGATCCTGATCATTACCCTGAAGCTGCCGGTGACCACAACCGTATTCATCGACCGTTTCCTGGCATCTGCCGAAGCCTACAGAATCCCGGTCCATTTGCTTTTCAACAAGACCGATCTGTACGATCAGGAGGAAATGAAAGAGCTGGAATACTGGCTTACCCTCTACCGATCATTGGATTACCACTGCTTTACCTCGAGTGCTCCCCGGAAGGAAGGCCTGGATGAGCTTCAGGAATTACTGCAAAACCGGTTTACTCTGATTGCCGGTCATTCGGGGGTGGGAAAAACCACCCTCTTGAACCTCATTGACACCGATCTGAACCTGAAAACAGGGGAAATTTCAAATTACCATCAGAGTGGAAAACACACCACCACATTCCCTGAAATGTTTGCCATGAAAAACGGAGGTTATGTTATCGATACGCCGGGCATTAAAGGGTTTGGTATGGTAGACATGGACAAGGAAGAAATTTTTCATTTTTTCAGGGAGATTTTCCGTTTTTCCGACAGGTGCCGTTATCACAACTGCCTGCACATGGATGAACCGGGCTGTGCTGTAAAGGAAGCGGTAACAAAAGGCACCATAGCCTACTCCCGGTACGTATCTTATATCAACATGATGGAAGAAAACGAAGGGGAAAAGTACAGGTCCTGAATGAAAGATTTTTCCTTCTTCGCAGAAGAATGTATCGTCATGAATGTTATATTTAATGTCTGTATAAAAATGTCAGAATAATTAAAGCATTCATAATATTTATTTTCAAGACTTTTAACATTGTTATATAAACCATATTTTTAGATAAGATATTTTATACCGCTCATTCTCAATACCACAGGCTGGTATGCGTAAAATATACATATCTATTTCCCTGGTAATTATCACCATTCTGGTGGTTAATCTCTACTATTACTTTGACATATACCGACAACAAACTGATTTTCAGAAGAATTTCCTGATTAATCAAACACAGATATGCAGCTATGAAATTGAAAAACGGGCAGATGATTTTGAAAATGAACTGAATTATATCTTATTTTCAGAAGATTTTCCCCGTTTTTTTTCAGACCCTGCCATTCGTGAATCGGGTATTCAGAAACTTGAGCTTTTATTTGCCAACTACTCAACCCTGGTTAACAACATTCTTGTATATGACAACCGGCAGAATGTTGCCAACCTGTACAAAGATATGGAGACAGGGGTATCCGCTGCCAGGCGTTTCTATGCACCCAATTCCCAGCGCGAGCTGAAAATTGATTTTTTCACCACGAACACACAGAAAGAACTCCGCAACCGGGATGAAATCGTTCCCGACATAAGTTTTTTTCTCTATTATCTACCCATCATAAAAGACAACCAGGTAGTGGGGAACATTGAAGTTACCCTGAACATAGAAACGTTCATCTATGATATATTCAGCAAATATCATGTGGAGGATATTCAGTGGCAATGGCTGATTGACAGCAAAGGGAACATTATTCTGAACAATCTCACCGACGAAACATTTGAGGTTCCGGAATTATTTAAAATTACCGGCGACCTTTCCGATGGTTTTATGGGAGACCTGCAGCACGAAGTAAGAGGAGAATTCCGGGGGAAAGCCTTTCAGGAGGAAGTGATTTCGGTGTATCTGCCCACGCGCATTATGAAACAGGAATACGGTGTGGTATTCTCCCTTCAAACCGATTATATCAAGGAGGCCATTATAATCAACGCCCTGTTGATTGCCGGAATCACGTTGTTCCTGGTTGGTCTGATCATTTTCATTTTTCTTTCCGTAATCAAGCAGAAAAACAGAGAAGAAAAGAAACTCAGGGAATCGGAAAATGCGCTTAAGAATATGGTGGAATCACTTCCCATCGGAATTCTGATCCTGGGACCCGATAAACGGATCAGAAACACGAACAGAACAGCAGGCCGTCTTTTCAAAACGAGTCCGGAACAAATGACCGGCGCATTATTCCCCGAAACATTCCTTTCATCCGAGGAAACCCAGGAAAAGGATAATTACTCGCCCTTTGCCCAGGAACACGTACTGCATTACAAAAAGGACGAGGAAGAAGTGGTGCTTTACCGGAAAGAGATCCCCCTGCATCTGAAGGGAGAAGATATATTCCTGGAAGCCCTGATGGATATTACTCCCATTGAGCGGGCCAGAAAACAGGAAGCGGCGGCCAACCAGGCCAAATCAGATTTTCTGGCCAAGATGAGCCATGAAATACGCACCCCCTTGCATGGTATCATGGGAATGACCGAAGCCCTGAAACGGAACAAATTATCCCGAGAACAGGCTGAGACAGTTCACTCAATCAAGAAATCGGCCGAATTGCTTTTGTCGGTCATTGCCGACATTCTCGATTTCTCGAAAATTGAAGCCGGCAAAATGATGCTGGAAGAAATCCCCTTCTTCCTGAGAAAAGAAATGGATATTGTTTACCAACTCTTTCATGGCAGAGCCGAAGAAAAGAACATCGACCTGAAAATCGATATTGATCCCGCAGTTCCCGATGAGCTGATAGGTGATCCTTTCAGAATACGACAGGTATTGTCAAACCTGCTGGACAATGCCGTCAAATTTACTCCTTCGGGATCTATCCAGGTAAATATCACAAAAACAGAGGACAGGGACAGGGTCATTGTTTTGCGCTTCGTGGTGGAAGACACAGGGATCGGGATTCCTCAGGAAAAACTGGAAGAGGTATTCGGATCGTTCAGGCAGGGAGATAACTCGGCCTCCAGAAAATACGGAGGTATGGGGCTGGGAACCACCATCTCCAAACAGCTGGTGGAAATGATGAACGGCCGGATCCGAGTTGAAAGTCCTTCTTCGCCGTCAAACAGTTCTAACCTTCCCGGCACAAGATTCGTCTTTACCGTAACGGTATTTTCCAATGAAAAACTGAAAAAAAACATCGAATGTAAAAATGTTAAAAAATACCACCATATCAAGACCCTGATTATTCTTGAGAAAAACACGAATGATAATTATCTTTTAAAAACCCTGCACAATTTCGGGGTTTCAACCTATCTGAATTTTTACCAGGATAACACCATTGATCTGATCAAGAACAATGCGGTTCAGAAACTTGAAAAATACAAGGCTATCATTATTAAACATACCCGGACCTTTGACGGATTCAGGGTTCTGAAACGGTTTAAGGAGGAAGGATTAACCACTGAATTTTTAATCATACTGATCAGTTCACATAACGAACGGAACAATCAGATACGAGCTCGAAGACTTGGTGTGGATTATTATATCATTGAACCTTTTGAATCATCCGAATTATTCGATATCATTCAGGATAACTTCCCCTATATCGAATCTGAAGAAGGAAAAACTCCACCCCTTATGAAAATTAAAAAGGACATATCTATCCTGGTGGCCGATGACAATTTTATTAACCAGAAAGTAGCCCAGGCCATTTTCAAGAACCTGGGCTATGAAATCGATACGGCTGCTGACGGAAAGGAGGTCATTGAAAAAACGGCCGCCAGAACCTATGACATTATCTTCATGGATGTGATGATGCCCGAAATGGATGGTTTTGAAGCAGCTGACGAATTGAGAAAACACGGAAAGGAGATGCCCATCATTGCTGTTACCGCTGATACCAACCAGGAAAGCAGGGTAAAGTCAAATCACACCAGCATGAATGATTTCATTTCAAAACCCATCAAGGTAGATGAAATCAAAAGGGTGCTGATTCGTTATTTTTCCGAAGCACCGAATGACTGAGTATGGTAATTTGCCTGATCAGTACAGGGTATCTTTTCAAGGAGTGGAACTAATGAAACCGATCCTGGACATCAAAGGTTTTCTTGCTCTGTCAGGCAACCTGCCCGTGGTGGACGTCCGTTCACCCGCAGAATTTACCCGCGGACATTTCCCCGGAGCGTTTAATATTCCCCTTTTCAACGATGAAGAACGGTCAGCGGTGGGCACTGCCTACAAGCAGGTATCAAGAAAAGCCGCTATGATGAAGGGTTTCGAAATTGCCGGGCCCCATATGGCCGAATATGTAAGGAAAGCCTGGGAAGTAGCAGGTGACAGGGGATTACTGATGTATTGCTGGAGAGGAGGCATGCGTAGCGCTTCCATGGCCTGGCTGTTCCGTACGGCAGGAATACCGGTGGCTACGCTGGAAGGCGGATACCGGTCGTATCGCCGTTACCTCAAAGCATCATTGCAAACACCTGTTCCCCTTATTGTTATTGGCGGAATGACCGGTTCCGGAAAAACCAGAGTGCTGAATGAACTCAAAAAGGAAGGGATCCAGGCTATTGACCTGGAAAATCTGGCATGCCACAGGGGATCTGCATTCGGAGCCCTGGGGCAACCTGCACAACCCGCCACCGAGCAGTTCGAAAATGACCTATTTCAGGTATTCAGAACATTGGATCCTGCCCGTGTGATACTGGTGGAAGACGAAAGCAAATCCATCGGCTCGGTGCAAATTCCCGATGAATGGTTCCGTCAGATGAAAAAAGCCCCGGTCATTGTGCTGGATGTTCCTCGTTCCGTCAGAATAGAACACCTGGTAGAGGAATATGCCGGATTCGATCCGGAACTTTTAAAAGACAGCCTAACCCGAATCCGTAAAAAACTGGGAGGCGAACGATGGCAACGGGCAATGAGGGCCCTGGAGCAAAAAGATTTCCATACGGTAGCTGATATTGCCCTGCAATATTACGATAAGGCCTACCAGTACGGTCTGAGCAGACGCGATCCGGACACTCTGTTTACCGTACATTCCAACCATGGTGATCCCCGGAAAACCGCTCTTCATGTCATCTATCTGCTAAAACAGAAAGAGAAACTGCATCTGCCTGTGTGAGAAATCGAAAGATTGATATTTCATCTTTTTTTTTGTAATTTTTCATTACGAAACAGAACCCTGTGATGAATAGCCCTGCCACCCGGATAGAAAGCATCGGTTATATTCTCAAGGTCGAGGACCTTTCTCCGGTGCAGTACTACGTAATGGGAAACACCCTGGTAATGGAAAGCCTGGAGCCTTTTCCCGGCTACCACGGGAAACATGTTCCCACCTCACTCAAGCCAAGAAATATCTACCTGATGGTAAAAAACGGATATGATTTTGAAGAAATTGCCAGATTATCCAGGGAGATACATAAAAGCTTTCCCTATCGTTTCAGCGGCACACCGGCTGAAATTGAAATCAGGAACAAACGCTACCATGCCATCCGCATCAAATTCCTGGAAAGCTTTGAAATGATCACCGAATTGCAGGGCCTGTACAAAGATGCAGGGATCCGTTTCATAAAATTCAAAAGGCTGGAGGGTTCAGCCAGAATTAAAGTTCACCGTTATTTTCTGGTTGAAGAAACGGCCCCCGGCGTTTTCAGGGATCTTCAGGAGGCGGAACAGTTCTACCTCGAAATTCCTGTCCTTCTCCGCTGGAAATCATTTGAGGCCATCACCCGCGACGTAAAGAACAATGTGGATAACAGCAATTTTGATGCGGCACTGGGAATGATGTACCGATACGAAGGCCCGGTTGAGCTCATCCGTATCTGGGCCCGTGATCAGACCCCAGAACGAGCCATTCAACTGAGGGGAAAATACCTGCAATTTATCCACCGGGCGGAAATCTGATCACCTTCCGTATTCTCTGTTACTGCTGCATGACAAACCGTGCTTCTACCCATCGGTATACCTGGTCGGAACGGCGCAGCGGTTCATCTACCCGGAAAGTGCAGATCATTCCTTTCGAAGCTTCCTCCACCGCCATATCATCTACACGTAGCCCTTTCACGAAGGTTTCGACCACACCCGTTGTGTGCCCAATAAAAAGAACCTTTTCGTTGTTCCTCAAAGCGCCGCTTTCCAGTCTGACCTCCACCACCCGCAGTTTTGTATAATAATTGCTTACTTTCCCCACCCGGATCTTCCGCATGGTAGCCCTGGAACCGTAACGCCCCGACCATTCCCCCAACTTCTGTCCCAGGTAATACCCATCCCAGAATCCCCGGTTGAATACCGTAGCCAAGCGTTCTTTCCAGAGCCGTATTTTTTCTTCCGAATAATCTCCCTGGCAATAAGCATCAAGGGCTTCATTATAACAGGCCGTTACGGTTTTGACATATTCAGGGCCTCTGGCCCGTCCCTCGATTTTCAGTACGCGAACCCCCGCATCCAGAATCTTGTTCAGAAAGTGTATAGTCATCAAGTCTTTGGGAGACATAATGTATTCATGATCAACATCCAGTTCATACCCTGTCTCGCGATTGATCACCGTATAGGGCTTCCGGCAGGTTTGCAGGCATTTTCCCCGGTTGGCTGATGAATCCATCTCATGCAGGCTGAGATAACATTTCCCTGAAACGGCCATACACAAAGCCCCGTGGACAAATATTTCCAGCCGGACAGGCTTCCCGGAAGGGCCCAGGATATTTTGTTCTTCCATCAGCCGGTGCAGATTCTTAACCTGTTCCAGACTCAGTTCACGGGCCAGAACCATCACATCGGCCAGGCCGGAAAAAAAAATGACCGTTTCGATATTGCTGATATTGACCTGGGTGGAAAGGTGAACTTCCAGGCCGGCTGAGCGGGCATAGGCTATCACAGCCATATCGGTGGCAATGATGGCGTCGATACCGGCATCTCTGGCCCTGTCGATGATCCGACGCACTTCATCAAGCTCGTGATCATACACAATCACATTCAGTGTAAGATAGGCCCGCACCCTGTGTTCATGACACAAACCAACCACGGCCTCCAATTCATCCAACCGAAATTGCTGAGACGACCTGGCCCGCATATTCAGCTTTTCCACGCCAAAATAGACGGCATCCGCCCCTGCCTGTATGGCGGCCCTCAGCGATTCGCGCGAACCGGCCGGGGCAAGCAGTTCAAAATCCTTTCTGTTCATGGTGCGCAGGGGTTCCCTCATCTGTTTTTTTCTTTATTCAGTACGATACGGAAAGTGGTTCCCTTCTCTGGCTCCGACTGAAGCACGAAAATTTTTCCACGGTGATAATTTTCCACAATTCTCCTGGCCAGGGAAAGCCCCAGACCCCACCCTCTCGGTTTTGAGGTATATCCCGGCTTAAAAACCGTTTTATGCAATTTTTTGGGAATGCCCTTCCCCTCATCACGGATATCGACAAAAACCTTGCCCGGATTGTCAGACAGAACTATCCGGATGGAGCCGTTGCCTCCCATAGCATCGATGGCGTTTTTACACAAATTTTCAATAACCCATTCAAAAAGTTCTGTATTGAGGTTCACGAGGCAGGTCTCCGAAAGCCGGTTTTCCATGCTGATATTAACCTGAGCCGAAGAACGGGTACGGATATAAGCCACAGATTGCTGAACCGCCTCATGGATCGGTACGAGGGTAAGAACGGGTCTGGAACCGATTTTTGAAAACCTGTCGGCAATTTTTTCCAGCCGTTTAACATCTTTCCCCAGTTCCTTCAGGGTATCCTCGTTGCTCCGGTTCATTTTGATCAGCTCCAGCCAGGCCATAAGGGAGGAGATGGGAGTTCCCAGCTGATGGGCCGTTTCTCTCGATAATCCCACCCAAACCTGGTTCTGTTCTGCTTTCCTGGAAGCACTGAAAGCAAAATAGGAAACCAGAATAAACAGCATAATCACGCCCAGCTGGATATAGGGAAAATAAAACAATTTTGTCAGTAATATGGAATCTTTGTAATGAAGGTACAGGTTTTCGTTCTCATCCAGTGTGATGACAATGGGATCATGGGTCTCCCGCATGATCCGGAGCTGCCGGTCAAGGTAGGCCCGGTTTTTTAGCCGTTTCGGGTCGAGATTCCTGGTGGACAGGGTATCTCCCGTCTTGTTAGTCAGGATAAGGGGCACGGTATTGTTGGTTTCTATCACCCTGAGAAGCAGGTCAAATTCGGTATCATCCACATCCATTTCGATCAGCTTCCGGGTAGCCTCGGCCCAGAGTTCCACCTTTTCCCTTTCCTCAGCCGACAATTCTTCTACCAGCTTCTGCGTGTAAAACAGGGATGACAGGCCGATAACAACCGCTCCCAGGAAAAGAAGGAGTTTCCAGCGTGTCTTTTTATGGTAGATATTTACCATGAATGGGGTTCATTGGTTTTCCGTTTCGTGTCCAGGGTATCTTCCTCTTCCTCCCAGATGATCCGGAAAGCGGGTTTTGAAGAGGCTCCCGTTCCCTTCAGGGAATCCGCCTCTGTTTCCGTTTCGCTACCGGTTTCTTCCTCCCACCGGATACGGAATGTTTTGCTGACGGTATCCCCTGGGGTCAACGTATCATCCCTGAACCAGCCGAATTCATCCCGCAGGATTTCCCGCACTTCCCTGCCCTGTTCTCGTATGCTTTGCCTGATCACATCCCGCACAGCCGCCCTGTCGTAGGAAACCCTGTAATCGTCGGGAGTACCCTCAATTTGCAGATACAGGCTGGTTTGATTCAATCCGTCTTCCTCCACCCAGCCGAACTCCGTTTCCTGTGGTTCCGGCCGGCGGGCTTTCCGGGCAAGGATTTCCGACAAAAGAATTCTTAACCGGTACTGAAAATATTTGTCCAGCCCGTGTTCTCCCGTAGCTGAAATGTTGAATGCATTGGAATGGATATCCATGTGGGGAATAATTACCCTCTGTTCCCTGATATATATCGTGTTTTCCAGCCGGCTGAATTTCACATGTTCCAGTTCTTTCAGGTCAACAAACCGGGATAATTTTTCCATCGGCTCAAAATGGATTAGCTCTCCGTTATCAATAGTTATTTGAGCTTCCGCCAGCAAACTTTCCTTGTTGATCTCCCATTCCGGACTGAAAACCATTTTCATGGATATGTTGCCTCTCAGATTTCCATTCAAATGTTCTGCACTAATAAAATCCTGCCCGAAATTACGAAATGAAGCAAACAGCTCATGCATGTTCACATTATCCACGGCAACTTGTGTATTAAAAAGCATACTGTCTCCCACACTTTTCATCAGCATTCCGTTCCCGTTCAGTTTCCCCTGCATGCTGAGAAAACTCACCCGGGGGATAATCATCAGTCCGGGCTCATAGATCAACATTCCCTCCACCTGCGTGGCTGTAAAGGGTTTTATATGCAGTATGCCGGCGGTAAACTCCAGATCCATGGATATATGCTCGGGCCAGAATCTTTTCATTCTGTCCTCTTGCCTGCCTGCCGGAACATTCAGCCAGGCTTTCAGATCGATCTCCGGGCTGCTGACACGTCCTTCCAGATGCAACATCTCCCGGCCACCCAGAACAAATGACAGCAGATTTTCCGCTTTCCCGTCAAGAACAAGGGGCACCTGGTTCCATTCCATCTGAAGATTGTCGAACCATACCGGCCCTGAACCTGAAAACATCAGGTCCCCCGATAAATTGGCAATCTGGTGCGCCGATTTCCCCAGGCGGAACTGCATACCCGACAGAGTTAAATTGCCCCTGAGTTCAGATTTTATCAAATCTTCCCGGGTTATTTCTCTCAGGTTTTCAGGTTGGAAATGAAAGGCCAGGTTCGCCCTGATCCGGCCTGAAATATCCGGCCTTTTCCCGGAAGAAAATACTTTCAGTATTTCTTCCACTGACCCGTCCACCGTTCCCTGTCCGGAAATGACGGGACGGACGAAATCCCTGACATGGAAAGAACCGCTTATCCGGGAAGCTCCCACGGCGGCGGTAAACGATTGAACTTCCAGTTCGGTGGTCTCCAGGCTGTTTTTTACCCCGTTGTGCAGGGTTCCCATACCAGAAAACCCTGTAATATGAACGGAAGAATTTTTCATGGCCAGTTCTGCCCCCCTAATCCGAAAATCCAGATCCACATGAGGAGCCGGTTCCCCGCCGGGAAGTTGACTCAAATGTCCTTCAATATCAACGGCGCCTGTGCTTCTTTTGATCTGCCATTTTTCTGCCAGGGCAGGAAGAACCATTTCAGAAAGAGATCGTATGCTTAATCCAGTGCCTTTTACCAAAAGATCGGTTCGTTTCGTCACGCCGGTCAGGATCTCTCCCTGTAGCTGCAAATCCAGGCCGCTTATCCTCAGCGAAGAGGCCGTAAGGTTCCACAGGCTGTCCTTTCTGGTCAATTCCAGATTACCCAGCACAGGGATCTCCCTGGCTGCGCTGAATTTTTTTACCTGCAACAGGTACAGCAGAATATCCGCATCTGCCTGCAGTGACAGATCGTTCCCCCTGAATGTCCCTTTCAGAACGGTTCTCCGGGTATATCCCCCGACCCTGATCTGCGCGGGTTTATGGATATATTCCACCCCGACGTTCCTGAGCCTGACATCCTGCAAATCCAGGTTAAGTCTTCCGTTGCTGTCTCCGGCCGGGCTTTTCCATACACGGAAATGCGTTAGTCCATCCGTATCGGTCTGTATCCATAGTTTTCCATTATCGATCACCAGCCGCCGGAGAACATATTCTTTTCTGAGAAGCTGAATCAGATGGAACTGCAACTGAAGCTTGTCTGCCTGCAGAACGGTATCACCCGCCTGTTCCTTCCCCGTTTTATCGGAAAAAACCATCACCCCGTCGAGAATGAGAGAGGCTCGAGGGAAACTTCTGAAAACAGAGAAAGTCAGTTTCCCCACCTCTACCTTCCCGGTGAGCTGCTTGTTGAGTTCGCTCACCAGAAAGGATTCGATGGCATCCCGTTTCAGGCTCACCAGCAGGCCGACGGAAAGAAAAAATACCAGTAAAACCGACAACAGGATCAGAAATACCTTCCGGAATTTTTTCAATAACAACTTTACCTGCATGAATTTCATGCAATATTACAACAATTTCACTTCCTGTACATACGCATTCGGTGAAAGGAAATCAGGACCGGCCGGAATTTAATGCAAATGACAGAGCCTTTTATCCTGGTTATCTACTGAATAAGAACCGGATGTCTTCGCCGGGTTTTACCTCCCAGGGAGCAATCCCCTTCTTAAATATTCTGGCGGGCCTGGGTCCTATTAGCTGGGGGTTCAGATCTTCCACCCACAACATGGTTCCTTCCCTGAGGCCCACCACATACATGTCGGGGTTTACCTCTATAAATTCTTCGATTCGGGCCTCCCTTGTTTCCCCGGCATGACCGTCGGGATTGGCATCCAGGTAATGGGGATTGATCTGGAAAGGAACCAGAGCCATGGCCTGAAAACCGGTCGGCTGAATAATGGGCATATCGTTGGTAGTCTTAATGGTAGGACAGGCTACATTGGAACCAGCACTCCATCCGATATAGGGAATCCCTTCCAGGACCCTGCTGCGGATTGGATCGAGCAGGCCCTGGTCCTGCATCATTTTGATCAGCTGCCAGGTATTGCCTCCTCCGATAACAATGGCGGTGGCTGATTTAACTGCCTGCACCGGATCGCGGTAACGATGGATGGATTCAATATCGTGCCCTATTTCTCTGAATCTTTCCCTGACCTTTTCCTCATAGGCATCAAATGAAAAAGTCACCGCCGCATAGGGAATGAATAATGCTTTTACAGGTTTGTCGCCCAAAAATTCCCGGATTTTCTTTTTCGGATGGTGGAGGTAAGGTTCTCCTGCATTGGTCGAATTACTGATCAGTAATAGTTTCATAAAGTTTATCTTAAGTAATGAATAAAATAATTTCTGTAGGATTGAAATACAAAAAAGCTGTATCAGGCATCATGATTTTCAGATCTTTATACCGATTACCAGCATATCATCCACCTGCTCTTCCCCGCCCATCCATTCGTTTATGGTTCTGTCAAGCAGGGCATATTGTTCCTGCATAGTCAGGCGGGTATTGGTCAGAAACAGTTCCCTCAGTTTACGATACCGGAACTTTTTCCCTTCCGGACCCCCGAACTGATCCGCATAGCCGTCGGAGAACAGGTAGATCAGATCACCTGACCGGATGTCGATAACATGGTTTGTATATTTTTTCTGGGGTTGATATAAATAATGGCCTATGGGGAATTTATCCGCTTTTATTTCAATTATTTCTTCATCACGGATCAGCCAAAGTGGGTTATAGGCACCGGCATAATCCATTTTCATTTCGGCCGTATTGATCCGGCACAGGGCTATGTCCATGCTGTCTTTAATGGATTCTTTCGGATTGTTTTTCGACATTCTTTCGGAAAACCCAATATTCAGGCCGTCCAGGATATCAGCGGCCGTTGCATGTTCATTTTCCTTCAGGGTGTCATTCAGAATATTGAAACCCAGCAAGGAGATAAAGGCTCCGGGCACCCCATGACCGGTCGCATCCACTGCGGCAATGTAGATATACCGGCCCTGTTTTTCCATCCAGTAAAAATCGCCGCTGACAATATCTTTGGGTTTAAAATAGATAAAAATTTCGGAGAAGTACTGCCGCGCATAATCCACATGGGGAAGAACAGCATTCTGAATATGCTGTGCATAACGTATGCTATCGGTAATTTCCCGGTTTTTTTGTTCTATCAGCGATTTCTGTTCACTCAGGATCAGATTGGCATGTTGTTTATTGCGGTAACTGCGGTATATGGCTGCTGCCAGAGCCAGCAGCAGAAATATCCCTCCGATCAGACCGTACTGTATCAGTTTCCTTTGTCTGAGCTCCACCTCCTGCCGGGCCAGCTGGGCATTTTTCAACTCCAGTTCTCTTTCTTTCTTTTCCGACTGATACCGTGCTTCCAGTTCATTGATGTTCTTTTTTACGGTTTCATCGGTAAGAGAATCCCGTAATTCTGTCGCCTGAATATAATAATGCAGCGCGTCCTGATAATTCTCCCGTTTTCTGTGAAGTTCCGAAAGACCATAATACCCTTCCTGCATGATCACCCTCAGGTTATGTTCCGCAGCCAGGGCCAAGGACCGATTAAAATAGCTCTCGGCCTCCCGGTATTGGTCTCTGGAAAGATAGCTCATTCCCATCCTGATAAAAAGATCCGCAATGCCTTTCTGGCTGCCCAGTTCTTCATAAATTTCCAGGGCCTCATGATAATATTCTATAGCTCCCGATGTCTCACCCATTTTATGCATCACATCGCCCAGGTTTTTCAGTGAACTGGCTTCCCCCTGCTTTGATCCCAGTTCTTCTACAATATCCATTGAGCGGGAAAAATACAGGGATGCCGAATCATACATTTCCCGCCCCAGAAAAACCCTTCCGATATTATCCAGGCAATAAGCCATCCCCTGCTTTTCCCCCATCTCCTGATAAAGCTCCAGTGATTGCCGGAAGTTATCCAGGGCTTGTTCATGATTATTCAGCTCCATATAAATGCCGCCGATATTAAAAATGGAAGTGGCCATTCCTGACCGGTCACCCAGTTCCGTATAGAGGGTGTACGACTGCTGATAATACTGCAGGGCTTCTTCATATTCCCCCCAGTAATTGAAAATTTCTCCCAGATTATTCAGGGTATTGGCCATGCCGGCCCTATCGTTGAGTTGTTTTTTCAGCTCGTAGGATTGCTCGTAATATATTTTCGCCTCGGCATAATTGGCCTGAAATTTATGTATTTCTCCAATGTTATTCAGGGAACGGCTTACCCCCCTGAGATCTTCCTGTTTCCTTCTGATATCCAGGGATATGCCATAATATTCCAGTGCCTTTTCATAATTTCCCTGGCTACGGTACAACACTCCCAGGTTATTGTAAACTTTGGCCAGTTCTATGCTGTTGTTCAGGTCTTTATGAATGGCAATGCTTTCCAGATAACAATTCTCTGCTCTGCGGTAATCACCGGTAAAATAATAGGCTTTCCCCAGGTTGTTGAGTGCGAGGCCTTCATCGGTTCTTCTTTTATTCTCTTCTGCCAGTTGGAATGCCTGTGTGGCAAATTCAATGGATTTTTCCGGGGATATTCTGAGATATTCGTTGGATAATACATTCAACAGCCGGATTTTTTCCGCTCCCTTCGATCTTTCCATCATACGGATCAGACTATCCACATCTGCCTGTGCAATGGAGAAGAATGGAATACAAAACAAAAAAACCACCCCCCAGTATGCCGTTTTATGTTTCATCATCAATTCCCGGATGCTCAAAATTAAAAAAAATCCGGGAAGGACTTCCCGGATTTTTCCCTGATCGAAAATTGTTTACCTGATTACCTCCTATTCGTAGGCCAGATTAATTTCCATTTCGTTAACAACGGCCGGAATGAAAGGAGCCAGTCCGGTAATATCAATGAAATCAGCAGTAAATCCTTCCTGTGAAGGAACACTGGTACCCGATGACGTAAAACCGGTTGATCCGGAAAAATAAGCCGGATCATCTGCATTGGCCGTAACGGCCGATACGACCAGGTCCAGGTCTTCAGGCGAAAGATCACTGTAAGCTTTCTGCACTTCGGCTGTCAGTACATTTTTAAGGGAATATACTGTCCAGACATGGGTAAGATCATCCAGATCCACCGGAGGAAGGGCAACGCGGGCAACGGCAATATCTTTTTCCACATCATTTTTGGCTACAAAAGTCCAGCAAATTCCACCGGTCCGGGTTTCATCGATCAGGGTGGCTGTGGGATGAATGGTATTCCCGCGAATGTAAACCACATCCCCTCTCTTGCCGGCAAACAGTTTGATCTTACTGGCATAATTGGAACCTGTTACATCCAGGTTGACCACGGAAACAATCATGTACTTTTCCAATGGATTATCCAGTCCTGCTATATTCATACCTTCTTCACCGTATTCAATTTTCAGAACAGACCGGGTGTGAACCTGTGTGTTCCGGTTAAAGTTAGCGGGAATCATAAGAGCTACTCCTTTGACGGGATTGGTATTCCAGAACAACTGAAAGGCCCTGCTCCCGTCCTCATCGTCGATATACATGCCGTATTCCCACTGGTCCTTTCCATAATATGCCCCGGCCATAACATGAACATCCTTGATCCTTCCGTCGTATGTGGAAGTGTAGGAAAATTCCATGGGGCCCTCAATTTTCAGTTCCCTTACGGAAGTAATTGCCTCGTTCACCATGTCGGCCGACATTTCTCCAACCCCCACCAGGGTTCGGAGATAATTATACAGTGTATTCCCATCCACTTCCAGTGTCAGGCCTTTCTTCTTATCCAGGTCGGGCCGGCTGATGGCATCAGACATACCCACCTTGAAATCTTCGGGTACAATATTATCGTCCTTCTTGCTTTTTTCACAGGAAACCGGTATTCCTGTCATCATGGCAAGAAATACCGCATAGGTGACAGCTCTTTTCATGGTTTCTTTGTTTTTGGTGCTATCTGAATTGATAATACGTATTTCAGTAAAATTAGTTACCGGCCAGAACCTTTTCCGCTCTTCTGTTTTCCGGAATAATCTTCTTTCATTTTATCCAGTGAAAAATTCTTATCCTTTTTATTGATGGAAAGAGTTTGTACTGAATAGTTCATAATATTCAGCAACAACATTTTACCATTCAGGCAGGAGCCCGTTCCACTGACCATTTTAATAACTTCATTTGCCATGATGGTTCCGATAATGCCCGGTAAAACACCCATCATGCCCATACGGGACGGGTCGGGAGCTTCCTGCGGAAGGGGAGGTTCGGAAAAAATACACCGAAGGGACGGACCGTTTCTGAAGTTAAATACGGAAACCTGTCCCTCATATTTGTAGATAGCCCCGAATACCCATGGTTTACCAAGAATCACACAGGCATCATTCAGCAGATACCGTGTGGGATAATTATCGGTAGCATCCACAATCACATCATAATCGCGCAACAGATCGAGCACATTCCCGGGTTGCAGATATACGTTGTGAACCCGGTATTCCACCATGGGATTATGATGCTGCAAGCGATCTCTGGCAATAATGGCCTTCATCTTGCCCAGATCTTTTTCGCCGTAAAGCACCTGCCGCTGCAAATTGTCTTCGCTTACCCTGTCATTATCGGCAATGCCAATTGTCCCCACTCCGGCAGCAGCCAGATACTGCAGGGCAGGACAACCCAGTCCGCCTGCTCCTACTATCAGTACCCGTGTTTTCTTAAGCCGTACCTGGCCTTCCTTTCCTATTTCAGGTAATAAAAAATGCCGGTTGTACCTGCGCTCTTCTTTTGGGGTCAGCAGAGGCATATCCATATGGCTGATTTTTAACAGCTCAATATACTAAAATTTACAGCTTTTTGGCTAAATGCAAAGAAGGCGGCCTGTATCAGACCGCCTCCCCGATTTATTACACTATGAGGCAAAATCAATAACCAAATGTGATCCCTACAGTAAAAGGATATAATTCCGGACCTTTGTTTTTTTCAAATAGAGGAATCATAAAATAATTGGCAAAAACGGTGAAGTTCCCGTAACCAATCCTGCCGGTAAAACCGTAGCGTAACGGACTCAAATTATAGTCATCACGTATTTTGTCCTTCTGTTTTGCCCCGGAATCACGGTACACCACCTTGGTATGGCTTCCGATTTTGACACTCCCGATTACACCGCCTGCTGCGTGAATCCTTTTGCTTCCTGCCGGAATCTGCAACTCAAGCAGCAGGGGAATAGAAAAATAGGTGGTGGTAAGTTTCGTTTTGTCAAGGGTCAGGGGAGAATAATCTTTTTCTACAATCACATTATCCGTTTTCTGGATATTGTTGTTCCCGTCAAAACGATAATCATTGAAATCAATTCCCACACCCGTAGCCAGACCCAGGGAATTTCCTATAATTCCTACATCAAACTGGGCAAACTGAATACTCACACCCCAGGATTTACCTGTGTTCAGATCCATAAAATCATCCTCGGGCAGGGGCCCAAGCTGGCCGTCGGCATTTAGATAATTGTTCATACCCAAAGAAAAACCCTGCCAGTGTGCATCGAACTTCCTTCTTCGTTTTCTGATCAACGGTTTTTCTTCCGTCACCTCTTCCTTATCCTGCAGAATGTCAACTTTGGTGCCTTCCTCGTTCTCAACCACCTGTAAGCCTTTGTTTCCTATTTTAATTTTTACGGTATCCCCCGCTTCCACTATTTCCACCACTCCCTGGGGACCAACTTTTACTTCTGTGGAAGCTTTTTTTGTCTCTTCTGTTTTCTTCTCCACTTCTTCTTCCTGAGCCTTCAGGGAAACGGGGAATATCAGAAGAAACGACAAGCATATGACCATTAATTTTTTCATGACTTTTTGTTTTTGTAATGTGTTTGTTTGCTGCCGGAACCTGCCGGTTCAGTCATACGACGTAAAGGGTGGCAGAAAAGTTACAGAAGGGATTATTCGCCGGGATGACGGGTAAACTGCAACGCTCTGGATTCGAAAGCAAGATATTCTATTTGTCCGTTCTCATCATATTCCCTTTCCAGTTTCATCTCCCAGCCCATCAGGCGGTTCACACCCCTGACTCCCACATCCGCCAGATCCCACATACTGAAACGTCCCGGTGTGGCCTTCGCAGCATTTTCGCCCAGTACCGATTTCTTCAGCTGGTAAAGGGCAAACTCGGAAAGGGACAGTGGACGATATTCTGATTCCACCCCGCGCATCGGCTTTGGTGTCAATTCGCCGATATACTGCTCATTACTTGCCAGATATATACCTTCTTTCCTGTGCAAGAGAGGCAGAGGAGACGCAGTTACCGGATTTTCGCTTTCCTGCAATTCGGCTATCTCGATGCGAATGACCGGTTCCGGAATCCTGGTTGCCCGGGAAGCTTCTTTCTGCCTTCCCGGGGGGAGAACCGTTTCGGGTTCCGGAACTATACTGTCTTTTGGAGAAGATATGTCCGGATCTTTCTGTTGCTGACGAACAGCCAGTGTATCGATCTGTGCCGTCAAACCGGACTGGTTAAGCACAGGAGAAGACTTCTCCCATAAAAATACGGCGATAAGAACAGTCGCAGCAATTCCTGCTGCCGCCAGCAGAATATTCCTTGCCTTCGGAACCAGACGGAAATGTTTCAGGCCCGACTTTGACGGAAAGGTAACGGAAAGATCAGGATGCAAGTATACCCTGGCATATTGATCCAGTTCCCTCTTTTTTTCAGGATTTTCCGCCAGATACCTTTCGAGTACTTCCCGTTCCCTGTCTGACAGGTCATGTTCATGAAATGCAATGGCAAATTCTGCAAATTGACTGGTTGGATCGGTTAGTGGTTCGGATGGGTTTTTTCTGAGCTGATGTTTATAGGGAAAGTGCACATCGGGAGCAGAAAGGGTTATGTTTCGGTACTGTTCAAGTTCAGCCGACAAGTCCGGATGATTTGCCAGAAATGTTTTCAGTTCTTCTTCCATAACGGGATCGAGATTACCTTCCAGGTAATCCAGAAAATACATCTCGTAATTGTTCCTGTTGATGGTCATCATTCCTGGTTATTTAAACTATATCACCGTTTCCAGCTTCCCGATATACTTTCTCAAAAACAGCCTTCCCCGGTAAATGTAAACCTTGACCTGCGATTCACTCAGTCCGGTTATCTGACCGATCTCTTCGTAGGAATATCCTTCATAATCCCGTAGCAAGATTACGTGTCTCTGTACTTCGGGTAATTGCTGCAAAGCTTCATGAAGGATCTCCTTCAGCCCGGTGTAGGAAGTTTCCTCCCCCGAACCTTCCATGGATTGATAGTCATCCACCACCATCATTTTTTTCTCTTTCCTGATCATATCAATCATGGTATGATAGGCCGTAGAAAAAATATACGACCTGGCTTTTTCAAAGGAAACATTTTCTGCCTTGACCCAGAGCTTTTCAAAGGTATCCTGTATAATATCCCTGGCCCGGTCCTCATCACGCAGGCTGCCCAGCACAAACCGGTATACCGGATCTGCATACTGCTCAACACATTGATTGTACTCCGATACGTCCATGATCCTGTTAGTCGTTTATATGACGTTTTCAGGGGTGAAAAGTTACGAATTAAAAATTTTTCATTCCCCTGTTGGAAATAATAAAATTCTTTTTTAGTTTTGACTGACCGGTTAGTCATTAATGTGTTGGAAAATTAACTTAAAAACATTATGTCACCCAGAACTTCCCAACAATTCCAGGAAATCCGGGAACAGAAAAGAAAACTGATCATGGAATCGGCGATGGAATTGTTTGGCCGTGAGGGTTTTTACAACACATCCATCAGCTCAATTGCCCAAAAAGCAGGAATATCCAAGGGCCTGATGTACAACTATTTCGGCAGCAAGGAGGTTTTGCTGAGGTCCATTGTACTGGAAGGGATCCAGGAAATGCTCGAATCGTTCGACATCAACAAAGACGGAGAACTTACCCGCAAGGAGCTGCTGTATTTTGTGGATCAGCTTTTCTCCCTGCTGAAAAGCAAAACCCTGTACTGGAAATTATACTTTTCCATTGTGGTCCAGCCACAGGTCTCGCGCATTATCAGCAGTGATTTTAAAAAAATCCTCAATCCTTTTCTCCAGATTATGAAAAATTACTTTGCTGCCCGGGGGGCGGAAAACCCCGAATCAGAAGCTCTTTTCTTCCTCGCACTGATGGACGGACTGGCTCTGAATTACATCATGAATCCCGATCACTTCCCTCTGAACGAAATCAGGGAAATTATTCATAAACGTTTTATAAAATAATCCGGATATGAAAAACCGTACCAACCGATCAGGAAAAACGATACTGGTTGTACTTCTGGCACAGGTCATTTTCACAACCGCCTTCGGCCAGAGTGCGCGGGAAATCGTTCAGAAAGCCTATGAAAAATTTACAGGAGAAGAATCCAGTTATTCCATTATGACCATGACCATTGTCCGGCCTACCTGGGAACGCACGGTCACCTTTAAATCCTGGACCAAAGGGAAAGATTACGCCCTGACGCTGATAACGGGACCAGCCAGTGAGAAAGGACAAAGCTTTCTCAAACGTGAGAACGAAATGTGGAACTGGAACCCCACCATCGACCGGCTGATCAAACTCCCTCCTTCCATGATGTCGCAGGGATGGATGGGTTCGGATTACACCAATGATGATATCCTGCGGGAATCATCCATTGTGGATGATTACACCCATGAAATTATCGGAGAAGAAACCATAGAAGGTCGTGCATGTTACAAAATCAAACTCATTCCCCGGGAAGATGCTGCCGTGGTTTGGGGTTACCAGATCCGGTGGATCGATAAAAAGGATTATCTGATGCTGAAAGTGGAATTATACGACGAGGAAGGGTACCTGGTAAGAACAGAGATTGGATCGGAAATAAAACAAATGGGGGGGAGACTGATCCCCACCAGGCTGGAACTGATTCCTGCCGGGGAGGAAGGACACAAAACCATTGCCGCATTTGATCACATAGAATTCAATATTCCTCTGGATGACCGGTTCTTTTCACAACAGAACATGAAAAGGGTCAGGTAAGAGGAAACGCTTTGTTCCAAATGCAAAACGAAATGAAAAATCACACTTATGCCTGGAGAAACCTGTGGAGAAACCGGCGACGTACGTTCATTACCGTCGCATCCATCTTCTTTGCAGTATTCTTTGCCCTGATCATGAGGTCACTTCAACTGGGCACCTATGATTACATGTTCAAAAATATCATTGAATCCTATTCGGGATACATCCAGGTACAAAATCCGGAATTCTGGGAAGATAAGGTGGTTGACAATACCCTGCACCCCGACGAGGATTTGATCAGCACCCTGAATGCAGACAGGAATGTGCAGGAACTGATACCCCGTTTTGAATCTTTTGCCTTGGCTTCCAGTGGATCTCGAACCAAAGTGGTCATGATCATGGGCGTTGACCCGGAAAAGGAAAACCTCCTTTCCGATGTAAAAAACAAACTGGTAAAGTATCGCCTCACCGAAGCCGCTATTGACTCAATGGCCCTGGAAAACATTCCCCGGAATATCATGAGAAACCTGAAGCTTTTTTCAGGTTCTTCCTATTCCAGCGAAGGTAAATTACAAACAGAGCTGGACATCAAGGATCAGGATACCAGTGATATCATGCCCCTGATCAGGAAACATGCCGGCATCCGCAACGGATATTTTTCGGAGGATAATCCGGGAGCCCTGGTGGGAAACCGGCTGGCTCAGTATCTGGGCCTCAGCCGGGGCGATACGATCGTTCTGCTCGGGCAGGGTTATCACGGAACCACCGCCGCCGGGAAATTTGCTATCGATGGAATTATCAGAGTTCCGGCTCCGGATCTGGACAATAAGATCGTTTACCTGCCCGTGACCCGTTGCCAGGAATTATACAATGCCCCCGGACGCCTCACAGCGCTCGTGCTACATATCAAAGACAACAGCGACCGGGCCATTGAACAGACTATCAAACGGCTCAGCAGCCGGATCGACAGCACTTACCGGTTAATGGGGTGGAAAGAAATGAACGAAACCATCGTAAATCAAATGGATGCCGACAATAAAGGCGGAATGATTATGATCGGTATTCTTTATCTGGTGATTGCTTTCGGGGTTTTCGGAACCGTTCTGATGATGACCGCCGAAAGAAAAAGAGAAATGGGAGTGCTTATTTCCATCGGCATGCGGAAATCGAAAATGGCCATTATTATGCTTTATGAGATGTTGTTTATCGGCATCATGGGCATTTCAGCCGGCGTGGCGGTAGCCATACCAATAATTATTTACGGACACCACCACCCCATCGTATTTTCAAGCAAATTGGCCAAAATGTGGGAAGATTACGGATTTGAGCCGGTGATGGTATTCCAGTGGATCGACAAATATTTTATCTGGCAATCGGTGGTGGTGGCCATTATCGTACTGATCGCTGCCATGTATCCCGTTTTCAAAATATTTCGCCTAAAAGAAGTCGAAGCCCTGAAAGCCTAAACAATACAATCATGATCACAAAAACAGCCTGGAAAAACGTCTGGAGAAACAAAATCAGAAGTTTTGTGGTGATAGCTTCGGTGGCAGTGGGGATCTTCGCCGGCACTTTTTCCGTTGCCGTCATGGAAGGTGCCATTGCCCAGCGCCTTGATGATGCCCTGAACCACGAAGTGGCACATATCCAGATCACCCATGCCGGATTCAGGGCAAACAACGACCTGAACTTCCTGCTGGAGCATGCCGACAAAATGGCGGAAAAAATAAGAAGCCTGGAAGAAGTGGAAGCCGTTTCATACCGTCTGGTGGTCACCGGAATGGCCAATACGGCATCCAAAAGCTCCGGAGTCATCATCAATGGCATTGATACGGAAAGGGAAAAGCAGGTACTCGGATTGGACAAAATCCTGAAAGAAGGTTCGGGATCTTACCTGGAGAAAGATGATGCCGGTAACCGGGCCTACATCGGAGAAGACCTGGCAAAGTACCTGAACATCATCCGGTTTACCCTGACCGATGCCATTGTGGATTCCCTGATGGCAAAAGGTGTGCCTCCCGAAACGGCGGAAAAGTTACAACCGCTTGCCGGTACCCGCTTCAAAAATGAAAGAACATTCAGAAAAAAAATGGAATCGGTATTTACCAGGGAGGAGCAAAAAGAATACGGACCGCTTATCAGTGAAATATCCCGATCTTTCAGAAAGAACGCCAGGTTGGCCCTGACCTTCGTCGATCGTGACAACTACCACACGGGTGGCATGTTCAGGATAAACGGGCTATATGACCTCACTAACAATATGTTAGAAAGCACCCATGTCTTTGTGCATTATGAGGACCTGGCAAGACTGACAGGGATACCGCCCGGGCAGGGCCATCTGATCATGGTCAGACTGAACGATGTGGATCAAACCGAACCGGTAACATCGAAACTCAAAGAACTTTTCCCCGGAACGGAAGTAATGAACTGGAAACAGATCCAGCCCGAACTGGCAATGCTGGAAGGAATGGCCAGAATGATGTATGGATTTTTTATGGTGATAATTCTGGCCGCTCTTGCTTTCGGAATAGTGAACACCATGTTGATGGTGGTGCTGGAAAGAACCAAAGAACTGGGAATGCTGGCCGCCATCGGGATGAATAAGAAAAAGGTGTTCCGAATGATCCTGACCGAATCGGTATTTCTCTCCCTGGTGGGCGGTGTTATTGGCATGATCATCAGCAAAATAGTGATCGCTCTTACCGCCAGGCAGGGCATTAATTTTTCAGGTTACAAGGAAGGGTTTGAAGCGATGGGATTTACCTCCCATATTTATCCGCATATAGGAAATGATTTCTTCATCCTCGTCACGATCCTGATCATTCTCACGGGGATCCTGGCCGCCATCTATCCGGCCCTGAAAGCCCTGAAACTCGATCCGGCCGATGCGCTCAGAACCGAATAAAGAAACGACAAAACCATATGCCATGAAAGTGCTTGAATTAAAAAACGTCCATAAGGTTTACAATACCACACAGGTGGAGGTTCATGCCGTAAACGGCGTAACCCTCGATTTCGACGAAGGCGAATTCGCCGCCATTGTAGGCCCTTCGGGCTCCGGAAAAACCACCCTGCTGAATATGATCGGGGGGCTGGACAAACCCTCGCGGGGACAGATCCTGGTTAACGAGACCGACCTGACCCGGCTGAAATCCAGCGAGCTGATCGATTTCCGGCTGTACAATATAGGTTTTGTTTTTCAGTCGTATAACCTGATACCGGTTTTCACGGCAAAAGAAAATGTGGAATTTATCATGAATCTGCAGAAATGGCCGCGGGAAAAAAGAAACCGCAGAACCAGGGAACTACTGGAAGCCGTGGGACTGGCCGACAGAATAAACAGCCGCCCGGCCCAGCTTTCAGGCGGGCAGCAACAACGGGTGGCCGTAGCCCGGGCCCTGGCTTCCAAACCAAAATTTATTCTCGCCGACGAACCCACCGCCAATCTGGATACCAGATCCACCGAGAACCTTCTGGATATTATGGAAACACTGAACAAAACCGAAAACATGACCTTCATCTTTGCCACCCACGACCCCCGGGTTATGAAGAAAGCACACCGGGTCATTACCCTGGAGGACGGAAAAGTGATAGAAGATAGTTATAAAAAACAATGAATCAGGCCATGAACGCCCTGACCCTGCCGGTTTCCGAAACCCCCGGATCAGTAATAAGAAAATGAAACGTTGTATCTTCATTCTTGCATTTTCCGTTTTGATGGCAAATGATGCCCTGCAGGCACAGAACAACCTGAAATCACTGGAAATATCTGGTTACGTTTCCAGCATGCAAACCACCATGTTCACCCACATCGATTCTGCCTGGATGACAGAAAACCTCATTCACCAGCGGCTCAATTTGAAATGGTATGCCACACCCGATCTGATCATGGCTGTGGAAGTCAGGAACCGTTTTATTTTCGGTGAATTTGTAAAAAACATCCCCGGTTACGACCGCCTGATCAACCGGGAACAGGGATGGTGGGATCTCTCGGGATATATCTTATCGGGGAACAGTTTTCTGCTGCATTCCACCATCGACCGCGGATGGATCGAATACACCCGCGGCAACTGGCAGATCAGGGCCGGCCGCCAGCGTATCAACTGGGGTGTGAATTATGCATGGAACCCCAATGATATTTTTAACACCTATTCGTTTTTTGATTTTGATTATCCCGAAAAACCGGGAAGCGACGCCCTTCGCATGCAGTATTATACCGGGGTATCTTCCCTGTTGGAAGCAGCCGTGAAAGTCAACGCCCGGAAACAGATCACCGTGGCAGGTAAATGGGGATTCAACAACTGGAACTATGATTTCCAGCTGATTGGCGGCCTGCTCAACGACGAGGATGTGGTGGCCGGGGCGGGGTGGTCGGGAAATATTGCCAGCGCCGGATTCCGCGGAGAGGTTACCTACCTTCATCCCGTGGAACATTTTGCCGATACTACAGGAATATTGATTGCTTCGGTTGGAGCGGATCACACATTTCCCAATACCCTTTACCTGCAGGCAGAAATCCTTTACAACGGGTCAGAAATTCCCATCGGGGGATTTGAACAGTATTACTACATGCCCCTTTCCATTAAAACCCTCTCTTTTACCGATTGGTCTTTTTTGCTGGGGGCTACCTGCCAGGTAACTCCCCTGTTTCAGGCCGGGGCCCATATGATGTTTTTCCCTTCCATAGATGGTTGGTTTGCCGGCCCCACCCTGAATTATTCCCTGGCGGATAACCTCCAATTCTCCTTTGCCACGCAGCATTTTGCCGGCCATTTTAATACACCTGTTCCGGGAGGAGTACAGAAAGAAAAGAAACAGCTTACTCTGGCGTATCTCCGGTTCAAATACAGTTTCTGAATACCTTCTCCTGACCGATTCTTATATCCAAAATTTCCGAATAAGGGATTTTTCTTATTTTTGGCACTTAAACCCCAAAAACAGATCTCCTGATGATTTTAACCGTAGAATTAAGAAAGACCGGAAACTGGCTATTCAAATACAGGGGTATTTTGCCGGTTATTCTCTTACTGGCCGGACTTATATTCCTTTTTTTCCATATCAGGAACCAGCCTGTTACACCACCTCTGGGGTACGAAATCCTGTGCCTGCTCATTGGATTTGCAGGCTTACTGATCAGGATTCTGACCATAGGCCATACACCGAAGAATACCTCGGGACGCAATACCAAAAGCCAGAAAGCCGAAGATCTGAATACCACCGGCATCTATTCCACCCTGCGCCATCCTCTGTACCTGGGAAATTTCTTTATGTGGCTTGGGCTGGCCATGTTCCTGTATAATGCCTTGTTTGTCATCCTGTCAATACTGGTTTTCTGGTTGTATTATGAAAGGATCATGATAGCCGAAGAGGCTTATTTGCAGAACAAATTCGGACAGAAATATATCGACTGGGCTTCCCGGACCCCCGCTTTTATTCCCTCATTTAAAAATTACACCGCCCCGGCTCTCTGGTTTTCATGGAAAAATGTGCTGAAACGCGAATACAACGGGTTCGGAAACCTGATTTTTTCCTTTACTTTGATAGAAACGTTCAGAAGCTACTTTCTGGCGGAAAAATTCCACCTCCCTACGCGCTGGATTGTTATATTCGCTGTCGGGTTCATGATATGGATCCTTCTCCGGACCCTGGAAAAAAATACACGCCTCTTTGAGGTGGAAGGACGATAAAATCCTCGATATCCCATGAAAATTTCATCGAATTTCGACGGGGGCAACATCCGTGTGGATTCCCTGAAAAACATTGACGACATCCGTCTCAGCATCCGGCCCGACACTCACTCAGAATACCTGCAATGGTTCTACTTCCGTCTTCAGGGAGCTGCCGGTTATCCCTGCATAATGCACATTACCAATGCGGGAGAAGCTTTCGAACCCGCCGGATGGGTGGGTTACAAAGCCTGTGCTTCGTACGACCGGGTTCACTGGTTCAGAATCCCCACGAAATACGACGGGGCAAAGCTCACCCTGCGGCATACCCCGGTAAAAAATTCGGTATTCTATGCCTATTTTCCACCGTTTTCCTTTGAGCAGCATCAGGATATGATCCATCAGGCCCAGAACAGCGATCTGTGTATCATCGAACACCTCGGGCAAACCGTGGAGGGACGTAGCATCGACTGCCTGATTGCCGGCCATCCCGCCCCGGATAAAAAAATCATCTGGATCCTCGCCCGCCAGCATCCGGGAGAAACCATGGCATCCTGGTTCATGAAAGGTTTCATCCGCCGCCTTCTTGACAGAAATGACCCGGTATCCAGAAGGCTGCTGGAAAAGGCGGTCTTTTACATGATCCCCAATATGAATCCCGATGGATCTGTCCATGGTAATATCCGGACCAATGCGGCGGGCGTCAATCTGAACCGTGAATGGGCCGATCCTTCACAGGAAAGAAGTCCGGAAGTGTTTTACGTGCTGAATAAAATGAAAGAAACCGGTGTGGACATGAACCTGGATATCCACGGTGATGAGGCCATCCCCTATAATTTTATCACAACCCTGGAAGGAATTCCCGGGTTCAGCAACCGCCTGAAGAACATCCAGGAAAGTTTTATTGATCACTGGATGAAGATCAGTCCCGATCTGCAAAATGAACAGGGATATCCCAAAGATCAACCCGGTGAAGCCAACCTGGAGATCTGCTCCAAACAAATTGCCCAACGGTTTAATTGCCTTTCACTTACGATTGAAATGCCCTTCAAGGATAACTTGAATCTGCCCGATCCGGTAGCCGGCTGGTCGCCAGAACGTTCTGTCAGGTTCGGTGAATCCGTGATCAATGCGATCTATTCGGTTATAGATATGTTGAGGTAATGGTTTATATAGGCCTGCCTGCCAGCTATTTATGAGGTGGCAAATATGACTTGTTCATGGTTTTCTTGATCCGCGATCGAATTTCTTTTTCTTTAAAAATTCGTAAAAAGTAATATGCATCAGGAACCGCAACAGGCCGCATAGCTGTCCCGAAAAGCATCAATCAGCTACCGGTCTATGCCGTATTCCCTCAACACCATCTGAAAACTGTTCAAAAGGGAATTCAGCCTGATTCCTTCCATGATAGCCATCCGCGTATCTTCCCGGAACCGTTTGAATAGTTTCGGGCATCCGACTCCTGCAGGGAATCCACAATCTCACCGGCAAACCTCACAAAACCGTAGATAACATAGATGGGATACCGGTATCTCTTACTGAATAACCTGATACCCATAGAGAAGGAGGTGCTGTAGCTCATTGTGGTGAGACGGCTCGATTGGAATGATATCAGATCGAATAATTCATTCATGACCATTTTTTACCGCCTCCGTTAATAATCTGACGGGCAGCCACCATCCCGGGAATAATGGCGGGAGGTACTCCCGGTGTAAAGATGAATTGCCAGAATAACAATGCATAAGCAAAATTGTTCTGGTGTGGAACAGCCTGTCATGAAACAGGGAGGATCATGCCCTCAAACAAAGGATCCGGCGAAGATAGATAACCCGGTTTATTCCGGATGATCGGGAAATACAATGGTATCGCGGTCAACTGCCAAAGCACCGAAATACCCCAGTACTTCCGGAAACAAATTGGAATTCGGATTGGCCGGTGTGGTCCCCATGCCCTGGGTAGAACTGGCAACTACGGAGGAAAGGCTGTTGTAATAATCAAAAGTGGGAAAATCCAGGTTCATCAATTCCACAACAGCCGTATCGCCCGGTAAAAACGGTTTGCCGAATAGAAAATAATGGATGGACATCCCGTTGTTCAGCCGGTCATCCAGCAGATAATAAAAATTGCTCTGAAAATTTCCTTTCAGTACCCTTAACCGGTAATAATTCTTTTGCTCCGCCGGGTCGGTAAAAAAACAGTGGACTAAAAATCCTTCCTCCGAAAATCTTGTGCCTTCGAAATACTCCGGAACCAGCGAATCAATGTAAACCTTCGAGGGCATGGTAGAGACTCCCGTATACACCTCACCTTCAAAGGCAACCCGCAGGGTGTACTTCTGGCCGGGTATTCCCCTGGCCACATAATTAATATACAATCCGGGTGATTCTTCTATCATGACAAAAGGAGCGCCTTCGTCACGCAGGATCTGAACATCCGCTCCGCTGATGACAGGGAATTCGCCGGTATGAAAATAATCAACTGTGGCAGACAATTTTACAAAGGCATTACCTCGTTTGTCGGTCAACACCCCTTCGATCACAGGCACGGATTCCGCATCACGAAGGTCTATCTGCACGCGTTCTTCACAGGCCTGGAGTACGATAAGCAGGAAAAGCAGAAAGAGAATATGACGGAAAGACGGGCCGGTTTTCATGTCAAAATTTGAATTGGTAAGAAACAGAAGGAATAATGGAAAATAAATAAAGCTTGGTAGCGTACGTAATAATTGGATTTTCTTCGTCCTGCTCAAAATAAATGGAATAGGCATTTTCCCGGGCATAGGCATTGTATATGGAAAAACGCCAGCTTGACCGGTATTTCATGCCGGGTTTGTTTTCCAGCACCATTCCCAAATCAAGCCGGTGATAAGGAGGCATACGATAAGCGTTTCGTTCCGGATAATAATTCGTTACCTGCCCGTCAATCATATACTTCCCTCCGGGAAAAGTCACCGCATTGCCCGTATAATAAACCCATGAAGCGGAAAGGGATATCCGGTCGTTCAGATCGTACAGGCCTACCACTGACAGATTATGGGTACGGTCATGCCTGGCAGGAAAAACCCGGCCGTTATTGATCGCATCAAAGGACCTTTCGGTTTTCGAAAGGGTATAACTGACCCACCCTCTGAACTTCCCCACGTTCTTTCTCACGAACAACTCCATTCCGTATGACCACCCCCTACCGAACACCAGCTGCGATTCTACCTGGTCGTTCAGCAGGATATCCGCTCCGTTGCGGTATTCTATCTGGTGATCCATGTGTTTATAATAAATTTCCGCCGACGTCTCCAGGCTGTTCCTGCCGAAATTCCGGAAATACCCCAGAGCAACCTGCCTGCCGGATTGGGGTTTGACAATGCGGCTGCTGGAAATCCACAGGTCGATCGGTGTGGAGGCGGTGGATTGGGCAATCTGATGAATATACTGGTGGATGTGGGTATATGAGGCTTTGATCGAATGGGTGGGACCGGTGCGAAGGATTACCAGCAGCCGGGGATCTATATTTCGATAATTGACTATGATCTCTCCCCTGGCATACCAGGTAGTGTCTGTTGCAAAACCCTTATCGGAAAAACGGTAAACGTTGCCGGGACCCACCAGGGTGAACATGGAAAAACGCAATCCGTATTTCAGGGTGAACATATCCCCCCATTCAATTTCATGGGAATAATAGGCGGCATGTTCCCAGGCATGTTTTGTTTCAAGTTTCGTGTCATGGATGGGGAACCCCCCCCTGGAACTTACTTCTCCCGGCAAAAAGTGATGATAATTCGATTTGAAGCCAAAAAACATGTTATTCCCCGGTTTAAGGTAATACTGGAAATCCGCTTTCAGATTCCAGTCACGGATAGAAGATGTCAGATCGAATTCAATCCCTTCATTTACAACTTCAAATACATAATTGTAATTGCTGTATATGAAAGAGGTATTAAGAAACAATTTCTCGTTGAACAGATGGTTCCACCGGAGGGTGGTGGTAAAATTCCCCCAGTCAAAACCGAAATAATTCCTGAATCGTAAAACATCCCTGCCCCAGTAACCCGATACATACAACCGGTCGTTGTTGCCCAGCCGGTAATTGGCCTTGAGGTTAAAATCATAGAAATACAGCACATTGTTTTTGATCAGGCTGTCCGGCGAAAGTTTGATGAACAGATCGGCATAGGTTCTTCTGCCTGACACAATGAGCGAACCCCGGTCTTTTTGAAGGGGCCCCTCCACCATCAGCCGGGAGGAAATCAGGCCCAGTCCACCGGAAACATTCCATTGCTTCATGTTCCCCTCACGCATTTTAACATCCAGTACCGACGACAATCTGCCTCCGTATTCGGCAGGAACCCCACCCTTAATAACAGAAACGTCTTTGATGGCGTCGGAATTGAAGATGGAAAAAAAGCCAAGCAAATGGGAAGCATTATACACCGGCGCTTCATCCAGGAGGATAAGATTCTGACTGATATCCCCGCCACGCACAAAGAAACCGCTGTTTCCCTCACCGGCCGACTGAATTCCCGGAAGCAACTGAATGGTTTTCAATACATCCAGCTCGCCGAAAATCACCGGAATGGTTTTAATTTCACGGGTATCCAGATTAGCTACACTCATTTCGGAAGAGGTAATATTCCTGTCGGCAATGTCTCCCGTAACAACCACTTCGTCAATATGGTGGGTGAAGGGGTTCATTTCCACATTCCGGAACTCATTTTTATTCAGAACCAGGCACATCTGCCTCTCACGATAACCCAGATAATTGAAACGTACCCGGTATGTTCCGGCAGGAACGCTCAACGAGTAAAAACCGTACACATTGGTAATCGTGCCTTCTCCGATTTCTTCCAGGTAAACAGTCGCTCCGATCAGTTCTTCCCCGGTAAGAGAGTCTCTGACAAAACCACTCAGGGTAACCGGTTGCTGACCAGAACCCTTTAAATGAAAAGCAAACAGCAACAACGCCATTCCTGCCCACCGGATAAAAACATACAGTATGGATTTTTTCTGCCTCATAGCCTGCATTAAAACGGGATTTCCCCCTTTTGCCCGTCAAATCCCGTTCGAAAATATGGATTTATCATCTATTCCCCTCTAAAATTCCGGTGAAATATCTCTTCCGGCTTTCCGGAATAACGAACAATCATTATCTTTAACTATCAGGCTTCCCTCTTCTGAAAACAAATATTATGGGTTACCATGGGAAGACAGTATAAAACGCAAATCATTGTCGGATTGTTTAGCCTGCTGGTTTTCACCGCGCTGGCCACATGGTTTTTTCTTACCCCTGGATTCTTTCTGTACGGATCTGTATCGGCACTTCTCCTCGTTATTTTGTCCGTATGGTTTTATCGCTTCCTTCTGCAAACCAAACGCGATCTTCGTCAGTTTCTGATGTCTTTCGACATAGAAAAATCCGAAGCAAGCGGAACCAGTCGTATGCTGAGGCATTCAAAAGACGACCTGAACACGGCATATCATCAAATACTTCAGGCACTGGAGAAACATATCAATGAAAAGGTGGGAGAGACCCAACTTTTAAAAGAAGTATTTGATCATATTGATTCCGGCCTGATCGTGATCAACGAATTCGATCAGGTGGTATTTCTGAACCGTTTCACCAAGAATCTACTTTTTTATCCCGATCTAAAAAACATGTCGGGCCTGGCCCGAATCGATCCCCACCTGGCTGGTGTCATGAAAATACTGGAAGATAACCACCGTACCCGTGTCATGATCATGGTGGAAAACGAACCCAGGGAATTCATGATTCACCTGGAAATAATGGAATACAAAGGTTCCCGTCTCAGAGTTTTTACGCTCAATAACATAAAAAGGGAGATCCGGAAAAGTGAACAGGATGCCTGGAACAGAGTGCTACAGAACCTGGAGACCCGCCTGAAGGAAGATAAATTCCATCTGGAGCAAGCTCTTTCTGAATTCAATCAAAAGATCAAATATAATAGGGTAAAAATTATTGTATCAGAGCTTTTTGACAATATCATTGAAAGTTCTTCCTCTCTGTTCCCTGAACCCGCACAGGTTTTTCATACCCGCCTGTCAAACATCGATCTTTCTGTTACTGCTGATAGATCGGTTATCATGAGTATTTTTACTGAACTGATAAAAAATGCGGCCGATGCCCTGGCCGGCAGGAGTAATCCTTCCATCACGCTGCATGCCGAACTGGACCTCTCATGCCAGGTTCAGCTGGCAATTGAAGATAACGGGGAAGGCATCGTACCTGAAATCCGCGACTGGATCTTTGTTCCCTTTTTCACTACCCGAAAGGGCCGCTGGGGGCTGGGACTCAGCAAAGCACGGAAATGGATGGACACCATGAACGGTACCATTGATGTTCTGGGCACTCCCGGAGCAGGCACAAAATTTATTCTGCGTTTTATGTAACATTTTTCGCTATGCACGACCCTATAGGTTATTTCCATTCTGTCCGCCTGAGAGCGGGATTCTTCCTTATGATCATCTCCTGGTTAATGCTGCTTACCGGATCATTTTTTCTCCCGCAGACATATTTTCAGCTGGAATACCAGAGCAGGGTAAAAGAGGAAGAATCAGGAACCGTTTCCCGGGAGATCAGAAACCTGCAGGATAAAGCCCGGATCGTCAACGAACAGGTGGTACAGTCCAACAATGAATTGAATGCCCTGATCCGGAAATCCAATGAGATCAATAACCGCATCAGCGAATTGCTGGAGGGAGCCCTTTCCAGTCCCGCCCTCCGCGACAGTATCGACAGTCTTTACCAGTACCAGGTCAACCGCATTGAGCCTTCCATTGATTCTGTAAACACCGTTTTTAACGAAAAAACCGATCTCCTCGTGGAACAGCTCACGGAGATCAGGCAACTGGAACAGGAAATACACATTCATGAAGCCGCCATTCTGATGTATGAACACCGTTTGTTCGCCCTGCATATCCTGGGAGGTTTCCTTCTTTTCACCACGCTGGCCGGTTTGCTGGCAGGGGGGATCCTGTGGATTGGCAGTCTGCGAAAATGGAGGCGGCACATAAACCATGCCGTTCCGGGCTCCGGCAAGGAATAAACGCATTCCATGAACCATCCCAACGATTTTATTGAAAAAGCCGCCCAGGTCACCGAATTTTTCGGTCACTGGCCTGCCTTCAGGGGCTCGGAAGTAATTTCTGTCTTCTTCTACAGAAATTATCCGATGGAACCAAAAGTCCAGATGCGTTTGTATGTGGCGGAAAAAAGTCCCGGAAGTTTTCTTTTCCCCCGGCTGGGAAAATCCAAACAGGCCCTGCTGGAAGTGGAGTTTCTGGACATTGCCAATACCCTTTTTACCGGCTTCAACTCCCTGAATACCCTCTCTGAAATCAGGTTTTCACGTACCGGGGATATCCTCCGCGCGGAATTTATTCCCTCCAACGGAGTGAAAATCATTCTGGAATCCCGGCGGATCCGCATCCGCAGCCTGAAAAAACTTGAAGAAGACCCCAAAGACACCCTGGATAAATTCTGATCCCTGCCTCCAGCAAGCAGGGACAGCCTTCGCAGATTGAAAATGGCGTTTTTTTTTTGAACGATTTATTTTAGTTTTGTGAGGTTTATCGAAAAAATTCCGTTATCCGTAACGATTAATTAACCATCAATACCTGACAGACCATGGTAAATATGAAGAAAAACAGAGGAGTGATTGCAATTCTGACCGGCGGTGGAGATGTTCCAGGCCTAAATCCCGCCATTCGTGCGATCACCATCCGTGCAAACAGGGAAGGATACAAAGTGCTCGGCCTCCGCAGAGGGTGGGCCGGTATTACCGAGATCATCCGGGATAAAAAAGCCGACAATTCAAACAACTTTATCGAGCTGACAGACGATATGGTTAACAAAGCCGGCCGTACCGGCGGCACCTTTCTGCATACCAGCAGAACCCGTCCCAGCCATATGAGCAAAGAATGTGTTCCCGATCATTTGAAGGATACCTATAACAAAGAAATGAACGATCTCACCCCGGAGGTGATCAAAAACCTGGAATGGCTTGGAGTGGACTATCTGATCCCCTTAGGGGGAGACGATACCCTGAGCTACAGTGTCAGGCTTTACCAGGAAGGAATAAAGGTGGTGGCCATTCCCAAAACCATGGACAATGACGTACCCGGCACCGATTATTGTATCGGCTTCAGTACCTGTGTTACCCGAACCATCAGCATGACCAATATGCTGAGGACCTCAGCGGGTTCACATGAACGCCTGCTGGTGCTGGAAGTTTTCGGAAGATATGCTGGTTTCACCGCCATGCTTCCTACCATGGCCGGGGCAGCCAACCGCTGCGTGATCCCCGAATACAAATTCAATATTGATCACCTGTGCCGCCTCCTGGTGGAAGACAGAAACCTGAATCCAAGTAAATATGCCGTGTTGCTGATCAGTGAAGGAGCCATGTTCAAGGGAGGCGAAATGGTTTTCACCAGCAATGAGAAAGACGCATACGGACACGCCAAGCTGGGAGGTATCGGCGACTTGGTGTCACATGAGCTGAAAAACCTATCCGCCAAATACAACAACGGGAAACCCATCAATGTGATCAACCAGAAACTCGGATACATGGTCAGGGGCGGCGATCCAGACGCCGTCGATTCCATCGTGCCCATGGCATACGGAAACCTTGCCCTTGACCTGATCCTGAAGAACATACACGGCCGCCTGGTGGTGCTGCAGAATGGAAGGTACGACAACGTTCCCCTTGATGTGGTTACTTCTACCAAAAAAGTGGTTAACATCAAGGAATATTACAACACCGAAAGACTGAGACCGTTTTACCATAGTTTCGAAATGAAACCCCTTTTCCTCATGGCCGCCGAACAATAAGCCATGCAGAATACCGGTCCATTCATGCAGGCAATTCCCCGCACCGGGATTTGCCTGTTTTATTTTCTAACCTCTACGCACTGAGCACAATGAAAACATTGATGTATTACCTGCGGTTTGTCCCGGCCATGTTTCTGGGAATCCTTTTCCTGCTTCCCGCCTGCCGTACAGAAACAGAAAAAAACCCTGTGCAGGCTGTCATCGACTCGGTGGTATTATACCACAACCCTATGGGGCTTGAGTTCACAGAAGAAGAAATCCATCTGATGGAAAGAGGACTGAAAAACCAGCTCGAAGCGTACCAGACCATGCGTGAATACGAACTGGATAACGCCGTACCGCCGGCCCTGCGTTTTGATCCGGTTTTTTCCCGTATCCGTAAACCCGCCGACGAAGACCCTGATCCATGGGAAATTCCGGAACAAATAGAAATCCCCGAGCCTCTGGATGATCTTGCCACCTATACCATCCCTGAACTGGCGTCCCTTATCCGCTCTGGGAAGATCCGTTCCGTGGAATTAACCCGCTTTTTCCTTGACAGACTTCATAAATACGATCCTCAGTTACATACCGTAATCACTTACACCGAAGAATATGCCCTGGAATATGCCCGGAAAATGGATGAGGAGCTGAGAGCAGGAAAATGGAGAGGCCCTCTGCACGGGATTCCTTATGGAATCAAAGACCTGTTTTCCTTTCCGGGATATCCAACCACCTGGGGAGCAGGGGCGTACCGGGATCAGGTTCTGGATGAAAAGGCTACGGTGATCAGCCGGCTGGAAGAGGCCGGAGCAGTCCTGGTGGCCAAACTTTCCCTTGGGGCCCTGGCCATGGGCGATGTATGGTTCAACGACACCACCCGGAATCCATGGAACCTGGAACAGGGTTCCAGCGGATCTTCGGCCGGCCCGGCAGCAGCTATGGCGGCAGGATTGGTCCCGTTTGCCATCGGAACAGAAACCCTGGGCTCCATTGTGTCTCCTTCCACCCGCTGCGGAGTAACCGGCCTGCGCCCGTCTTTCGGCCGGGTTAGCCGGCACGGGGCCATGGCCCTGAGCTGGAGCATGGACAAGATCGGTCCCATTTGCAAAAACGCGCACGACTGTGCCATTGTTTTCCGGGCAATCCACGGCCCCGATTCCCTGGATCTGACAGTAAAGAACTACCCGTTTCATTATCCGGGAGAAGTGAACCTGAAAAATCTGAAAATTGGATATTTCCGCGAGGCTTTCGATGCCGACTACAGAGGCAGGGATAACGATATAAAAAGCCTGGAAGTACTGCAGGGGCTGGGAGCCCGGCTTATTCCCTTCCGTTTTCCCCAAGACCTGCCCGTAGAGTCCCTGAACATCATCCTGTATGCGGAGGCTGCAGCGGCTTTCGATGAGCTTACCCGCAGCAACCGCGACACCCTCCTGGTAAGACAGGATATCCGGGCCTGGCCCAATATCTTCCGCACGGCGCGGTTTATCCCTGCCGTGGAATACATACAGGCAAACCGTTTCCGGACTCTGCTGATGGAGCAAATGAACCGGCTCATGCAAGAAGTAGACGTGGTGGTCACTCCTACCTACGGAGGGAACCAGTTGCTGACCACCAACCTCACCGGACATCCCTGTGTGGTGGTGCCGAACGGTTTCGATCAGGACAACAGCCCCACCAGCATTTCATTCATCGGGAATCTCTACGACGAAGGAACCCTGCTGGCCGTGGCCAGAGCATACCAGCAGGCTACCCCCTTTGACGAAATGCGTCCGGAATCTTTTCATTCCGGTTTATCCGGACCGAATGAATAAATAATACCTCCTGTAAATCACCTGATAAACTATCCGAACAATAAAAATGAGAGTTGTTATTCAAAGAGTCAGCAAAGCTTCGGTTTGTATTGACGGACAAATCACCGGACAAATTGACCGGGGTCTCCTGGTTTTGCTGGGCATTGAAACCCGCGATGATATGACCGATGTGGAATGGCTGACGAAAAAAATCGTTCAACTCCGGATCTTTGACGACCGGAACGGAGTGATGAACCTGTCGGTGAACGAAGTAGATGCCGGTATCCTGGTGGTTTCCCAGTTCACCCTTCATGCCATGGTAAAGAAAGGGAACAGACCCTCCTATATCAGAGCAGCCCGTCCTGAACAGGCCGTCCCCCTTTACCGGGCTTTTGTGAACCGGCTGGAAGCCTATACCGGAAAAAAAGTGCCCACAGGAAAATTCGGAGCCGTGATGCAGGTGGAACTTATCAATGACGGACCGGTTACCATACTCATCGACAGCAGAAACAAGGAATAACAGGCAATGGATCATGACAGTTTGAAAAAAGCCGCCTTGCTGGTGGCCACTTTTGCATCCTTTCTCACTCCTTTCATGGGGTCGGCCCTGAATGTGGCGCTTCCCAGCATCGGTGCGGAGTTCAGGACCGATGCCATCACACTGAACTGGATTGCCAGCAGCTACCTGCTCTCCACAGCCGTTTTTCTCCTGCCCTCAGGAAGAATGGCCGATATCATCGGCCGGCGGAAAGTATTTACCACGGGCATTCTTCTGTTCATGGCCGGATCCGCTCTGGCCGCCATTTCGGGCAATGTGGGATTCCTTCTGTTTTCCCGCATCATTCAGGGAATTGGAAGCGCCCTCATTTTCGGTACCGGGGTGGCCATCATTTCTTCGGTATTTCCCCCCGGTGAAAGGGGAAAGGCCCTGGGTATCAATGTGGCAGCCGTTTATGTCGGGCTTTCCGTGGGACCCTCCGCCGGAGGAATCCTGACACAATACTGGGGCTGGAGAAGCATATTCTGGATCACCCTGCCCCTGGGAGCTCTGGCTCTTTACCTTATTTTCAGCCGGTTAAAAGCGGAATGGGCCGAATCAAAAGGTGAACGTTTCGACTGGTGGGGTTTTCTGCTTTACGGGGCCGCCCTGGTGATGCTGATGTACGGTTTCTCCATCCTGCCCGGGTGGACGGGATATGTTTTTTTCGGAGGCAGTATCCTTCTGATCATTCTTTTCATCCACCTGCAAAGGAAATTGGTTTACCCCCTGTTTGACACCGGCCTGTTCCGGCGAAACCGCACCTTTGCCTTTTCCAACCTGGCTGCTCTGATCAATTACAGTGCTACCTTCGGCGTAGGATTTCTTCTCAGTCTTTACCTTCAGTATATCAAAAATCTTCAGCCCCGGGAAGCCGGGCTGGTACTGCTGGCCCAGCCTCTGATCATGGCCGTGGTTTCCCCGTTGTCAGGACGCTTATCCGACAAGCTGGAGCCACGAATCGTTGCCACCACAGGCATGGGACTTTCAAGCCTGGGATTGCTGCTTCTTGTATTTCTTAACGAGGCCTCCACCCTTTTCTCGGTGGTGGCCATCCTGATGTTGCTGGGACTTGGCTTCGGCTTTTTTTCCTCGCCCAATACCAACGCCATCATGAGCTCCGTCAATAAAAAACACTACGGAGTAGCTTCCGGTTCGGTAGGAACCATGAGAATGGTGGGACAGATGTTCAGCCTGGGAATTGTCATGATGATCTTTTCCGTATTTATCGGCAGAGCAGAAATCAATCCCGTCAACTACCCCGCTTTTCTTCAAAGCATGAAAATTTCCTTTTCCGTTTTCTCCGTTCTGTGTTTCGCCGGTATCTTTGCTTCCCTGGCACGGGGAAATTTACGCAAATAATTGTATTGCTAATTTAATAATAATAATTTATAATTTAATATTATTAATATATTATTATATTATTTTAAACGTGTGTTTTATTATATTAATAAATATTTTAACAAGTGAATTTCCCCGAACCGTTAAATGAATTTATATCTTTGCAGAACAAATCAGGAGAACATGCTTTCACCCCCCCGAATTCCAGGCACCTATGGCAACCTTTCTTCAGGCTGGTTAATGAATTCCGGAAGTACCTCCTTTTTTCCTTCCGTTCAGGACACCACACGGGTTCATGCACCCGACACCCTTCCGGTCACTGATACCGCAGCCGTTGTAAGCGACACCGTTCCGTTATCCGATACCATACGCACATTTTCCGCCGCGGAAACCATGCAGTTACTCAAGGCGGCCCGCCAGAGGGAGCAGCAAATCGATTCCATCCGCACAGCCACCAGGGTGGTCTCGCCGGTTTCTCCTCCCGAAACAAAAGACACGGTTGTATCCCGAACCGTGTCTGCGGAACATATACTTTTGTATCCTCCCGTTACCGGCTATTCGCCGGTAAAAACCATCCGGAAAATTACAGCCGGCCCCGGCTGGCAGACAGGCGGGAAAAGCGGAGATACAAGCGCTTACAAACGCGACATATTCAGAAAATCGGAAGCATACACGGAGCATCCGGTTCCTGGCAGGCCCCTGAACAGCAGAGAAACCCCGGCCATCCCAACCCTGGACGCACCCGACTGGATTGTCGGCATATTGCTGATTTCTCTGATCGTGGTAGCATGGATCAGAATATTTTACAACAAATACCTGGCCTCTGCCTTTACGGGATTATTGCTTTACCAGCATGGAAAAAACCTTTTCAGGGAAAGAAATTTGCACTATCAACGATTTTCCCTGGGAATGAATACATTATTTTCCATTACCGCTGGTCTTTTTCTTTACCTCGTTCACGATTATTTTTCGCCTGGATTTCCCTGGCTGAAGGGATTCCCCGGTTTCCTCCTCCTGGCAGCCGTTGTGATGCTGGTATTTTTTATCCGTTCCGTCATTTGCCGGCTTACAGGGTTTATAGCCAGGGCAGGAGATCTTTTCGCCGAATATATGCATACCATTATGATGATCAACAAGGTCCTGGGACTCGTGTTGCTGCCGCTGGTCATCGGATTGCCCTATCTGCCCGGATTCCTTGTTCCATACCTGATTTACGGCGGGCTGGGATTGTTTCTTTTCGCCTATCTGGTTAGAATATATAAAGGACTGCAAATATTTACATTAAACCGATTTTCAATATTCTGGATGATTTTATACCTTTGTGCGCTGGAAATCCTTCCATATCTGATGATATATAAACATATCACTTCACGTGTTCTTTAGGTTGTTAGAGAATTTCTGATGTCAAACATTAAAACAAGAAGATTTGAAAATCAAACGGATTTTAGTCTCCCAGCCCAAGCCAACAACCGAAAAGTCACCTTACTTTGATCTGGCTGAAAAGTACAAAGTAGAAATTGATTTCAAGCCCTTCATTTACGTGGAGGGCATCTGCGCCAAGGAGTTCAGGCAAAACAGAATTGATGTTCTGGGACATACCGCTGTGATTTTCACCAGCAGAACAGCCATCAACCATTATTTCAGGCTGTGCGAGGAACTGCGTCTCCAGGTGCCCGATACCATGAAATATTTCTGTGTTTCCGAATCCATTGCCTTTTATCTCCAGAAATATATCGTTTACCGCAAAAGGAAGATCTTTTATGCCAACGGATCATTCGAGGATCTGAGGGATATTATTGTAAAACACAAGGATGAAAAATACCTTGTCCCCCTTTCCGATCAGCACAACAACGACATTCCGGAAGGACTGGACAAGTCGAAAATCAAGTATACCAAGGCCATTATGTACCGGACGGTATGCAGCGACCTGTCAGACATCAATACTTCCGAGTATGATATTCTGGTGTTTTTTAGTCCCTCGGGTATCAAATCCCTTCAGAAGAATTTCCCGCATTTCGATCAGAACAATACCTACATTGCCGCCTTTGGACCCACCACCCAGAAAGCGGTGACCGATGCCGGACTTCGACTGGATATCAGCGCCCCCAGTGCTGAAGCTCCTTCCATGACCATGGCACTGGATCATTTCATTGCCGAACAGAATAAACAGCAAAACTCCAGTAAAAATCACTGATTCCATACCTCAATCATTTTTGCCGGAAGGGGATACTGAATCCCCTTTTTTTTTATACATTAACACAATGAATGCCCGGCTTTTGAAACAGGAACGCCTCCGGAACAACAGGGAAACAGAAACTCTATTTCTCAGGGGCAGATCCATGGTGTTTTCCGGTTTCCGTTTTATCTGGACGACCCGACCGCGGGAAAACCCCGCCTGTCCTCCGGTCAGAGTGGCTATTCTTGTTCCGAAACGAATTTTCCGGAAAGCCACACAGCGGAAACTGATAAAAAGGCGCATCCTGGAAGCATACAGAAGGAACAAAATTCTGATTGCTTCTTCCGCAGGCCGGAGAAAGCATACCGTTCATCTAATCATTTTGTATACCCACAGGGAAATACTGCCGTATTCCAGAATAGAAAAAGATCTGGTCGCCTCCATGAAACACTGGTTGACTGTTTATGAAAAAAATCTTTAGTGCGATATTGATCGGGATCGTCCGGTTTTACCAGGTGGCCATTTCCCCCCTTTTTCCGCCAACCTGCCGGTATACGCCCACCTGTTCCGCCTATTCCATCGAAGCAATCAAAAAACATGGCCCGCTGAAAGGCGGGTGGCTCGCTCTGAAACGGATCCTTTCCTGCCATCCGTGGGGGGGGAGCGGATATGATCCGGTTCCCTGATTTCCGGCCTTCAGGCAGAGGTTCGTAACAGGAAAAAACATCCTCCGGACGCGGTTAATATTTGTTAAAAAACCCCCTTCCGGCACCGCTTTTGATGTACTCCGGGGAAATAATTGCCGAAACCTTCGTACTTTTGAAAGTTCATTACTTTACTTATCAACTGCATGAAAAAGTTCTGGCCGAATAAAAAAAGAATGATCCTGGTGCCTGGTCTGGTCCTGGTGGTCATATCATTTGCCTTTTTCAGTTTTCAGACCAGCCGTGAATTCAAGTACACCAAGAGTCTCGATATTTTCTTTACCCTTTTCCGCGAGCTGAACCTGTACTATGTGGATGAGACCGATCCGGAAGAACTGGTGCATACGGCCATCGATCATATGCTGGAATCTCTGGACCCGTACACTACCTATATCCCGGAATCGGATCTGGATGAACTGAATCTGATGACCACTGGGAAATACGGAGGTATTGGCAGTCTGGTGCGCAAAAACGGGGAATATGCCGTTATTTCCGAAGTATACCGGGGGTTCCCTGCAGATGAAGCCGGAATCAGGCCCGGGGATATTATCCTGGAAGTAGACAGGCAGTCCATCCGTAACATGCCCCTGGAAAAGGTAAGCGACATGCTGAAGGGTTTACCCAACACTTCTGTGGAAATTCTGTTCAGCCGTCCAGAAACGGAAAAACCTTTCCGAAAAACCCTGGAACGTCAGGTCATTCATATCCCCAGTGTTCCCTACGCCGGAATAATCGATGAAGGAATAGGTTACATCAGGCTGAGTAACTTCACCCGGCATTCCGCCACCGAGGTAAAAAACGCTTTTCTTTCCCTGAAAAAAGAGGCGGATCTGAGGGGCCTGATCCTCGACCTTCGTTCCAATCCCGGAGGATTATTGATGGAAGCCGTGGATGTATCCAATATTTTTGTGGAACGGGGGCAGGAAATCGTCAGTACCCACGGGAAGGTTGAGCAATGGGATCATACCTACCGCACGCGTTTTGCCCCGGTTGACACCGAAATCCCCCTGACTATTCTGGTGAACCGGTCATCAGCCTCCGCCTCTGAAATTGTTGCCGGAGCCCTGCAGGACCTGGACCGCGGGGTGGTGGTTGGCCAGCGTACCTTTGGAAAGGGTCTGGTGCAAACCACCCGTCCGCTGAGCTACAATGCCCAGCTGAAAGTAACCACTGCCAAATATTATATTCCCAGCGGCCGCTGCATTCAGGCCCTGGATTATTCCCACCGCAACGAGGACGGCAGCGTGGGCCATATACCCGATTCCCTCATTTCGGAATATCAAACGCGGAACGGCCGGACGGTATACGGCGGAGGAGGAATCATGCCCGATGTAGAGGTGGAACCGCTTCCCCTAAGCCGCATCAGCTACCACCTGTATGTACGGAATCTCATCTTTGACTTCGCCACCCTGTACGCCCTGCATCATCCTGATATTCCCGAACCACGCCAGTTCAGCATTTCAGACAGCACATACCGTGCTTTCGGGCGGTTTATTAACGACAGGAACTTCGACTACCTGAGCAAAACCGAAGAAACACTGAAGGAGCTGATCTCCCATGCCAAAAAGGAAAAGTATTATGAACCGGCCGCTGAAGAAATCACCCGGTTAAAGAAAATTATTTCACACAATAAAGAACAGGACCTCATTACGTTCAGGGAAGAAATTGAAAATCTGCTGGAAGAAGAAATCGCCAAACGGTATTATTACCAGGAAGGAAGCATTGCCGCCAGCCTGGATCATGACAACCAGATACAGACCGCCGTTCAAATACTGAATAACCGGGACCAATACGCTTCCCTGCTGCAACCCGGTCCCCATCAGGAAATTCGAACGGCTTCGCGGCAGAACTGAACAACCTGCTGAAATGCCGGTGGCACCATACATTCATCATCCGCCTGCAAACTGGGGCACCACATCCACCCGGACATTTTCTTGCACCTTTTGATCATCGGAAGCGGCGGAGCCATTGACAGCTACCACATATTTCCATTTGGCCAGTAAGGGGAAGCGCTGCAAAAGGTTCTCTTTCAATTCGGAAAGACGGCCTGAAAAATTCATTTCCAGCATTTCCGTGCCGGCGGCTTCTGCCGTTACTCCCCAGAAATATACCTGCATCACTGCGTTGGTTAATGATGATATCTTTGGCGAATAAATGTTTCAGTGTGCTTCCAGCCAGTTATTCCCCGTACCCATTTCCACCACCAGGGGCACGGAAAGAGGATAAACCTCTTCCATTTCTTTCTTCACCAGATCCCTGAGGAAATCCAGTTCTTCCCGTGACACATCAAACACCAGCTCGTCATGTACCTGCATGATCATGGTCGATTTCAAACCCGATTGCCTCATCTTTCCGTGTATACGCACCATGGCCAATTTGATCAGATCGGCGGCCGATCCCTGGATGGGAGCGTTGATGGCATTTCGCTCGGCATTCCCCCTGACCACGGCATTTCTTGACTGAATATCGGGCAGGTATCTTTTCCTTCCGAGCAGGGTGGTCACAAAACCTTTTTCCCTGGCATCGCGGATGCATTGATCCATGTATCTCTTTACCCCCGGATAGGACTCAAAATAACCTTCTATAAGCGATCTGGCATGAGAACGGTCGATGTTCAGTCTCTGGGATAACCCGAAGGCAGAAATGCCGTATATGATGCCGAAATTGGCCGTTTTTGCCTCGCTGCGCATTTCTCTGGTGACTTCTTCAGGCAAAATGTTATAAATCCGGGCTGCGGTAGCCGTATGAATATCCTCCCGGTTTCTGAAAGCCTCCATCATAGCTTCATCCCGGCTCATATGCGCCATCAGGCGAAGCTCTATCTGTGAGTAATCGGCCGACACCAGGACATAATCCGGACCGGAAGGAACGAATGCCCTTCTGATTTCCCTGCCCCTTTCCTCACGTACAGGTATGTTCTGCAGGTTCGGATTTTGTGAACTAAGCCTGCCGGTTGCCGTAATGGTCTGGTTAAACGTGGTATGTAGCCTGCCGGTATCCGGATGGATCAATCTGGGAAGAGCATCCACATAGGTGGTCAGCAGCTTTTTCAGTGACCGGTATTCCAGGATGAGGGGTATAAGCGGGTGCTGTGAATAGAGGTTTTGCAGAATATCTTCTCCCGTGGCATACTGTCCTGATCTTGTTTTCACCGGCCTGTCGGTAATTTTCAGTTTGCGGAACAGGATATCCCCCAGTTGTTTGGGCGAAGAAATATTAAATTCTTCTCCCGCCAGGGAATAAATTTCCTTCTCCACCCGGCCGATTTCTTTCTGCAGTTCGTTTGAATACTCTTCGAGTACTTTCCTTTCAATACGCATACCCGCCCTTTCCATGTCGGTCAGCACATGGATCAAAGGCATTTCCACATCGGTGGACAGGCTGGTCATTTTTTCCTTTTCCAGCTCCTTTTCCAGTATTTCCTTAAGGCGGTAGGTAACATCGGCATCTTCGCAGGCATAATCCCTGATTTTTTCATGTGGAACATCCCGCATAGATTTTTGAGATTGTCCCTTCCCCCCGATCAGGTCTTCAATAGACACAGGGCGGTAAGCCAGATAGGTTTCGGCCAGGTAATTCATGTTATGGCGCCCTTCGGGCTGAAGCAGGTAATGGGCCACCATGGTATCAAACAGCGGCCCCGAAACCCTGATGTTGTAGTTACGCAGTACCTGGATATCAAACTTGCAATTCTGGCCTATTTTCTTTACGGAATCGTTCTCCAACACATCCCGGAACAGTGAAAGCATTCTGAAGGCCTTTTCCCGTTCGGGGGGTACCGGCACATAAAAGGCCTCATGTGGCTTCCAGCAGAAGGATATACCTACTAATTCTGCTTCATAAACATCGAGGGAAGTGGTTTCTGTATCAAAACAGAATTCCTTCAGGCCTTTCAGATCCTGTACCAGCTTTTCCAGAGATTTTTCATCCTCTACCAGCAAATACCTGTGTGAGGTATTCGACAGAGAGTTGAGATTCCCCTGCAACAGGGCATCCTCATCAAAAAGGGTGGAAGAAAAGATGGCAGGCTGGCCGGTTTCCCTGATACGACCCAGTACGCGCTCCGCCATATTTCTGAATTCCAGTTCCTGGAAAAGGGCCGCGAGAGCTTCCGGATCGGGAGGATCAATCATTAATTTTTTCTCTTCCAGCTGCACAGGAACATCCGTTGAAATCGTAGCCAGGCGGTACGAAAGCTCCACCTGTTCCCGGAAATTATATAGGATTTCTTTTTGCCTGTCGGTCAGATGGTCCAGGTTTTCAAACAGCGACCGGATGCTTCCGAACCGGCCGATCAGCTGCTTTGACTGTTTTTCTCCAATCCCCGGGGCGCCGGGGATATTGTCTGAGGAATCGCCCCACAGGGCAAGAATATCGATCACCTGTGACGGAGAGGACACCCCGAATTTTTCCTTCACTTCCTCCGGGCCCCAGATCTCGGCTCTTTTACCCGCCCTGGAAGGCTTGTACATCTTAATATGCCCGGTTACCAGCTGGCAAAAGTCCTTGTCGGGGGTCATCATATAGATTTCGAAACCCTGTTTCTCTGCCTGCCGGGCCAGGGTTCCGATCACATCATCGGCTTCATATCCGGGAACCTCCAGCACGGGAATATGGTATGCTTCGGCCAGCTTTTTAATGTAGGGAACCGACCGGCGGATATCTTCCGGTGTCTCATCCCGGTTGGCTTTGTATTCCGGGAATATTTTGGTACGAAACGAACCTTCCGGATGATCGAGCACGATGGCCATGTGGGTGGGCTTCTCCTTTGACAGAACCTCCTCCAGTGCATTGACAAATCCGAATATGGCAGATGTATTGAGTCCTGCCGAATTCATCATGGGATTCCGCATAAAGGCATAATATGCCCTGAATATCAGGGCATAGGCATCCAGAAGGAAAAGCTTCTTTTCAGAGGTTTCGGTCATTATTCGGTTTTTAGCAATCCGTTATCGCCGGCATACCAGGAAGCCCATGAGGACTCGGTTTCCTGGAGGGTAATATGGTGAAGGAGAACACCGTCCGGAAGTTTTTCCCGGATCCGTCCGGCAAAATCGGTAACCAGGTTTTCACAGGTAGGCTGGTAAGGCAGTATTTCCACCCGGTCGAACATTTGTTCCACCTGCTTTAGAAATTCGTGAGGAGCCTGACTGTTCACCACCACACTATGGTCAAACCGATCAACCACCGTCTTTTTCACGATGTTTTTCAGTATCCCGAAATCGATCACCATTCCCTGCTTGATAGCTTCCGGGTCTTTTTCCGGAACGCCAATAACGGTAACCTGCAGTTTGTAACTGTGGCCGTGAATGTTCCTGCACGGACCATCGTAGTTCCACAGGGCATGAGCCATTTCAAAATGAAATTCTTTGGTAACCCGTATTTTTGCCATGATGATTTCCCTCGAGATACAGACAAATATAAGTAGTTTATTTCTTCCTTCCGGATCGAGGAAGAAAAAGAAATACCCGGTCAGCACCGGGCATCACCACACACATCCTATACAGAAGTGAGAGATTATTCCATTGTGCACTGGCTAACACATTCGATAATCTGGCTCAGGTTGTTGTGTTTCAGAAAATAATACGTGTTTTTCCCATCCCTTTGAGAAGCCAGCACTCCTTTGTCTTTTAAAATACCCAGGTGATGGGATGTGGTTGACTGCTCAATGTTTAGCAGTTCATGAATCTCGGTAACTGTCAGTTTCTTCCCTTCTTCCAGGTAATTGAGTATCGCGATCCGCATGGGATGGGCAATGGCTTTCAGCATGTTTGCTGCGCGTTCAAGCTGTTCTGTACTTAATTCATTTATATTCATTTTTTGCATCCGATAAAATTTACATTTCAGACATGTACAAATATATAAATATATCATACACCTTAAACTTCCCGATACAGATTATTTGGTAAATTCAACGAATTGAAGGCAATTTTCAATTTTTTATTCTAAATAAATTCCAAACAAAAGCTCAGGAGGAAGTTCATTGAATTCCACCCTACCTGTTTGGTCATGAAATTATTATCTTTGAAACCTTAATTCCATCGTTGTGGTAAACATTGAACAGATCAGGGAGCCCATCCGGGAAGAAATGAAACGGTTTGACAGTCATTTCGCCTCTTCCATGAAAAGCCAGATCCCTCTGTTGAATTTGATCACACAATACATCCTTCGCCGGAAAGGAAAACAGATGCGGCCCATGTTCGTTTTTCTTACGGCGCGGCTGTACGGTGAAATTACCCCATCGGCCTATACCGCCGCCTCACTTATTGAGCTATTGCATACGGCCACGCTGGTACACGACGATGTAGTGGACCATTCGTATGAACGACGGGGTATTTTTTCCATCAATGCCCTGTGGAAAACGAAAATTGCCGTTCTTCTTGGAGATTACCTTCTGGCTAAAGGACTTCTTCTGTCTATGAACAGCGGGGAATATAAACTTCTTGAAATTGTTTCGGAGGCTGTCAAGGAAATGAGTGAAGGAGAGCTGCTGCAAATACAGAAATCCAGGAAACTGAACATTTCGGAGCAAGAGTATTTTGAAATCATCCGGAAAAAAACGGCTACTCTGATTGCTGCCTGTACGGCCTGCGGGGCAAAAGCAGCGGGCAGAAACCAGGAAGAAATCAGCCGGATGAAATCCTTTGGAGAAAAGGTAGGCATTGCCTTCCAGATTAAGGATGATATATTTGATTATCAGCGTAATAGTTTAACAGGAAAACCTGCCGGCAACGATATTCAGGAAAAGAAGCTTACCCTTCCTTTGATCTATGCCCTTCGTCATGTTGATTCCAGCAGAAGGAGAAAGATACTGCGAATTGTAAAAAACCACCGGGATAACAGGAAAAAGGTGCAGGAAGTGATATCTTTTGTACGTGAAAACGGGGGAATTGAATATGCCGAAGCGCAGATGAATGCTTACAAAAACCAGGCCCTGGAGCTGCTTGACCCCATTCCCTTTTCACCGGCCAGGGATTCACTGATTCAACTGGTAGAATACACCATTGCCCGCGAAAAATAACGTCTATCCCTCCTCCTGGAAGTACCGTTTCAGAATTTCCGCACGTTTTTTACCCAGGATCTGCATCCACTCTTCATATCCGGCATTTTTAATCTCTTCCCAGGTTTGAAACCGGTCATATAACTTTTTCACCGATTCTTTTCCTATTCCTTTCAGTTGTTCGAGATATGATACGGTAAGCGGTCCGGATCTTTTCCGCCGATGAAAACCGATGCCGAACCGGTGTGCCTCGTTCCGCATGTGCTGGATCACCCGGAGTGTTTCCGAGCGTTTATCCAGATAGAGCGGAAGAGAATCCCCCGGATAATAAATTTCTTCCAGCCGTTTGGCAATGCCAATGACCGCCACTTTTCCACGCAGACCCAGCTTATCCAGGCTGTTCACGGCAGCATTCACCTGCCCTTTGCCTCCGTCTATCACCACCAGCTGGGGTAATTCCCTTTTCTCCCGCAACAGGCGGCTGTATCTTCTGGTGACCACCTCGCCGATGGAAGCCACATCATTGATCCCCTGCACGGTTTTAATATTGTAATGCCTGTATTCCTGCCTGCTGGGCCGGGCATTCCTGAAAACCACACAGGCTGCCACCGGATAACTACCCTGAAAATTCGAATTGTCAAAACATTCCATCAAAACAGGCATAGAGCGGAGTTTCAAGTCATTTTTAATGATTTCCAGCACACGCTTTTCCGGATCCTTCCGTTGTTTCTGCTCCCGGGACTCCTGCCGCTCCTTTCGGTAATAATGCGCATTTCGTAGCGACAGGTCCAGAAGCTTTTTCTTATCCCCCTTGTGCGGGATATGAAACCGGGCGTTATCCATTTCCATTCCCGGATCAAAAGGGACCAGGATTTCACGGGTCCGGCTTCCCGTTCTCTGCCTCAGCTCCGTTATGACAGAAAGGAGGATTTCTTCCCTGGTTTCCTGCAGGTTCTTTTTCACTTCAACAGTATAGGCATTGATCACGGCTCCGTGAAACACTTTCAGGTAATTTACATAGGCATAATGTTCGTCTTCACAGAGGGAAAAGACCTCTACCTGGTTGATTTTCGGACTGACCACAGTGGATTTGCTCTGGAATTTCCCCAGGATATCGAGTTTTTCCTTCAGAGCAGCTGCTTCTTCATACCGGTATTCCGCTGCTTTTTCTTTCATCCGTTCTTCCAGAAACGACATCACCTTCCCGATATTTCCCCTGAGTATCTGCCGTATCTGCCCGGTCGATTCCATATAATCCGCTTCCTCCTGCCATTTCACACAGGGACCCTTGCAATTTCCCAGATGATATTCAAGGCAGGGTCTGAACTTTTGCTTTTCAATATTTTCCTCACTCAGGTTGTAATTGCAGGTACGCAATGGATAGATTTTACGTACCAGGGAGATCAGGGTTCGGACCATGACGGCCGAGGTATAAGGACCAAAATATTCCGATCCGTCGTGTATGACCTTCCGGGTTGAAAAAACACGGGGAAAACGTTCATTTTTTATAACGATCCAAGGAAAACTTTTATCGTCTTTCAGCTGAATATTATAACGCGGCTGATACTTTTTCACCAGGCTGTTTTCAAGCAACAATGCATCTGATTCCGTGTCTACCACGATATGCCGTATATCATGGCTTCTTCCGATCATTACTTTCGTTTTTCCGTTCTTTTCGCGGCTGAAGTAGGAAGTGACCCGCTTCTTCAGATTTTTGGCTTTCCCGATGTACAATATTTTCCCTTCCCGGTCCACAAACTGATAAATTCCAGGTTTTTCAGGAAGCCGGGCTGCTTTCTCCCACAATTGCTTACGTATCGGATCATTCATGTGTTTTCTCCGTCACATGGGATAAACATGGGTATGAATGAAAATTTTTCCACGTCGAACAATCCTTTTTCTCCCAGCTTGATGTGGGGAATAACCAGCAGGGACATGAAGGAAAGGGTCATAACCGGAGCATGCAGGGTGGACCCCATGGAACGTATATGGCGGTTGATTTCCTGGTACTTTGCTGCCACCCGGGAAGCATCCCTGTCGGACATCAGACCGGCCACGGGCAAAGGCAAACTGTCCATTTTATCGTCCTTTTTCACCACTATCCCGCCACGGTTTTCCATGATAACCCTGGCCACATCACAAATATCTTCGTCTTTTACCCCTACCACCAGAATGTTGTGACTATCGTGGGAAATACTGGATCCGAAAGCACCTTCCGTGAGTCCGAATCCTCTGATAAACGCAACTGCCGGAGGCATGGGCCGGTACCGGTTGATATACACGATTTTGAGCAGATCCCTGTCGGGATCAGCCACAACATATTCTCCTTCCCTTTTCGGTTCACAAACTTCTCTTTCCGTCAGCAGTTCCCCGTCAACAGCCTGGATGACAACCATTTTCCCCTTACCGGCTTTTACCTGGATATCGGAAACATGGAGTGAAGAGGAATGGAAACGGTTGATGATATCCGGTTTTTCCACGTGGAACAATGTTTGCCCTTCCCTGAAAACACACACTCCGTCGATATGGGTCTCGAGCACCTGCATATTTTCCGGATTGTCCACCACGATAAAATCGGCTGGATCTCCTTCCCTAAGCATACCAACGTTCAGACCATAATGATTCACAGGATTCATTGTGGCTGCACTTAATATATCAAAGAAATCGTATCCTTTCCTGACTGCCCTTTTTACCAGGATATTAATATGCCCTTTTTTCAGATCATCCGGGTGCATGTCGTCCGTACAAAACATCAGCGATGAGGCATATGATTTCATGAGAGGTATCAATGCTTCAAAATTTTTTGCTGCACTGCCTTCCCTGATCAGGATCTTCATCCCCATATTTATTTTTTCCTCGGCTTCTTCCCGTGTTGAAGCTTCATGGTCTGTTAAGATTCCTTCCCCGACATATTTTTTTAATTCTTCTCCTTTCAATCCCGGTGCGTGTCCATCAATCGGTTTCCCTATATCCCTTGCAATCTTTATTTTTTCCATTACCACAGTATGTTCCTTAATCACTCCCGGGAAATTCATCACCTCAGCCAGGAATTTTATATCCTCTCGTGACATTAACTCACGTATTTGTTCAACGCCTAATTCCGCACCGGATGTTTCCATCTCAGTAGCCGGCACACATGAAGAAGCCCCGAAAGCATACTTCACAGGCACTTTTCTTCCTTCATTAATCATATAATTTATCCCTTCGATCCCTATTACATTGGCTATTTCATGCGGATCAGAAACCACGGCCACCGTACCGTGCCTGACACATTCACTGGCAAAATATCCCGGTGTCAGCATGGAACTTTCTATGTGCACATGAGCATCTACCATGCCTGGCATAATATATCTCTCTTTTTGCATCTTCCCATCTTTTAACGAAGTAACCTTACTTATTCTTCCATTAACAATCTGTATTTCTCCCAGATAAATTTTTCTTGCCAGGACATCTATAATATTTCCTTTAACTTTATATTTTTTCATTTTTTCATTTTTTCATTTTTTGTTCCACGTGGAACATCACCTTCCCATATAAACTAACAGTACGTGGATATCCGCAGGAGACACACCGCTTATTCGGCTTGCCTGCCCAATGGTTTTGGGTTTTATCCTTATCAGTTTCTGACGAGCTTCTGTTGATATGCTTGTTAATTCTTCGTAACGTATTCCTTCCGGTATTTTTATATTCTCCAGTCTTTTCATCTTTTCCACCATCAACTTTTCCCTTTCCACATACCCTTTGTACTTCACATATATTTCTACCGATTCCATGATTTCATCTTTATTGTCACTATATTTATCAGCTATTTCTCTAATTTTTTCTACCTGTGAAGCCATTCCCTTTAAGGTGATCTCCGGTCTAACCATCAATCTTTTCGCTTTTACCGATTGCCTAATTTTACTAGAACCAATACTCTCCAGATAAGGATTTGCCTCATCCTTTCTCACACTCATCTCATTCAATTCTTCCACCATTCTATCGCGTTTTCTGTATTTTTCTTCCATTCTTTTCATTCGTTCTTCCGCAACCAGACCTATTTTGTATGCCTTTTCTGTCAAACGTTCATCCGCATTATCCTGTCTCAGTAACATCCGGTATTCCGCTCTTGACGTAAACATTCGATAAGGTTCGTCCACACCCTTATTGATCAGATCATCAATCAATACCCCTATATAAGCCTCGTCTCTTTCCAATACAAACTCTTCCTTTCCCTTGCATTTTCCATGTGCATTTATTCCGCTTATCAGTCCCTGTGCCCCGGCTTCTTCATATCCCGTTGTTCCGTTTACCTGCCCGGCCAGGAATAGCCCCTCTATCAGCTTTGATTCCAGTGTTTGTTTTAATTGCGTCGGATCAAAATAATCGTATTCTATAGCATAACCCGGCCTGAACATTTTAACGTTTTCCAGTCCCCTTATTTTTTTCATTGCCTCATACTGCACTTCCCATGGAAGAGAAGAACTGAATCCGTTCACGTAATATTCCACCGTATTCCATCCTTCCGGTTCCAAAAACAACTGATGTCTTTCTTTTTCTTCGAATGTGACAATTTTATCCTCGATGCTGGGACAGTATCTTGGACCAATGCTTTTAATGGTTCCGTCAAATAACGGGCTGTATTTTATTCCTTTTCTTATGACATCGTGTACTTCCGGATCTGTATGGACAATATAACAGCTCTTCTGTCTTTCCGGACCTTTTTTCTCAGTCATATAGGAAAATTTACCTCCTTCTTCATCCCCCTTTTGCTCAATCATTTCATCAAAATTTACCGTTCTTCCATCTATCCTTGCAGGCGTACCAGTCTTCATCCTACCTGTTTTCAAACCCAGGCTTTTCAGTTGTTCTGTAATTCTTTTCGATGCAAGCTCACCTATTCTGCCACCTTCCGTTTTCTGTTTTCCAATATGAATCAGTCCATTTAAAAACGTTCCACTTGTCAGTATCACTGTTTTCCCATAGAATGTATTTCCCATTAACGTTTTAACCCCACTTACTCTTTGTTTCTTTATCTTTATTTCCGTGACTACATCCTGCCAGAAATGAATTCGTTCATTTTTTTCAAGTTCTTCTCTCCAGTACCAGCTAAAAAGCATCCTGTCACATTGCGCCCTTGGGCTCCACATAGCCGGACCCTTTGACCTGTTCAGCATCCGAAACTGTATCATGCTCCTGTCCGTCACTATTCCAGCCATTCCTCCCATGGCATCTATTTCCCTTACAATTTGCCCCTTAGCAATTCCACCCATAGCCGGATTACACGACATCTGAGCAATTTTTGTCATATCCATGGTTATAAGCAACACACTCGACCCAAGTCGAGCAGCAGCTATGGCAGCCTCACTGCCAGCGTGCCCCGCCCCAACTACAATCACATCGTACTTTTCCATGCCCTACATTTTTTGGCAAAGATACGACATTGCAATAAATCCGTGTTTGTAAGGATTATTCAGGAAAACGTTCCAGGTAATAATCTTCTTTCTCCCGCATGATTCTTTTTTCTTCCCTGGTCTTATCCAGATAACCGATCAAATGCAATACTCCGTGTATCACCACTCTTCGCCATTCCTCCCTGGTGGTCACTCCCCACTGTATGGCATTTTCTTCTACGGTATCTAAACTAATATATATTTCCCCATCAATTTCTTTTCCACTATTCATTGGAAAACTGATGACATCGGTACTGTATGATCTTCCAAGAAATTCTCTATTTATTTTTCTTATCTCCTCATCTCCGGTAGTAATGACATTTACCTTTCCGCACGTCTTCCCCTCGCTTTTCACAACAGATTGTATCCATTGCACAACTTTTCCCTTATTTTCCTTGTACGGAAGCTTATTCTCGAAAAACAGATGTGCCGACAATACTTATATTTTAAATATCATGATTATTTGCTTCCCCTTCTTATTGAACACGACCTCATCTGAAAGCTGCCTGATCAGAAATATTCCCCTTCCGTGTATGTTTTCAATATTTTCAGGTTCAGTGGGATCTGGTATATTCTCATAATCATACCCTTCTCCTTCATCTTCCACAATAATTTCCAATTCGCCATTTTTCTTTTTAAATTCCACTTCAACATATTTTTCCGGATTGGATCTGTTTCCATGAATGATGGCATTATTTACCGCTTCTACAGTGGCTATCAATATTTTTCCATACATATCTGAATTGAAATCCTGCTCATTGGTGATTTCATCAACCATCATTTCAACCAACCTCAGATTTGACGGTATAGAGGAAATATTTATTTTTCTTTGCATCATAGTAAACCGGTTCAAATACTCTCTTATACTGCTTTTTCTTCTTCAGGGTTACTATTTTTGAATTATTCCGCACTTAGCCATTGTTGAGGATTCAATTTCTCGTTTTCTTCCCAAATTTCCAAATGTATGACGGTTTTCCCGTCATTTTCCTCATCCGTAAATATTCTCCCTATTTTTTGTTTTATCTGTACCTTTTCTCCTGTTCTTACATATACATCAATTAAATTAGCATACATTGTCAGATAATTTCCATGCCGAATGATGACGACTCCGTTTGCTCCTGGAACAGTTGTTACCATGCTCACCTCCCCATCGAACAAAGCCCTTGCTTCTGAACCCTGTTCTGTGGTAATATCAATACCATTGTTATTCAGCTTCACTCCTTTTAGGACCGGATGCTCATGCTCTCCGAATAATCCGGTTATAACCCCTCTTTCTGTTGGCCACGGCAGTTTCCCTTTATTACTTCTGAAACTTTTATCGATTATTGCCTGTTCCGGGGTAAGCTTTGTTTTTGCTTCTTCCCTTCGTTTTGCCTCAGCAGCAATAATATCCTTTATAGTTTTTTCCAGCCTTGCAGCAATTTCTTCATTTTCATTCAAGTCTTTTCGTAATTTCTGTTCCTGCCGTCTCAATTGTGCTATCATTGCTTTTTCTCTGCTCTTTCTCTTTTCCAATACTTCATTTTCCTTCCTTTTTTCTTCCAGCAATTTGCTTTTTTCCTTTCTTCTTTCTTCCATCATACCAATTTCCTTCAACAGCTCTTTTCTTCTTTCTTTTATACTTTCTGCCTGGGCCTTTCTATATCTGGCCATTTTCTGCATGTATTTTATTCTCTTATAAGCCTGATTGAAATTTTCTGATGACAGTACAAATATCAACGGCTGAAAACCCTTCATTTCTCTGAATGCCTGCATGATAACATTTCTGTATTGATCGATTTCCTTTTCCATTTCTTCATTCAGCAGGTCTATTCTTTTTCTTCTTTTCTCTATATCATCTTCCATCAGCTCCAGCTCAAAAGCTATGTTATCCACAACTTTTCTTCTCATTTCTATTTCTTTTGCAATAAAACCCAGTTGTGTAATTCCTTCCTCCCTTCTTTTGCTTGTTTCACTAATAAGCTTCCTGATGTATTCAATCTTTTTTCTTGTATTTTCTTTTTCCTTTTCCAATTCGGATAAACCCTGCCCGTACATGCACGTATGCATACCCATTATTACCATTATAAACACATATATTTTTCTTCCTTTCATATACCGTTACTTCATCATTTATGGTAACCTGCCGGAATTTTTACTTTCATTTCTGTCTCCCGGTTAATTATATAATCCTCAAACTCAAGCATACATCTTACTTTTATTTCATCTGTATTTACATCCAATTCTATCTTTTTTGGTAACTGTACTTCTTTTCCTTTTTTCCCATTTTCATATTTAATAATTATTTCATTATGTAACCTTCTCACTTCAATCCTCTTAGTTGTTTTTCTCCCACCTTCGACTTCCACTTCTATCTCACACCCATGAAACAACATGCTCAAATCACCCTTATCCTTTTCCTTTATGAAACGATCTTTCACCGGATTTTTACCCATTAAAAGAAACATGGCCCAATCATTTTTCAACATTACCCTACATTCTCCCAGGTACCTTTCCACATCAATTATCTTCACCATCCTATCGACTCTGTTAAGTATGGTTAATGTATCATTCTTTATCCACATCCTTGCCACTTCTATATTCATTCCTCTTCTTAAAGAAATCATTACCCCTTCTCCCCGGATTGCCTTTATATATCCTCTTAATTTTCCAGACCACTCATTTTCTTCATCAATTTGTAATTTATAGGATGTAATTACCAAAGTATTTATATCTTCTAATTCCTCAACATCCGGGCTGGCTCCATTCGTCTCACCCGATACCAGCCTTTTCGTTCCACTGCATTGTATCATCGTTATGGCCAGCAAAACACTACATATCCAAATGAATCTTTTCCTTTCCACATTTTTCATTTCTTCCTCCCTTCTCCTGCCTCTATTTTTTTCTTTATTTCTTCACCTTTATTTCCATTTTCAACAGATCTTTTCCAGGCTTTTACCGCTTCATCCGTCTTCCCCGCATCATACAAAATATCCCCGTAATGCTCTAGTATTTCAGGGTCATTGTGTCCACCTGCATCCATACTTTTCCTTATGCTCTCCAATGCTTCTTCATCCTTATCCATTTTATACAATATCCATGCGTAGGTATCCAGATAGGTATAATTCCCAGGTTCTTTTTCCAGGCATTTGTTAATCATTTCCAGCGCCTTTCCCAGTTCCTTCCCCCTTTCCGACAGGTAATAAGCATAGTTGTTGAGCACTATAATATCTTCCGGATCTATCTTCAATGCTTCTTCAAACGCCCTATCAGATTTTTCATTTTCTCCTAATGCATGATATCCTTCTCCCAGCAGGGCATACAGTTCCTTTCTAATCTTTTCGCTATTTTTTACATACTTCACTCCTTTCTCCGCATATCCAACCATTTTATCATATTCCTCTTCCCCATATAAACCTATACAAATGTATAAATACAGATTTGGCATTCCGGGAAATATTTCCAGTGCTCCTTCGGCAATCCGAACCATTTCACTAAAATTTCCTGCTTCATTTTCCATAAAAATCCACTGCTCCCATACCCCAAAGTTTTCCGGGTTGATCTCTGTCATTCTTCTCAGATATTCTCTGGCACGTTCCGTATTTTTTGTCTTGATATAATAATCAGCTGCCATTGCCATGGCATTGATTTCCTCTGGATATTCCCCCGCCAATTTTTCGATGATTCTGTCGAGTTCCTGACTGTATTCTTCCATTACATCTTCCTGATTGACATACACCAGCATGGCCTGGATTTTATCATCCAATTCAATTTCCGGATTCCCTACCGCTCTTTCAAACCATTCCAGACTTTTCTTATATTCCCCTTTTCTTCTGTAATAGGATGAAACTGACATCTGGGCAAGTCCATTTGCCGGATCAATCTTAAACAGATCCTGATATGCCTTCACCGCTTTTTCGTCTTCTCCCATTTCATCATACAATTCGGCCAGCAAACCGTGGTATTTTATTTTTTCCGGAAATACACTTATTACTTTTTTCAGTTCATTTGCTGCCAGCTTATTCTTTCCTTCCTTTGTGTATATATTATATTTAGTCATATTCACTAACTCTGATATTCCCAGGGATTGTTCCATCTCTTCTAGAATAGTCAGGGCATCTCTGTATTTTTCATCGCTGACATTTAGTGTTGCCAGATTATACTTAATATCCATTTCCCCGGGATTTCTATCCGCTATCTCCCTGTACACGTCAATGGCCTTCTCGATATGCCCTTCCTTATGATATAATCCAGCCAGATGCATTCCATACCATTTGTTATCCATCTCTATTCTGAATGCTTTTTCACCATACTGAACGGCCATTTCCTCTTCTCCCAGATAATTGTATATATTTGATAATTCATACAGTGAAGCCGCATGTTCCGGATCTATTTTCAAACATTCCCGGTAAAGAATTATAGCCTGATCCAGATCGCCGAATATTTTTCTGTGAGTCGCTTCAGCAAATGAAAACTGCAACTGCATCTTCTCCTTTTCTCCTACTACTCTTTCACTTTCTTTCCCCTCTTCATGAATGACATTCTTTTGCACACCGCAGGACACCATTCCAGCTATTAGCAAAAAGATCCACCTTCTTCTCATGCTATACCCTCCTATCATCATATCTTCATTCTACCTTTTACCGGTATGTCCGAATCCTCCTTCTCCCCGGCAAGTATTATTCAGTGAGTCTGTTTCTTCCCAGATAACTTTTTCATGCCTTGAAACAATCATCTGGCATATTCGTTCTCCATCTTTTACCACGAAGTGTTCATTCGATAAATTGATCATAATAACTTTTATTTCTCCCCTATAATCCGCATCTATGGTACCCGGTGAATTCACAATACTGATCCCGTGTTTCACTGCGAGACCGCTTCTTGGCCTTATCTGTGCTTCATAGCCAACCGGCAGCTCAATAAACAGTCCTGTTGGAATCAAAGCCCTTTCCATGGGTTTTAATTCTACCGGTTCCTCCAAATTTGCCCTTATGTCCATTCCGGCTGAATGTTCAGTGCTGTACCATGGTAATTCATGTCCTGACCTGTTTACTACTCTTACTTTAACTTCATTCTTCATAGCTACTTCATAAATATTTTTTGTATGTTATCCTTTCTTATGGCGTAAAAGAGAAATGCCGCAATAATCAATGTGCTTAAAATGCTTTCTATTATCAGACTTTTTACCGGAATAAATTTCCAGGTAAAATACAAACCAATAGCTATTGTAATATATTTCACCATTTTCCCAACCTCGTAAGGAACAGGATATTTTTGTTTCCCCAGGAAATACGATATCAACACCATGAGTCCATAACTGGCCACATGGGCCCATGCAGAAGCATAATATCCATATACAGGAATGAGTAACACGTTGATCAGAATGGTCACTGCACCACCGCACAGAGTGATCCATGCTCCGTATTTTGTCAGATCGTTTATTTTATACCATACGCTTAAATTCACGAATATTCCATATAACAGGTAACCAAAGGTAATGATGGGAACCACTCCCAGCGCTCCCTGGTATGATACCGGAATAATGTGTTTAATGAGATTAATGTATAAATTTATTGTCAGAAACAATACCAATCCGGTAATTACAAAATATTTCATTACGTCTGCATAGGCTTTCCCCGCATTTTTTTCCTTTGATTTCTCGAAAAAGAAAGGTTCCAGCGCAAACCGGAACATTTGTATAAACAATGACATTAAAACCGCAATTTTGTAATTTGCACTGTATATCCCCAGTTGCTTCATGGCCGTCTCCTGATCAGTCAACAATCTTTTCAACGCCATTTTATCCATCGCATCATTAAGTGTACCGGCCAATCCAGCCACCAACAACGGGAAAGAATAAGAAATCATTTTTTTCCACATAATCCAGTTAAATTTCCACCGAATTTTGCAAACTTCCCCAATCAATATGAACAATGTTACAAGGCTTCCGGCAAGATTCCCTATAAACACATACACCACATCCACTTCGGGATGATATATTTTTTCAATCCAGTAATCTTCCTTACTTCCTGCCTTTTTTGGTGCCCAGTAGAGTAGAAATAACACAGATACAACAATAACTACAACATTAATTATTTTTATTATGCTGAATTTCATTGCTTTATTTTGTTGTCTCAGCCTGGCGAAAGGAATGGCGCAGAATGCATCTACAGCCACGATGGCTGAAAAAAGCATGACATATTCCACATGATCAGGGTAAACCAGCAATTGGGCTATTTCCTTTCTCCATATCCACACCACACTTAAAAACAATAAACCCGTTGTCAGCAGCGATATCACCGACGTACTGAACACGGTATCTGCATCTTCCTGTTTCCGGGCAAACCTGAAATAAGCCGTTTCCATTCCATAGGTAAGGATTACCAGCAGAACCACCACGTAGGCATACAATTCGCTGATTACGCCGTATTCTGCCTGATCTACAAATATCCTGGTGTAGAACGGCACCAGAACAAGATAATTGATGAATCTGGGAACAATGGTTCCCATGCCGTAAACCATTGTTTGTCCGGCCAGTTTTCTTACAGGATTTATTTCCATAGGCCGGTTTCTTTGGTGTGCGTCATTCTTTAATTATACTTTGTATTTCTTCTTTTGTTCTATGTGCTTAAACGAATACCCATTCTCTATCAATCTCTCCGGTACCACTTTCTGCCCCCTGGTCTGTACAACAGTAATTTCGATCATCGCCATTTTTAATAGTATTTCATATATCTTGGTATGAATTGTGTTTCCTGTTTTCTGAACCGGTATACCCTACCTTTCCTTTTTTTGAATTCACTTCGCACAAATCCAGATAAATCACATATAACATTTTCTTTCTTTAATCTATACCTCTTTTATTGAATATGATATAACCAAAATTAAACACGAAATAAAAGTTTTTATCCTTTTTATTGTAGTAATTCAGGCTTAATACCACCGGTCCGATACGTGAATGATAAACCAGTGCCGTTGTATTCATCAGGTAATATCTTTTAAATGGATTTTCATATTCCGGTACATACACCTCATCATCCTGTATCTTTCTGATTTTCCTGTAAGGAACAAACAGATAGCTTTCATTCGTCAAATGCCATGATTTCCCTATTTTTAATACCGGCATTATTCCTATGGCTCCATAGTCATGGGCCCTGTAATTTTCCAGGAATAGTGTAGAACTATGTGGAACGGGCCTAAAGGACCTGGCATTGATTATGGTAGCATAATAATTATCCTGCAGCTGCTTACCTGACACATAAACTTCACCATATAACCCTACATTCCATTTTTCGTTTATTCTCAAATACTTTTTCCACAGTGCTTCAAGGCTGAAATATTTATAATCCGTTTCTGACTTTTCTTCCAACCTGCTCTTTGAACCCGGTATAAACGTTGTGATTCCCCCGGTATATCTGATTCCTGCCCACACTTTTTCCCCCGAGGTGGGATATTGAATATGGTCCAGGTTGCTTCTTCCAAATCCTATATTTATTGTATAATAATCATACGTCGATCTATCGCTTGTATCGGTTTTTGAAAATTTCAGTACCTGATAATATGAATCTTTCATTCTTCCGGCTGCCATTCCCATCTTAAACGCATTATTATTCCCGTAAGGCATAGCAAAATCTATCCTTAAGTTCCCCTCATCCTGTATAATATAGGATGGTCTTACATCTTCAAAGAACGGATCTGGACTGCTGTTGTAAAAATCCCACCGGTTAAGGGTAGTGGATATCCGTGTATAGAACGGCATGCGTGTTGGATAGTCAAACCTGACTCTCAGCTGCGCACTGCTGTACAGTCTTCCGAAATATGCATTGGCACCTATTTTCATGGAGATATTGGTCAGGCTGTTGTATTCAATTCCGGTAAATCCCTGATTGATACTGCTGGAGGCAATATTTCCACCTACCTTAATTTTCATTTTGTCTGCCACCCTTACATCCAGATGCAGTATATACCCCCTTTTTTCCGGATCATAGATAGCAGTTGGGTATACTTTCGATACCAATTCGTCTGCAACCAGCCTGAAATAATTTTCCCTCAAATCTTCCATATCCAATACAATCGCATCTTTCCAGATACTGTTTGCAATATATTCCGCCTGTTCCTCATTCACCCCTTCTATGTTCATTTCAATAAATTTCATTTCCGGTATCCGGCTTCTGAAAGAATCTCTCTTTGTTTTCATTTCCGATGCGCTTACCCGCCGGCTTATTTTCTTTTTTATGTTTCCTATTTGCAGGTAGGCCGCATCATATCCTTTCTTTATGATCTCTTCAGCATATTGAAAATCCAGAATTTTTATTTTCTCCAGATTGGTTTCTATCAGTACCCCCAGTGAATCATCTATGGCATATTCCGTTTTTCCAAGTAACATATTTTCCAGTTGCAGCAACATGTCTTCCTCGGTGGGTTCAGGTGAATTTGATGCAGTCTTACTTCCGATGATATAATCCGGTTTAAATTCTTCTTCCATAACATCCACAGGAAAATTGTCATGCATTCCTCCGTCAAACAAAAGAGTTCCTTCAATACGAATGGGGTTGAAATAAAACGGATACGTCATCGAGGCCCTCACGGCTTTTGCCAGGTTGCCTTCTTTCAGAACTACAGGTTTGTTGCGGTGAATATCCGAGGCAATACATCGGTAAGGCACCATCAGCCTATTAAATACATTCCCGGCAGCAGCAGAGGGACCGGCCAAAATTTCCATAAAGGCAAAATCCATAGGCTCAGTAGGAATAAGGTTACTGGGAAGAGCCGCTTTTGGAACAGAATCCTTTAGTGAAATATCCAGAGTAAACATCGAAGCTTCCGGATCATCCTGTTTGAAATAATAATAATATTTTCTTTCGATTTCACCTGAAGCCCATCTCAGAAATTCCTCCGATAGGACCAGTTCGGTCATTTCTTCCACACTGTAACCCGAGGCATACAGGGCTCCGATAATAGCACCCATGGAGGTTCCTGTAATGTAATCAATGGGTATTTCATTTTCTTCCAGTGCCTTTATCACCCCTATATGCGCCAGTCCCTTCGCTCCTCCTCCGCTCAGTACCAGACCAATTTCCTGTCCGCATAAATTGCTCCACCCAGTTAACAACACAATGATAAAGATGATTTTCCGAACCATGAAAATCCCCTGTATTTTTTGATTTTCTCCAAAATTAGGCTTTTCAACGATATTTAACGGCTGGTTTCCGTTGATTTTCCCTATTTTTGTATCGTGATGGTTGAATTCTTATCTCTCACGTAAATTTTTCCATGCGACACTTTCGTTGTTATATTATGCTTCTCTTTGTAGCCTGTATTCCATTTTTTTCCTCCTGCACAGAACGGGAGTCAAACGGAACTCTTGTCAGGATCACCACCAATGTAGGAGAAATCCATGTCAGGCTCTATGATGATACCCCGCTTCACCGGGATAATTTTGTTCGACTGGCCAGGGAAGGTTTTTACAATGGCACTCTTTTTCACCGGGTAATCTATGAATTCATGATCCAGGGAGGCGATCCGGATTCCCGTCATGCCGATCCCCATGATATACTGGGAAACGGAGGTCCTGGTTATACTGTACCCGCAGAGTTACGTCCTCATCTTTTCCACAAAAGGGGTGCCCTGGCTGCAGCCAGGCTCGGTGACCGGGAAAATCCGGATCAGGCTTCTTCCGGATCACAGTTCTATATTGTTCACGGCAGGTTATGGACCGATCCGGAGCTGTATGAAATGGAAATAAGAATCAATGAAATGCTCAGGCAATCTCTTTTTTATAAGATACTTCATCACCAGAAGCAACTGAATGCTGAACGCGAAATTCCTCTGAACGAAGAGCAACTACAGGAACTAGCCATGATCGAGGCCCAGGATCAATGGCTTGAAAGGGAACCTTACCGTATCCCCGAAGAACACAGGGAAGTGTATCGTACAATCGGCGGAACACCCCACCTCGACGGCAGTTATACGGTATTCGGTGAAGTGGTTAAAGGGCTCGATGTGGTAGATAAGATTGCCTCTACTCCCACATCGCCAAACGATCGTCCGCTTACCGATATTCGCATTTTAACCATGAAAGTATCCAAATAAATGAATTGGTATGAAAGAATTGATCCGGAAATATCTGCAGGAAGCAGCCCGTTTTGAAGCTACCGGGCCCGATGAGCTGGAGTCATACCGTATCAAATATCTGGGAAAAAAGGGCATTATTCCCGATCTGTTTGCCCGTTTCCGGAATCTTGATCCTTCGGAAAAAAAAGAAACGGGCAAATTGATCAACGAATTGAAAGAGCTTGTATCGAACAGAGTGCGTGAACAGAAGGAAAAACTTGAAACGATCCAGAGCAAATCTTCTGATATAGATCTGAGCCTTCCCGCAGAACCTTTTCAACTGGGTTCCAGGCATCCTGTATCCATCGTAAGAAATGAAATGATCGGTATCCTTCAGCGCATGGGCTTCACCATAGCCGAAGGCCCCGATATTGAGGACGACTGGCACAATTTTACCGCCCTTAACTTTCCTCTTGAACATCCGGCCAGGGATATGCAGGATACTTTTTTTATTGAAAAAGATCCCGATATACTTCTCAGAACACATACTTCCGGTGTACAGGTCAGGGTGATGGAGCAAAACGAACCCCCCATCCGCGTCATAGCTCCCGGCAGGGTTTTCAGAAATGAAGCCATATCGGCCCGGGCACACTGTATTTTTCACCAGATAGAAGGTTTGTACATAGACCGGGATGTATCGTGGGCCGATCTTCGCCAGACGCTGCTGTATTTTTCAAAAGAACTGTTCGGAAAAGACACGAAGATCAGGTTGAGACCCTCCTTTTTCCCGTTTACCGAACCCTCTGCCGAACTTGACATTTCCTGTATGGTTTGCGGAGGAAAGGGTTGCCCGGTATGCAAATACAGCGGATGGGTTGAAATTCTCGGATGCGGTATGGTCGACCCCAATGTGCTGGCCAGCTGCCATATTGACCCGAAAAAATATTCAGGTTATGCTTTTGGAATGGGTATTGAACGAACAGCCCTCAATATTTATCAGATCCATGACCTCAGGCTGTTTTTCGAGAACGATATCCGTTTCCTTAACCAGTTCAAATCGGCCATTTAACAACCTGCGAGCCTTCTCAATTATTTTAATTCATGCCCGTTGATCACAATCCGGGTTGACAATTCCATGGCTTTTCTGTATGTCACGCTAACGCCACAATACCTTTCTTCCGACAGGCTGACAGCTTTTTTTATTTTATCTTCGTGTAGATTTTCTCCTGTAAATTCAAAAATTACTTCCATTTTGTAATAATGTTTCGGATGTTCTTCTGTCAGATATCCTTCTACTCTGATATTCAGGCTATCAATGTCCACTCGCATCTTTTTCAGAATAGAAACCACATCCATTCCTGTGCATCCGCCAAGGGCAGCCATCATCAGTGGTTTCGGCTTCGGCCCCCTTTTGTTTCCACCCACTTCCGGATCAGCATCAATATAGAACTGGTGACCATTCATTTGCACTTCGAACCCCAGGTTATCTAACCAGCTCACATTTACCAATTCTTTCATATCTTTACATTTAAATTTTCAGGCACTAATATACTTGGTTTCCATCTGTTCTGCAAACCGGATTCTTTTTTATATATGCCTGTTATTTACGCCGTTATATATGAAAAACCTTCAGCATATTCCTCAGTGCGAACCTTGTTCCCTAAAAAACAATTCACTTTTCAAGCACCTATCCCAGGATGAATTTGATCATCTGAATTACCATAAAACCTGCTATTTCCATAAAAGAGGAGAAATCATTTATTATGAAGGAAGCCACATCAGCGGTTGTTATTGCATCAACAGGGGCATTATTAAAATTTACAAGACGGGTATCGACGGTAAGGAACAGATTATCCTGTTTGCAAAACCCGGCGATATCATCGGTTACCGGTCCATTCTCAGCAACGAACTGGCCTGTACCTCAGCAAAAGTTATTGAGGACACCATCCTGTGTTATATACCGGCTGACACGCTCATTTCGCTGGTGAAATCGAATCCCAATTTTTCCATGGAGCTGATGAAACTCGCCTGCAAAGAGCTAGGAGAAGCCAATGCCTATATCACCGATATTGCCCAGAAAACAGTTCGTGAAAGACTGGCGGAGATACTGATTCACCTGAAGGATAATTTCGGTCTTGACCAGGATAATGTCCTTCAGATTTCCCTTACCCGCGAAGAACTGGCAAATATTGTCGGAACAGCCACCGAATCTGTTATACGGCTTCTTTCAGAATTTAAAACAGACCGTTTGATCGACCTGAACGGAAGAAAAATCAAGATTCTTAATGTGCAAGGACTTACGAAAATTGGAAATGTGTTTCGCTGATACCGGCTATTCACAGTTCGTTTGCCATGCAATCCGGATCAGTCGAGAATATTATTAAAAATAACATAAAACAGGAATCCCAGCAATACCAGTCCACCGCTGATCATTAACATCACATTGCTTTCCATTTTATTAAATTCTGCGTATGCCAGCACAATGATACCGGCTAAAATGAATATAATTCCAAAACGTTTTAAAAATTCTTTCATTTTCCTGTTAATCTTGGTTTGTTTTCAGACGCTAAATTTAACTATTTTTGTTTCAACTCAATCAATCAAAACAAGCTTTTTAAATGTCCCGGCAACTTTTTTCCCAGATGCCTGTATGCCCTTTCAGTAACCACCCTTCCCCTGGACGTTCGTTTGATGTACCCTTCTTTTATTAAAAACGGTTCATACACTTCTTCCAGGGTGCCGGCGTCTTCTCCCACAGAAGTGGCAATATTTCCTATTCCAACCGGTCCGCCACTAAATTTTTCCAGAATGGTTAAAAGTATTTTGTTATCCATCTGATCCAGACCGTGTTTATCTATTTTTAGTGCATCAAGCGCAATTCTGGAAATTTCCAGATCGACAACACCATCTCCTTTTACCATGGCAAAATCCCTGATCCTTCGCAACAGGGCATTGGCTATCCTGGGAGTTCCCCTGCTTCTTCCTGCAATTTCGGCAGCTGCCTCATCGCTGATCCTTATATTCAAAATTCCTGCCGACCGTTTAACAATTCCCTCCAGAACGGAAGCATCATAATATTCCAGGTGTGAAGTAATACCAAACCGTGAACGCAATGGGCCGGTGAGCAATCCAGACCGGGTAGTAGCACCTATCAGAGTAAACGGATGCAGGTTCAATTGAACAGAACGGGCCCCGGGGCCCTTATCAATCATAATATCGATTCTGAAATCTTCCATAGCGGAATAAAGGTATTCTTCCACTACGGGCGACAAACGGTGAATTTCATCAATAAACAGTACATCGAACGGTTCCAGGCCGGTCAATAGCCCGGCCAGGTCTCCGGGTTTGTCTACAACCGGACCTGAGGTAACCCTAATTTTTACATTCATTTCATGGGCTATAATATAAGCCAGCGTAGTTTTTCCAAGTCCTGGCGGACCATGAAGCAATACATGATCCAGTGCTTCTTCCCTCATGCGGGCAGCCTGGACGAAGATTTTCAGGTTTTCAACCGTTTCGGTTTGACCCCTGAATTCGTCAAATTTCGGTGGTCTTAATTTTTTCTCCACCTCCTGGTCTTTGTCGTCAAGAGTCCCTCCGTGAATGTCGTAATATTTTTTCTCTTCGTTCTCCATTTTCTTTATGACCAGTGATACTACCTTATCAGAATTACTTCCCTTTCCGCCAGTTTTGTTCTGATCCCGTTAATCCTGTATTCCTGATTGTTCCTGTATGTAACGGTCAATATCAAATGCCCCGTTTTATCATATTTCTTCCAGTTTCTTTCCTTGATCCCCTTTGCATAATACTGTTCTTCCATCAGGGTCCCGTCAGGATAATGATAATAATGCCATCCGTCAGGATTTCCCTGTACATAGTTTCCCCTGAATTTAAGCGTACCATCTTCATAAAAATGATTCCATTCTCCTTCACGTAATCCAACAAGGTAGCTTCCTTTTTCCTGGTGATCACCAACAACATATGTCCATTCTCCTTCTTTTTCACCCTCCACATAGTCGCCCTGTGCGATAATGCTTCCGTCCTCGGCGTATTCCGTTGCCATTCCGTCTTCTTTTCCGTTGAAATATTCTTCTTCCCTCCATAGGGAACCATCGGGATAATACCATTTCCAGGTTCCGTTTTCCAGTCCGTTCCTGTATTCCCCTTCCTGTTCAGTTCTACCGGTTTCCGTATAAAACACCCATCTTCCAGATCTTCTGTTATTCCGGTATTCTCCCTCCGCCTTCTTTATTCCGCCGGGATAATAATCCACCCACGAACCATTTCTTTCACCCTGTTCAGTAACAATGCCTTTACTAACAATTTCTCCCTTTTCGTTATATATTTCCGAAGCAATGACCTCACCACGTTCGTTGTATGCCCGGTGAATTCCCACAGGTATGTTGTTCCGGTATGCTCCGCTTGTTTTGATCATACCGTTTTCGTAAAACGTTTGCCTGATTTCCAATGGCTGTCCTTCTGTAACGACATCGTCTTTTATTCTTCCATCTTTATAATGCAATATCATCACCAGATTACCCTCCCTGTCAAATTCCCGGTATATCCCATCCATCACATTATCGGTATAATTAATCTCTCTTCGTACGCTTCCGTCTTCATAAAGTTCTATCCATGTTCCCTGTTTGTTTCCTTTTTCATCCCTTCGATTGATTCTTTGCCTTTCCACAAGCCTGTCGTTCCGGTATTCCATCAAGGTTATAACGGTTCCCTCCCTGTCATATTCCATGGATATCCCTTCACGCATACCATTGACAAATTGCACCGTTTCTTTGAGCTCACCCGTGGGATAGTAGTAATAGGATTTCCCCTCCTTTTTGTCATTAATATAAAGCTCTTTGGCAATAATATTTCCATTTTTTGATCTGGCACGGTCCTCCGGTTTCCCGTACTTATAGGAGTATCCGTTTTTTTTGCCGTACATATAACTGATTTTCTCCAGCGTATCTCCCGTAGACGTATAAAATAGCCAGATACTGTCAAGCAGAAAGTTTTTCCTGTTTCCTTCCGATTTCAAGACTCCCGTTACATAATATGTTTTCCAGTATCCATCGGGTTTTCCGTTAACCATCATCCCCTCACTGGCAACCTGCCCGTTTGGATAGAAAAATCGGTTGAATCCATTTTCGTTGACTACATTCTCCTGGGCATCTATGTTTATCAGGCAGAATGTTGCATTAATGAAAACAATCCATATCCCTAATTTTATTCCCTTTATTGATCTAAATCCCATTTTTATCGGATATCTCAAGCATTCTTCGAATGGGTCTGGCAGCTTTTTCTATTGTTTCCGCTTCCAGTGTTATTTCAGGTAATTCATAGGTAAGAGAAAGATATATATTTTTCAGATCGATCATCTTCATGTATTCACAAATACTGGAATCTTTTGAATAATCGGCAGGAGGGGCAGGAATATAGATTTTTTCCGGTTTTTTTTTCTTCATCTGGTGAATGATTCCGGGTTCCGTAGCAATAATGTATATGTTTCCGTCATCTTCCTGAACGAATTTCAGCATTTGTGATGTCGAACCGATAAATACCGCCATTTCCTGTACTTCCTGTTTGCATTCCGGATGAGCAACAATTTTTGCTTCAGGATATTTTTTAACTATTCTTTTCATTCTTTCTGGTGAAAACCGCTCATGAACATGACAATGTCCATTCCATATCAATATGTCTCTTCCCGTTTTATTTCTGATATATTCCCCAAGGTTTCTGTCGGGACCGAACAAAATCTTTTCATTTTCAGGAAGAGATTGTACAATTTTCAATGCATTTGATGAAGTACAGGCAATATCTGTAACAGTTTTTATATCAGCTGTGGTATTAACATAGCTGATAACGGTATATCCCGCATGTTCTTCAATGAATTTTTTGAATTTGCTTACCGGACAGGAATCAGCAAGCGAACATCCGGCTTTCATGTGTGGAAGAATGACTTTCTTTTGTGGACTAAGTATTTTAGCCGTTTCAGCCATAAAATGAACACCTGCAAAAACAATGATCTGTGCATCTGTTTCTGCTGCTTTTCTGGACAAATCCAAGCTATCTCCGACATAGTCCGCAATGTCCTGTACCGCAGCATCCTCATAATAATGAGCCAGGATTACCGCATTCTTTTTCCTTTTCAGTTTCTCGATTTCTTCCCTCAGATCCGGTACCTGTTCCACAGGAAGATCAATGTATCCCTTTTGCAATATTTCTCTTATATCAACACCCATATAATTTTTAAAAAGATTTAAAGTTAAATAAAGATGATAATAATGGTCGTTTGAAACTGTTAAAAATATTTTGAGATTATCATTGTAAAATTCGATATCTTCAATTTAATAACAGAAAATAAACACAAATAATACGTAAATGTCTGTGAAAAACAATAATTTATCACGGAATTAACAGATTGTTCATTTCAATTGTAATACATACTGAAGAACAAATTTTCTTTTGATCCTGTTTATATCCATGTTTGTTTTTATTCGAATGAAAAAGAAAAGTAAGTCTTGGTAATATGATAAATTATTTTAAGGTGATAAGTAATTGAAAAATAAAAGGGAAATTTGGTAAAATTATTCACGGATATTAACATAGAACTGAACAAAGAAATAACAGCTTTTCGGAAAGAAGGAAAAATGGTATAAAAAGATATTAACATAAAACTGTTTTATTTACATTTGAAGGAAAAAGAGGAATGAAAATAGCCATTGCCAATGATCATGCAGGGTTTTTATTAAAGAAATACCTGGTAGGTTATCTTCTGAAAGCGGGATATGAGGTAAAAGACCTGGGAGCAGATAACCCGGAAAGCACAGATTATCCTGATTATGCACACCCACTGGCTTTGGCTGTGGAAAAGGGAGAATTTGATATGGGTATCAGCATTTGCGGGAGCGGAAATGGCATTAATATAACTGCCAATAAACATCAGGGAATCCGTTCGGCTTTGTGCTGGAATGAAGAGATTGCTGTACTGGCGCGTAAACATAATAACGCAAATATTTGTGCCTTACCGGGAAGATTTATTAACAGGGAGGAAGCTGTGGTCATAATAAGGGCTTTTTTAAATACCGGATTTGAAGGAGGAAGGCATGAGAGAAGGATAAGAAAAATCCCTTTGAAGTCGTTTGATCAGTAATCTGAAAATATTATCCAATACATGCATGTTCGGGATCTGGGCGGTCATTTAACTGGCATGGAAGGCCGTTGAAGGCAAAATGATCGGAATTAAAACCATTTCAAATGACACGGGTATTCCAACACCTTTTCTGGGGAAAATTCTGCAAATACTGGCCCGGCATAAAATATTGAAATCGTGCAAGGGCCCACATGTCGGATTCACTCTGGGAAAACCTGCCGGTGAGATCCGTATGGAAAAAATTGTGGATAATCCCGGGAAGGATCGGCACTTAAGAATCTGACAATCTATTACAGGTATAATTTCAGGGAATGTTTCTGACAAATTTCGTAACTTGTTGTCTGAATAAACTGTTTGAATCCTGATGGTTAAAAAAAAAACGGCAGGTAACATTCTGGAATGGCTGAACAGAGAACCGGTTGAGACATGGTTTGATCTGGGTCTCTTTATTGATCGGTTCCGTGAAGAAAGAATTACTTCCTCTACGTGTTTTAAGGGAAATTATGAAGCATTTGCGGAATATCTGAAATCAGGGGGAATAGCTTTTGTTACGTTTTCGTTTTCGGTAGACGGAGTAAGCATTGAGATTGAAAAATATGCATCCGTTTTCAGAAGGCTTTTTCCGGGTATCAACATCCACTATATTGCCGGTCATTTTCGTCCCGAGTCGTATAAGATGATCCATCCCAGTATCAGGAAAAAGACAGTGGCAGAAGCCGTGGGATTCGACAGCTGGCCTCTTTACCGTGATTATTTTTTTAGGAAATTGGAACGGGGATCGGATCTGTATAACGAACTGATTGGAAAAATGTGGAAGGAAGTTAAGGCCATTGCGGTTCAACTGGCGGACTATGCAGAGAAAAAGAAAGTAACTCTTTTTTTTCCGGTGAATGTGTGTTCCAATCCGGGCAATGTATCGCTGGCCATCGCTCTGGTGCTGGTTTCCGAATATCTGAATATACCGGTAATCAATAATGCGCATGATTATTACTGGGAAGGGGGAACCCGGCCCGAGGATATTAAAAGGTACCATCTGAGAAAAGGCCCGAGAGACTTCTTTTTTACCAACGCCCATCTGGGAGAAGTTTTTTCTCCGATAGAAGTCTTTTATCCCTGGGAATCCAGAAGGTGGATCACGCTGAATATAAACCGGAGGCAGTCTGATCATGTGATACGCATTAACGGACACAATCCGGCCAATGTTATGGAAATAGGGACGGCGGTGGATATGGATCAGTATACAACCACCAACAAAAGGATCAAGATCAATACATTTTACCAGTTTGAGCAGGTACTTAGCCGTTACAGGCAGATTCTTGTAAGTTATTCGGTGGATGATGCACTCTCTAACAAGCTGGTGGAAGAAAGTGATCCCCGTCCGATCCTGATCAACGGCTATCAGACGCGCCCCCTGAAAAATTTTCTGGCTGAGAATATCATTTTTTTGCAGCCCACCCGCATTATTTCAAGAAAGAAAATTGAAGTATCATTCCGGCTGATAAGAAAACTATTCCAATCAAAGGAATTTACTGGCAAATTTTCAGAGACTGAAAATCTGAAACTTACCCTGCTGGTGACGGGGCCAATTGCAAGCGGTCATTTTGGTTATTTTGTGAAACTCCTTCAGCAGTTTGCACGACTGGTAAATGAGTTGCCGGAATTATACCGGCAAAAGATATACCTGGCATTCCTTTTCAGTGAACTGGATAAGGAACATTTCAAACGAAGGTTTGAAAAACCGGTGGGCATTCCGGAACTATACAATATTGCCTCACTGGTCCTGTTACCCAGCGAAACCGAGGGAAGGGGGTTGCCCATCATCGAAGCGGCGGCCTGCGGGGTTCCCATATTCTGCCGGAAATATGAACCGCAGAATGTGTATGAGGAAGTGATCGGTTTGCATTTGCCGGAAAAAGACCGTTTACAGGTGATTGAATTCGACGGACTGAATATAACACGTACCCATGTAAAAAAAATTCTGAACAGGGTTTTCTTTCCACATCTTTTTCAGACTGAGGTGCTTCATAACCAGATGGCCGTGAGGAAAAGATACAGTTTGCCTTCTCTGGAAAAGTCCATGGAAGGGATTTGCAGAAGATTGCATCACCAACTGCAGGACAGAGGCGAAACATCAAATTTTACGGGGACTCAGATACAGAGGTACAGACAAAAAATACTTTTCAGAAATGATACCTTACGGCAGATCATAAAAGAAACCCACAGACAATATTTACCCGGTTTTGGTAAAATGGGATTCATGATATTTCTGAAATCGTTGATCGATCCGAGTTATTTCAGGGTGGAAGAACAGTATCTGCGGGGAACAGCCATGCAATTTGCAAGGGAAATGATGTTGGATGAACAGAAAAAAATTAAAATTCCCGAAGAGAAAATAATCTCATTTTACAATGCGGTAGATGAAATTTTCAGGTATTGCGAAGGGGACTATAAAATAATGCATGATCACTCGTTCGCATATCGGCACAGAGCTAGAAAGCATTATGCCTGGCATGATTTTACCCTTCAGGAAATCAGCGGATTAATCAATATGATGTTCGTTGAAATTGTGCAGCCCGATAAAACTACCCGTGTACTGGAAACCAGCCAATTTTTCACCGATTGGAATCTGGCGCTGAGTCAGTTGACCGCCAGTTCTTGTATTGCCATAGATGACAGAAAATGGTTGTTTGAAAGAATGAAGGCAAATGTTCCTATGGTAATATTTGCGGGAAGATATGTCAGTCACGAACTGGAATTTTTTGCTCTGCAGTCGATCCGTTCCAGAATGAAGCTTGATCTGCAGGAGGAACTGACGCGGGAAATACTGGAAGAAAGTGCTTCGGCTATTGCACCGGTATATGTGTTTGCACAAAAATATACGGTAAGAAACTGGCCTGAGGTAAATGAAATAGAGAAGTTTATAAAAAGCGGCAGGTCGGGGGAGCTCAAATTGTTGTATGATTACAAGCTGTTGCGGATCATACCGGTAGAACAGTGGTGTGTGGGTATACATCTGCCACAATTGGGAGAAAAGGCTATTGCGATCCTAAAAGAGATACGGGACCAGAACGGTCTGATCATTACCCACAGAAAAGACTCGGTGATTATGTCGGATATCATGGATATTGACCGGGTTCACATTGGAAAGGTGGAAGATCCGTTAACCGAGGGATTCATGGGGATACCCATGGGCAGCGGTTTTATTATACATATTCCGGCCGGACTCAGGGTTTGCCTGTCGTATCCGGTACCGGTGCAAACGGCCAGGCAATTTCATGAAGCCCTGCACGGAGAGACATTCAGAAAAATGTGTGAGCGCTACGGGACAACGAACGTAATGGAAGAGCTGAAAAAAGATGCGGAAAATAATGGTTCCCCGGTGGCTCATGTACTGAAAAAAATGGCTGCGGGCACTGCGGTACGAAATAAAATGATAGAATATCAATATGTTAGCGGTTTGTACGAAGACGGAATGCCGTGGAACGGGGTACTGGCCAGACTGAAAACGGGGAATCCCGAAAGGAAATGGAAGTTCATTGTTCTCAATGCCGATTCATCACCACAAAAAGTGACGCGGTTTGTCAGGGAGTTTGAGTTACAAACCGGACGTAAAGCCCTTGTGGCCTGGAATGGTGGCTACATTCTGAATGCCGAGCTGGTAGGAAAACTCGGACTTCCGGAGTCGTATATCGGTTCTCCACTCGGTATGATCATCACCGGTGGCAAAATACTGTCCGCCCCGCTGTTTTCCAAACCGGCTTTTCTGGTAGACAGGGCGGGCAACATGACTATTCAGCGTATCAGTCTTTCACAAGGCATTACCCTGTTCGATGAACAGGAAGAAATCCACATGACGGGTGAGCAGAGAAATCCTGCACAGGTACCGGCTGACCGGCCATGTTTTTATGATTTGATGTATTCTGGCGGGGATATTCCGGCAAGGGGCAGGTCGGTTGTTCGTATGGCCGGCGACAGGATCATGGAAGTGATCAGAAAACCGGTGGGTGGCAGGGTGAAAATCATCCCGGTGGGAATAACTCTTTCTTTTCCGGAAGGAAAGGTTCCTGAAGGATGGATGCGGGAAGGAAAAGTGTTACAAATTCACATTCCGGGGTTCGAAAACATACAAGATGCGATTGAAGCAGGTCCGTTGCTGGTTAAGAACGGAAAGAAAACCATTGATATGGAAGTGGAAGGATGGAAAACGGCCTTTTCGATCGCTACGCAGGCTGCCAGGCTGGATTACACCGATATGCGGGGTCCGAAAATTGCGGCGGGTACAGATAAGAAAGGCAACCTCCTCCTTCTGGCGGTGAACGGGAGGATTCGTGAGTCGGTGGGGGCTACCCACGAAGACATGGCCGATATCATGATCCGTTACGGGGCACATGATGCCATGGGGTTCGATCCCGGAGGAAGCAGCACACTGGTGGTGGAAGGGAAAACCCTGAATATTTCGCCATACAACAGCCGGTATCAGGAGAATGTATTTTCTTTGCCCCCCGAACCCAGGGCTGTTTCGAATGCGGTGATTGGATACCTTGAATAATGATGTATGTATGGCCGGTGTTTATATACACATTCCCTTTTGCAGGCAATTGTGCCACTATTGTGATTTTCATAAGACCATTTCCCTGGCCCGGACAGGAAGAATGGCAGACTGCCTGAAACGGGAACTCATCCTTCGGCGTGAATATCTCAGTCAGACGGTAGAAACCATTTATTTCGGGGGAGGAACTCCTACTGTTCTGGCGTCCGGTCAGCTCGAAGATTTACTGCACACTGTTCAGGAGCTGTTTACGGGTTCCGGGAATCAGGAAATTACTGTGGAAGCCAACCCCGACGATCTGGATCCAAACATGTGCGAAACACTGCTAAAAGCAGGGTTTAACAGGATCAGCATCGGGATACAGTCCTTTCAGGAGGCCGATCTGACACTGATGAACCGGAGACATACGGCGGAACAATCTATCCGTTCGGTACAGGACGCACAAAATGCCGGTTATGAAAATATTTCCGTGGATCTGATGTACGGACTGCCGGGAATGACTACGGATACATGGAAAAGAAATGTAGAAACAGCCCTTTCGCTGAATGTACAGCATATCTCGGCCTATTATCTCACCATTGAAAAGGGAACCATGTTTTACCGGTGGAAGAAGCAGGGAAGGCTGCGGGAACAGGATGAGGCGGAGGGATTTGAGCAGTTCAGGGTGCTGAACAGGGTGGCTGCAGCGGCCGGCTTTCAGCATTATGAAATATCCAATTATGCCTTACCCGGATACCGGTCCGGACATAATTCGGCCTACTGGAAAGGCATTCCGTACCTGGGGATAGGTCCTTCGGCACATTCTTTCAACGGAAAGGAAAGACAATGGAATATATCGCACAACGCCAGATACCTCCGGGCCATTGAGGAAGGGGTCATTCCTGCAGAAAAGGAAAAACTTTCCCGCATCATGCAATTCAATGAAACGGTTATGACCGGATTGCGTACGTCCGACGGCCTGGACCTTGAGGAAATATCCGGAAAATTCGGCACCGATCTCCGGGAGTACTGCCTGAATGTAGCAGAGAAATACATACGGAACGGATGGATGATCCGCGACCACGAAAAGCTGATTCTTACGGAAGAAGGAATGTTTCTTTCCGACACGATTATATGTGATTTTTTCAGGGAATAGTGCCTGAAGGAAGATATACAGGATCAGTTCAGGTAAGGCCTGTACGGAGGATCAGTTCATGCAACTTTTCCTCCAGAACATCATAGGAAAAATACTTTTTACCCAGTTGATAATTGTATTCGCCAATTTCCCTGTTTAAATCATCTTTATAGATTATTTCGGCCATTTCGCGAACCTTTTCATCGGTCAGCTGATTATCTTCAAGCATCACAATTTTAAATCCCTTGCTTCCGATATCAGGCCAGAAAACCGGCTTGTAATTGTTTACAAAGATGGGGGTTCTGGCCAGCACAGCTTCCACAAAAGCATTGCCGAAGCCCTCATAAGTACTGAAGTATGTACAGGCCCGAGCATGAGCATAGGCATCGGACAGGGAGTAGTTGACCTCTCCGTTCTGACCCCGTAAACCCCGGTTGTGGAAATTATCGCTGGCAAACCGGACCTGTGACCCCAGTTTCAGATCATGGATCAGGTCGACCAGCTTCTGGTAATATTTGTTTCCTTCGTCGTCTGCCTGGCTCCCGGTGATAATCAGTTTCAAACAGGGATCTTCCAGCCGGTGTACCAGCTGAATGGCGACCTCAATGGCTTTTCGGCTGACGATACGGGTAATCTGGAAAAGCAGGATATCGTTTTTGTCAAAACCCAGGTTTTCTCTCAGGTTTTTGTTTTTCTCCGTGATCTCTCCGAAAGGCTGGTCGAAATCCATGACATTAGGCACCACCACCGCATCACGGCCATATTTTTCCAGCAGGGTTTTCCGTGCATTCGTATTGATTACCGCATGATAACTGTTTGGCAGGCGCAGGGGGAAATTTTCGGCAATAAACCGGTTGATATCTTCATGTGGAGAAAGGTACCGGTCGCCGCGTTCCCAGGCAAAATCGTGATCATGGGTGATAATCGGAATATCCAGTTGCTGGGCCGCTTTACGGATCCCGAAACCCATTTCGAGATGGGAGGGAAGGGAAGAAGCATTTTCTGAGATCAGGAGCTGTAGCTTGTTATCCTTTACCCAGGTTTTGATTTTATTGGCAATGATGTTGGAATAAAGGAAAATGTGGGCTTTCAGTTCATCCAGGTTCGTATCGGGGTGAAAAAAAGCCTTTTTCTGGCTCCAGAAACTTTCCGGGCTGAAAAACGACATTTCCGGAACCAGTGTTTCGAAATCATGGTTCATGGGTCTTTCCTGATACTGGCCTGACAGGATATAAACTTCATGGCCCATCCTTCTCAGCACATGGATCCATTTTTCCGCTTCCAGGGCAACTCCGTCAACCCCGCCGATCCTGCCAATGATCATACCTGTTTTCACTGCAAGTCAGGTTGGTGGATTGGGAAGGTTATTTCAGCAGGAATTCTGCAGAACCGATCATATACCCGTCGGCGTAAAGGGTGGCGGTATATTCGCCGGGAATGAACTGCCCGTCGTTCGGATAATAGATACACATTTCCACATCCTGATTCATGTATTCCACCTCTCTTCTGGCTGAGTAAACAATGATATTGTCCTGGTATTCAAACAGGTTGTCAACCGAAAGGGTCAGTACCAGTTCATCGGGTCTGACCAGACGCAGGTAAACATACCGTTTACCGGCAGGGGCGATCGGATTTTCCCGCAAGGTAAAACATACCATGATCTGTTCTATCCGGTTGATTCTGTCTCTTTCCTTTCCCCGGCTGTTAATCGGGGTTACTGTAATGTCGGTGGCTTTGATTATCGATGCCATCTGTACTTTCGACGAAAGCTCTTCCCTTATCTGGGAAAGTTCTTCCTTTTCGGTCTGTACCTGCTCCAGCTGTGTTTTGACCTGAAGGTTTTCTTCCGCCAGGAGCTTGTTGCGTGTATTCAGCGAGTCGATCTGGATAATGTACGACCGCATCACATTCCTCAGGGTTGACAGTTCTTTTTTATATAACTGGATCTTTTCCACGTTGGAAGCCTGTATGGCTAGCAATTGCCTGATCTTGTCCTGTTCACGTTCCAGTTGCACATTGAGACTGTCGTTGTTGGTTTTGAGTGTGTCGTACCCATAGATCATGGCATTCAGCTCATTTGTGAGGGAATCCTTTTCCGCCGTAAGGACTCTTTCCATGACCACCATCTCCTTTTTGGTGGTGATCTGCAGATAAGCCAGGACTCCAATGCCAATGAGTAAGATAATGCTGGCTATGATCCATCCGGTGGCCTTTTTTTCAGCGGAGGCGGATGGTGTCTGAACCTTTTCCGCATCTTTTTCCTGAAGATTGTTTTTTGTTTCCATAAATGCCTGGTGCATGTGTGTGTAAAGAACGTCACAAAGTTAGGGATATTTTCCTCACCTGCGCATGTTATTTTATCTGTTCCAGTCCTTCCAGCGCCGAAGATCCTCCGGGAGTATGCATCAGGGCTTTCTGGAAAAGAACACGGGCTTCGTTGATCCGGTTCAGTTTCAATTTGGTCCAGCCCAGCATGATCAGGGCATCGTAATCAAAAGGATACAGGTTCACGACCTTTTCAAAATAGGGAAGAGCCCGGTGGTAGTCCTCTCTTCCGTAATAGATCAGTCCCAGCCGGTGAAGGGCTACTGATTGATTGGGACAGATCTCGAGTATTTTTTCATACTGGGCTATTACCAGGTTCCAGTTTCCCAGGGCTGAAGCAGGGTATACCAGCCCGAAGCGGGGTTCCACTGCGTACGGCATGAGGGAAACGGCTTTATTGTAGTAGGCCAAGGATTCGGTAAAGAGCCCGCACTGATAAGTAAGCCAGCCAAGCCGCAGGTTGATCTCGTATGATTTTTCATCATATACTTCTTTCAGGGCATCGATGGCTTTCTGATAATCCCCCGATGCTTCTTCCAGATAACTTTGCTGAAACTGACCGATCACTTTGTTCATATTTTGGGTTTGACCCTGAACTTGTTGCAGGGGCCATAACCACAGAGCCATCATGGCCGTCCAGATAATTTTCTTTAAAAATTCCATTGTATTCCTCCGTTTAAGGTATGTACGTTATAGTGAACATGATTTGTGCCCACCGGTTCAGCGGCCGGATAGGCATTGTATGTGCTGTGAAGCCTTGAAAGGGTATAGCTCAGCGTAAAATGTGTATTGTTTTTCAGTAAGAAGATGAGGTTTCCTCCCGCCATATATTCGATATAATCCAGTGAATTGAAAACCGAAGCTCCCAGGTTGTCGGTAAAATTTTTCAGGTTACCCGTGTATCCGAACAACTCCATCCACAGTGATCCGGTAACTTTCCATCCCAGCTTTTCCCTGAATACGTATCTTTCATCCACGGTAATGTTCCGGGAATGTTCGGTAATTCTTGAAATTCCGGTAACCGAATACATATTTAGATTTCCGAGGGGGTAACAGGTAAGCTGCAGGTTCTGTTGCCAGTGTCGAAGCTGGTTGATATAGGTGTAGGTACCCGATATATCCAGATTGAACGGACCGGCTTCCTGGTTATAGGCCAGGTGCAGAACCACATCATTTGAAATAAATTCGGGTGCCAGCTGGATAACATGGCCGAAGCCCTGTCTCTTATATAGAGCGGGGCTTTTGGTATATACGTAGTGAAATGAGGTGATGAACGAAGCTCCGTGAAAGGCCCTGATCCTGGCCTGCAGATAGTATTGGTGCTGTGAAGTGTTTCTTTCCGGAACCACATATGCATAGTCAGGACCGTTGTAATAAAAAAGATCGTTCTTATGGATATAGGTATACATATGCTGCAGGTGTATACGCGAAGATAGGGTATGACCCAGCGAGGAGCTGAAGTAATGAAAATGCCGGGTAAGGAACTGCATACCATCCGATGTATCGGAGGGTATGGTAAAATTACGGAACACTTCCCTGTCGTTGTTGAATGTGTACTGATAATTCAAACCGAAGCGGGTTATGTTCGACGATCTGTCAAGAAGGTTTTTCACCCGGAACGACATGGGTAGCCGGGGGATCAATGCCTGTACATCGGCATGGCGGCCGGAAAACAGGTAACAGTAATACAGATATTCCAGAGCTGTTTTATCGCCGGAATTAAAATCCAGTGCCGCCTGAAAATGAGGGATAGCTCCCCTGTAGTTTGCCGTTTCGTAAAAGGCTATGCCCAGCCTCATTCTGAGATAATAGTAATCATGTCCTTGTCTGAGTGCCTCTTTGCCGGCATTCTTCAGTTCGCCCCAGTTGTTGGTCAGGTATAACCGGTACGTTAACGTATCATAATGGATAAAGTCGTTATGATCCTGTGCCGGGGCGGTACGGAAACTAAGCACTATCAGCGGTATGATCAGATAACGGTACATGTTGCGTTGATTTTTTCTTTCTTCCCTTCAATCTTGATCCGGTAAACACCGCCTGTTTCCAGTTTGATCTCCACGGGGATCTGTTTCAGTATGCGGTGCAGAAAATGGGTGGTGATCAGTGCCTTCAGTGAAATGCTCCCGGGTGACATGTCATCGTCCTGTTCAATATATTCCAGCGTGTATCGGGTTCCCAGGAACATAAAAAACGGGGCCAGGAAATCCTGAAGGAACAACTGGGTCCGGCTGAAAAGAAAATGCACCGGATAGCTGTCATCGATTTTCAGGTTCCGGTAAAATCCCAGAGGAATTTTGTAGAATGAAAGATAGATATAATACAAAAGACTGCTTCTTTTTCCCTGATAATGGGTAAAATAAAACAAACTTCCATCGTTGTAAAAATAGGCCCTGGCCCCGGTTTCCCGGCAATGGATATAACTTTTGTTATAGGCATCGGTATTGATTTCCCATTCTTCTGTATGCGGTGAATGGTTGTGTGTATATTCACAACGGATATGCTGGCCGGGTATCAGGCGGAAAGACTTCTGGAGCAGAGGGTTCAGTTGAATGTTTGAAACCTGCCAGTTCCTGGCGGGTTTCTGATGCATGCAGAAACAGTATCCGTCTCCGGTATTCCTGATGAAATAGCTGATGGGATAATCCAGGGTGGCCGATCCGATATAGGGAGTAGTTTGCAGCTGGAAATGCAAATGCGGATAGGGCGAACGGCCTGAATTTCCCACCCGGGCAATTACCTGTCCTTCTTTTACCCTGTCGCCGGGTTTCACGGTGACCGATTCTTTTTTCAGGTGGCTCAGCTTGGAATAAAGCCCGTCTTTATGCCTGATCACGATCGTATTGCCCCAGTTTTGTTTCAGATTGACTTCTCCTACCGGGTTATCATTCACATCGTCCACCACCTCTTCCACCACCCCTTCGCCCGGGGCGGTTACCGATTTGTTGAAACAGTGGTAATCTTCCAGGTTTTCGCCTTCGTTCTTATAGGTTTTCCCGTTGTTCCCCAGAATAACAAAATCCCATGCGTGCTTCCATTCGTCTTTGTGGGTGTATTCCCCGTCATGTCCCTGTGAAACGGTCCATTCCCCCCAGAAGGGCAGCTTGACAGGAAAATACTGAAGATACCGGAACCGGTCCGATTCATTTTTGAAGGTATACAGGTTCTTTTCGGGCTGGTTGTATTGGACCCATACCTCACGGAGACCTTTGGATACATGGGTTCTGAATTTCAGGACATAAAGGAACAAAAGAACGACGAGATTGAAAGGCAGCGCATAGATCGATAGGCCGAATACCAGAAAGATCTTGTTCAGGCTGATGGTGATAATGGCTACCAGGGGAATCAGAAACAGGGTCCACAGGTAACTGGCACGGGAGGGAATCAGAAAAAATCCACCGATGGCAATGGAAGTCAGAATGAAATTGAAGCCGATATAACTGTAGTTGAAGCTGTTCAGGTCGGCACCGATGATGTTGTAGAAAAGGTATGCGGCATAAAATCCAAGAAGGGAAAGGGAAAAGGCGATTCTGGAAAAATAAAGCAATCCCAGGGCGATCACGATCCCTGAAAGTACGCTGTACTGGAAAAATATGGCGCCCAGGCTGATAAAGTAAGTGCGCAATGATTCGGGAATGGCCAAGGAATTCCACCAGTCGTACAGGGCCACCAGACGGTTTCCACCGATCAGGTAGAGGTCGTTCAGGGTATAAATACCCCGGTCGCTGATCCCCAGCGCCGTGAAATCCTTGGTGGCCAGAAAAACCAGCCAGAGCGACAGAATAAAAGGCATACTCAGGGCCGGGAGACCGTATTTCCCGATCACTCCCTGGAGACTCATGGAAATAAACAGGGTGAATACGGAAGCCAGCAACAGGATCAGAAAAAACAACCACCCCGGGCCGAAATAAATACCCAGGCCCAGTCCTACCAGAAGGCTGTTGAAGCCAAGCAATCCTTTTCTGATGGTTTCCGGGTGAAAATGCAGTGCACGGGCCAGCAGGTTGGTGATTAATACCGATAACAGCCCGCAGAGTCCCGCAAAAGCGTCGAAAAAAGTAATGGTGATCAGCAGAACGGCAAACACCAGATTATCGGAAAAGAAAATCTGGGAATAGCTGTTTGCCGTACACCTCAGGAACAGTAAGGCTTCTGCTTTCAGTTTTTTCATACTATTGCTTTTTTACCTGCAGATGGCCGGGAATTCTTTCCTGCTGGCGAATGGTTTCCAGGCTTTCCTTTTCTCTGATCAGATGTACTTTTTTATCGGGATCGATCATCACCACGTTGGGCCGCAGGGTGATGAACTGCATCCACTGTGTCATATTGTATGCCCCGATACGGCTGATCACGAACCGGTCGCCTTTTTTCAGCAAGGGGAAAACCATGCTTTCCCTGATCACATCGATGTTCATGCACAGGGGGCCGAACACGGCGGTTTCTTCCGTATGCTGGGTAGACGGCATGGCAGGAGATATCTGGTGTTCATACCAGAAAGAGGTGAACAGCAGGTTGACACCCACATCCACAATGGTGGAGCGGTATCCGCTGGACAGACGCTTGTTGGCAATGACCGTTCCCAGCAGGTAGCCGGCATCGTCAATCAGGGCCCTTCCCGTTTCCAGAATAAGCATGGGAAGGTTTTCGGGTTTGATGCCTGAATTGATCAGGGCGGAGGTAATGGCCTCAGCATATTCGTCGAATGAAGGAGCCGTGTCTGTTCCAGGCAGATAAGCTCCTTTCAGGGTGTTTTTCGAGGCGAACCCGCCTCCAACATCGATATATTTGATCACATGACCGTATTTTCTTTCCAGGCCGGTTGCCAGGTCGGCCAGTTTGGCCGCGGCAATGCCGTAAGCTTCCGTGGTCATCATGTAGGTCCCGATGTGCGCATGCAGCCCCACCAGCTCAAACGACTCGCTGATCATAATACGGTTGAGGGCATCCCAGGCTTCTCCGTTTTCATAATTAAACCCGAAACGGTCCCATTTCGGGTAGATTCCCACATCCATATTCACCCGGATGGCCACTCTGGGTTTGGTATTCATGGTAGCGGCCAGTTGTTTGAGTGTGTATAACTCGTCGAAATGGTCAATATGGATATAGGCTTTCTGCTCAATGGCTTTTTTCAGGTATTCTTCCGGCTTGTCGGGCCCGTTGAACAGGATATTGTTCCCGGGAATCCCGTTCGCCAGGGCTTTGTCGAATTCGAATCCCGAAACCACTTCAGCCCAGGAGCCTTCCTGGTGGAATACCCGGCATACGGCGTCGAGGTAATTGGTTTTGTACGACCAGGCAAACTGTACTTTCGGATAGCGGGTGGAAAAAGCCCGATAAGCTTCCTGGTAGGTTTCACGCATGGTTTTTTCGGATATGACGAACAGGGGAGAACCATACTTCTGCATGAGTTCTTCCACGGCTACGTCGTCGATATGGGTAACGGGTTTGATTTCGGTTTTCATGCCGAATTTGCTTGGCATTCCGGCACTGAGCTTTTTAATAAACGGACGTTCAAAGGCAACTTTTTCCATAACGGCTTATTTCTTGTGAAGGATTCTATATTGATTTGGATGATTTTTCGGGCTCCACTTCGCCCAGGGTGGAGAGCTGTTCGAATCTGGGCAGATCCACGATCATGTCGTAGGAGTACCTCACGAACATTTTTCCCACATCATAATGTTTGAAGGGTTTCACTTCCATTCCCAGGGCCAGTTTCACCAGGGCTTCAGGAAGGTTTTGTCCGGCCCCTACCGCCAGGTATACCCAGGCGGGGATACGGGGATTGATCTCGATCACATACAGTTCATTCCGGGTAGTCTTGATCAGCTCCAGTTCCATACCTCCCCGCCATTGTGTTTTTGAAATGATGTGACGGGTCAGTTCCATCATGGCCGGATCGTCCAGGGTAATGCCGCCCCACGCCTTCCCCTTATCGGTAATGTACTGCTTGCGCATGGGAACGGCTCCCACGGTTTGTCCCGTGCCGTCGCCCAGGGCTACCACATTCACCTCGGTTCCCCTGACAAATTCCTGAATGATTACCGGAAGTCCCCATTTGGCGGTTATCTTATTATAATGCATTCTTACCTGTTCTTCGTTGTATGCCAGGTAGGCATCGTAAAACTTCCCCTTGACCATGAGGGGGAACTCGAAATCCTCCCGGAGTTTTTCAATGTCCTGGTATGATAAAATATCCCGGCTTTTCGGTACCGGTACATTGTATTTTTCCCCGAAACGGGGCAGGTTTGATTTGTGCCTTTCCTCAAACTGGGCCAGGGTGGGAAGAAAAGTGCGGATACCCATTTTTTCAAGCCGCTCAGACGATTTCATAAAGGTATACAGCTCCGCATCGAAATTGGGGATTAGCACATCCACCTGTTCCTTCGACTGAATGTATTCCAGTCTTTCCAGCAGGGCTTCCACCCCGTCGGAAGGGTAGGGGATCATATAGGTCCGGTCGGTAACACCCGGCATATAAATTCCCGGCTCAAGGGTCTCGTAAGCCAGGCCTACTACTTCCATGGAAAAGGACCCCGATTCCCGGATGCTTCTGATCACCGGAACACCCGGTCCGGGATTGTCGGTGTTGTTCAGGCCGGTGGCAGCCAGTTTTAGCTTTAATTTTGACATGTTGTTTTAGATAGGTCTTTTCAATAAAGGACTGAAAGGTGGAAATTATTCCCCGTTTTCCAACAGGTTGAACTGTTTCAGCATGCCGATGAAATCGTAATAATACCTTTCCAGTGTGGCATCGTCCACATCGTATTTCCCGGTAAGGTCTCTGATGATATCCTCATGACTCCTGCCCTGCTGCAACAGTTTTACGATTTCCGTTCCAATGGGATTCAGTGAGTAGGATTCTCCGGATGAGGGATCGAACACAAACCCGGAATCACTGACAGCAATGTTTTTTCTGAGACTCATAATCATAGGATTTAACAGCGTGGGTGTTTATTTTGAACAGATGTGCCAGGCCGGATTATCCTTCCATGATCCGCTGAAATTCATCGGTGGAAAGGATGGCCGGTGTGTATGTTTCGTTACGTAATTCCAGCATCCTGACAAAGGTTCGCAGGTGTATTTTCGAGGCCCTGAGCAGGTTGGAATAAACCCGTATAACATCCGGGTTTTCAGCAAATCCATCCAGTGCTTCCTGAAGGTCGGCAATATCGGTTTCTTCGATCAGGGCTGCAGCCCGGAGGGCTTCCAGCGGATCGTCTTTTCCCCTGGCAGTCAGCTCCAGGTACAGGGCTTCCCATTGTCTGTTCCGGAATTCGCCTTCGTCCTTATGGGCAGCCGGATCCTCCAGATCATACCTTTCCAGAAGATACAGAATGGCATCCATATGAGCCTGTTCACTCCGGGCAATGTTTGCAAAGGGCCTCCACGAATGCCTGGAGTGGAAAAAGCGGTATACATCGCGGGCCAGTTTTTCTTCTTCTCTGAGAAGAACCAGGCTCCGGGCTTCCTCCCGGTTCAGGCTGGCCGTTTGCACGGCGGTTTGGGTCTGCAGGCAGGGGGGAACAGCGGTTTGTTCTTTCGTTGTTTGTTTCCCCTGGCCGTTTACCGTAAACAGTGTTCCGGCCAGCAGCAGAGGTATAATAAGGTATTTCATAACAGATGCTTTTTGTTGACGATACAAAACTAGGCGCAGAATTCTGTTTTATGTTGCAATATTTTGATAAAATAGTGCAACATTCCGGCATAAATTTAATACAAAACTGATAATGAAATATTTCAGTAAAGCTGGTCGATTGGTTTCCGGGATGCGCCTTTGCCCTGCTTGTATTCGCTCACCGTAACACCGGTCACGGCATGAAACTGCCTCGAAAGATACTGTACGCTGCTGTAATCCATCATATACGCAATTTCACTCAGGGAAAATTCACCCTGGTTAACCAGTTCCTTGATGCGTTCGATCTTCTGCAAGATAATGTACCGTTCCAGCGTTACAGGCTCATTAGCGGAAAACAATCTGGAAAGATACGGGTAGCTCAGGCCCAGTTTTTCTACGATGTAATCCGACTTACGGGTGATGGAATCAACGTTGTTCATCTGATGGATCAGTTCGATGACCGCCCGCTTGATCTGTTCCACCAGCCACTTTTCACGGTTTCTGATCAGTTCGAACCCCAGTTTTTCAATGGATTTTTCGATATCTTCCCGGGTGTACCGGGAGGAATCCATGGAAACGGTCACTTTCCCCAGTTCGATGCCCGTAATATGGTACCCTTGGTGTGTCAGTTTTTCGTTCAAATACCAGATGCAACATCGGCACACCATGTTTTTCACAAGGAAAGTTTCGGTCGGTCTTTGCGGTTTTGTTTTTTCCATATCTTACTCCCCGTGTATGCATAAATGCATTAAACAAATATTACGGAGCAGGAAGGGAACGATCAGCCGGAACGACCTTTTATGACATAGATATGTATCAGAATGCTTATGCCGGCGACTATAAAGGGAAGACTGAGCAACTGGCCCATATTCAGGGTCAGTTGATCTTCAAAAGGCACCTGGTTTTCTTTGATAAATTCAATGATGAACCGGGCTCCGAAAAGTATGATCAGGAACACACCAAATATCAGAGCGGGCCGGGGATTCCCCTTCCGGCGAAGGTATATTCCCAGCAGGATAAAAAAGATCAACAGATACGCCAGGGCTTCGTAAATGTGGGTCGGATGCCTGGGCAATGCTTCTACCTGCATGGTTGCTGTGAAATAACGGTCTTCATCCTGGAATATCTGAAACACGGGCTGGCTTTCCGGAGGCAGGTAAACATTTCTTTCCTTTTGATGATAAGCCCTTTTGAGTATATCCACCACCTGCATCTGCATAACGGCCTGCAGCTCTTCCGGATTTCTGGCAGTACGTTTGAACCGGATACTCATTTCCAGGGGAACGGCCAGAGAATCCTTTACCGGTACAGTGTCTGCGGCTTTTTTGTATTGCACCCGGTCGATCTGAGGCAGGGCCTTTACGCGGTCGCTTACATAACGTGCATATACAAAACCGGCCCCGGAACGGGTGGGATGCCCGTATATTTCAGAATTCATCAGGTTTCCCGTGCGAATGAACAATCCTGCCAGAGCCACCACAATAACCACCCGGTCGAGTACCCACCAGTAGGATTTGCCCGTTTTCCGGGCAAAAAGGTAAAGGACAAGCAGAATGCCGATAGCCGCACCATGGCTGGCCAGCCCTCCTTTCCAGATCATCAGGATTTCAACCGGATGCTTGAGAAAATATTCGGGCTCATAAAAGAAACAGTGTCCGAGCCTTGCCCCCGCAATGGTTCCCACAGCCATGTAAATGGTCAGTTTGTCAAGCAGTTCGTTCGGAACACCTTCCATTCTGAAAAACCGGGCCATAATAATATAGCCGAAGAAGAAGGCGGAGGCAAACAGTACACCGTAATATCTGACGGCGAAATGGCCGATGCTGAATATTTCAGGGTCAACATTCCAGATCACGAAGTTTATCATGGTGAACGGGGCTTTGTTGGCCAAAACTACTAAAATAATGTTACATTGTCGTTAATCGCTCCAAACTTTGTAAGTTTGTAGCCATGCGGGAATGTTCTGTTAAACCGGTTGTACGGCAGCTAATGTTGTTGCTCTGTCTGCTCCCTTTTGTTATATTTTTCAGCCGGTGTGCCAAAGTGGTGGCTCCTACCGGAGGGGACAAAGATACCATTCCGCCCGTGGTTACATCCTGTTTGCCACCCAACTATTCTACGGAGTTCGGCAGCCAGGTGATCGATATCGGTTTCGACGAGTTTATCCAGCTGAGGGATGTGAACCAGAAGCTCATTGTTTCTCCCCCCATGAAACAAAAACCCGACGTGCAGATACGCGGAAAAGGGATCCGGATCAGGATAAACGACGAGCTGTTGCCGAATTCCACCTATACGCTTAATTTCAACGATGCCATTGTAGATAACAACGAAGGCAATCCGCTGGAAGGCTTCGAATATGTGTTTTCTACCGGCAGGGAACTCGATTCCCTGCAGATAAGGGGCACCATGGTCAATGCCCTGACCCTTCAGCCCGAGGAAGGAGCCTATGCCATGCTGTATGAAAACCTCCATGATTCGGCTCCGTATCTGCAGGCACCTTATTATGTGGGGAAAACAAGTAAAGACGGGGAATTCACCATTAGTCATATCCGGACCGATACGTTCCGCCTGTTTGCTCTGAAAGATATGAACATGAACTATCTGTTCGATCAGGCAAACGAAGCCATTGGTTTTCTTGATAGCCTGATCATTCTCCCGGTAGAAGGAGATATACGGCCTGATACCCTGGCTTCTGATACGGGAACGGTTGCCGGGGCCGGCATCCGGGTTCCGTCCTTCAGGCTGAAAATGTTCACGGAAGAAAGGGAAACGGGGCAGTACATTTCTTCTTCTTCCAGAAGCACCAGAAACCGACTGATGATCGTTTTTGGGACTCCGCTCGACTCTCTGCCGCGGTGGGGTGGAATATCCGAACACGGATCTTCCGGCGATTTCGTGGCCGAAGTGAATCCCCGGAAAGACACCCTGGTACTTTGGATACGCGACACCCTGCTGATGAACAAAGAAAATATCGACCTGTCACTGAGCTACTTGTCCAAGGATTCCTCCGGGACAAACCTGTGGGTGACAGATACCCTCAGCTTCAGATACACATCGTCCCGACGCGCGAGGAGGGATGACCTGCCGGAAGAAGGAACCGGTCTGCCTGCATTCGCACTGACACCCGTGACAAGAAACAAATCCCAGCTTGATCTGAACAGGCCGGTGGTTCTGGAAGGAAATTTTCCGGTAACCGCTACCGATACCTCCCGTATCAGCCTGAAAATGGATATCGACAGTATACAGCACAATGTGCCGTATTCATTGACCCGCGACTCCCTGCGGCCGAGGAGATTTCTGGTTACCGCCGCCTGGGAACCCGAAACGAAATACAAACTGGACATTCTGCCCGGAGCGTTTACCGGATACCTCGGGAATAGTCACGATACCCTCAAACTGGAGTATACCACACGTAAAGCCGATTATTACGGGAACCTGTATCTGAATGTAACGGGTGTGGAGGGTCAGGTCATTGTGCAGATGCTGGGAACCTCCGGAGAGGTATTGCAGGAGAAAGTCATTGCGTCAGATACTTATCTGGAATTTGAATATCTGCACCCGGGAAAGATCATATTCAGGGCGATCGACGACCGGAACGGTAACGGGAAATGGGATACCGGCCATTATCTGCAGAAGATACAACCCGAAAGGGTGCATTATTACAGGGAGCAAGTCAACGTGAGGGCGAACTGGGATATTGAACTGAACTGGGACATTGATTTCGAAGTGGAAACGGTGCCCGTGCAGGCTGAATGATAAAGCCGTTTTCCTGATCTGCATTTTTTTCCGGGGGGAATGTATTATCTTTTCATTTTGTTCTGATAGGAATCAAAAGAAACCATGAGCCAGTTCCTGTTGTTTCTTTTTAAAGTGCTGGTGGCTATTGGATTCATCAGCATATTTGTGATTTCGGTGGTTTTCATACGGCCTCTGCGGATCAACAAGTTGTGGCCCCGTTCCACCCTGTTCCTGAAATTCAGTTATCTTACTTATTTGCTGGTGATCCTCGTGTTTTTTTATTATCTTATTTTTCAGGAAAAGGAACTGGTGGATGTGATCGATATCAGGCGGTTTTTTATGTTGCTGGGATGCCTGTTTATTCCCAATGTGGGTATGCTGGTAAGACGAAAAATGAAAAAATGGAGAAGCCGGTATAATTACCTGTTGGGCATAATCCATCTGCTGGTCATTTATTATCTGGCCTCTCTGTTCGTGATGATCGAAAATTATACCGGCCCGGCCATTTATCCTTTATAAAGCAGGTTTGTGAAATTTGAGACGCAATGTTTACATTTAACCCCACAAATACAAATACATTATGTTGAAAGAAAATTTTATCGAGTATCTGGAAAATGCCATCCAAAACACCTGGGACGGGAATGCCTTTTCCGATTATAATGGAAAGACCATGACCTACCGGGAAGTGGCCGGACAGATTCTGAAGTTTCATCTATTCTTTGAAAAGGCAGGCATCAAAAAAGGGGATAAAATTGCCCTGCTGGGGAAAAATTCGACCAACTGGGGAGTGACCTATCTTTCCGTTATTACTTACGGAACGGTGATTGTTCCCATTCTTCCCGATTTCAGGCCCGACGATGTACACCACATTGTCAATCATTCCGATTCGGTTTTTCTTTTTGCGGCCGATTATCTGTTTGAAAACCTGGATCCGGAAAAAATGCCTGAAGTCAGAGGAATCATGGCAATTTCCGATTGCCGGTTTCTGCATACACACGACAAATCGCTGGAAGAAACCTGGGCGCGGGCAGACGAAATGTACGATGCAAAATATCCCGAAGGTATTACCGCCGAAACATTCCGGCTTCCGGCCATTTCGAATGCAGAGCTGGGGGTAATCAACTACACTTCGGGAACAACCGGTTTTTCCAAAGGGGTAATGCTCGATCTGAACACCCTGGCGGCTAATATCCGTTTTGCCCACCGGCACATGGACCTTGATCCGGGCGATGCTATTGTATCTTTTCTTCCCCTGGCGCACACCTATGGCTGTGCCTTTGAATTTTTGTTCCCTTTTACCAGGGGATGCCATATCACATTTCTGACCAAAACGCCTTCGCCACAGATCATTACCCAGGCATTCAAGGAGATACGCCCGAGGCTGATTTTGTCGGTGCCTCTGGTTGTGGAAAAAATATACAAGAAAAACCTGTTGCCGGTAATCAGCAAACCCCACATGAAACTATTGCTGGCTATTCCCGGCATTAACCGGATCCTTCTGAATAAGATAAAACAAAAACTTTCGGAAGTTTTCGGCGGAAACTTCCGGGAACTGGTGATCGGCGGAGCCGCTTTCAACCACGATGCAGAGAAATTTTTCAGAAAAATGAAATTCCCGTTTACCGTGGGATACGGTATGACCGAGTGCGGCCCCCTGATCAGCTATTCAAGCTGGCAAACCACCCGGCTGGGCTCGTGCGGAAAACCGGTAGATACCCTGGAAGTGACCATTGATTCGAATGATCCGGTACGGGAAGTAGGCGAAATCATCCTGCGGGGTGAGAATGTGATGCTGGGGTATTACAAAAACGAAGAAGCCACCAGGGAGATCATCGACGGGGAAGGGTGGCTGCATACCGGCGACCTGGGATTGATGGATGAGGATAAAAACCTGTTTATAAAAGGACGCAGTAAAAGCATGCTTCTGGGTCCCAGCGGAAAGAATATATATCCTGAAGAAATTGAATCGGTGATTAACAGCAAACCCGGGATCAGTGAATCGCTGGTGGTTGATCGCGAAGGAAAAATGGTTGCCCTGATTTATCCCGACAAGGATTTTATGAAAGAACGGGGTCTGACCCCCGAAACCATGCAATCCCTGCTGGATCAGTACCGGAAAGAAGTGAACGAGGAATTACCGGGGTTTATGCGGGTGCACCGTTTTGAACTTCACATGGACGATTTCGAAAAAACTCCCAAGCAAAGCATCAAGAGGTTCCTGTATCAATAGACGGAACACACCGATGAAAAAAGTGGCGCTGATCGTTGGTGGCGGAAGCGGTGTCCGGATGGAGAACACCCTTCCCAAGCAATTCATGGAACTGGAAGGAATGCCCATGATCATGCGTTCGGCCCGGACGTTTGCAGAAACCTATCCCGACATCCGGCTGATCCTGATACTTCCTGCCGGGCAGCTGGCTCTGTGGGAAGAACTGGTATACCGGTACCGTTTTACCCATCTGGTTGAACTGGTGGCAGGCGGATATACACGCTTTCACAGTGTGCAGAACGGGGTGGCCCTGGTCAGACGGGATGAGGTTGTGGCAGTACATGATGCTGCCAGACCGGTGATCAGCCGCGAATTGATCAGGCGATGTTTCGAGCTGGCGGAAGAAAAAGGAAGTGCCGTACCGGTAATGGCTCCGGTGGATTCCATCAGGGAGATCACGGCGGATGGCCATATCCCGGTAAACCGTGAGAATTACCGGCTGGTTCAAACCCCGCAGGTTTTCAGGGGCGATTTTCTGATCGAGGCCTACGATACCGAATACCAGCCTTTTTATACCGATGATGCGGTGGTGGTGGAAGAGGCTGGATTCGCCATATTTCTGACAACCGGCGAGCGCACCAATATCAAGGTAACCTATCCGGAAGATTTCCGGCTGGCAGCCTGGATGATCAAACAGGCAGGAAAAGGGGAAAAACCATGAGACAGCAAGCGGTTTCGGGTTTCCGCTCTTCTCAGATTTGCTGCAAAAACCGGACAAGCTTCCGCAGGCTGTCCAGGTAAAGGGTAAGATACAGCAGGCTGGTGGTGAACCAGATAAATATGACATTGAACCAGAGGGTATGAATCAGCCGGCCGTTGATCATTTTATAAGGGGCATAAAAATGTGCCCGCCCGAAATCAGACACAGGCATCATAAAAACGGGATCCATTTTCTGAACAAACTCTCCCTGGGTTTGGATAATTTTTGTGGTTTGACGGGTATTTCTGAGAATATCGGAAAGATAGGTATTATGGTGTTTCAGCCGGAGGGTGTCGAATCCTTCCCGGCCGTATATATGCGTTAGACTGTCGTACTTCTGGTTTCTAACGTCATTGGCTTTCCGGTATAATTGCTCGTAATAACTTTTGGTGTTGTACAGGTAGTCCATTACCCGTTCGCTCAGCGACGCGTCGAACAAGTCAGGCTGCAGGTATTCTGCCTGTAAGAAGGGTTCCAGTCCGGTTCGCCGTGAAAGTTTGAACAGTTCATTCCTGAGCAGGTTGATTTCTTCCCTGATCCATTCTTCGTTGGTTTCATCAATTTCATGATACATAAGAATTTCTTTTACCAGGTTTTCCAGGCGTGGAAGCAGAAAAGCCGTGTGATAATTGCTCTCACTGATTTGCTGGTCGGCCTCGTAAAAGAGTGATTCGAAGCGGTTATTCCGGAACTGTTCCACTGCCATGGCTTCGTAGGCCCACCGCGTGGTCATCAGGTCGCCGATCACCGGCACGTATTTCCGGTTGGTAATGGCCGGGTGAAGGTCGTCAAAATGGATCATGGCTCCTCCGAAAAGGATCTGGGGAACCATGATAAGGGGAATGAGAATATAGATGGTTATGACCGAATCGAAAGCCGATGAAATATTCATTCCCAGCATGTTGGCAAAGCAGGAAGTGGTAAACAGGATTACCCAGAAGGGTAGCCACATGTCGTGTATATCCAGGATCAGATGGGCCGGAATAACAAAGGTCAGGGTTTGTATGCCCGAAACGATAAAGAGATAACCGATTTTGGCATTCAGATAGGAAAAACGGCTCAGGTTGAGGAATGATTCTCTCTGCAGGATCTTGCGGTCGCGTATGATTTCTTCCGCACTGACCGTAAGACCCAGGAAAAGGGCCACCACCACCGACATAAAAAAGAAAACCGGAATATTTTTATTGTTTCCGAAAAGATAAATATCCTCTTCAATGAATTTGGTAAAGTATCCCAGGATGATAGCCAGCAGGGGCGCTTCCAGGAAATTGATCAGCAGGTATTGCCGGTCGGCCAGTTTGGTGCGAAGGTTTCTGTTGAAAAAAATGCGGAACTGTTCCAGGAGGCCGGGTATGGAAAACGGACTTTCCGGAAGGGGAGCCTCGGCGGGTTTGGGGAGGGAGATTTTCGACTCAATCCTTTCCCGGTATTCCCGGTACCATTCATGAGGTTTTGTTTTGCGTTCCTGCGTTTCATTTCCGTAATCGTCAATTGTCCTCGACTCGATAATCTGCAGAATCTGCTCAGGGTTCACGTTCCCGCAGGTGGGGCATTCCCCTTCGGCGGCATTTACCTGGCTGCTGATCTTTTTGAAATAGTTCACCGCATCGATCGGATTGCCCACATAAATGGGATAGCCCCCTGTGTCGAGGATGATGAGCTGGTCGAACATTTTGAAAATGCCGGAAGAGGGCTGATGAATATTAACAAGGACCAGTTTGCCTTTCCGGGCCTGATTTTTCAGCAGCGACATGACCTTGTCGGAATCCATTGAAGAAAGACCCGAGGTCGGTTCGTCCACGAACAGGACCGAAGGTTCTCTCATAAGCTCCAGCCCGATGTTCAGTCTTTTTCTCTGCCCTCCGCTGATGAACTTCTTCAGCGGATTACCCACTTTCAGGTGGGCTACTTCCACCAGGTTCAGGTCTTTCAGCATGCTTCTGGTGACGCGTTTAATGTCTTGCTCATTGAAATCCCTGAAACACAGGCGGGCATTGTAGTAAAGATTTTCGTAAACGGTAAGTTCTTCCACCAGCAGGTCTTCCTGGGGGATATACCCGATAATTCCCTCCAGGGTTTTCTGGTGCCTGTAAACATCGTATCCGTTGATCAGTATCCTGCCTTCATCGGGGGGCAGTTTTCCGTTGAGGATGTTCAGTAAAGTGGATTTTCCGGTACCGCTTCCTCCCATGATACCCACTATGTCTCCGGAACCGGCGGTGAAGCTGAACGGATGGATACCGTTTTCACTGTTTTTGAACCGGAAGGAAATGTTTTCTACTGTCAGTCTCACAGGGGTTTTCAGGCGGTCTTCCATGAAACGGGAAGCAATTTCGGTAAAATACAGGGAACGGATATTGGGTCCCCTGATGATGGCCCCCCGTTTCATAAAATAACTGTGTCCGGGAGCAATCTTTTGGTTTTCAAGATACAGGTTCAGTTGACCGGTATATTTGAATATGAAGGTATCGATACTGGATACATACAAAAACAGGATCTGGCCGTAAAGATTTTCCACGTATATATGTTTCATTTCCTCTTTCGATGAGTATTTCCGGTTCCGTGCCATGAACCAGGCCAGTTCCTGCGACCATTCTTTCAACTCATTGTCAATGGCCAGCAGTTTGTCTTTTTCGATACGTTCGGTTCCTTTGCCGATAATGAAAGGATAAATGTTGTTGTATTCCGATTCCCCGATATTGAAGACCTGTGCAACCGTCCGGGCAAATTCTTCTTCCTCGCGGGTGACTTTTCCGTCTTCATTTACGAATTCCAGCAGGTAAAGGAAAACTTCCATGCGTTCGTTCCTCAGCAGGCCGCGCTTGATCTGCCGGCATACATTGGTCACCTGGAACGACAGGAGGGATTGCTGCCCGGGATAGGAAGAGGGATCGGCATCACGAAGCTCCCGGGTATAGAAATCGATATAATTGTCGTATACTTTCAGGTATTCAATCAGCAGCTCAGTGGTCAGGTATCTTTTCAGGAAGGTAGCGACGATGTTCCTGCAGCTTTCCGAATCTATCCTCCGGCTGATAACGGCTACCAGGGCAAACAAGTGGATCAGGGCATTGAGGACGGACTCATTCATAGGGATTACCCGTTTGTTCAGCGAATTTAATAAAATATTCAGGTTCTGTGTGATCTTTCCTTTCCGTTAACCATAAAACGTTGGGACCCGTGTTTTGATTGCCAGACATTTCATAATCCTAACCCGGACCGGCAGGTGGCACGGAAGAAATAACACAAATATTTTCATACTTTTTTCCGTATCGCCCGAACTACGTAGAAAACTACGGAGGTAACTACGTAGATACTAATCCATGGTTGTTAGCGGAGCAGGTTTCTGGACATGATCGTAAATAAATCCCTTCCCTCACAGTTGAAGACCTGCTGCGAGCGGAATCGTGCAGAAGGAAGGGGTCGGAAGAGGGATAACAGAAAAAAAAGAAATAATGCAACCCCTCCGGGGTTGTCTGTATTTTTTTGATGGCAAATTCTATTACTACAATAATGGAAGCACCGCCGACGACGGGGCTGCCCCTCAGGGCTACCTTTCCTCTGGAGAACGAAGGGATGTATTATAAAAGAAAGCCGCCGGGATTTCCGGCGGCAGATAAAAATTGGAGATATCGGTAATTTTATGAAATGAATTTTTCCCTGATCCGGCTGATCTCCTGCGTGATAGCTATGACATCCTTTTCCGAGAGGCTCTGGTCTATGTTATCATATATATCCTTTACAGGTTTCAGTTCATTCATGATTTCATTAATATATTCCCCGTTCTGGTTTTCTTCCAGGATGGACCAGAATTTGTCGAGGTTTTCTTTTTGCTGGTGGATGATTTTTACGATTTCCAGATTATGGTATACGTTTTCGGAAATATTGGTGGTAATATACAGGGCTTCCACCCAGCTTCCGGCAATAACCAGTAACGACAGGTTGCCTTTTCCCGTCCGGTTCAGCTCATTGTATGTGTCATAGAATGCATTGGTAATGATTTCCACCAGCTTTTCCTTGTCGTTGATGTTATCTTCTACTTCTTCGGCCAGTTCTTCGGTAAGAACACCCGAAATACCCAGCCCGTCCGACAGCTTTTTACTGGCTTCAATGTAGAACATGGTTTCCTGCTTTTGCTGGTAGGTGCTGTTGTAAGACAGGTCGGCAGCATATACGCCCAGGTTCAGGGCTTTGCTTTTTTCTGTGAAGTATTTGTCGGCATTCTTAACCGAGTTGGTCAGGGTCAGGATATAATTGGCTCCAATTTCGTTGAGCATTTCAGTTACCTCGAAGGCGGTGGGAAGGGGGTATACAAATTCCCTGACTTTCGATTCAATGGATTCCTTTACATAGGTTTCTTTCCTGCTTTCCCGGGCCGAACCCATTTCTCCCCGGCGCTTGCAGGCGGGTGCAGCCAGCATAATCAGCACCATGGCCAGAACAATGTTTTTCAGTGTTTTTGCGGAACCATTCATAATGCATTCAGTTTAATGTAAATTCAATTCAAAGATATCAAATTTTATTTTCTGGTGGTTGATACCCGGCGATAATTCATGGAATATTTCCCGGTCAACCGGTTATTTCATACCGGATACCGGCCACCACCCGTTTGATGTTCTCCACGATACCGGCAGATATATCCACATAGGAACGGGATGATATGATTGACCGGCTGGCGGTATCAATCTTTACATCATCCTTTTCGAAATAGATATCAAACTGGTCGAAATACTTTTTCAGTACGTTCAGCAGGTGCAGGTACCTGGCTACGGATTCATGATGGGCATGGTTCTGCATCATGGCAATAAGCATGTTCAGGGAATATTTCTGGGCGACGATTCGTTCTGTGACTTCTTCCCTGGGCCCGTCAGAATCGCATAAAGCATGGGTGGCAATGTACATGGCCTCGACCCATCCGCCAGCCAGCATCAGGACGGCCGCATGCTCCCGGTCATTTCTGTTCAGGAACTGTTCGGTAGCCACATAGGTGGTGGTGGCTATGTTAACCAGCTTATCCGGGTCGTCAATGTTTTGCAGGTAATCATCTGCCGGAGTCCGGATCAGCTCATCCGGAATGCCCAGCTGCCGGCTGAGTTTTCCGATGGTTAGGTAGTAACGGATGGCTTCCTGGGGCTGGTCGAACAGTTTGATATAACTCAGATCCGCCCCATAGACCCCGATATTCAGGGCAATCTTGTCGGTCAGCACATACTGGTTGGCCATATCCGACGGATGGAGCACCGACGGATCGAAACCGATCTGGTATTGCTCGAAGAAAGCCGACATTTCCACGGGGGAATAGATGCCATAGAAGATGGTTTTTCTGGAAGAGATCATTTCTTCCAGGCGCGATGTAACGTCTACCATTATATCAACATCCTCGCTGATATCGGCTTCGGTATGTTCTTTATTGTCTTGGCAGGAAGGACAGAGCAGGATGGAAAAGGTCAGAAATGCCGGGGAGATCTTTTTCAGGTCCATTTGGACAAGTTTAGCAACCTGGGTGAATGCCGTTACCAAGATAATCATTTTGCAAAATAAAAACAAAAGGAGCAAAAGCACCCGTGGCTTCAGGTGATGATCACCATTTTACGGTCATGGGCTATGGTGGTGATCACTTCCTTGATGATGCGGTATTCCTGCTGTATGCGGGTAATTTCTTCCGGGGGGAGTTTTTTTTCCTGGGCTTTCCCGATTTCGGAAAGCTTTTCCTGGGCCGCCATTTTCAGTATTTTCGTTTTGTAGGCGATCAGCGTTTCCGGAACACTTTTCTTTAGGATCAGATCTTCGGTTTTCACATGCACTCCTTTTCTGGAATGGACCTTGCTAAGCACATAGGGGTTCGAAAGCAGATCGGCAACCAGCTCACGTACCTGCGGATCCTCGTGATTGATAAAGTACCGGTGGTCGGGTTCTTCCCCGCGGCTCAGCAATCGCTGGTAATCCTCAAATATTTTCCTGTATACCAGGTTCTTAAATTCCAGTTCATCATTCTTGATCTCCTGGATAATGTATTCGGCCACGCTGATGTACTCCGATTCAGGAGCCAGTTCGTCCAGGGGAAACAGTTCCCGGTCGCCGTAATGAAGCAGCAGCCGGATGATCTCCTTCTCCTGGGGTTCGCTGTAAACCTCTTTTACAAAAGAAGGTACGGGTGTGGATCTCAGCCTGACCTCCTGGTCAAGACTAAATTTCCGGAAAGTTTCCTCAGCCTTTTTCCTTCTTCTCTGGTACACTTCCGTATACAGGATCTTCTCATCGATATCCAGCAGGGAGGCACATTCCCTGATGTAGACAGCCCGTTTGATGCGATCGGATATCAGGGCAATGGACCTGACCACCTCGGTGATCATCTGGGCCCTTTTTACGGGATCGGTGCTGGCTTCTTCCAGCAGCAGGGAGGTTTTGAAGGAAATGAAATCCTGCTCATGGTTCCTGATGTATTCTTCCAGTTCGGTCTGACTTACCTTCCGGGCGAACGAATCGGGATCTTCACCAGGGGGCATGGCCACCACCCGCACATCGATACCTTCTTCCAGCAGCAGGTCGATGCCCCGCAGCGAGGCTTTGATGCCGGCTTCGTCACCGTCGTAAATGACCGTAACATTAGCGGTGAATCTTCTGATGAGCCGGATCTGTTCGGAGGTAAGAGCGGTTCCTGAAGAAGCCACCACGTTTTTGATACCGGCCTGAAACAGGGAAAGCACATCGGTATATCCTTCCACCAGGTAACATTTTTCCCGGGAGATGATCTCCCGCTTTGCCTGGAAGATCCCGTAAACGATCCGGCTTTTGTGGTAAATTTCCGATTCGGGAGAATTCAGGTATTTGGCGGTTTTTTCACCCGATTTAAGGATCCTTCCCCCGAAGCCGATTACCTGACCTGAAATGCTGTGGATGGGGAAAATGACCCGTCCGCTGAACCGGTCGGCCAGTTCAGTTCCCCTTTCCACCGATAGCCCCGATTTCAGGAGGAATTCCTTTTTGTATCCTGCCTGCAGGGCCGATTTCGACAGGATGCCCCTCTCTTCGGGACAGTATCCGAGCTGGTATTCTTTCAGAGTCTCCTCGCGGAATCCCCTTTCCCGAAAGTAGCTCATACCCACCTCCCGGCCTTCGGGATGCTGATTCAGCATGCGTGTGAAAAATTTCTGTGCCCAGGAAGTCAGAACCAGCAGGCTTTCCCTTTCCGATTGCTGCCGCTTTTCTTCATCGGTCAGCTCTTTCTCCACCACCTCAATGTTGTACTTACGGGCCAGGTATTTCAAAGCTTCCGGATAGGAAAAATGTTCATGCTCCATCAGGAAATTGACCACACTGCCTCCTTTTCCGCATCCGAAACATTTATATATGCCTTTGGAAGGAGAAACGTTGAATGAAGGGGTTTTTTCATGATGAAAAGGGCACAGGCCGATGTAATTGGCCCCTCTTTTCTTCAGGGTCACGAAATCCTGAATTACCTCCACAATATTGGCCGCATCCAGTATCCGGGTTACCGTATCATGATCAATCACCGCCATATTCTTATTCCCTGTATTACAATAGATTATATAATCACCACCCAGCATAAAGGTACAAAAAATAACTGGTCGGAGAACGGATAATTTGAGTATGTGACCGGAAAAATACCGGGATAATTTGTATCTTTTTCCCGTAAGGAAGAAGCATGCCATGAGAAAAAAACTGGTGGTACTGAGCGGTGCCGGGATCAGTGCCGAAAGCGGCCTGAAAACATTCCGCGACATGGGCGGATTATGGGAACAATACGATGTAACACAGGTTGCCTCCCCGGAAGCTTGGGAAACGAACCGTTCCCTGGTGTTGCGCTTTTACAACGAAAGGAGGAAACAATTGCTGGAAGCGAAGCCCAATGCGGCCCACCTGGGACTGGCAGAACTGGAGAAAGATTTTGATGTGCAGATCATTACCCAGAATGTGGACGATCTGCACGAGAGGGCGGGAAGCACCCGGGTGCTCCATTTGCATGGTGAATTACGAAAAGCCCGCAGTACCGTCGATCCGGATCTGGTATATGAAATAGATGGCTGGGAGCTTAAGGATGGGGATATCTGTGAAAAAGGGTCGCAACTCCGTCCCCATGTGGTGTGGTTCGGGGAGCCGGTTCCGGCCATGGAGGAAGCTGCGAGGCTGGCTGCTGTGGCCGACCTGTTTGTGGTGATCGGGACCTCTCTGAATGTCTATCCGGCAGCAGGGCTGGTATTTGAAATACCTGCCTCAAGCCCTGTTTTTTTGATAGACCCCGGAGAGGTTTTCTTTCCTTCCGGAAGAAAATTTGTCCATATCAGGGATACGGCCACCCGGGGAATGAAAACCCTACAGGAGGAACTCAGGAAATACGTATGAAAAAAATTAGCTGTTTCATCTGGACGGCATGGTGGCTTAATGTGCTGTCGCTCTGTGCCCAGGTTCCTGAAATAGGATGGATGGGAGGGATTAGCGTATCACAGGTTGACGGGGATCCCTATACGGGGTATTATAAGGCCGGGGCCGTCATGGGGGGCTATGCGCGTATGGGTATAGGGCATTATGCGGGAGTCCAGGCCGAGCTTCGGTATATCGGCAAAGGGAGCTCCGACGGCAACCAGGTAGAAGGAACCAATACTTATTACCGGCTGAATTTGCATTACCTGGAAATGCCGGTTTTGTTTCAGTATGTGCACAGGAAGGTGGTTTTCCTGGAGCTGGGTCCGGCTGTGGGATGGTTGATAGGATACACGGAGAAGGATGAGAACGGTATGATGCTCGATACGGATCCGTTCCGTCATGTTGAGCTCAGTGGGGTGGCAGGAGTGATGTACCGTTTTACCGACCGGCTGGCCGTGGGAGCCCGGTTTTCCTATTCAGTGATCCCGGTACGTGAGCATGTGGGTGGAGCTACCTGGTACCTGAACCGGGGGCATTACAATAACCTGCTGACCTTTTGTTTTTATTACCGGCTGTGGCCGCCGTTCTGAAGCGTGTTATGCCACAGCCAGAGTGGCTATGCTAACTCTTACCCCGGGAATGCCCAGTAACACTTCTGCACAGGCTTCCAGGGTAGCTCCTGTGGTTACCACATCGTCAACCAGCAAAATATGCCTGTTTTCCAGGCGATGCGGTTTTTTTACGGCAAACATGCCACGTACATTCTCCCAGCGTTCAATGCGGGAACGGCGTGTCTGGGTGGGGGTTTTTCTTTTTCGCACCAGGTTGCCGAATTCGGTTTCGGCCTGCATAACCTCAGCCATGCCTTTGGCAATGTATTCGCCCTGGTTGTATCCCCTTTCCCGTTTCCTGGAAGGATGCAGGGGCACCGGAATGATTACTTCCGCATGGCTGAAGCCCGGAGCATCTTTTATTTCGGTACCCAGCAATCTCCCGAGGTAGAGACCGATATCTTTTCTGCCCCGGTATTTCAGCTGGTGGATCAGCGACTGGAATATGCTTCCTTTTTCGAAAACATACAGTGCCGTGGCCTGTTCAATGGTTACCCTGCCCCAGAAAAGCCTGCTTACCGGGTTGTCGGTTGACAGATGGTATTGTGAACGCGGAAGAAGGAACAGGCAGCGGGTACACAGTACTTTTTCCCCTGTTACCAGCGATTCTCCGCATCCCGCACAAACGGCCGGGAAAAACAGTCGGATCAGGTCACCCAACCAGCTTGACATACGGAAATTTACAAAAAATAGAAAAATCAGCGAATTTGAGGACGGAAAACATGTCCTCAGGTATCTAAGTTTTTTTACCTTTAAAAGAAATGAAGCAAACACAAAAAAACAGGAGATCCATAATCTGGTGTGCAGCGTTTTTGCTCCTTCTTCCTGTCCGGCCGGCCTGTTCGCAGAAAGTCAGCAAGCTGGACCCTGATTCGTTTTATATTTCCCTGCATCTTGCGGTTGAACCCCTGCTGGTGGATGTTCGGGTAGCCCGTGAATACAGGAAGGACAGGATACCCAATGCGGTGTCTGCCCCCCGTTCACAGGAGCTGTTCCGCCTGACGGATGGTCTGGATGCGGAGCATCCCATATACCTGTACTGCAATGACGAATCGCGTTCGGTGCAGGCGGCAGAAATGCTGCTGGTAAAAGGGTTCGGCAATCTGACCATACTGAAGGGCGGTCTGCGGGAATGGAAGCTGAGGGGTTTGCCGGTGGATATCAGTCGGAAAAGGAGATAAATCAGGGGAATTAACCGGCAACATTCCTTCGGAACAGATCCCGCAATCCTTTTATTCCGCCGATTTCAGACATATCGTTTACCACCACGTCGGCACCGTTACGGCGAAGCTCTTCACGGTTATCTTCCCGGGCAATGCCGATCACCAGCCCGAACCCCCCTTTTTTTCCCGCCTGCACCCCCGATACCGCATCTTCCACTACAATGCTTATTCCCGGATCTTTCCCCAGGTTTTCGCAGGCTTTCAGAAAAATATCGGGTTCGGGTTTTCCTTTCAGGTCCAGCTCGGCGGATACTTCCCCGTCGACCCGGGTTTGAAAGAGTTTTTCAATGCCTGCTGCCTCGAGTATCTCCCGGCAATTTTTGCTTGAAGAAGCCACGCCCGTGGCAATTCCGTTTTCCAGCAACTCCCTTACCAGGGCAATGGTGGAAGAAAACGTTTCCACACCTTCTTTTCGGAGTATGGAACGGAACAGTTCGTTTTTCCGGTTCCCCAGTCCGCAAACGGTTTCCATACCGGGTGGATCTCCCGGGAATCCCCAGGGAATGACAATTTCCCTGGATCGCAGAAAACTGTCAACTCCCTCATAACGGGGCTTTCCGTCCACATACTTCAGGTAATCGGGATCGTGCCTGAAGGGGGGATAGGTTTTTCCCAGACTTTTCCCTCGTTGTTCAAGGTATGAATTGAACAATTGTTCCCATGCCCGGCTGTGTACACGCGCCGTGCGTGTAATCACACCGTCCAGGTCAAAAATGACGGCTTCGGGATCAAATGGTTTTGGGGATGAAGTGTTCACGAAACGATGATTGTAAAACAACAAAAATAGCAAATGCCTGGGAATGAACACCATTCATTTGTATTTTTTATCAAAGAATATCCTAAACCCCATTCGATATAATCGGCTTTCCCCCTTTTTATACCTGTTGCCGGAACGAGGTAAAACTCGTGGGCTGGAGAAAACCGGGCAGTGGATCTTTTTGAAAAAAAGGAAGTTCGGAATAAAGGGCCTACTGAAGGGAAGTAAAATAATCCAGCAGGTAGAAAACGGTGTTGGGCAGGGTAAGTACACCGTTGGAGAAATGGGTGAAATTGGCCCCGTGAACCCACCGCAACCGGTCGGGCAATGGTATTCCCACATTGAAATTGTAATAGAAAAATACGTTCCCTCGGTTGCCGATGGCCAGGTTCAGGGGATTGTAGGTGGGATGGAAGGGATTAAACCCCGCCACCATTCCCAGGGCGATCTGGGTATGGGACGGGAGCAGGCGCCCACTGATCAGCGGAACATCAAAAAAGGAATACAGGGCAAAAAGATTGTTCAGCACTTCCGGGTTGCCGATATTGCCGTAGTACAGGCCCATTCCGTAACGGGGAAATCCGTATACCTGTTCCCATGCATGTTTTTAACCGGATTGACCAACAATCCCCGAATAAAAATTCCTTTTTTCTGAAAATAAACAACATTGTTACATAAGGAAAACAGCTAAAAGTGAGAATTGTGTAAATTTGCCCGAAACAGGTATGGTGATGAGTGAAATAAAAAACCACTACAGCAAGGCCATTATCCTTACCATTAATCCCAGGGATCTGGCTACCAAGATTGCCCTGTACCGGTACGGTAAGATCCTTTTTCTGAAAAGGATCAGGCATGAACCCGGAGAACTGGAAAAATTTTCCGGGATATGTGATCAGACCGACTTCCGGAAGGAAGCCATCATGAAGGAGTTACATGACAATGAGATCGCCCTGGATGAGATCCGCCTGGTTATCGGCAGGGGCGGATTGTGCAAGCCGGTAAAATCGGGGATGTATGAGGTGAACGATAAATTGCGTGAGGATTTGAGCTGCGGGGAGTATGGCATGGATGTGCTGAATCTGGGGGGACTGGTGGCTTATGCGGTTTCTCAGAAGCTGAAAAATGCCCGTCCGTTCATTTCCGACCCGGTGGTAATGGATGAATTCGATGAGATATCCAGAATATCGGGCCATCCCCTTATTCAAAGGCGGTCTGTATTTCACGCCCTGAACCAGAAATATGTGGCCAGGCGCCATGCCCGTTCGGTAGGCCGCGCCTATGAGGAAATGAACCTGATCGTGATCAGTCTGGGCCGGGCCATTTCGATCGGAGCGCATCACCTTGGGCGGGTGATCGATACCACCCAGGGGTATGATGGGGGCGGGCCGTTTTCGCCTATCTGCAGTGGGACTCTTCCGATGGGCGATGTGATCAGAATGTGTTTCAGCGGCAAATATACCCGGGAACAAATGCTGGCCATGATACGGGGTGAGGGAGGTCTCAAAGCCTACCTGGGTACCAACAACGGCTATGAGGTGGAGCAACGCATTGATGCGGGAGACGATCATGCCCGGTTCATCATGGAAGCCATGGCCTATCAGGTGGCCCAGAGTGCAGGGGCTATGAGCATGGCATTTCCTGAAAAGCCCGATGCGGTTCTGATTACAGGGAACCTGGCCCACAGCCGCACCCTGATGAATTACCTGGTGGGAAGAGTATCGAAGATAGCGCCTGTTCACCTGTATCCGGGGGATGATGAGCTGGAAGCCATGGCCCATAACGGAATGCTGCTGCTGAAAGGGGAGATTCAGCCGCAGGTATATGAATAAAAGGAAGGGGCAGTACATTGACTGCCCCCTGATTCAGAAACAAAGCCTCCCAGGCCTAGGATAATCTGCGAACCGTGCGCTCTGCTTCTTCTTTCACCCTCCCATTGTATTTATCCGATTGTATGATCCGATGACAGGCATCAATAATTTCATCCCGCCGGTAACTGTACCGGTACCATCCCAGGGCTTCCAGCAGCATGATCTGTGTATCTTCGTCTTCACATTCAAACAGGAATGAAGTAAGCTGGGGTATTCCCTGGTGAAATGGTTTATTGCGAAACGCCCTTATGGCAAATGCCCTGTCTTTCCTGTTGCTTTCAGAAGAGACAATGTCTTTCATGTAACTTTCGTACGACGACCAGGCGTTTTCCACCCATTCCCTTACTTCTTCCTTTCTCCGTTTACTGTACCCGGTATTGTCATCGGGCAGGCTCAGGTTTTCAAGGGCAGTCAGCAGGATCTCTTTCGGAAAAAATCCCAAAGCTTCCTTGAGCTGGTAACGTACTCTTTTGGAACAGTTCGGATCGGTAACGGCCCGGATGAGGAAGCAAGCCAGCCTGGGGTCGCCCGATTTCAAGGCAAAAATGGCTGCCTGGCGGCGGATCAGTTCGTAGGAATCGCTCATGGCGGCTTGCAGCACCTGGATAAAATTGTCATCACGGATTTCGGACAAAATTTTCAGGATCTCCATTCTTTCCGTGCCGAAGGGTGATTGCCTAAAGGCGGATTTCAGCACAGGAGCAAGGCCGGGATACCCGTTTTCATACAGGGTTCTCCATGCCCAGGCGCGTATGTCGGGATGATCTGAACCGGTAAATTTCAGCACTTTTCTGTTATTTTCCCTGACAGACAGCAGGTCGTCTGCGTGGAGTTTCTCATCTATTGAAGCAAACCGGAAAGTGGGATCGCCAATAATGTGGGTTTCCAGGTAACACACATACTGGTTCCAGGCTCCGGCGCGCAGGCCGTAACCCAGCAGGCCGATCATTTCATCGGGGAATTTGTCCTGAATAACATTGACTGTATTGGCCTGGGCTACAATTGTTTTTCCGTTGCCGAAGACATACCGTGCCGAGAGGTAATCGGGCTGGTGAAAGGAACCGTTGAAGCAGGCATCAAAAACAATGAATCGGGCATTGGATCGGTAATTTTCCAGCTCCTCGGCCGAAATGTCCATGCTGTTCCAGAAAATGGAATCTTCCACCATCTGTTCGGGATCCAGGCTGTTGTCAAACCACGCTCTGGGAACCAGGTAAGTGTCCATGTATTGATTCATGGTTTTGTCCAGATCCCGGCCTCTGTCGGCTGCATCCCGCAGTTTGGACCGCAGGTACTGCTTGATATTTTCAATGGACTGTGTCACTCCGCTTACCATGGGTGTCCCGTTCAGATACTGGGCCGTGGCTCCGCCATGATGGTGAAGGATGGACAGATCCAGGTCTTCCCTGGCTAGCTGGGAAAGAAGGCGGTATTTGATATGGGTGTCAAAGGTATGATCAATGTATTCAAGGCTGTTTTCCTGTTTATTCAGCCAGGGGAACTGCTGCAGCAGGGCCACTTTTTCGTCCATACGGGCAATCCATGATTCGGAGTTGTATCCGTGGCCGGCAAAAAACAGAAGTTCATCGGCCCGGTTAGTTTCCCGGTGGGCTGCCACCACCTTTTTCAGGTATGCCCGAAGTTTGGTCCCGTCGGGATCGTCGGGTATACGGATCCTTCCCGAATAGATATCGGGCCTGAGTACCTGGGGGGAATCATAGGCCAGGCTGTAATAGAAGTAGGAGGGTGCGGCGGTGTCCTGTTTCAGAAAATGAAAACGGAGGTCAAAATCTTCATAGAACCTGTCGGAAGCAACCGAAGAACGGTTCCAGGGATATCTTTTCTGGTCCATTTTGAAGGCAGAGGTCATATGCTGTGCATCCCTCAGCATGGGTATGGGAATATCTCCGATAAAAACAGCTCCTTCAAAGGCTTTGTTTTCCAGGTATAAATTCCTGAGTACCTCCCGTATGGAATCGGGATGATGCCAGCGGTCCACCACGACGAGTGACTGAAGGCCTTCTTCTTCCAGCACGGTTCGGTATTCTTCAATTTCATACCTCGCCTTATCGTAATGGTCTGGATCTACCACAATCGCAAACCGGGTATGCTGGCCGGTGATGGTTCCCGGAAGGCATAACAACAAGAAGTAAAACAGTTTTTTCATAGTTGAATCATTAAAAAATAACTCCCACGCTGAGTTGAATAGCGAGGTTGAAATTTGATCCGGCAGGCAGATCAGGAAAATAATAATATGTTCCATTTGCATCGACGAACCATTCCCGGAAAAGGCCCGACAACCCGCCTGAAAACTGCAGGGAGGCATGTCCCGTATAATAATCTGCCGCCAGGTTCATAAAATCGGCTTCGGGAACGGCTGCAAAAAATTTTTCCTCCACCTGGTATTCGAGAGCATTGGAAAGGGAATGACGCAGTCCCAGTCTAATTGCGGGATCCAGATTCAATTTTTTAAAGGTGAAATAATGCTGGTATTCGAGAAGGCCCGTGAGGCTGAACACCTCATAATATCCGTAGCTTTCCACGGGGTAATGTTTGGAGGTATAGTATTTCCCGGATACCCGGGCGCAGAGCCTGTAATGAACAGGTTTGTTCTGTCGCATACCGAGAAGGGTATAGGACAGGTTCCCCGCATAATTGCTGATGATGTGCTTGTCATCCACCCACCGGTCGGTGACGATGGAATCCCAGCTCACATATCCGTCGTTGACGGTCACGGAGTGCTGTTCCACTTCCGTTCCTTTGATTTTTTCATATTGCACTCCGGCACGGACCAGATGCTTCACTTTTTCACCATGAATGAGCAGGTCGCCGGTGTAGTGCATGTTGGTAACATGGGTAATGCCATCGAGAAGGCGGTAGCCGGACCCTTCCCGGAGTTCTTCCGTGGTGCTGATGTAGCCCAGGTTGTTAAAGAATGACCAGCCGGGTTTTTGAAGGTGTACCTGGAGGTCGGCCTGGTATCCGCTCTTGTCGTATCTGGCGCTGTAGGAATAGATATTCCGGATAGCTTCAAAATATCCCATTCCGAGAAACTGGAAAATGTTGTGTTTTGCATTTTCCATCACACTGACTGTCAGCTCGTTGTTTTCCCACAGGGGACCACCGCTGATTCCAAAAGACAGATTATTTCTCTGATAGACAAGACCGGGTGTGAGTTTGAGGGAAGATATCTTGTTCAGGTTTCTGGGATCTTTCATTTTCCCGGAAAGGGAGTTTTCATAGCGGGCGCCGAAGCCACCGACCAGGTTTTTCCCCAGCGGGAAAGCAACACCGGTCCACATGTGGAATCCTTCCTGTTTCTGTTTTCCCGGTACCGTATCGCCGATGGCATACAAGTTCCGGTTATCGAACGACATGGTGTTATTGTACAACAGGTCATTATACTGCAGGTTATTGTATCCGATGCTGCCATTGAATACAAACCTGCCGATGCGTTTGATCCCTTCGGTACCGATATGGTATTTTCCTGTTTCGCCGGGTTCCTGGGCACTACGGTTGTGATTCCTGGTAAAATCATACCCGGTGCTGATCCGGCTGATGTTGTTCAGCGAGTAGAAATAGTTCCCGGCCGGATTGTTTCCCTGCGACCAGGGGTTTATTACTGGAAGATAGAAATAGAATAGCCGGGATTTGCCGTAGCTAAGAGAATCGCCGGGTTGCAACATAGCGGCTTCAAGAGCCGCTGTCAGGCATATAAGGCAACTCAGAAAAAGGATTTTTTTCATTCCCGTCTGGATTGTGTTGAAAAAGAAGAATGAAGAGGCCTGGCCATGAGCCCGACCTCTTCATTTTCGGTATTAGTCAACCGTTGAAGGATGAACAAAAGGTGTGGGATCCTGATCACCCAGGAAGTCTTCACTGGAGTTGTTGGTGTCCTTGTAAATGACTTTTCCGTCGATGATCTTGTCCACTTTCCTGCGGATGCTCTTGGAAATATACGTTCCGCTGCAGAATGTGTAGCCGGCATCCAGTTCAATGGGCAGGCGCTTATAGCGCTTGTCTTCTTCCACCCGGACGATTTCCACGGCATCTATCACCCAGTCTTTGTGCACCATCAGGTACTCTTTGGTGCTGGTGCTTCCCGGGCGGGTCATGAAGTTTTCGGGATTATTGACAAAGCTGTCATAATCCAGTCCGGTGGGGAGGCGGAAGATCACAATGGCACCACCGAAAACAGGATGCAGCCAGTCGTACATCGAGGTGGTGGTGGTGTAAATGCAGTTCAGATTGGGAACACCGGGGGAATCGGTATCCTTGTCGGACCACTCCACATAGGTTTCCCAGTCGGCATTGCCGAGGTTGACAGGTGAGTTGGGGTTTCCGGCAGGATCGGTCTGGTGGTCTATCCCGTCCTGTGCCAGTACCACGCTGGTACGGGGCTGCAGGGGATAATCCTCGCCGGTACCGGGCCACATCCAGGTATGGTACGTAATGGGCAACACATCCAGAAGGTTCCCCTGGTCATCCACCCAGTCGGAGGGAGATGAACTGGAGGGCTGTAACACTCCGATACAAAGGCCGTCGAGGTAGATCACCTCGTCGCTGTTGTTGTAGATCTCATGAAACTGGTCGGCATAATAGGACTTATCTTCCGGTGTTCTTGAGCCGGTAAAATAGATCTCCTTGAACACCAGCCCGCCTCCGATGGCCGAAGCCACCAGGTCAATTTCAAATTCGGTATTCTGGGCATCCACCTGCTGGTTTTCGGTAATCCCGTTGAATACGAATTCCTCCGTGGTCATGGTAGCCGAAAAAGTGTAGGTTCCGGCTTCTACTTTGAAAACCACCGTTCCGGAAGCGTCTGTGGTGGCGGTTTCCTCCTTGGAGGATACTGTGTTCAGACATTTTACGGTTACACCCGACATGTCGGTTACCGTGTATCCTTCAGGGAAGTTCACCATAACTGTCACATCGTACAGTTTGGCTCCTTCGTCTTTTTCGCATGATGTAACGAACATGCCTGCGATCAGTGCGATGATAATTACAAATGTTTGTTTCATAATAAATAGAATTTTGAGGGTGAGGTACTAAAATTTAAGCCTCAGCTCGGCGCCGAAATATATTGACTGGTTTCTGCGGGTATATAAATTGATCATTCCGCCGATCTTTTGCAGAGGCTTGTAATTGGTGATGTTGTTCACATAGAAGGAAATGCTGGCCCCGTCTGACAGTTCCTTGGTCATCCTGAGATTGATCTGGTAGATGGGCGGGTAGGTTCTTTCCACAAAGTAGTAAGGATTCCCCGTGCGGTCTTTCAGATCGCTGTAAGGTTTTTCAGTGGCTTCTTCCACGTTGAATTCATGATAGGTTCCTGTCAGGTCATAATATCCCCTGGGAATAATGTATTTGACCTGGGTACGGTCTTCATATACATTATCCACAGGAATATCAGTGTAAACCAGGGGATTGCCGTTTTCATCCTCGTGTATATACCTTGTTTTTTCGAACCAGATGATCTGCGTGGTGAGGGTCACGATCATCCTCAGCTCCCGGATATGGGTTACCGTCCGTATGTTGGTGTTGAACCGCTGATTGATCTTTCCGCTTCCGGCCGGATAAACTCCAATAAGAGGATAGGGTCTGTTCTGATAGGTGGATACGGGTTTTTCCAAATATTCGGCCATATCCTGTTTTTTTACGTACAGATAAGCTCCGTCCAGAACAAGGGAAGTTCTAAGCGCATTCAGTGTACCTAAATCGAGGGTATATTCCAGGCCTTTTTTAGTGGTGTGTTCGGTGTTTTCCGGATAAGTGTGGGATATCCAGATGGTGTCGTTCGAACGGGGTACCGCTAAGGGGTCGCCTGTAACAGGATCGATATAGAATACCCCTTCCCCGGGCATATAATAAGGATTCAATCCCGTTTCCGAAAGCGTTTCGTATTTATCGTAAATAAACAATTCGTAATTTCTGTGGAAGGAGAATCCGTCGGTCATTTTTTCACGGAAAGCGGTAACCAGCAACTCCACTCCGGCCACCGTCAGGTCAAAACCCGCCTCCATCTTTCTGTTATAGGCAGGCTTCAGCTCATAATTCCGCGTATCTTCCACCACATGGGTTGTAAGGAGGAGGAGGGATCCCGGGGGATCGTAATAGTTGAAACTCATCCGGTCGGTATAGGCTTTGTCGGGATAGTAATGCAACAAGGTGGGTGCTTTGGAGAACACGCCGTACCCGAAACGCAGGTCGAATTTATTGATCCCTTTTGCCTTCCGGTCGAGCAGATTGTATTTTACGTTAAACCGAGGGTCGAGCATGGTGGTATTTTCGGCCGAACGGAAAATGCTCTCCGGCTGAACATTGGTGAACCGGATCCCTGCCTGCAGATCCAGCTTGGTAGGTCCCAGAGGCAGGCTGAGATCTTCTTCCAGGAACATAGACAGCTGACCCAGGGAGGGGATCTCCTTGTATGAGCGCGGCCGGGCATCGCCTGAACTGGTTGGATTGGGCGGGAAGGCCATATCATAAACCCTTCCGTCCCCGTTATTGCCGTATATTTTGTATTCCACCCCGCCTCTCAGATTGTTCATTCCTTCGCCTATGTGGAAGGTTTTGGTCCCGGTGATCTTGCTGTTGAAATAGAAGGGACGCCCGTCGATGGTGACATCGCTGACGTACCGGCTGGGCAGGTACGGTGCCTCGAATATACCCGCTATTTTTGAAACGGGTTGTGGCATGGGTCCGTTCAGGCTTTCCTGGTCAATTTCCCTTCCAATTTGGTGCTGTATGTTTCCCGATATGTTGTAATTGAGATTGGTTAACAGGGTCGTATTCAAAGCCCATTTACCGGAAAGAACCAGGCTAAGGTTCCTGTCGTGGGATTCGAATTTTTCATAATCCAGCATGTCGGGATCGGTTTCTTCGGTATCGCGGCTGTCGGTATATCTTCCTGTCAGGCTCAAGGTAAGAGGTTTCCATTGTTTCAGGAAGGTGTTGCTGTAGGCAATGCTTCCGGTAAGCCGGTTGTAGGTTTTGTAGGGGAAGCGGATATCATCCAGGGAACGGGCAAAATCCACATCCACGTTGATGGCTCCGCCCGAACCGGGAAGGTTGAACCCCTTTCCCACGTATGCCTGCTTGATATTGGGATCGATCTTGATCTTTCCAATCCAGGGTGTTTTCCCCTTTTTCAGGTTTACTTTAACCACTCCGCTGAGTATATCTCCCTGTTCGGCGCTGGCAATTCCCCTGACTACTTCAATGGATTCGATGTTGTCAACGGGGATCTGCCGCACATCGGCACCTCCGGTGGCGGTGGAGGCAAAATGGGAAGTCACTGTGCCCAGACTGGCCTTGGCCGTACCCAGGGTTTGCAGATTTGCGTCGTTTGATACCGGGGCCCCGTCGATCATCAGCAGGGTTCCCAGCCCGGCCATGGGATCGCCCTGGGTACTGATATCGCGGATCGACAACTGTTTGGGATCGGAAAGATCGGGGTTAATGCTGACCTGTCCGGGCAGGAGTTGCATCACATCCGATAGGTCGACCGGCTGCACATGTTCCAGGGCCGACTGGCTGATGGAGGAAGTGCTTCCCAGCTTCTTCCCTTCTTTGGCAAGAACCACCACTTCTTCCAGGGCAAGAGTGGTGGGTTCCATGCGGATGGTAAACCTTCGCGAATCAAGAGGCACGGTGAAGGATTGTTCATAGATCTCGAATCCCAGGCAACTGGCCTGCATGGTGTATTTCCCCGGCGGGATGTTCTTCAGAAGAAACTTCCCCTCCATGTCGGAGGCAGTCCAGAGGTTCAGCTCCTTGATGCCGACCGCCACCATTTCTATCACCTTATCGTCGGCCGCATTGATTACCTGACCGGCCACATCGTATTTTTCCTGGGAATAGGATGCCAGAGCCGGCCAGCATATCAGAAGAATGAGAAGAAACCTTTTCACAGCAGGTGAATTTGGTTAGTCATAGAATTTGTTAGGAAATATCTGGGTTCCAATGAATCCGAAAACTCCCGTTACCAGAACAATGAGGAGGTCGGGGATGTTTTTCATCAGGTTGCCTCTTCTTCTCAAAATAAGCCATACAGCCAGACCCACGAAGATCAGGTTCACGATAAGCCAGGCAAAGCCAGGCGACCTTGTGAAGTAGAAATCCACATAACCGGTTTTGGCAATCCTCAGTTCCAGCTCGAAGGGGAAAATGGAAGCAAACATTTTGCCGTCAGGACGTTTGAAAATCCCATCCCATGTTTCTTCGTAGGTATCCACCACCTCGTACATATCATCCACAGCCACTACCTTGAGGAAATCTTCCCCTTCCATGGCAAAAGTTTTGTTGAACATATCGCAGTTGATCTTCAGCTCGTGTTCGAAAGGATTGAATCCTTCCAGCGGGATCCGTTGCAGATGGTATACTCCTTCCATCACGACAAACACTCCGCTATGCCTGGTAAACAGGTAGCAGTAATATTCCTTGCTGCGGAGGTCCACGCATTCGATGTGGAGTATGTCCATCGGATCGGGAATATCGATCCTGGCCACGTAAGGTTCTCCTTTGATCATTTTCACATGGAACAGATCTCCCCGGCTGTCTTTCACAAAATACCCCTCGTCACAGCTTTTCCGTGTAGTCGGGATTCCCGCAATGAGCCGGGCCGGGAAAAGAAAATCCTGTTCTTCCAGAGCACGGGTGAATTTTTCGCTTTTTCCCCGGTTCACTTCATTGGTGGCTGCATCAATGAATTCCATTTTCCGGGTGATCCGGAAATAATCATCGGGCATGGCGAGGTTTACCCGGCCGCTTTCCGATTCGAACATAGGCCACAGTTTGGGCCTGGGTGAAAGCATGTCTTTCGTGGTATATCGGAAATACGACCTGGCCTTGTTGATGGCCGTGGGATCCATTTCCACTCCATGAATGGAGTCGGGCATGGTGCCGTCGGTCATGAGCTGCCTGAAAAACATCATGGGAAGATGTTGTTCAAACTCATCCAGTGTATAGGTGTTCCCCTTTGTGTCCTGACGTGTTACGCCGTTGTCACCCGGGCGGAGCATGATAAAATCGTTCAGGGTGCAACTGTAATATACATTGGGAGTGCCGGGAACCTGTTCGAAAATGGTCCAGTACAGTTCGGGCAGGGCTACGGAAGCAGCCAGTATGCCGATAAACACCAGTATGTATCTGCTAATCTTAACCATCATTACATTTCTCCTTTTCTGAAACGGTAACCTGAGAATAAAACCACAATACTCGATAAAACTGTTAAAACGGCCAGTTCCGGAAGAGCAGGCAGGTAAGCTGCCAGACCCGCCCTCTGGTAGAACATGGTAATGAAACCATAAGCTACCAGGGCATAAAGTACCCGGAACAACCACACCGGCTCAAGCAAAATCAAAGCGGCCATGAAATAGGTGGCCAGACCTCCCATGAACCAGGGGATGATCGTGATCAGGGTTGACTGCATGATCTCGGGAGGGAAATAAATGGCACTGATAATAACGAAAAGAATTAGCCATACGGCATAGATCAGCAGCAGGCTTCCGGTACCGAACAGATGCATACCCATCAGTACCCTGCTTTCTTTTACGGGCAGATGGAAGGTAAGCTTGATTCTGCGGTTGACCGTTTCCGGGAAGTACTGGGCTGCCGAAATGCCCAGACCGGCAAGAAACGGGAGAAATTTGAGCATGGAGGCGTAGTTGTATCCCCTGAACAGCACATTGTACCAGTAATTGGTTGCGTCCACAAACAGAATGTCATGCCTGATGCGCAGCAGAATGTTGATCAGCACCAGAATCCCGAGCCCCAGGAAGATGGCGGCCGTCCATCTGATCTTGATCCATTCCTTGTAAATAATTGCTTTCCACATGGTATAATCAATTTGCATTTTCGTTAATACTTTCCGGTAAGCCCGATAAAGGCATCTTCCAGGGTCAGAGGTTGTTGTTCAACGGAGACATATTCCACGGCATGTTCCGACAGGAACTGCTTTAATTCCTCCAGGGTGCCGTAGGTATAAAATTCCACCCGGTCTTTTGTTCTCTCAATGTTCAGGGACAGCGAATTTTTCGGGAAATCGGCATTCGGGTTTTTAAGCCGGATCACGAACTGTTTGAAACGTTTCATGAACTCGTTAACCGGCTGCTGTGTCAGGATTCTGTTATAATCCATGATCAGCACATCGTCGATCAGCCTTTCCATATCCTGGATGATGTGCGAGGTGAGGAATATGGTTTTTTGATTGGTTTTGGCGTAATCTCTCAGATAATCGATGAACAGCCGCCGGTATCCGGGGTCCAGCCCCATGGAAAAGTCGTCGAGGATCAGCAGGTCGGGGTCCTGTGCCAGGATCAGGCCCAGGGCCACCTGTGAGCGCTGCCCGCACGACATGCTCGATATCTTCTGCCTGGGAGTAACCTTGAGCTTCGACATCAGCTCCCAGTATGGTTCGCTGTTCCAACGGGAGTAAATCCCGGAATAGAATTTTTCAATCTGGTGGATATTCATGAAGGAATACTGTATATGTCCTTCGATGAGGAACCCTATTCTTTCCTTCGTGGCGGGTGTCAGATGCTGGGAATTTTCTCCGTAAATAAGACATTCTCCTGCCGTGGGATGGAGGAATCCGTTCAGAATATTGATGGTGGTGGATTTTCCCGCACCGTTTTTCCCCAGCAAACCCAGAATTTTTCCTTCTTCCACGGTAAAATTCAGATTCTCGTAAACGAGCTTTTTACCGTAATAATGGGTCAGGTTCTTACATTCAATGGCATACATACCTTTTCTCTGGTTGTGATTCCCCCTCAAGGGAATGGTTATTGAATTAATGATTTAAGTTGTTATCAGGGTAATCGGCTGTTTCTCCACTGCCGCTGAAAGTGAAAGGATTTTCCACCACGCCGGTGCGCCCGCCGCTGTAGGTAACCCTGAGTGAATCGGTACGGAGAGCGGCATCAATCTGCCCGGCGGTGGTAAGGGTATCTACAAATACGATACTGGCCATTTCTGTGCCCAGCGAATCGAGCCAGGTTTCAAAGGCCACCACTCCTTCATCGTTTGAAAGGTGGCTGATCAGGTAAGAATACCTGCTTCTCAGCGCCCTGTTTTCTTCCATGGAGATCCGGTACTGCCTCAGCACGTCTTCCGTGAAGGAGGAGAATTTGTTGAACTTCATTACCGTCGGGGTATACATGGCTCTGATGTAATCCGTTCGGCTGAGTATCACAGGATTTTCATCGAAACTCATCAGCTCATAATTCAGTTTTACATGAAATTCCTGACCGCTAGCTGTGTAGGTCAGTGTGCGGCTTTCAATAATCTCTTCCAATTCTTCGACTGAGGGGGCTTCCCCGGCCGGATAGTAGAAATGAATGATTACGGGGCAGGCGTACTTGGTTTCGAAAGCAACGGCTTTTGATTTCTGCAGCATCAATTGCTGGAGGTAATACACATCCATGGGATCGAAAAACTTATCTACTGTGGTAGTGTATTTTTCCAGCTCGTTTACTTCCTGACCGATGGGCCTGATCACCCTCTTTGCGGGTGTGAACAAAAGTTTTTGTATTTCTTCCTCATCCTCAAATACGTTTTTGTCATAGTAGATCTTTACCGAGTGGTTTCCAACATAGGCAGCAACTCCGTAAATCCCTTTTACTGTGCGCATCTGATTTGCAAAAGCGCTTGCACTTCCGAAGCACTTGATGTTTTTCAGCCCTTCCTGCGTAAATATTCCAGCCTGCTCAATTTGCTCTTTTGTTCCCCATTTTTCATCAATGGTAGGTAGTTCCCACCGGGTTCCCAGAATGATTCCTGCCACAATGAGAACAGTCAGCACGGTGGCAGGTAGCCAGCGCATGTTTCTGCTGTTGATCTGCAGGGTGTTTGTTTCCGGACAGGCTGTAATGCAGTCACCGCAGAGGTTGCAATCAACATGCTCTACTTTTTCCACCAAGGCCACATCAATGCCCTGGGGACAATTTTTGGAGCAAAGATTGCAATCGATGCAGGTTTCCTTATTGCGGGTGATATGTACCAGCCCGGGACCGGCTTTTTTCATGCGCCACACTTCCAGAATAAACCCTCCGGCTGTAATAACGGCCAGAGGCCACACCCAGTGCAGGCTGGTTCCCAGCAGGATGATCACGATGTATATGCCCAGTATCCCGGCAAACCACCACCAGAATTTGAAAATATTTGAAGCAGCGCCTAATGGGCACAGGTATTTACACCAGAAAAGCCTCAGGAAAACAGAGCCCAGAACCAGAACCAGGATGGCCCCGATGGCCCAGAGTAATTCCACATCGGTATCAAAGCCGGATGTGACGGCGTAATATGGGTCGAATTTCTTGCAGAACAACTCACTGCTCTGCAGGGTAAAATAAAAAGTGGCAAAAAGCAAACCGTATTTCAGCAAACGCAGGGCTTTGTCAGGCCATCCCTGGATGGTAGATCTGATCTTGAACTTGTCGCCCAGTTTTCCAAGCCATTCGCCAACTGTTCCCAGGGGGCAGATATAGCCGCAGAACAGTTTGCTGAAGAAAATGATCCCCACTATAAGAATAATGCCCATCATGATCTGGGCGCTGGTCATGGTACAGGCCAGGGAGCCACGGGTAAGGTAGCTTCCCAGTGCCTGCAATCCGCCCAGCGGGCAATAGGCTTCAAAATCAGGAGCATAGGTTTTATCCAGCCAGAGGCGGATTCCTATGAAAACAAGTATAAGAAGAATGGCAATCTGGAAGAAATCTTTGTACCAGTTTTTTCGGGAATTGAACACTTTCATCGGGATTCTGTTAGAAAAAAGATAATATTCAGTTTGCAAACATTTTCATCATCATGAGGTCTTCATTTCTTACACTATACAGGTGGTAACGATCCCGGAACTGTTCCAGGGTTTGTTTATTTGCCGTTTCCTCTGTGAAATGGGGGGTAAAACCGCTGTGGTAACCGATCAGTATTCCCATAGCCACACACAGCAGAACCAGTGATGCAATACTTGTAATTCTGGTAACCAGGGGAAGATGCACCACTCTGGAAGAATTTTCTTCTTCAATTCTGGCCATCACTCGGTCGGCAAATCCGGCTGATGCCCGGATTTTCCGGGGAACCGGAAGATCGAAATCCTTTGAAGAATTACCTGATGCCATGGTTTCCTTTTTTCGGTTTTTACCTGCCGGATGTATCTGTCCGGGAGACAGGTTTAAAGAATAAGACAGGACTGCGATGAAAAACTTGTGCTCACTCTTCCATTTTTCCTAAATTTTCCAGTCTGGTTTTCCTGGGACACTCTTTGCGGTTGCAAATTTCGCATTGTTCTTCCAGCTGCATGATCTCCTTGAAAATCCCTATCAGCCTGGCCTTTTGCTCTTCGTTACAGATGCTCCGGATATGGTCAAAATGCCTGATCGTGGCTTTTTTCAGTGAAGTGTTCAGATTGCCGATTTTCCGTGTTAGCCTGTCCAGTACTTCCTGATCGGGCGTTTCTTTTGCCAGTTCTTCAAGCAATTCGATATTTGCTTCGCAGAGGAGGTCGATAATAAGATGGTATGTCCGGTAGGTGGTTTCGTCCAGCCGTACCACCTCCTGATACTGTTCACCGGTCAAACCCAGCTCTTCCCTTAAAAATTCCAGGGAAGTGACCTGAAGGTTTTCCCTATCAGGCTCATGGTGAGGCCTGAAAAAGATCAGGGTACATAAAGCCGTCAGGTTGATGATCAAAAGCAGATAATTCAACCAGCGGATGGAACGGTTTACTTTGATCTGATCCATAATTGTTAGGTTTAATCCGTGTTATTCCCGAATTCATAGTAAGCCCGGCACCTGGTTTTCAGTGTTGATCTGGCTCTGAAAATCAGTGATTCCACCGTTGGGAGCGACAGGTTCAACACCTCGGCAATTTCCCGGTATGACAAACGTTCAATATGATGTAAGATAAAAGCCTTCCTTTGCCTGGCAGGAAGAGTATCGATCATGAGTGAGATCACTTCCATTTTTTCATTATTCTCCATTATTTCATGAGGGGAATCTTCCCTGTCCGGCACCTGCGTTTCCGGTTCATGATAATGACCCTCACAGGGCGGGTCAAAGCGGATTCCCTTCTTGAAGATCCTGTGCTTTCTGGAATAATTCAATGATTTATTTAGCGCGATCCGGTACAGCCAGAACGAAAGGCATTTCTCATTTCGCAGGGCGGCCATGGAATGATAGGCAGTCAGAAATACTTCCTGAGCCACATCTTCAGCATCATGCTGGTTATGGAGTACCTGATAACAGGTGTTCACTACCAGGTCCTGGTATTTGACGATCAAATCCCTCATGGCCCGCTGGTTACCAGCTAGCACCTCCTTCACAAGTTCCCGGTCATCCATGGTTTTAAAAGAGGGGGATTCTTCCCCCCACCTCCCCGTGTGAGATTTCGTTGATCAGAACCAGCTTATTTGATGAGCCACCCTTTCCGGATAAGATATTCATCGGCTTCTTCCCGGGTTTGAAAAATATCCCCCTCGGTTTCCCACCAGGTATCGCCGTAACTCAATCCAAGAGCATCACAGCCTTTGCTTTCCATAAGACTAACGTTTTCAATTGCCTTCATCTTGACCTTATCCCTGCCGATAGACATTACCTTGCATTTAACAGATTTTCCGACGGTTCTTCCATCCTGAAAAGTGGCAACCACAATGCCATAACATTCAACCCCCTTTTCCACCCAGTCGCCAATTTTGCCGGCAAGTTCTTCATTCAGGGTTTCATCGTTGTTAATCATCTCCTGGGTAATTCCCTGTTGCGAACCGGATTCATTTCTTTCGGAACAGGAAATAATAAGAAGAGAGAAAACCGTGGTGACGATCAGTACTGATTTTGCATGTTTCATGATTGTTTTTATTTTAAAAATTAGACATAACAATACCATCCCGAAAAAACAGAATTTTCCCGGAAAGCATTAACAATCCCCGAAACATGCTACATGCAGGCGCCCGTTACGTTTTCACCTATTGCCATCAGTGGAAATAATCCGGACGCGGGGGCAAATCTATAAAATAAATTCTGATAAAACGAAAAATCTGAAGAAATTCAGAGGGGTTCTAAATAACTCATCCAATGTGAGTTATGCTATATGTTCCGGGTTAGGTACAGACGAAATAAATTGCATATTTATTTAAGGGATATGTCCCTTCTGTATTATTTAACAAGTATCGTAGAATCAATAGGAACCACCGATCACCAGCACGTATTTCTTAACCTCGCTCGTATGGAAATTGTATATTCTTTTAAGCCGGCTGATACGCTGGCCCGCCTCTGATAAAGGAACACAAAGTTTTTCACACAGGCTGGAGACCGGAACTTCAAATTGTTCGGCTACCTGCTCCAGGGTCATGTATCCGTATATTTCCATTTCATGAAGGGAAGATTCATGTTCTGGTTCATGATCCGGTGTTTGAACAGAAGCCGGAAATGTTCCCGCTGTCTCTGAGTATTTCTGGTCTTCAGTTTCAGGCGGCAGATTTTCTGATTCCGCAAGTGGCAAAGATTCCCTGAAGCGCTGGTGAAGTCCTTTACGCGGCATTTCGGAAACTTCCGGCCTGACCAGGAAGGGTGAGGCTGCCAGAAAAACGGATATGACCAGAAGTACACATGCTATGGCCATACGAACTTTTTTCGCACCGAACATCTGCCTGAAAATACATCCGATCATTTTCCAGTGCAGTATGATGTGAAGCAGGATAAGAACCAGAAAGGAAATACTTGCCCAAAGATGGATTTTCCCCCAGTCGTGGCGGGTAAGTCCCAGAAAGGATAATTCCACATCGCGTCCATACAACAAGTTCCTTTCCTCTCCCGGTACCAGAATGTACTTGATCAGAAATCCTATGCCGGCCATAGCCATTAGCTGAATCAGCAGGAATGCATCGATGATCAGATTGACCTTTGCCCGGTTATTGCACCATTTCGCTATTATCATATGTTACAGAACTTTTCATTGGCTGAAAAAATCATCCGGCTTTTTTGATCTCGAACATATTGTGACTCTTATCCCGAATGAAATACGTGGTTTGTTCCCTTTTTTCACGGAGGATGGCAGCATATCCTTTTCCTACGGCTCTTTTATACACATTTTCAGGATCCGGATAAGCCAGACACATATGTGAAAATACCCTTTTCTCTTTTTCGCCGGTGATAAAAATTTCCAGAGTTACTTCCTTGTGCTTCATCAGATAAACGTCGGTGTCTTTTTCTAAATCGAATACCTGCCGGGTCACTTCTCCGGGCAGGATAAATTTTTTCTCCAGCCTGAACATCAGCACTTCTTCAAAAAAGTTCTCTATATCTTCCGAGTCATTTACTGCCAGGGCTACATGTTCTAACATACCATTAGGGTTTTATAGAATTTCGGGATAACTTCAAAGCAAAATTAAATGAACTTTTGTTCATTTCGAAGGAATATCCATAAAATTTCAGAAGCAACCTTTTCTTCTGAGTGCGGGTCCTGAAATAAACCGTTTTTAAATTTCAACGGGTTCACCTAATTTTGATGCCGGTATGATTTTTATGACCCGGATACAACGTGTTATTCTTTCTGTCATGGTTGACATAACAGTGGTGTTCGTGTCATTCATACTGGTGCTGTGGCTGAAGCCCGGTGCGGGGATGTTGTACTTTTCGGATTACCTGGCTGCCCTTGGCATATTCATTATGATCTGGGTGGGCCTGTCGGCTGTTTTGGGGAAATACCGCCGAATACAAAGCAACAAGCTGAAAGACCTGCTGGTTCCCGTGGTGCTGAGCGGCCTGGCTTCCCTTGGTGCCGTAGCCATACTGATGTACCTGTTCCGGGCCGAAGGTTATTCCCGTTTCATCGTATTCGGGACCATAGCCGTGGCCACCCTGTTCGACCTGATCCTTTCCAATATGGTGTACTATGTGCGGAGGTCGGTGGTAATCGGTGAATCGGTTGAAAGGGAGTACCGAGGCCTGGGCCGCACCGAAGATGCAGCCCGCTTGCATGTGCTTCCGGAAATGGAAACCGGGTTGGAAGAATCTGAAGTAAAAGAATATATACGTAGCACCATTTTGGAGGAATCCGGAGAAGAGGCTTTTCATTTTCTGAACCGGCATGCCCTGCTTAACGACCGGAAAACCCTGATTTTGGCTACTACCAGCCTGTTCAATGTGGAATCAAAAAAGCCCGGAACTTACCACACCATCATTAACCTGCGCCGCATCAATGATATCCGGCGGATGAACAAATTTTTCGAGGCGGTAAACAGTCAACTTCCGTCGGGCGGTATCTTTATCGGTTGTGCCGAAACCAAGGATATGCGCAAGCAAAGGATATTCAGGAAATTTATCACTCCTTTCAATTATCTTTTTTATTATTTTATTGACTTCCCCGTGAAGCGTGTGTTCCCCAAATTCGGGATCACCAAGAGCATTTATTTTTTCCTTACAAAAGGGAATAACCGGGTCATTACCCGGGCTGAAACACTGGGAAGACTGGTTTCATGCGGGTTCAGGATCAGAGAAGAGGCCTTTGTGGGCCCCCTGTTTTATTTTGTTTGCCAGAAGAACGGACAGCCTGTATACGACATGCATCCTTCCTACGGGCCATTTGTCAGGCTGAGGCGCATCGGCAGGGACGGAAAGATCATCAAAGTGCTGAAAATGCGCACCATGCATCCTTATGCCGAGTACCTTCAGGAATACATATATGAAAAGAATAACCTGGAAAATGGAGGTAAATTCCGGGAGGATTTCAGAATATCGACCCAGGGTCGTATTATGCGTAAATTCTGGATCGATGAACTGCCCATGCTGTACAACTGGTTCAGGGGAGAACTGAAACTGGTGGGTGTCAGACCGATCAGTGAGCACTATTTTAGTCTGTACCGCTCCGAAGTGCAGGGAAAAAGGATAAGGTATAAACCCGGACTGATCCCTCCCTTCTATGCCGATCTTCCTGAAACACTTGATGAAATACAGAACAGTGAAATACGCTACCTGGAAGCCTACGACCGGCATCCCCTGCTGACCGACTGGAAATATTTCTGGAAGGCTTTCTATAACATACTCTTTAGAAAAGCGAGAAGCAGGTAATCTCACCCTTTCGGGCCCGGTTTTTTCTCCCTTGCATTTTCCCGCCCAACCCTCTATCTTTGTGAACTTATTTTTTTGAACTCTTTTGAATTATCCCGGATGAAAAAGAAATTCCCGGAACATAAAACACTGGATCTGGCAAAGATCAACCAGGAGGTACTACATACCTGGGACAGGGAGAAGACATTCGAACAAAGTCTGGAACTCCGCAGAAACAGCGATGCCTTTGTATTTTATGAAGGTCCTCCTTCAGCCAATGGGATTCCGGGGATTCACCATGTGATATCGCGTACCATCAAGGATATTTTCTGCCGGTACAAAACCATGCGTGGTTATCTGGTGGAACGAAAAGCCGGCTGGGATACCCACGGTCTGCCGGTGGAGCTTAGCGTGGAGAAAAGTATGGGGATCACCAAGGAAGATATTGGGAAGGAAGGGAAGATTTCCGTAGAAGATTTTAACAGGGCCTGCCGTACCGATGTAATGAAATACACCCGGGAATGGGAGGAACTGACCCGGAAGATGGGATACTGGATCAATATGGATGATCCCTACATTACCTATGATAACCGGTATATCGAAACATTGTGGTTTCTCCTGAAAAAGCTGTACGAAAAAGGCCTGCTCTATAAGGGATATTCCATACAACCCTATTCCCCCGCTGCAGGTACCGGTCTCAGTACCCACGAACTGAACCAGCCGGGGTGCTACCGCGACGTGAAAGACACCACCATCGTGGCCCAGTTCCGGGTGGTCCGGGATGAAAAATCGGAATTCCTGTTCCGGGATGTGGATACCGATGTCTTTGTGCTGGCATGGACCACTACTCCGTGGACCCTGCCATCGAATACCGCTCTTACGGTAGGTGAGGATATCCCTTACCGGAAGGTCCGCACTTTCAACCCTTACACGGGCGATCCCATCACCGTGGTACTGGCCTCCGCTCTGGTTTCAAAATATTTTCCGGAAAAAAACCGGGACAAAAAACTGGATGCATACCAGCCGGGTGATAAACATCTTCCATTCCGGGAAATGGAGGAATTTACCGGCCGGGAACTGAAAGGTATCCGGTATGAACAACTGCTGCCCTGGGTGGACCCGGGTGAACAGGCTTTCCGGATTATTACGGGCGATTTCGTTACCACCGAGGAAGGGACCGGTGTGGTGCATACGGCCCCCACTTTCGGGGCCGACGATTACCGGGCCGGACTGGAAAACAACATACCCCCTCTTACCGTAACCGACAAACAGGGGCAGGTCATGCCGCTGGTCGACCGGAAAGGGAGGTTCGTACGCCTGGAAGATCTTGATCCCGCTTTTATTGACAGCAAAGTGAACAGGCAGGAATATGCTCCGTTTGCCGGCCGTTACGTAAAGGTGGAGTACGATGAAGAGGCAGCCGAAGATGACGAAGGAGTGGACGTGGACATTGCCGTACACCTGAAAAAACGAGGCCTGGCATTCCGCATTGAGAAACACATACACAACTATCCCCATTGCTGGCGAACCGATAAACCGGTGCTGTATTATCCGCTTGATTCATGGTTTATCAAAACCACTGCCCTAAAAGAACGCATGATCGAGCTAAACAATACCATAAACTGGAAACCCCTGGCCACAGGGCAGGGCAGGTTCGGGAAATGGCTGGAAAACCTGGTCGACTGGAACCTTTCTCGGTCCCGCTACTGGGGGACCCCTTTGCCGGTATGGGTGTCTGAAGACAGGAAAGAACAAAAATGCATCGGGTCTGTGGCGGAGCTGAAAGAAGAAATAGAACGCTCGGTACAAGTGGGTTTTATGAAATCGAATCCCCTGAAGGATTTCAGGGTGGGGGACTTCTCCGATGAAAATTATGCCCGTTTTGATCTCCACCGTCCCATGGTGGATGAGATAGTTCTGGTTTCTCCTTCAGGCAGGCGCATGTTCCGTGAACCCGACCTGATCGATGTATGGTTCGATTCAGGAGCGATGCCCTATGCCCAGTTTCACTACCCTTTTGCCATGAACGAGGAGGGTTTCAGAAAGGTTTTCCCGGCCGATTTCATTGCCGAAGGAGTGGACCAGACCCGCGGGTGGTTTTTTACCCTGCATGCCCTGGCGGTCATGCTTTTCGATTCGGTTGCCTTCAGGAATATTGTATCGAACGGGCTGGTGCTTGACAGGAACGGCAACAAAATGTCGAAACGCCTGGGAAATGCGGTGGATCCCTTCGAGACCATCAGCCGGCACGGCTCCGATCCGTTGCGATGGTATATGATCACCAACGCACAGCCTTGGGATAACCTGAAATTCGATATGGCCGGCCTGGAAGAAGTCAAAAGAAAATTCTTCGGAACCCTTTTCAACACCTATTCATTCTTTGCCCTGTATGCTAATATTGACGGTTTCCGGTACGAAGAAGAAGATATCCCCATGAGCAGGCGGCCTGAAATCGACCGCTGGATCATTTCCCTGCTGAACAGCCTGGTGAAAGAGGTGCAAAAAAATTATGATCACTATGAACCCACCCGCTCCGGCCGGGCAATACAGGAGTTTGTAATCGAGAACCTGAGCAACTGGTATGTGCGTCTCAACAGAAAACGTTTCTGGGGAGGGGAATGGAATGAGGACAAGCTGTCTGCCTACCAGACCCTCTGTACCTGCCTCGAAACGGTGTCCCTGCTGGCGGCGCCCATTGCCCCTTTCTATTCCGACAGGATTTTCCGTGATCTGAACGAGGTGACAGGGCGTTACAGCGTTTCTTCTGTCCATCTGGCCGATTTCCCGAAAGCCGACAAAAAACTGATCAACCGCGAACTGGAAAAACGCATGGAACTGGCCCAGAATGTGTCGTCCATGGTGCTGGGTTTGAGAAGAAAGGTGAATATCAAGGTGCGGCAGCCTCTGAACAAGATCATGATACCCGTGCCCGACAACCGGTTTGTCGAGCGTTTCGAGGCGGTGAAAACGCTGATTCTGAATGAGGTGAACGTGAAAGAGGTGGAATACCTGACCAGTTCGGCCGGTATCCTGGTCAAAAAAGTCAGGCCGAATTTCAGGGTGCTGGGACCGAGGTTCGGAAAGCACATGAAGGAAATAACACAGGCCATTCAGCAAATGACCCAGGAGGAAATACAACAATTCGAACGGGAAGGCCGTTTTAAAGTGAAGCTGAACCAGGAAAAGGCCGAATTGAAACTTGAGGAGGTGGAAATTCTCTCGGAAGATATTCCCGGATGGCTGGTTGCCAATGAAGGGAATCTCACGGTGGCGCTGGATATCAAGGTGAGTCCCGAACTGCGGAACGAAGGCATGGCCCGCGAATTCGTGAATCGCATCCAGCATATCCGGAAAGAAAGCGGATTCAATGTAACCGACAAGATCAGGGTGGAAATCGGATACCACGAAGCTGTAGCCAGGGCCGTGGAAGAACACCGGGATTACATTGCCGCCCAGACCTTGGCCCAAAGCATTGAGATGCCCGACCACCTCGACGGAAACGGAACAAAGGAAGTGGAAATTGATGACGGAGTGGTTGTCAGTATACGTGTTGTAAGGCTGGTTTAAAGTATACCCTTCAAAGGTTTTTTTTATTATATTTAGCTTTCTTTAAAAAGTTGGAGCTATGGCAGAAAAAACAAGGTATTCTGATGCGGAGCTTGATGAGTTCAAACAAATCATTCTGCAGAAGCTTGAAAAAGCTAAAAAGGATTATGAACTTCTGAAAAGTGCCATTACACAGAGCGACAGCAATGATACGGAAGATACTTCACCTACCTTTAAGGTGCTTGAAGAAGGAGCCGCCACTCTGTCAAAGGAAGAAGCCGGCAAACTGGCTCAGCGGCAGATGAAGTTCATTCAGCATCTCCAGGCGGCCCTGGTGCGGATTGAAAACAAAACCTACGGAATATGCCGGGAAACCGGAAAGCTGATTCCCAAGGAAAGATTGCGTGCCGTACCCCATGCTACCCTGAGCATCGATGCCAAGGAAAAACAACGATAATCAGGATTGTTGACGTACCGAAAATGATCGGGACACTGTTCCGATCATTTTTTTTTATTTCCCGTTTTTCGTTTCTTTGGGCATTCATTGATCCATTCATTGAAGCATGTCAAGGTCCGCCAAATCGCTGATTTTCATTATCGGTATACTGATTGCCGACCAGGTATCCAAATTCTTGGTAAAAACCGGTATGACCCTGGGGGAAGAAATCCGGGTGTTCGGGAACTGGTTCATCATCCATTTTATAGAAAACAACGGAATGGCTTTCGGTATGGAAATGGGAGGCGAGTCGGGAAAGATTATTCTGAGCTTATTCCGCTTGGTTGCCATTGCCGCCATTACCTGGTATCTGGTCAAACTGATCAGGGAAAAGGCACCCAACGGAATGATCATGGCCATTTCTCTCGTGCTGGCCGGCGCCATCGGGAATATGATTGACAGTGCTTTTTACGGATTGATATTCAGTCGGAGCACCCCGTTCGAAACAGCCGTTTTTTTCCCCGAAGGAGGCGGATACAGCAGTTTTCTGCACGGGAAGGTGGTCGATATGTTGTATTTTCCCGTTATCAGGGGTGTATATCCCGAGTGGTTCCCTTTCCGGGGGGGCGAATCCTTTATTTTCTTCCGGCCCGTGTTTAACCTGTCCGATGCCTGTATTACCATAGGGGTTCTGATGATCCTGGTATTTCAGAAAAGATACTTCAAATAGTGCACGACGGAAAGGTGGAAAGCATTCACATGGTCGGCACATACGGTATTCCCAACCGGTATGGCGGATTTGAAAGATTTGCCGAGGAAATATCAGCCGGGTTGGCCAGGCGGGGGTATACCGTTACGGTATACAATCCTTCCGTTCACCCTTATCGTAACCCCGTTCTGGGGGAAGTCCGGGTGGTCAGGAAAACTTTTCTGCGTTTTCTGGGTCCTGTCGCTCCTCTGGTTTTCGATCTTTTCTGCCTTCGTCATGCCCTCCGCTCAAAGGCGCATGTGATCCTGCAGTGCGGGTATACTTCCTCCGTGTGGCTGCCTGTTCTGTCGCGAAGAAAACGGGCGTTTATCATTACGCACATGGACGGCATGGAATGGAAACGAGGCAAGTGGGGATGGATGGCCGGACGATTTATCCGGTGGTGCGAAAAATTGGCTGTGAAATATTCGGATCGGTTGTTGACCGATCATCCGGAAGTGCAGAAATATTACTCCGGGAAATACGGAATAAAAACCTTCCATGTGGGGTACGGAGTGGATGAAAAAGAATACGGGAATGGGAAAGACTTATCCGGCTTGTCTTTTCCGGGGGCAGACCTGAAGCTTGAGGGGTACTGCCTGTCGATAGCCCGGCTGGAACCGGAAAATCAGGGAGAGATGATCATCCGTGGATTCCTGCAGGCGGGTATCCCTGACACGCTGGTGATAGTGGGTGATACGGGCACGCGCTATGGAAGAAGACTTACCCGCAGGTTCGGACATCATAAGAATATCTGCTTTGCCGGAGCTTTGTATGATACGGAAAAACTGCGGCACCTTAGACAACATTGCCGGGTATATTTGCACGGGCATTCGGTGGGTGGCACCAATCCCTCTATCCTGGAGGCTATGGCCGACGGGTGCCTGATCCTGGCACACGATAATCCATTTAACAGGGAAGTGTTAAGGCATTTCGGAAAATATTTCCGTACGGCCGGAGAACTGGCCGCCCTTTTGCGGGAACCGGCTTTGCATACCCACAGAAAGGCACAGATTGAATACACGCAGGAAAATTACCGCTGGGGGAAAGCAGTAGATGCACTGGAAAATGTGATGGGTACCCGGGTGGGCTGACCGGTCCGGAGAACAGGCTGCATGGCCTGTCCTATTCCTGGGTCAGACGGATGATCAGCTGAATGATCTTTTCGTGCTCCGATTCCGGGATTATCCCGCGATAAATGGCTCTGACAATCCGGTTTTTATCAACAATCACCACAGTGTAGGAATCCTCGGGCATTCCCCAGATGTCATGCAGTAATCCGTCGTAATCAAACAGAATGGTGGTATCGTATTTTTTTGCCTTGTTCCCTGCAATCCACCGGATCAACCGGTTGGGTTTCCAGGTGGACTTGCAGTCGACAATCCCGAAACCCTTGAAATAATCCTTGTTGATTCGCTTATCCACATCGGTTGCCTGGTCAATGGCATCGTTGAAAGGATCGTTCATGTCCGACTCGTCGGGATCCACATAATTGATCTGCAGCACTTTTCCTTTCCAGGAATCCATGGTGAACAGGTTCTTGTCGGCATCGGGCAGGCTCCATTCAGGAGCTTTTTTGCCTACCTCGAGCTTGCCCTGCCCGGCTGCCTGAAAGCCGGCGAAAAGCAGGATGAATGAGAAGAAAGCCAGTTTTTTCATATACCAAATAAGTTTAGGTGATCGCATGTATTAACAGGAAGTAAATATAAAAATATTCGCGGAATAAAAAGCAGGTGGTTGCGGCCGGTCATCCTATTGTTTCACGATCCCGTAGAAGAGAATGTTCAGGATCTCTTCCGTGGCAATGTCCACATCTTCGTTCACATGAGTCCAGAACAGGGGAATTTCCAGTCCTTTCAGCGCCCGGACAATGGCAATGGCCACCAGGTCCGGATCTTCGGGCTTGAAGTGGCCGGTTTTTATTCCTTCCAGGAAAATGGAACGGATGGTCAGGATTTCCTGCTTGTCATATCTTTCGCGGATGCGTTCAATAAAATCAAAATGACTCAGCCCCTCGTCGAAAATGGCCCGGTAAAAATTGGATAACTGATGGAAAGTCTTCATCCTGACCAGAATATAGTTCCGCAACTTTTCCAGGGGATCGGGGGAGCCGGCAATAACCTTCGAAAGTTCTTTTTTCAGGGTGCGGGCTTCTTTCACCACCACGGCCTCGAATATTTCTTCCTTGCTGCTGAAATAATAATAAATGGAACTTTTCCCTTTTCCTGCCGCCCGCGCAATTTCATCCATGGTGGTCTTCCGGAAACCAAATTTGCTGAATATGGTTCCTGCCGCCCGGATAATATTGTTGCGTACCTGGTCTTTGTCTACCATCCGGCATGAAGTTTTGACTTTACGAATATAATGGTCGAAATCCAAAACACCAATATCGGTCAGCATATTTCCCGGGTTTTATTTCGACCTGGATGGATCAGTCTTCCGCCAGGCGGAAATCGAGCTGCCGTTTGAGCAGGTTGGTGCGGTAGACTTCTACTTTCAGCGGGTCACCCAGCTGGTAGCATTTCTTGCTGTGGCGCCCCCGTAAACAGTATTGATCATCATCATATTCGTAAAAATCGTCGCCCAGTTCCCGGATGGGGATCATTCCCTCGCATTTGTTTTCCACGATTTCCACATACAGTCCCCACTCGGCCACCCCGGAAATAATTCCTTCATACACCCGGCCGATCTTGTCCTTCATGAATTCCACCTGTTTGTATTTGATGGAGGCCCATTCGGCATCGGTGGCCCGCTGTTCCATTTCGGAAGAATGCTGGCAGCGGGATTCATACCTGTCGCGGTTTTTTGAAGGAGCTCCCTGAGCGTATGCTTCCAGCAACCGGTGTACCATCATATCGGGGTAACGCCTGATGGGTGAGGTGAAGTGTGTATAATATGGGAACGAAAGTCCGTAGTGTCCTATATTTTCAGTTGAATACCTGGCTTTGGCCATGGTCCGGATGGCCAGGGTTTCTATCAGGTCCTGTTCTTTCTTTCCTTTTACCCCGTCAAGAAGCCGGTTGAATGATTCTGACACACCCTGACCCGAGGTTTTTAGTTTGTATCCGAAACGCGTAACCAGCATCGAGAGTTTTTCCAGCTTTTCCTGATTGGGTTTGTCATGAATGCGGTACACGAATGTTTTCCCCTTTTTCCCCTTGCCGGGGTTCCCCACCTTTTCGGCCACTTTCCTGTTGGCCAGCAACATAAATTCTTCGATCAGTTGGTTCGCTTCCTTGTTTTCCTTAAAGTGTACACGCAGGGGACGCCCTCTCTCATCCAGATCGAATTTTACTTCCGTTCGTTCGAAATCGATTGACCCGGCGGCAAACCGGGCTTTTCTCAGTTTCTTTGCCAGCCGGTGCAAAACCAGAATTTCCCGGCTCATATCTCCCTGCCCGGTCTCGATTACCTCCTGGGCTTCTTCGTAACTGAACCTTCGTTTGGAACGGATCACCGTTTTGCCAAACCACTCGCTCAGTACCCGGGCCTGTTCATCCATTTCGAATATGGCGCTGAAACACAGTTTATCTTCATCCGGCCTGAGGGAACAAACACCGTTGGAAAGCTTCTCGGGTAGCATGGGTACCACCCGGTCAACCAGGTAAACGGAGGTGGCCCGGTTACTTGCTTCCTCTTCCAGCCGGGTTTTCGGGCGAACATAATGGGTTACATCGGCTATGTGAACGCCCACTTCCCACTGCCCGTTTTTTGTTTCTCGCAACGAAAGGGCGTCATCAAAATCTTTGGCATCGGCCGGGTCAATAGTAAAGGTGGGCACCTTTCTGAAATCGCGTCTTTTTCTGATCTCTTCTTCTGCCAGTTCGTCGGGTATGGCGGCTGCTTCCTTTTCCACCTCGGGCGGAAATCGGTAGGGAAGGCCGAACTCGGCCAGGATGGCGTGCATTTCCACCTCATTTTCCCCCGGCCGGCCGAGCACTTCCACAATCTCGCCGGTAGGGTTTTTCATGTTCCTCGGCCATTCGGTAATGCGGGCAATGGCTTTGTCTCCGTTTTTTGCCCCGTTGAGATGGGCTGTGGGAATAAACAGATCGTAGGGCATGGACCGGTTGTTCGTGACCAGAAAGGCAAAGTTCTTCGACACTTCCACTGTTCCCACGAAAGTGGTTTTGGCCCGCTCCAGCACTTCCACCACCTCGCCTTCCAGCCGGCGCGTTTTCCTGCGCGCATACATATACACCTTCACGGTATCTCCCTGCAGGGCATGGTTCAGATTACGCTCGGAAATGTAAATTTTCTCAGTGAGCTCATCGGTATGGATGAAGGCGGAACAGTTGGCATTCATTTCCACTTTTCCCACCAAATGACCTCCCCTCGAGCGGAGTTTGTATTTTCCGGTGTATATCTCCTTGATAAGTCCCGATTCGGCCAGCTCGGCCATCGCGGTGCTTACCAGCTGCTTCTCTTGCTTCTCACGCAGGTTGAGCAGCTTCGACATCTGCTTGTAATTATAGGTTTTGTTGGGACTGTTGCTGAATATTCCCAGTATCTTGTTGGTCAGTGCATTCTTATCAATGCCGACTTTTTTCTGTTTTTTTATGGCCATATGCCCCGGTATAAATGGTTTCTGTGTATTTTTATACTGACAAAGTAAGGGAATTCCTGAGGAAATTAAGTTCTAAATCATGAAAAAACAATTCGGTGATAATGAAAAAATTCCGGTCGGGATAGCCCTTAGCGGAGGTAGTGCCCGGGGATTTGCCCATCTCGGAGTGCTGAAAGCCCTGGAAGAAGCAGGATTACATCCCGGCGTGATTTCGGGAGTCAGTGCGGGCGCTATTGTGGGAGCCTTCTATGCCGACGGATACAGCCCGGAAGAGATCCTGGAAATGTTCATCGAAAAGAAGCTGTTCCAGATCCTGCACCTGAACGTAAACCGCACGGGCTTTCTGAAACCTTCGGGTATCGATTCCCTGATAAAAAAATACCTCCGGGCAAAAACTTTCGATCAGCTGAAAATACCACTTTATATTACCGCCTCCGATTTGAACCGGGGTGTTGCCGTGTATTTCCACGAGGGCGCCCTGCCCGATAAAATCATGGCTTCTTCTGCCATTCCGGTACTTTTCCAGCCCGTGGTGATTGAAGGGACTACTTATGTGGACGGCGGACTGATCGATAACCTGCCGGTGCAACCCGTGCGCAACAAGTGCCGGGTACTGGTCGGGGTCAGCGCGAACCCGAATTATGAAGAAAACGATTTGAACGGATTCTGGAAGCTTACCGAGCGAACTATTTATCTGAATCTGGTAACCCGTATTCAGGAACATAAATTATACTGCGATATATTCATTGAACCTCCCACACTGAAGGACTACGGGTTATTCGAAATCAGCAAGGCACGAGAAATTTTTGCCTGCGGCTATGATGAGGCAAAAAGGGTATTGAATAAACATGCGGAATTGTTGAAGGGAAAAACCTGATCATGGGTCTGCCTGCCGGAAGGAAAACAGACTTTAAAAAACAGCCTGAACGATCTTCCGGATATTGTCGGAACGCCCCATGGTGAAAAAGTGAATAACCGGAACCCCATGTTCCTTCAATTCCCTGCATTGCTGAACAGCCCATTCCACCCCCACAAGTTTTACCTGTTTGTTGTCGCGGCATTTTTCTACTTCTTTCACCAGGTCCCCGGGCAGGTCAACGCCAAATGTTTTAGGAAGATAGTTCAGGTGTTTTTTCGTAGCCACAGGTTTCAGGCCGGGAATAATGGGAACCTGTATGCCGGCTTCCCGGCATTCGTCCACAAACCTGAAATATTTCCGGTTGTCGAAAAACATCTGGGTAATAATGAAATCGGCTCCCGCATCAATTTTTTCCTTCAGGTACTGCATGTCTGACCGGCGGTTGGGAGCTTCCGGGTGCTTTTCCGGATAACCGGCCACCCCCACGGAAAAGCGGGTAGGAGTCGCGTTTTTCAGTTCCTCATCCAGATAGATCCCCCGGTTCATGTTCATGATCTGCCTAACCAGGTCCACCGCATGGGCATGTCCTCCCGGTTCGGGAATAAATGCCCGGGCCGATCTTTCAGGATCGCCCCTGAGAGTCAGCACGTTATGGATGCCCAGAAAATTAAGGTCGATCAGGGCATTTTCAGTCTCTTCCCGGGTAAATCCTCCGCAGATCATATGCGGGATCACCATAACCCGGTATTTGTATTTAATGGCGGCGGAAATAGCTACCGTGCCGGGTCTTTTCCAGATGGTTTTCCTTTCCATCAGGTGATCGCTCACATTCCGGTACACTACCTCCTCCCGGTGATAGGTCACGTTGATGTACGGCGGATCGAATTCCATCAGCGGATCCAGGTTTTTGTAAAGCGATTCGATGGTGTCTCCCTTGAGGGGCGGAAGCAGTTCAAAGGAAACCCTTGTTCTCTCAGGGGATTTTAAAATATCAACCAGCAGTTCTCCCATAATGATTTGATGTATAATTCAATACGGATGCCAGCCACTTTTCGGTCTCGGAAATACTCTGCCCTTTGCGCCGGGCATAATCCGTTACCTGGTCTTTTCCTATGCAGCCCACTTCAAGGTAAGCCGACTGAGGGTGGGAAAAAACCAGGGCGCATACCGAAGCGGCAGGTATCATCGAGAAATTTTCAGTCAGCCGGATTCCGGTGTGCCGGGTCACATCCAGCAGATCAAATATTTTTCCTTTTTCTGTATGATCGGGGCAGGCCGGATAGCCATAGGCAGGCCTCACTCCCTGGTAGCGGGATGCAAAAAGATCGGCCGGGCTCAGATCCTCGCCGGGAGCGTAGCCCCAGAATTCTTTCCTGATGCGTTCATGCATTCGTTCGGCGAACGCTTCCGCCAGGCGGTCGGCCAGGGCTTTCAGCATGATGAGGTGGTAATCGTCATGGTCTTTCCGGAACGATTCGGCCAGACCTTCCAGTCCGATGCCGGCGGTTACGGCCATAATCCCGATATGATCGGTTTTGCCAGAATTCTCGGGGGCAATGAAATCGGCCAGCGACTGGTGATTACCTGTGAGGGTTTTTTCTGTTTGCTGTCTCAGCATGTTCAGGGTCACCAGCTCACGATGCCGGTCATCCGGGTCGAAGACCACAATATCGTCACCCCGGCTCAGGGCCGGGAAAATGCCTGTAACGGCGTTTGCCTGCAGAGCTCCTTCGGAAAGGATGCGGTCAAGCAATTCCTGTGCGTCCTCGTACAGCTTTCCGGCTTCCGTCCCTTTTTCAGGATGATCGAGCAACTGGGGAAACCGGCCCTTCAGTTCCCATACATGGTAAAAAAAGGTCCAGTCAATATATTTTCTGAGCTCTTCCAGGGGATAATCCCGGAATATCCTTATGCCAATGTCCCTGGGGAAAGGGGGTTCATATGGCTCCCAGTTGACAGGGGTGGGATTCTTCCGGGCTTCCTTAAGGGAAATGTATTTTCGTGGCAAACCGGCATGCATCTGACGCAATGATTCATATTTTTCGCCGGTTTCACTCAAAAAGGCCTCTTTCTTTTCCTTCGACAGCAATTGTCCTGCTATCTGCACCGCCCGGGAAGCATCTTTAACATGGATCACTCCGGACGGGTATTCCGGATCGATCTTAACGGCCGTATGCATTACCGAGGTGGTGGCTCCGCCAACCAGAAGGGGTATCTGAAACCCTTTGCGTTTCATTTCTTTTGCCACATGCACCATTTCCTCCAGCGAAGGGGTGATCAGCCCGCTCAGGCCGATCAGGTCGACCTGCTCCCTGCGGGCGGTTTCCAGGATCTTTTCCGTCGGGACCATCACCCCCAGGTCGATCACCTGATAATGATTGCACCCCAGCACAATGCCCACAATGTTTTTGCCTATGTCGTGCACATCCCCCTTCACGGTGGCCAGCAGGATCTTTCCGGCAGAGGAGGGAACCCCGGTACCGGCCTGGTCTTTTTCCACCCAGGGTTGCAGGAAGGCCACGGCCTTTTTCATCACACGCGCACTTTTGATCACCTGGGGCAGGAACATTTTCCCGCTTCCGAACAGGTCGCCCACCACATCCATCCCTTTCATCAGAGGTCCCTCGATAATATCCAGTGCGCGGGGATAATGCTTCAGGGCCTCCTGCATATCCGGTTCAATGTGGTCGGCTATTCCTTTCACCAGGGAATGGGCGATGCGGTCTTCCAGCGGCAGCGACCTCCACTCGTCTTCCTCCTTTTCCGTTTTTTTCTCTTCCTCCATACCGGAAGCAAAAGTGATCAGCCTTTCTGTGGCATCTGGACGCCGGTTGAGGATCAGGTCTTCCACGTGTTTCAGCAGATCGGGAGGGATATCATCATATACCGGCAAAGCGCCTGCATTGACAATGCCCATATCCAGGCCTGCTTTGATAGCATGATACAGAAAAGCGGCATGCATGGCTTCCCGCACCCGGTTGTTCCCGCGGAAAGCGAACGACAGGTTACTGATGCCCCCGCTCACCCGGGTATGCGGCAGGTTTTCCTTGATCCAGCGTACAGCCCGGATGAAATCCAACGCATACGTGTTGTGTTCATCCATTCCCGTTCCAATGGTCAGAATGTTGGGGTCGAACACCAGATCGTGGGGCGGGAAACCCGCCTTTTCGGTGAGAAGCCGGTAAGAACGTTCACACACCCGTATTTTGCTTTCAAAATCCACTGCCTGCCCGTTTTCATCAAACGCCATCACCACGGCTGCCGCCCCAAAATCGCGGAGGGTGGAAGCCTGTTCCAGAAATACCTTTTCCCCTTCCTTCAGGCTGATGGAATTGACCAGGCTTTTTCCCTGCAGGCATTTCAATGCTGCCACGATCACCGGCCATCGCGAGGAATCGATCATTAACGGCACCCGGGCAATATCGGGATCGGATGCCAGCAGGTTCAGGAACCGCACCATGGCTTTTTCGGCGTCGAGCAGGGCATCGTCCATGTTTACATCGATTATCTGGGCACCGTTTTCTACCTGCTGGCGGGCCACCGAGAGGGCTTCCCCGAATTTCTCTTCCCGGATCAGGCGGGCAAACCTGCGGGAACCGGACACATTGGTCCGCTCGCCGATGTTGATAAAATTACTTCCGGGATATACGGTCAGAGGTTCCAGTCCGCTCAGGCGAAGAATGTGTTCCGCCGGAGCCGGTTTTCGCACCGGGAATTCACTGGCCACCGAGGCAAACAGGCGGATATGGTCCGGGGTGGTGCCGCAGCACCCTCCGATGATGTTCACATACCCTCTTTCAAGGAATTCCCTGGCATAGGAGGCCATTTCTTCCGGACCCTGATGGTATTCTCCGAACGGGTCGGGCATGCCGGCATTGGGATACACGGTAACGGGCCGGGAAGCGATGCGGGAGAGGGTCTCTACAAAGGGACCCAGTTCTTTTGCCCCGAGGGAACAATTCAGCCCGATGCTGAAAAGGGGAAAATGCGATAGGGAAATGACAAATGCCTCCAGGGTCTGGCCCGAAAGGGTTCTTCCGCTGGCATCACTCAGGGTACCCGAGACGATGACCGGAAGTTCTTTCCCTTTCGCTTGGAATTGTTCCCGGATGGCCATCAGGGCCGCCTTGGCGTTCAGGGTATCGAATACGGTTTCCACGATCAGCAGATCGGTGCCGCCGTCTATCAGCCCGCCGACCTGTTCGGCGTAAATTTTGCGCAGGTCGTCAAATCCTACTGCCCGGTACCCGGGATCTTCCACGCGGGGCGAGATGGAGGCGGTTTTGCTGGTGGGGCCGACAGATCCAGCCACGAAACGGGGTTTACCGGGATCCTTTTCCGTCCATTCCCGGGCTGCTTCAGCGGCAAGGGAGGCCGACGCCCGGTTCATGTCATACACCTTATTTTCCATGCCGTAATCGGCCATGCTGATCCGGTTGGCATTGAACGTGTTGGTTTCGATGATATCGGCCCCGGCTTCCAGGTATTGATGGTGTATTTCACGGATCACCCCCGGCCGGGTAAGAGAAAGTACATCATTACAGCCTTTCAGCGAACGGGGGTGGTTCCTGAACAGATCCCCCCTGAAATCGTCCTCTTCCAGCCGGTAATGCTGGATCATGGTCCCCATGGCCCCGTCCAGCACCAGGATGCGTTTGCCTGCTTCTTCCCGAATATCTTTTCTTTTCATGGTGTGAAAGTTAGGCAAAGATTCTGAAACGGATTTTTCCGGCAATTCCCAGCTTTTCCTCCCTGATGGCGATGACCGAGAGTATTTCCGGTATCTTCCCCGCCATCTGCACGGTTTTTTCCACATCTTTTTCCCGGCTGATACGGTTGCACCAGGCGGTGGCCAGGGCATCGGCCAGGGAACAGTCGCGGCAGGCTATCATCACCGCATCGGCCCTGCCGTAACTGAAAGAATGCCCGAATGTCCCCGAGGAGGTGCAGACGCCCAGGGGAGCATATTCAGGGACTACTTCCAGGCCCGCTTTCCCTGTAAAGGGAGAATCACCCGCATCCACAGCCACGGTTAAGGGTGATTCGATATGCAGCCAGATATCTCCTCCGTTTTCCACTGTCAGTTCCCGCACGGAAAATTCCTTTTTCAGCCTTTCCCCGGCTATGGCCGAGAAAGTACCGGCCACAGCCGCCATGGGCCCTACTCCTGCTTTTGCTGAGGCGGCACACATGCGCCTGACTACCTCGGGGGCTTCGGGGTCGGCCGGCAGGGGAGTGTGGGAATGGAAAAACCCCGGATGTGACAGGGCATATCCCACCAGGTCTTTCCGGATGTCTTTCAGGGTCTGTTTAACAGATTTTTCCATCCGGGAATCGCGGGAAGCATGGTCCACCCCTATCCACAGGTCGGTTTCTTCCAGCACAATCCGGAAATAACTGAAACGCAAATGATCGGCTTTCCGGCGGTATGTTCGTTCCTGATACCCCATGATCATACGGCAAATTCAAGTGTAAACAGCCCCAGCGGGCAGGCACGGGCACACAGCCCGCAGGCAATGCATTTTTCAGGGGTGAATACCAGCTCGCGGGTGATGCGGTCCATCTCCAGGGCTCCGGAAAAACACACGGCGGTGCAGCTTCCGCAATGAATGCACGGGTCCTGTTGAAAATGGATCTTTTCGGCTACCGGCTCCCAGGTAATCATCCTGCTTTCCAGGTACCCCAGCCCTTTTTCCAGGTTTCCTTTCGTACTGCTGATCTCGAGCAGCAGCTTTCCTTCCTGGCCGGCATTGATCTCGGCCCGCAGAATATTGATATCGAGACCGAAATCCCTGATAAGCCGGCAGGTTACCGGCTCATTGGTCGACTCCGGGGGAAAGGTCAGTACAAATTTCTTTTTCATGGTGTATGTCTCTGTAAGCTATGAATAATTCGGATTGATCAGCTCAGTGTTTCCACCGGCTGTGTCAGAGAAAAATTTCCCTGCCTGATCTCTTTGGCCAGTACGACGGCAATGCGGCGGGCCACCGGCAGGCTCGACATGGGAGCCGTTCTTACCTTTTTTCCTTTCAGGTGCAGATACCCCGATAGCAACTGTCTGTAATTCACCCTTCCCAGTTCCTCGTGGGATGGGGAAGCATAGTCGGTGATGGTGGTCTCGATCTGTTCGTTTCTGATAGAAACGCGGGCAGCCATATCTTCATCCAGCACCGGTACGGGGATTCCGATCCCCACGAACAGGCTCACCCCATATTTTTCGAAATAGGCTGCCCGGATGTAAGCCGTGTCCATTTCCTTTGCATCACCCGTTACCGCCAGGGTGGCGGCATTTTTCAGGGGAATGCCGTGGGCGTTTCTCTCCACGTCGGTGCGGAACTGGGTTCCCCTGCCCGTAACATAGCCCCGGCCTCCGCCCAGGAATATCCGGGTTCCCACCCCGATGGTCCTGAGCCAGGGGTCATTCAGCAGGGGGCTGAGTTCTCCCGAGGTGGAATAGGTCAGATTCCCCAGCCTGGGCAGAAGCACTCCCATATACGTGTAGAGTGTCCTGTCGGAAGTGTTTACGGCCGCCGCATAATTCTGGTAGGCATTCCTGGGATTGAACAGAATCATTTCGTTGACAGTATGCCTGCTGATCTTTCCGTTGAAAGATTTCAGGGGATAACAATCGGTGCCCTTTGCCCGGCAGGTGATTTCCACCTCCTTTCCTGCAATCAGTTCTTCAATAAGGTGTGCTCCCCCGTATCCGGGCCGGCTTTCCGATTCGGAAGTAGCGCCGATATAGGCATCTACGGCGGCAATGCCGGCATATACCGGTACGTCGTTTAGCAGGACCTGTTCCATCCGCATGGGCGGCCGGGTATGCCCTACATTGATAAACATCCCCGAGGAACACATGGGTGCGAACGTGGCGGTGGTCACCACGTCTACTTTCCGGAATATTTCGGCCGGTGGCAGCGTTTTCGACAGTTCCGACACTTCCGAAGCGGTCAGGACCACCGCCCTGCCGCTTTTTATCTTCTGGTTGATTTCTTCGTATGTTCTTCTTTTCTGCATGATGCCTGCCTAATGTTTTATGTTATAACAAACCAATCACGGTGCGCTCCTTTCAGGAGCGGATGATCCTGAAATATTCCCTTCCGGAAAATGAGGGAAGGGATCAGCGCATGCACATAGGCATCAGCGGCATGATAAAATTACGGAAGCGTAAATGGATACGCGGAGGAAGGTAAATAACGGTTTGCCGGTGTTGTTCAGGTTTCATTCTCTTGACATTTAATTTATTATCTCCCGGCCTTTCCGGGATTAGGTATTAGCACCTTTTCTGCCCGGGGCAGATGGTTGCTAGAGGTTCACAGAGCCTAATCTCTCCCCTCTTCTGAATAAATCAAATGCCCGAAACCGAACATTTGAATATCGAACGACAAAACTAAGCCATTCCTTTCATTTCTCCAAATAAAAATGGCAGGTATGACGGGTGTGCCGTAAGTTTCAGAACTCAGGGCCGTTTCCTTTCCCATCCGTTGCGGAATTATTATTACTTTTACAGGAACAAAATCAAGGCTGGTTATGGCAGATTCCCTGATGATATACAATACCCTGACGCGGAAAAAAGAAGTTTTCGAACCGCTTCATCCCGGGCATGTGGGATTGTATGTTTGCGGGCCCACTGTATATGGTGATGCACACCTGGGTCATGCCCGTCCCGCTATCAGCTTTGATGTACTGTACCGGTATCTTACCCACCTGGGATATAAAGTAAGGTATGTGCGGAACATAACCGATGTGGGACACCTGGAGCAGGATGCCGACGAAGGGGAGGACAAAATAGCCCGGAAGGCCCGGCTGGAGAAAATGGAGCCTATGGAAGTGGTGCAGTATTATATGAACCGCTACCATGAAAACATGCGTCAGCTGAATGTGCTTCCCCCCAGCATCGAGCCCATGGCATCCGGTCATATCATTGAACAGCAGCAAATGGTGAAAAGGATCCTGCAGAACGGGTACGCCTATGAAAAGAACGGCTCTGTGTACTTCGACCTGAAAAAATACAGCGAAACGTATCCTTATGGAAAACTTTCGGGGAGGGTGATGGACGACCTGATGACCTATACACGAGAGCTGGAGGGACAGGAGGAGAAAAAACATCCTTTTGATTTTGCCCTCTGGAAAAAAGCAGGACCCACACACCTGATGAAATGGCCCTCTCCCTGGGGGGAAGGATTTCCCGGATGGCACCTGGAATGCTCGGTGATGAGCACCAGATACCTTGGAGAAGAGTTTGATATTCACGGAGGCGGCATGGACCTGGTATTCCCGCACCATGAATGTGAAATTGCCCAGTCTACCGCCGCCCTGGGGAAATCTTCCGTACGCTACTGGATGCACAACAACATGGTGACCCTGAACGGGCAGAAAATGGGCAAGTCGCTGGGAAACGCCGTTTCCCTGGAAGAATTTTTCACCGGCAATCATCCCCTGATCGAAAATGCCTACAGTCCCATGACCATCCGGTTCTTTATTTTGCAGGCACACTACCGGAGTACCGTCGATTTTTCCAATCCGGCCCTGCAGGCGGCGGAAAAAGGGCTGGAACGCCTGTTCAACGGCATGCGTACGCTGGAGAAACTGAAACCCGCAGCACAGACTACCGGCTGGAGCAACACGGAATTCCGCGATGTTTGCTATGCCGCCATGAATGACGACCTGCAAACACCCCTGGTAATATCGCAGTTGTTTGAAGCAGTGCGTTATGTCCATTCCGTGAAGGCGGGTACCGAAAGCATAACCGCCTCCGATCTGGAGGAGCTGAAAAGCCTGTTCAAAACCTTTGCCATCGAGATACTGGGCCTGCGCCCGGAAGAAAGCGGCTTCAGCAGCCGTTTGCCCGCGGATCTCATGGACCTGATCATTCGTCTTAGATCGGAAGCGAGGAAAAGAAAAGACTTCACCACGGCCGATGAAATAAGAAATAAGCTGGAGAAACTAGGTATTATACTGAAAGACAGCAAGGAAGGTACCGAATGGGAAATGAAGGAATAATACCCGGTCTGCCGGATGTGATAGGCAACTGGAAATCCGGCGAGGTACAGGTCGGATCGCTGACCATCGGGGGCAACTCCCCGCTCAGGATCCAGTCGATGACCAGTACCGACACCTGCCAGACGGAAGTAACCCTGCAACAGATCCGGCGCCTGGTAGAGGCCGGCTGCGAGCTGGTACGATGCACCACCCAGGGGAAAAAGGAGCTCGGAGCCCTGGCTTCCATGCGGAAGAAACTGCGGAAAGAAGGGGTGCATGTTCCCCTGGCTGCCGACGTCCATTACCTTCCCGACCTGGCCCTGGAGGCTGCCGGTGTGGTGGATAAGGTCCGGATCAATCCGGGCAACTACGGAATCGGACCGCGACAACGGGCCCTTGTCCCCGAAGAGGCCAGAAAGCTGCAAAAGGAATATTTTACACGGCTTATCCAACGGTGCCGGGAAACGGGAACAGCCATTCGTGTGGGGGTAAATCACGGATCACTCTCGGAACATATCATGCAGGAATACGGGGATACTCCCGAAGGAATGGTGGAATCGGCCATGGAGTTTTTACGGGTATGCCGGAACATGCAGTTTCCGAATGTGATTGTGTCCATGAAATCGAGCAACACCCGTGTCATGGTACAGGCCACCCGTTTGCTGGTGTGGAAAATGTGGAGAGAGGACATGCACTATCCCCTGCATTTGGGTGTGACCGAGGCGGGAGAGGGAGAAGATGGACGCATACGATCGGCCGTGGGGATTGCCGGGTTGCTGATCGACGGCATCGGCGATACCATCCGGGTTTCTCTTACGGAAGATCCGGTGAAGGAGATTCCCGTGGCAAAAAAAATCGCCCGGTATTCGTTGCGCATGCCGGCCCAGGGCAGCCGGAAGCGTCCTGTTTCCTTTCTGGAATGGGAGAGAAGAAAAACCCGCCCTGTGCTGAATGCAGGCGGAGACCATCCCCCCGTACTGATTGCCGGCCTGAACGGGAAAAAAATTCCGGCCGGTGGGCAGGATAAGGGCCCCTCCGCCGATTTCTGCTTTGTCCCTTCAGAAAAACAGCTTGGCTTGATTCCCCCGGGAAAGGCGGGGATTGTACCTTATCAATGCTGGCAATCCCTGGCAGAAAAGCCTTCCCGTATTTATCCCCTGCTCGACAGCCGCTACCATGCTGCCATGGCCTCGTGGAAAGACAACCCTTTCTTTGTTGAGGTAGCCGCCCCGGCAGAGATAACCCGGCTGGCGGATATCCTGAAGAAAAACCTGCCCGCGATTCTGGTGATACGGCTTCCCGATAAGCATGCGGTGGAGTGTCTGGAAGAATGCTTTTATCTGATCCATGAGCATGGACTGGGAATTCCGGTCATTCTGAGAAAGAAATACAGTGAAGCCGACCCGGAAGACCTGTTCATCAGGGCTTCGTGCGAAACGGGGCCCTTCTGCCTCGACGGACTGGTTGACGGGTTGTGGATTGAAGAAGATCCCCCCTTTGGCCCGGACAATGCCGTTTCCCTGGGAGCCGGCATTCTGCAGGCATCCAGGCTGAGGATGTACCGCAACGAATACATTTCCTGTCCTTCCTGCGGACGAACCCTGTTCAACATTCAGAAAGTTACGGCCCGCGTCAGGGAAAAAACCTGCCACCTGAACGGGCTCCGTATTGCCGTGATGGGCTGCATGGTGAACGGACCCGGAGAAATGGCCGATGCCGATTACGGATACGTGGGGGCTGGTCACGGGAAGGTCCATCTGTACAGAAAAAAACAACCCGTACTGAAAAACATTCCAGAAGAAAAAGCTCTGGAAGCACTGGAGGAATTGATGAGGAAAGAAGGCGACTGGGTGGACCCTGCCTGAAAAAATATAGCTGCATTCACTGAAAGATCATATCTTTGAAATATCCGGAGCGGAAATATGAACCGGATAACCCGTCAGAAACATTCTACAACAGAGTAAGCGATGAAAAATATCCTGTTTCCCCTGCTGCCCTTCATGGCCCTGTGTGTCGTCATACTTTTCTCCTGCAAAAAGAACGATCCGTTCCACGACAGTTTCGAACCCAATGACAGCCGACATGCTGCCGGTAACCTGGCCCTTGGCAATCCTGTCGAAGCCGGTATCGGAGAAGACGATCACGACTGGTACCGGGTGACAGTCGATAACGACGATATTATTGATATTACGGAAATTGCCCTGACCGATGTTTCAGCCAACCTCGATGCTGCCTGCAACCTGTATGATGCCGACGGGAATCATTTTTACGGGGCGCATGCTGACCAGGGAATGGATTTTGCCATCAATCTGGCTTCCAGGGGAGGCACCTATTATATCGAAATATACAGTTATTCGGGCCGCAACAAAGGGTATTATACCCTTACGGTAAGCGATACCGATTCCAATGACAACTACGAACCCGATGAAAGCTTCGGAAATGCACGCCAGATTGGTTCCTTTCCTTCAGGAGAACTGACCGGGAATATTATTTTCGAAGCCAGTGGTGACGAGCCGGAAGGCGACTGGGAATTCTTTAAGGTAACGGTGGGAGCCGAAAAAAAGATCAGTTTTCATGTAGCCCCCGATGAGGAGGATATGATCCTGCAATATGAATTATTCAGCAGCGACCAGCTGGCCCTGCAGGATGACCCGGTTATCGGGCAGGAAGGGGAAGCCCTGTCAGGTTACTACAATAATTATGAAACGGAGGAAACCTGGTTCTTTGTCAAACTGGGTGGTAAGCCCAGCAATCGCCTGAACGGGGATTATACCATTGCCTTCACCGAATCGGGGGTCGATCCCGGAAAGTAAAGATCATTTATTCAACATCTGCCGCACACGGGTTTCAATTTCATTTTTCACTTCATCCCAGCTCAGATGAGGATGTTTGATCAGTATGGGCCAATCAGCCAGATCCACATCATCAAAATAGATGAGACTCTTTAAAACGTGACTTTCATTGGTTTGCCTGTATTTTTCCCGGTAAAATCCCAGCATTTCCTCCAAAGGGTATTTTTCCAGTAGAAAGTATATGTCTATAAAATCTTTTGATCGCTGCCCGCTGACAGAAATCGCATTCAGTTTCATGGCAGCAATGTCTTTTTCCGACATGAGGAAATAGGGTGCATAAACCGGATTATCAATGGCTGGATAGCGACGGGCAAGGATATCCACATTGACTCCGGAAATGATCCCTTTCAGGGTATTTTGTTCTGTATATAACAGGTTGATTTCGAAATCCTGTTGAAGGTTTTCAAGCAGGCGTGCCACGTCGAAATTCCGGTTTGAAAACAGGTCTATATCTTCTGATTTCCTGTGCCCCAGATACATGGCCAGTCCTGTGCCACCGGCAAGAGGAAACCCCTGTAAATAAGGTTTTTCCTGAAGTTGCTTTAATAATCCCAGTGTGGTGGGGTTGACTGCCTCCGGATAGTACATTTGAATTTTTCCTTGGGAACATGGAACAATGTGGCAGCGAAATTCAGGTTTTTTTTATCCAGGTAATTCAGGTTCGTCAAAATGTGAATAATTTCTTCTTTTCCATAAAATTCTAATACCCGGCGGATTTCATCTGTATTGCCCAGCGAAAAAACACGTTCGATAACCAGCCTTTTCGACCGGAATGCATCCAGTCTGGAAATATCCACATCCCAGAAAAGATGAGGATTGATAGATTGTATGAAATGGCTGTCTTTCTGCATGGTTATTTAAAAATACGAAAAAAATGTATGAAATGTAATGAAAAGATTTCCTTCTTTTGTCCGTCTGGTCTGGAACACATAGCATTCCGGTTACTCCGGTTCATGCCATGACGTAGGTTGTCAGCACCTCTTCCACCTTTTCGCCTTCTTTCAGCTGATGAACCCGGAAACCAAGCTCCCTGGCCGCATCGGTGTTTTCTTTCAGGTCGTCGATGAAAAGCGTTTCCGCCGGGTCAATACCGCTGTCGCGGATCACATGCTCATAAATTTCGCGGTCGGGCTTGCGCATGCCTAGCACATAGGAATAATACACCTTATCGAACAGGTGATGCATGCCGGGGATCCCGGCCTGCTCCTTTAGCAAACGCTCAAAATGCGGCACATGCAGGGCATTGGTGTTACTCAGGAGCAACAGGGGGTACCGGCCTTTCAGCTTCCGTATGAAATGAATGGTATCGAGGTCGAATCCGGTAAAAATCGCTCCCCATGCCTGTTCGAACTGACCGGAGGTAAATTTTTTCGTTGAGAAACCGGCAAGCGTATTCATGAAATCGCGGGCTTCCATTCTGCCGGTTTCCAGGTCCATCAGCAAGGACATGAACTCCACCTGTCCGGCTTCCCCGTCCATCCGTATTCCCAGTGCCTCCAGTTCCTTCACCGTCCGCACCACATCCAGGCCGATCAGCACCCCGCCCAGATCGAACATGATATTCCGTATGATTTTCCGGTTCATATATCCGGTGTTTATGGTTAACTTTGGATATTCCAACTGCAAACTTACTATTTTACTGGCACATGGCATGAAAATAGGGGATAAACATTACCGGTCGCTCTGGCTCGAGGAAGGAGAAACTCCACAGATCCGGTATATCGACCAGGCGGTTCTTCCCTTCCGGTTTGAGACCGGAACCCTGCATACTCCCGAAGATGCCCTGCTGGCCATCACGGAAATGAAGGTCAGGGGAGCTCCCCTCATCGGAGCAGTGGCTGCCGGGGGAATTTTCCTTGCCGCATACCGTTCTGCAGGGAAAAATCATCAGGAGACGACCGTCAGGAAGTGGGCCGGGAAACTGAAACAGGCCAGGCCCACGGCCGTCAATCTCCGGGTGATGGTCGACCGCATGGCAGATCATGTGCTTAATGCCTTTTCCCCGGAAAGTCCTGAGGAAAGGGCCCGGAAGGAATACATGAAAATACTGGAAGGGGAAACAGAAGCCTGCCGTATGATCGGTTTGCACGGACTGGAAATTCTGAGGGATCTCCACCGGAAAACAGGCAGAACGGTAAATATTCTTACCCATTGCAATGCTGGCTGGCTGGCCTGCATCGATTACGGGACCGCCACGGCTCCCATTTATCTGGCTCATGAACGGAATATCCCCGTGCATGTGTGGGTGGATGAAACGCGGCCGAGAAACCAGGGGGCACGGCTTACCGCCTGGGAACTGCAGCAGGCCGGCATTCCCCACACGGTGATCACCGATAATGCCGGGGGGCATCTCATGCAGAAGGGATGCGTGGATGTGGTGCTGGTGGGAAGCGACCGTACCACCCGCAACGGGGATGTGGCTAACAAGATCGGTACCTACCTGAAAGCTCTGGCTGCCCGCGACAACGGGATTCCCTTTTATGTGGCCCTGCCGGTTTCTTCCATCGACCGGGAAATGGAAAACGGGGTGAGAAATATACCGGTGGAAGAACGCAGCGGGGAAGAGGTCAGGCTGATGGAAGGCCTGGATGGAGAAAACCTGGTACGGGTCAGCATCCTTTCCGAAGAACATCCGGTTTCGAATCCCGGTTTTGATGTTACCCCGGCCAGGCTGGTGACCGCCCTGATCACCGAACGGGGAGTATGTGAGGCGACGGAGGGGGGCATTGCTTCCTTATTTACTGATCCGTAATGAATACAAACAAAGAAGGATACATCCGTTTTCATTGTCACTGGCGACCTTCCGGTTCCCTGATCCCTTCCGGAATGGTTCGGGAAATAAACAGGTGGCGGTCGGTGCTGCGGTCGATGGAAATGCTCGGATGTACGGATGACGGCACCGGTTTCGGCAACATCAGCCACCGTGCCCCTTCCGCTGGAAAATTCTTTATTACCGGGACGGCCACCGGCAAATTCAGGACACTGAATGCCCGGCATTTTTCCCTGGTGGAAAATTATTGGATCGATAAGAATAAGGTAACCTGCACCGGCCCGGTAAGGGCTTCCTCGGAATCGCTCAGCCATGCGGCCGTGTATGAAACCCTGTCCGGTATTCGTGCGGTGATACATATTCACCATGCCGGCTTATGGGAACAGTGGAAGCATCGTGCACCCACCACCTGTGAAACGGCAGAATACGGAACACCGGAAATGGCCCGTGAGATAATCCGGCTGCTGCGGGAAAGTAAAAATGCCGAAAAACGAATGGTGGTGATGGGCGGACATCCGGAGGGGATCATTATTTTTGGGAAGGATATGGAAGAGGCTATGGCCTCCCTTCTTGCTTATATCAATACGGCTGAACCATGAAAAAAATAGGCATTATCGGGGGATCGGGACTGGAGGATCCCGATATCCTGAAAAATCCGGAGATCATTGAAAAAGACACCCCTTACGGGAAGCCCAGTTCCACCTTGCTGGCAGGATCGATCGAAGGGACGGAGGTGGTATTGGTGTCCAGGCACGGGAGGCAGCATACCATTCCTCCTACCGCGGTAAATAACCGGGCCAATATCCACCTGCTCAGGGAAATAGGCTGTACCCATATCCTTGCCAGCACAGCCTGCGGCAGCCTCAGGGAAGAGATCGGGCGGGGACACCTGCTGATCCCCGACCAGTTCATCGATTTCACACGGCACCGGATCGTGACCTTTCATGAAGAATTCGAACCGGGGAACCTGAAACATACCTCCATGGCCGATCCCTTTGATGAAAAACTGCGCCGTGTGCTGATTGATGCCGCACGGGAAGAAGGGATTCCCGTCCATCCCCGGGGAACGGTCATTACTATTGAGGGACCGCGGTTTTCTACCCGGGCCGAGTCGAGAATGTTCCGCAGCTGGGGGGCCGATGTGATCAATATGTCCATCGCCCCCGAAGTGATTCTGGCCAACGAGGCGGGAATCCCCTATGCCGCCGTGGCCATGAGCACCGATTATGATTCATGGAACACGGAAGAAGAATCGGTGACCTGGGAGGAGGTACTGAAAGTGTTCAGCAGTAATGTGCAACATGTGATCCGCCTGCTTACCAGAGCCATTCCCCTGATCTGAGGATTTCACCACAGGCCGTGCCGGGATTCCCGGCTAAGGGTACCGGTTGCGGGCCAGTGATCTTGCCCGGAAATATTTCACCTGGTTTTTCATTCCCTGCCAGACAAGTTCCTTCAGCCAGGGCAGGGAACGGCCGGTCCACCGCTGGGGATGAAAGGTGAACAGGATCGTGGCGGGCAGGGTGCCTGCCTGAGCTGAGCGTATGATATCGCGGGTGGTATGGAACCGGTACAGGGCGCTGAGGGTGTCTCCGTTCTGTGTGTAAGGGGAAATACCCGCCGCATCGCGCACATTGTATCTGTCGCCGTCCCACCGTCTTCCCGTATCGGTCAGGTAGAGCACGTTTGAAAAATCGATGTCGAAATAGGGCTCACCGGCAATGCCGTAATCCCGGTAATCATATTCCTCCCACAGCAGTCGGTTGTCGACAGGTGACAGAGGACTCCCGTGCATGCAGATGGTGGAAACGGGAGCGATTTCCCGGAAGCGGGAAAGATGCTGCCCGAAAAGCTGTATTCCCGTTTGAATGAGATAAGGTATGTCTGGTTTACTGTCTCCCCGATTCTTTTTAAGATATTTCCGGGCCAGGTCCAGGTCTTCGTAATGGTATCCGATTTCGTGCCCCATACCGGCAATCTCCCGGATGATGTCCGGATCGAAGCTTTCCCGGACAATCCTGAAATAATAGGTTCCATGGATTCCTCTTTCGTGTTGTATCAGGGCAAATCTTAATGAATTCTCCGGCAGCCTGTCCACATCATGCCGCAGAATGATGCTGCGGGGTTGCGGATCTTTCAGGAAATCCAGAAAGGTTTGAAATGCAAACCCTTCTCCCTGAAGGGCTTTCAGCAGTTCAATGTAACGACATATGGTGAAATCGGGCATGGGAGGAGGGTTGCGTGTTGCGCCTGCCTGCCGGCAGGCAGGGGTTACGTGTTACGGGTTTTTATGTTTGGGTTAATGATTCGTATAGGGACAAAACTAAGATTTTTGAATACATTATATTAAATTTTCATGGAATAAGTCCGTTCTCAAATTCGTGTGTCTATTTGATGGAATATCATAAAACATGTTCATTCGCTGCTTTAAATGTCCGGAATAATTTATCCGCAAAGGACAAAGGGAATCGCCAGGGAGACAAAGGAATAGAAATCAGAAATATAGTTATTTTTCCTTTGTCCGAACCTTCTGGCAGCAGGTAAGAAGTGTTTTGTGGTTAGGAATACTTTTAAGACAGCCTCAGCGCCCCTTCCTTGCAGAGGAGGGGATTTGCCGGGCAGATGGAGCGAGAATCAGAATCCGAAATTTGCTCCCACCGAGAGGGTGGATGTATTGCCGTGAAAAAGCGCCGGGGTGTATTTTTCCTGGTCTCCGCTGATGCGGCTGTTCTGCCAGGAAAAGAAAACATACCCGTCGTGTATCACCTGCCAGGAAGCTTCCATAGTGAAGGTCTTGTTTTCCCATTCCACGGATTCCATGAAAGGAAGCCCCAGGCGGCTGCCCCCGATAGAGGTGTAATCGGGACCCTTACGGGCATGCAGGTACGAGGCTTTGATGTACACCCCGCGGAAAGGGCTGCAATCGGCGTCGATATATAATTCGGTGGCATTGTCGAGCAGGTAATGTCCCAGGTTGTACCGGTTGCTCTCGAAAGTGAGTACCGGCAGGTAATGTTTGTAAACCAGGGGATTCGTACGGGTATATTCCAGCGTGATGCCGGTATTGTCCAGAGGATATCCGTACAGCCGCCCCCCGATTTTCCAGCTGTAGAAATTGGAATGCGACTCGGGGTCGAACATGCGGGAAAGGGAAATCTCGTCGAGGAAAAGGGTGGAATACAGGTGCAGGTGGCGGATCAGCCGTGAGCTGATATCGAAAAACATCTGGGAATTCTGGTTGTCGATGCTGTGATTCAGGGTGTGGTCTATTGACTTGAAAAAGAAAAGGGGAATCAGATAGGCCGGTTCCATACCCAGGTCGCTGTATATAATGGAGTTCCCAAACGACACATGCAGCCTTTTTACAGGCTTGAACGTGAACAGGTTGGCCGCCATGTATTTTTCCCGGTATACCACCCGGGTGGATGTGCGGTCAACATTCACATAGGTCCAGGTGCGGGTGCTGTCCTCCACCTCCGATACCAGCCATCCGTGAAAATAATGGAACTCGAACCAGTCGGTAGGTTGCAGGTGCAGCCTGATCATGGCGAATGAGGGCGTGCGTCCTGACAGGATGTTTGTTCCGTTGTATCCGTTACCCCACTGCAGGTGGTCCTTGACCAGCCCCAGGCTTCCCCAGTTCCAGCTGTAGGTGATGCCGCCGCGCATTTCGCTGTAATCGTTCCCCGATTTGTAGGGAGCTCCCATGCGCCGGGTAAGGTAGTTGGGGTGATTCATCTGAACGCTCTCGTGATTGTCACGCAGGCTGGCATAAAATCCCCAGTGCTCTCCCACATAGGCAAAAGCTTCCGCTCCGTTCCACCGGTGATGGGCGTGTCCGTTCCGGTTTGTATAATAACGGATCCCGCCGATGGGGTTGACCGACAGGGTGAACAGGGAATCTTTGCGGTAAAGCAGGTCGATTCGCTTGCGGAAATCACGTCCCGCCAGGAGCTCTTTCTGGTAATCCCGCAGGTAAAAATCCAGCTCTTTTTGCTGGCGCCGGTTCAGGCTTTCCCGGTGTTCATCAACCCGGCTCAGAAAAGAAGCGATTTGCTTCCGGGTGTAAGGCTTGACGGCTGTGTTCGGATCGATCAGCTGCAGAGCGGCCATCTCGTTCAGGAACCGGTAGATCGCTTCATGGGAAGGATGCTGGTATACCCCCTGCGGAAAAACGGGAAAAGAAAGGAAGGTGATCAGGCAGAGGATCAGCCGGAACGTCTTTTTTGCCGGGTATGTTTCATGGTACCGGTTTATTATACCTTCCGGAGAAGGGAGTTTGTGTTGTATCCGATGCGTATGGGTCATGCTTTTTGCAGGGTAAAGGTAAAGGTGGTTCCCTCGCCGGGTACGCTCTGAACACTCAGGGTCTGTTGGTGGGCTTCGATAATGTGTTTCACGATTGACAAACCCAGCCCGGTGCCCCCCATGTCGCGCGAGCGGCTGCGGTCAATGCGGTAAAACCGCTCAAAAATACGAGGGATATCCTTTTCATAAATGCCGATCCCGTTGTCGGTTACTTCTACCCGCACCAGATCTTTTTCGGGGATACACTGTACCAGGGTTTTCCCCTGTGATTTCCCGTATTTGATCGAATTGACCACCAGGTTATTCATGGCTTCGAATATACGCATCTTGTCGGCATAAACCATGACGGGCCGGTCACCCGGACTTTTCACCACAAGTTTTGTTCTCCGTTTTTTTGCCCGTATTTCCTGGTTTTCAAACACTTCCTCCGCCAGCTGCACGATATTGAAGGCTTCATAATGAAGCTTCATTTCACCCGATTCCAGTCGGGCAATGGATTCCAGGTCTTCCACAATGGAGATCATCCGGTTGATGCTTTTTTCCGTTCTTTCCAGGTACATGCGGTTAATGGCGGGATCGTCCAGCCCCCCGTCCAGCAGGGTCAGTATATATCCCTGGATATTGAATATAGGGGTTTTCAGTTCGTGTGACACATTACCCAGGAATTCTTTCCGGTATTTTTCCATTTCCTTCAGCTGGTTGATCTCCCGGGTTTTGGTCCTGGCCCATCCCATCACCCTGTCTTTTACTTCGTTCATGATATCTTCTTCTTCAAGCCGGTTGAAGAAATCTTTGCGGGGCAGGCTGATGTTGTGTACGGTTTTATAAATGGGGCTCAGTTTTTCGTATACGAATCTTCTGACCCACCAGCGGAGGATGAGGTAGGTCAGCAGAAACGACAGAAGCAGGTTGGCCGGCAGGAGCCACCAGTTTTTCATGCCGGTAACCGTCATGTACAGAATAAGTCCCAGGGCGTTGATGGCCGTGACCAGCAGGGCCACAAGCCAGGGAAGTCGTTCAAAGGATATCTTTTTCATTCCCGGAACTTCAGATTTTCTGTTTCAGCGAATCCAGTTGCTGTTTCAGGATGCGGTGGATGTATTTCCCGATGATATCGAACTCCAGATTTACCACGGTTCCCTTTTTGATGGCGTGGAAATTGGTCACTTCCCAGGTGTAAGGGATAATGGCCACCTCAAACGATCTTTCTTTCGAATTCACTACGGTGAGGCTTACCCCGTTAACCGAAACGGAGCCTTTCTCCACGGTGATATAATCTTCCCGCGAAGGTTCGTATTCAAAAGTGTAATACCAGCTTCCATCGGCTTCCCGCACGCCAGTGCACACGGCGGTCTGGTCCACATGTCCCTGTACCAGGTGCCCGTCGAGCAGACTGTCGATGCGCAGGCTTCGTTCCACATTCACGGGATCGCCCTTTTTCAGCAGCCCCAGATTGGATTTTTCCAGGGTTTCCTTTACGGCAGTGACCGTATAGGTGTTTCCTCCTTTTTTTACTACTGTAAGGCATACCCCGTTATGCGATATACTCTGGTCGATTTTCAGGTCTTTTACGAATGAGCAGGTGAGCGTAATATGGAGGTTTCCTTTGTCTTTCTCCAGTTCCACTACCCGGGCGGTTTCTTCAACGATTCCTGCAAACATACATATCGTGTTTTGTGGTTAGTAATGCAAAAGTAGCTGAAATAATGCAGAAATGGAATAAAGACCTGTAACGGAAAGATAATCAATGGGATTTATTAGTTGAAACGGCAAAGTTGTTCCGGATAGAAGGGTTATTGCACCTGGCTTTAACCGGTGAGCCGGGAATTGGAGAGTTGGTGGGGCGGGAAATTGGTGGGGCGGGAAACAGAAAAATTTGCAAGGTAGCAGAACTTTTCGTAATGTCTCAAAAGTCAGAAACAGTTTAACCGCAAAGCACACAAGAGATTATCAATCAGGGAACTAGATGTTTGTTGTTTTTCCGGACCTTGTGGAAGGTAGTAGGGTAGTATGGCGGTCGGACATGCGAATTTTTGGGGAACCATCTACGTAGTTTCCTGCGCAACAAACTACGTAGCTATCTACGTAGAATACTACGTAGATACGATGTTTTCGGCATTTTAACATTTAAAAAATACCGAACCCCTTTCCATTCTTTTAGATTCTGATCAGCATCCTGGACTCTGATATTTTATCAGGGCGTCAGGACCAGTGAAGTGGGACGTGACAGAATCGAACTGTCGACCTCATGCCTGTCAAGCATGCGCTCTGAACCGACTGAGCTAACGCCCCAAAGAACCGTCTATCATGCGTTCTGAACCCTGCCTGCCGGCAGGCAGGCAACGAGCTAACGCATTGCAATACGCTGTCAAAAATACAAAAATTTTGTTTTAAACCTGTACTTCAGTCAAACCGTCTTCCCCGGCAGGGAACATCCTATATGACCGACCGGCCCTTGCGGTATTCGCCCAGAATCCCCAGCTCACTGGTGAAGGGCCTGGCTGCTTCCAGCGATTGCCGGTACCTTTCGTACGAATCGTATTCCAGGTCCACATAGAACTGGTATTCCCAGTCCTTCCCCACAATGGGCAGCGACTGAATCTTCGACAGGTTGATGTTGTGAAAAGAAAAGATCGAAAGGATCTTTGACAGGCTGCCGATCTCATGCGCCAGGGCAAAATGAATGGACGACTTGTTGGTCTCTTTGGGTGGGACTGAATCCCCGTTCTCTCCAAGAATGAGAAAGCGGGTATAGTTCTTCTTGTTGGTCTCGATGCTTTCCGCCAGGATCTCCAGTCCGTAAGTAACAGCGGCGATCTCGCTGGCAATGGCGCCGGTGCGGGTCAGTTGTTTTTCGCGGATCTCCCGGGCCGACAGGGCCGTATCCATATTTTCGATCAGCCGGATGTGCGGGTAACGGTCGAAAAAATCCTGGCATTGCAGAATGGCCATGGGATGCGAATATACCTCCAGCAGGTTCTCCGGCCTTTCTCCCGGCAGGGCCACCAGGTTCTGTTTGATGCGCAGGTAGATTTCTCCCACAATGAACATGGGCGAATCCCGCAGCAGGGCATAGTTGGGCAGGATGCTTCCCGCCAGGGAATTCTCAATGGCCATAATGCCGTAATCGGCCTGGTGCTTTTTCAGGGAACGGATCAGCTCCCTGAACGTGTTCCTGGGAAGGATCTCGATGGGGACATCTCCGAAATAATGCCTGGCGGCCATTTCGTGGAAGGCACCGTAGCCTCCCTGGATCAGGATTTTGACCGGTTTCATTTTCTTTCATAAAAAAACCCGCTCGGTGGCGGGCTTCGTTCATATTATCGTTTTATACACTATTTTCCCGCCTGGTTCAACCGGTTCCGAAAAAGGAAAAGCCGAAAAAACGGGAAAGATTCATCGGGTCAAATTTTTTGTAAACATAAACAATTTACCGCAAAATGATACGCGTTTCCTGTTTTTTTCCGGCGGGAGAAAATGGCCGTTTACCCGAAAGGCAAAATTCCGGCTATACGGCCGGGTTGACGCCTTTTCTACCGCTCCTTCCGGGGAAATCCTTCACGCATCCTGAACATACGTCCTGGTGGTGCTTTCGGCATCCGGAAGCTGCGAAGGTCATAGCTGAAGGTCAGCATAATGTAGCGGCCGAGCACCTGAGAGGAGACGTCTTCCACATAAATGTCGCTCACCCTCCGGTCAATATCCTGGTTCTCTCTGAGAATATCATAAACCGAAAGCCTGATCTCCCCGCGGCGGTTTTTGAACAGTTTCTTTCCAATACCAACATTCCACAGAACGGACTGATCGTCGAATTCACCCGACAGTCCCCTGTAAAGGTAGTAATCGAGGGTGGTTTCCAGCACCCATTGTTGCAGGAATATGCCCTTTAACCTAAGGCTGAGGTTCTGTATGAAATACCGGGTGTTGTTTTCCGGATCGGCGGAATACTGTACCCGGGAGTAATCCGAACGGGAAGTGAGGGTATAATCCAGATGTTCACCTATATTGCTGCTCAGCACCCAGCCCAGGCCCGTGGTGCTGTTCCGGGTGATGTTTGGCTCCTGGTCTCTGTAGCCGGGCCGGCGGGTGTGGCTGTACTGAATATTCAGGTTCAGGTTCGAACGGATAAACCCCAGTGGGAATCCGTAATTGATAAAACTCTTAACATTTCGGTACCCGTCCATGTTCTCCGGGCGGGTCAGCAGGGTGCCCCGGCTCATGGGGATCCTGCCGAACAGCAGGGTGTCAGATACAGCAAAATAGGTACGGTTGGCCACATAGTCACTGATTGAGCTTCCCGCAAACATCACAAAGAACACCCTCGACTTTTCAGGAAGAATGGAGGAATATTTCAGAGTCACCGTGTGGTGAACGGACGGATCAAGGTCCGGATTCCCCGTGGAAAGCTGCAGGGGATTGGAATTATCGATCATATCCTGAAGCAACGGGGGCGACGGAGGGTCGGCATTAGAGCGGTAGGAAACATTCAGGTTTTTCTGCCGGGAGAAACGGTACCTGATTACTGCGTTCCCCGTCAGATAAAGGAAGGAATGCTCCATGGTCCTGAGAACAGGGAATTCCTCGTTCCTTGACAGGGTAGAGGATTCCACAGCCAGCCTTCCGTTGATAATCCAGTTGTTTTTCCGGAAGGAATAACCGGCCCCGGCTTCGTGACTGATGTAATTGCTGCCGTATACGCTCGAAAGCAGGCTGTCGGGAAGGGTATACGTTCCGGTAACCGTATCTATCCGGTAGCTTAATTTTTCGCGGGTGGCCGGTCGCATACCGAAACGGTAATTCATTTGAAGCAGGCCTGTGCTGCCCAAAGGCTCCGTATAAACCACATTGCCGCTCAGGCTGGTTCCCGGGTTGTCGGTCAGGGACTGCTGGTCGATGATTTCCGGCTCTTTTTCCGGATCATAAACGTTTTCGGCATACTGTTCATATTTTCCGGAGCTTCCGTTCAGGGCAGTTGTGAGGTTTACCGAAAGGGTACGGCCTCTTTTCGGGAAGCGGTGCCTGAAAAGCAGACTTCCCCAAAAGTTCGATGCCTTCAGGTCTGATAAGGTGCGGTTAACCGTACTGTTCAGTAACATTTCTTCCAGCCGGGTTTCTCCCTGCAGGAGAGAGGATCCGGAATTTTGCTGGAGGGTGAGGCGGGGTATGAAGGTGATGGAGTTGGCCGAATCGATTTGGTAATCGAACCGGAAGTTGATCCGGTGATTGATGTTGTTCCTGTTGCTTTCTTCCAATTCAGTATAATTCCGGGAACGATCGCTTGTTTCGATATATTCCCTGAACAACCGGCTTTCCGATCGGTTATCGCTCATATTAAAAAAATAACTACCCGTGACGTTGATCTTCTTTCCCCATTCGTCGGAATAGTTCACACCGAAGGAATGGGTTCTTGTAATCCCCGGCTGCCGGGCCACGAGAAAATCGGACATCAGGGTTCCTGACGAAAGAACCGTTCCTCCTCCTGCGGCAGCCAGGCCCTTTCCTCCGCCTTTGCTTTTTCCCGCAAACCGGCTCAGGCCTCTCATATCACGGATTTTTGACGACATAACCCCCAGCAGGTCTTCCGAAGAAAAGTTCTGCCG